>SAMEA3663085__coassemble_113_pt1 | contig 41896 bp, 34 predicted proteins | sample SAMEA3663085__metabat2_low_PE_011 | metagenome-assembled genome bin SAMEA3663085 (sample SAMEA3663085) | pig gut metagenome | biome: pig gut; feature: pig-associated habitat; material: faeces | place: France | collected 2012
TCCTCCGTTCTTCAACTCAGGGTAAAGGTGAATTCACAATGGAATTCGAAAAATATGGTAAAGTACCAAATGCAGTAGCAGATGAACTTATTGCCAAATATAAAGCAGAAAGAGAAGCTGCAAAAAAATAATTAATTAGAAATAATTAATCTTATAAAAAAAGGGTTGTTCTTTTATGAGCAGCCTCTTTTTTTATACTTGCAATTTAATTATTGGAGGATTAAACTAAAACATATTTATTTTAGATGGAGAAAACATTGGATAAAATAGAATTATTAGCATCAAGTCCTGTACGTTTCTTTGAACCAACTGGAGCAGCTTTAGATGAAGGAGAAATCGGTCTTCTAACTGCAAAAAAGGGTTTGGGAAAAACATCTATTCTTGTGCAATTTGGAATTGATACATTATTGAAAGATAAAGCAATTGTTCATGTTTCTTTTAATCAAAAATCGGAAAACGTTATTACCTGGTATTCCAGTGTTCTTGCAGAGATTTGTAAGAGTCATAAAGTTGATGTAGATGAATTGAGTGATGAGCTTTTTAGAAATAGAACAATACTTAATTTTAATCAAAATACTTTTACCTTGCCTAAGGTTGTGAATACTTTAAAGGCACTTATAGACAATGGAATTAAGTTAGAAACAATTATTGTTGATGATTTAGACCTTTTAAAAACTGAAGTTTCTGATTTGAATTGTTTCTGTGATTTTATAAAAGAAGAAAAAATGACTGCATGGTTCAGTTATAATAGTGAAGCTTCAGATTTGAAGGAGATTCTACCTTCTGAAAAAATGGCAAAATTTAATTCTGTTGCTCATTTATTACCAGAAACGGAAAGTGTTTCTTTGTCTATATTAAAAAAAGGTGAAGGAAAAGTAAAATTAAATTCGAAAACATTATTAATGACAAAATAGGAGGCGTGATAAAAATGAAATCATTAATTAAAAAAATTACCATAGGTTTGGTATTATTTGGATTATCTATTGCTGCTTTTGCCCAGGGCAATATTGTGGAAAATAGATATTACAAAGGTGTTATTGATGGAGCAACTGCAGAGATTATTTTCCTTGAAAATAATACATGTCTTTTAATTGCTTCTGACAATGATTATGTTGAATATATGGCTTGTAAATATTTATATGTTCCTGCAAAGAATATTGGTTTTTTGTGGGAAGATGAAGAATCTTATCTTGATTTTGAGTATGGTGATTACATTTTGTTGAATTTTGATGATGCAAAGGGATCCATGACAATGAAAATGGATGATGAAGCTTATACACTAAAACTTGTTAAATAGAAGTAATGAAATGTTAAAAAAAATAACAAATGAAGATGCTCTTCATTTGTTATTTTTTTTTAACCTTATATCATTAATTTATTTTTTTGATATTATTCCTTCCAAGGGAACAAGAAGCTTCTAAGTTTTCTAGGGCCTAAGGTTTCTCTATCATCAAAAATTAATTCATCCCAAGGAATATTTCTTCTTTCTCTTTTTGTCTTTAATTCAGGATGTTGTTCAAGATAATCGTATTTATAAAGTCTGATTCTAAGGGCATTACATTTATTAATTAAAATACCTGAAACAGATGGGAATAGACCAACTAAAAAAACAGAAAGAACCATAAGAATTGCTGTATGAATCAAAACCAAAATAGAAAAACCTGTGTTATCCAGACTGATTAAGAAGCATTTTTTAAGACATTTCTTAAAATTGTTATGCATTGTGGCTCTGATTGGTACAAACCATTGAAGTGAAAGAATAAAAAATATATCCAGCCAGAAAATGAAAGAACCAATCAAAAGACCAAAAAGATTTCCCATTCTTAAAATATAGAAATCGATACAGTAGAATGAAACAATTCCAATTGCGTCACATAAAAGTGCAAAGAGTATAGCGTCTTTTAATACACCTGGAATTGCCTTAAAAAAATCACCCATGCTTACGCCATTAAAATCTGCAATTTGTGCTGCAAGTTCACCAAATGCTAAATTAACAATGGAAAGTATAAAACTGAATATTAATATTGTTCCAAGAATCAATAAGTAAACCCAGGGAGAATTCGATTCTTCTCCAAATGCCATTAAACCTGTTGCACATGCAAGGAAAATTAAGATTCCTGCTGCCAATGTAATTAGATTAACGATAACTACTGTAAGAAGATTATCCCAATCGTCACAAAAACTCTTTTTAATTAAAAATCCGTACATATATTTAATTTAACAATAAATAAAGAATAATAGCAAGAAAAAAGTTATAAACGTTTTGTTAGATAAAAGCCTGTAGGTGTTATGCTTAATGATGAACTATTATTAACTTTGAGAGTGTGTAAATAAGGAACTAAAAATCCCCATGCTGTACCAATTATTGCACCGGTTAGTACGTCTGTGGCAAAATGACATCCACTTGCAATTCTCATGGCTCCTACGGAAATAGCAATGGCATAAGATGTACCTGAAATGACATATTTCCAATTTGAATCCGGATTATATTTTGAGAAAGTGTAAGTAAGAAAGGCTGCTGTGGCAAATGTATATGTTGTGTGTCCAGATGGCCATGATTTGCACCAATCACCATCTTCTATAAATTCTTGAGGATAGTTTTCATAATACATATAGGGACGAGTTCTGCTTGCAAAAAATTTAAGGTTATCTACAGTTCCTTTTGCAAGTAAAAGTGTTTCTAAATACATAATAGTAATTGTTGGCAGTTCTTTTAGATTAGTTGCAGAAAAAAGAAGTGGGGAAGCAAATGCAAAACCAACAAGTACGTCTGATGAAATGTCGATGGTCTTTGAATAATCCTTCATAAAATATCGGTCAAAGCTGTTTATTGTGTCTTTAGAAGGAATGGATGAAAAAGTTTTATCGTTTACATCAAGAATATTGTCTAATAAAAATTCAGTTCCATTAAGTGCTACCCCTGTTCCAAAAAGAATGCCATCAGTTAATGGGTCGATTTTAAATGTATTATCAGAACCAAGCCATTTAAAATTTGGGGAATAGGTGTGAGCTGTAAAAGAAATAAAAAATAATGGGAATATTGCTAATAGGAATTTTTTCATTGTGGTATTCCTTGTTATAAAAAAAGGGGATAAAAAAAGGCTATGAAAATATCACAGCCTTTTATGTTATTAGTTCAAATAATTAGAACCAGAAACGGAAACCTAAGTCAATTGGGAAATTAACTAAAGCAGGTTTTACACCGTTGTCGATCCAAAGCATTGGATTCCAAGCACCTTCGATGTAGAGTTCGAGGAACTTGTTTAAAAGGAATACGTTTGTTCCAACAAATGCACGTCCACCAAAACCGAAAGCAGAGTTATCACCTGTACGGAATGCAGCACCAAGACCAACACCGTAGAACCAACCCCAGTTTCTTTCAATTTTTGGGTTTGCAATCCACCAGTCAGCTGTAACACCTACACAGAGTGGGTCGAATGATGGAATTGAAACAGCGAATACACATGGAACTGTGCTTAATTTGAATGTTACAGCACCTGAACCACCGATTCCATTACCAATTACTGGACCACCCTGAAGTCCAACACCAGTTTTTGCAAAAACGCTAGCAGTACCCATTACAAAGAGTACAGCAAGAACAGAAAAAAGTTTTTTCATAAAGTTCTCCTCAGAAATTTTTTTAAAAAATCTCTCTTATTTTTTTTTCTATACAAATAAATCTTAGTAAAATGTTCAGATATTTGCAAGTCCTAAAAAATAATAAAAAAAAATTAAAAATTTATAAAATTTGTATTTTGAGCTATTGACACTAATAATGAAAGAGAATATATTATAAACACGCTCGCAAGAACGGATGGGCTACTAGCTCAGTAGGTAGAGCAACGCCCTTTTAAGGCGTGGGTCACTGGTTCGAATCCAGTGTAGCTCAGAGAAAGGACTTCAGAGAAATCTGAAGTCTTTTTTTTTGCTCTGATTTTTCCGGTAGAGAAATTTTAGAAAAAAGTGATTTCATATTATAAAATATGTCGGGGTATTTTCATTACGCCTTTTTTGCTGCTTGTTCTAAAGTTAAGTCTCTCATTCGCATTTCAAATCCTAAGGCTGCATTTTTATAAAAATTAAGCATGAAATAATCTGGTTTGCTTTCTTTGCAGTTATTGTCTTTCTTTGAATTTGAAAAAACATTCATCATTTCTAAACAGAAATTTTTTTCCTGATCTAAATATTCCCATTTGTTCATATTACGCCTCCCGTATCTTCTATATTTTTACTATAACAGAGAGGTGTGACAAATAATGACGCGATACATGTAAAAATCAAAAATATTTTTTTCTTGACAACAATTAAACATATGAATATACTTTCATATGTACAGATGAAAAGATAAATAATGTACAAATGGAGGCAAATATGTCTGATGTTAATAACACGGAATTTCTTGCGGCTCACGCTGAACTTGTAAAAAAAGTCCTTGATAATCAGCCAAATGAAGAAGTTTTGTATGACTTGGCAGAACTATTTAAGGTTTTTGGAGACACAACCAGAATCAGAATTTTGTATGCCCTTATGGAAAGTGAACTTTGTGTAAGCGATTTATCTTCGATTTTGAATATGAATCAGTCTGCAATCAGTCATCAGCTTAGAATATTAAAGGATGCAAAACTGGTTCGATACAGAAGGGAAGGAAAAATTATTGTATATGCATTGGACGATGAACATATCAGAACTTTACTTAGTGTTGGTATGAATCACGTTGAAGAATAAATAAAGGAATTAAGGAGATTTATTATGACAAAAACTTACAATATAGAAGTAGATTGTGCCGCTTGTGCAGCAAAAATGGAAGAAGCAACAAAAGCAACAGAAGGTGTTAAAAATGCAGCTTTAAGCTTTATGACACTTAAACTTTCTGTTGAATTTGAAGATGACGTTGATGAAAAAAAAGTAATGAAACAGGTTCTTAAAAACTGCAAAAAAGTAGAAGACGACTGTGAAATTGAATTCTAGAAATTCAGGCTTGAGTTTTATGTGACGGAAAGTTTTTGGAGGTAAAAGGATGACTAAAAAACAGAAGAAAATTTTAGTAAGAATTATTGTGGCAACTGTTTTCCTTGCAGCATCATGGGTATTAGATGAACTTTTTGGAATTACTGAAAAATTCTGGTATTTAAGTCTTATCATGTATTTACTTCCATATATTGTAATTGGTTATGATATTTTAAGAAAAGCTTTTAAAGGCATTTTGAATCATCAGGTGTTTGATGAATATTTTTTAATGGCAGTTGCAACTGTTGGTGCTTTTGCCTTGCAGGAATACAGGGAAGCCAGTGCAGTAATGATTTTTTATCAGATTGGAGAATTGTTTCAGAGCATTGCAGTTGGAAAAAGCCGAAAAAACATTGCTGCTTTAATGGATATTCGTCCTGATTATGCAAACATTCTTCGGGATGGAAAACTTGTAAAGGTGAGTCCTGATGAAGTAGAACCTGGCAGCGAAATTATTGTAAATCCTGGTGAAAAAGTTCCTCTTGATGGTGTTATTATTGAAGGAAATACAACTCTTAATACTAGTGCCCTTACTGGCGAATCTGTTCCTAGAGATGCTAAAACTGGGGAAGATATTATAAGCGGATGTATAAATCTTAGTGGTATGATTAAGATTCGTACTACAAAAGTTTTTGGAGAATCAACTGTAAGTAAGATTTTGAATCTGGTAGAAAATTCCGCCATGAAAAAATCAAAATCAGAAAATTTTATAACAAAGTTTGCCCGCTATTATACTCCTGCAGTTTGTTATTCAGCTTTGGCTCTGGCTCTTGTACCTCCTCTTGCTATTATGGGATACAACATGTTTCATATGTTTGCCATGGAAAATATGGGGCAGATTTGGTCAACATGGATTATCCGTGGTTTAACCTTCCTTGTTATAAGCTGTCCTTGTGCTCTTGTAATTTCTATCCCACTAAGTTTTTTTGGTGGAATCGGCTGTGCAAGTAAAAATGGTATTCTTGTAAAGGGTTCAAATTATCTGGAAGCACTTTCTGAAACAAAATATCTGGTTTTTGATAAAACTGGAACTCTTACAAAAGGAGTTTTTGAAGTTACAGCCAAATATGCAGAAAAAGGATTTAGTGATGAAGATTTACTTTATTTTGGAGCTTATGCAGAAAGTTCATCAAATCATCCTATCAGTTTAAGTTTGAAAAAAGCCTTTGGAAAAGAAATTGAGCTTTCTAAAGTAAAAGATATAGAAGAAATTGCCGGTCACGGTGTTAGTGCAAAAGTTGATGGAAAGCTGGTTTTTGCCGGAAACAAACGTTTAATGAATAAAGAAGGCATTTGTGTTACTGCAGAACATAATGAGGGAACTGTAGTTTATATTGGTGTAGAAGGAAAATATGCCGGATGTATTGTAATTTCTGATGTTATTAAGCCAACTGCTAAAGCTGCTGTTTCTAGTCTAAAAGCTAATGGAATTGCAAAAACAATTATGCTTACTGGTGATGCAGATGGTGTTGCCCAAAAGGTTGCTGCTGAAATTGGTATTGATATGGTAAGAAGTCAGCTGCTTCCTGCAGATAAAGTTTCTGAAGTTGAAAAATTGCTGGCAGAAAAAGCTGATGGCGAAAAACTTGGATTTGTGGGAGATGGAATTAATGATGCTCCTGTTCTTACCCGTGCTGATATTGGTATTGCAATGGGAGCCCTTGGTTCAGATGCTGCCATTGAAGCTGCCGATGTAGTTTTAATGGATGATGATCCTGCAAAAATTGCCCTTGCTATGAAAATCAGTCGCCGCACTATTAAAATTGTTCTCCAGAATATTTGGTTTGCACTTGGTGTAAAAGCCTTGTGTCTTATACTGGGAGCTATTGGTATTGCAAATATGTGGATTGCTATTTTTGCCGATGTGGGAGTAATGGTGCTGGCAGTTTTGAATGCAACAAGAGCATTGAAAATTAAGAATGTAGGTTTAAATTAAAGAAAAAAAATAAACAAACAAACTACACACAGCGCAGTTACCTAAAATGGCTACCGCAGAAAAAAGCCTTCTCAAAACCGCTAGATATCGTCGCTAGACGCTAAGGGCGGCAAGGAAACGATTGTTTCCGCCCTTAGAGCCTTTTTTCTGCTCCCGCCATTTTAGGTAACTGCTCCCAGAGTTTTTTAATGTTTTCTTTCATTGGTAAACCAGACACCCAAAAATGCGGTGATTTTAAGTGAAAAACATTGCTTTGTGAAAGTTTCAAGCATTTATGGCCGTAAATGAGTGATTCTTTTTAGAAGGCGGGAATGTGTTTTATAAATTCTGCCCCTTCCAGGCCCATGGTTTGAATAAAGAAAAATCAAAATACCCGGGGAGTCTTAGAGTAAAAGTACGAGAGCGAAAACGGGACTACGAAGTGCCTCTGAAGCTGACGAGCGCAGCGAGATGGATAACTTCCAAACAGCTTCAGCGAGCAGCTTCGTAGGCACGTTGTAGCGGTAGTACTTTTACTCTAAGACGCTGTGTGAAGATTGTAATTTTTCTTTAATTTAAACCTACATTGTAAATATTTCTAGAAAAATATATAATAAAAAGGCTTATTTTACATACTAGGAGTCTATTCATGGCAGATTCTAAATCAGAATTTAAAGAAATTATTGCAAAGGCAGTAAATGAATTTATTAAAGCTAAAGGTATTGAAGGGGAAGAAGTAAAGGCTGAAGCTATTGTTGTTCAGACTGCTCCAAATCCTGAAATGGGAGACCTGGGGGCTCCAATGTTCGCATTTGCAAAATCTTTCCGAATGGCTCCTCCTCAGATTGCTGCAGGTGTGGCGGAACTTGCTGGTGAAAGTTCACTTGGAAAAATTCTTGCAGTTGGTCCTTATGTAAACATTAAACTTGATAAAGCTGGTGCTGCTACTCCTATTTTGGAAGCCATTGCAAAACAGGGCGAAAATTATGGTTCTTTCAATCAGTCTGGTAAAAAGCCATTGGAAGGCCGAAAAGTAATGATAGAATTCTCTTCTCCAAATACAAATAAACCACTTCATCTTGGTCATGTTCGTAATGATGCTCTTGGTGAATCTGTTAGCCGCATTCTTAAAGCTGCCGGTGCAGATGTTTACAAGGTTGACTTAATTAATAACCGGGGTGTTCACATCTGTAAATCTATGCTGGCTTATAAAATGTTTCATGAAGCAAAAGGTGATACTCCAGAAAGTCTTGGAATGAAAGGAGATCATTTTGTTGGTCAGTGTTATGTAGAATTTGATAAATATCTTAAAGGTGAAAAAGATAAACCTGAAACTGCTCATCCTGAAGCAAATCAGATGGCAGAAGATATGCTTATTAAATGGGAAGCAGGGGACCGGGAAGTTCGTGCTCTTTGGGAAAAAATGAACAAGTGGACTTTTGATGGTGTGAAAGAAACTTATGGTCGTACTGGAATTAGTTTTGATAAATATTATTTTGAAAGCGAAACTTATCTTAAAGGTAAGGATGAAATATTAAAAGGTCTTGAAAAAGGAGTTTTCTTTAAGGCAGAAGACGGTTCTGTTCGTATTGATGTTACTGATGTTGTTGGTAAAGGAAAAGACGAAGATAATCATGAAAAAGTTCTTTTGCGTAAAGATGGAACTTCTGTTTATATAACTCAGGATATTGGTACTGCAATCAGCCGTCACTCAGACTGGTCTTTTAATCAGCTGGTTTATGTTGTTGCTTCTGAACAGAACTATCATTTTAAGATTTTGTTCCACATTCTTAAGAAGCTTGGCTTTGATTGGGCTGAAAAACTTTATCACCTTAGTTACGGTCTTGTAAATCTTCCTTCTGGTCGTATGAAGAGCCGGGAAGGAACTGTAGTTGATGCTGATGATTTGATTGATTCTTTACATGCAGATGCATTGGCTGCTATTAAAGAAAGGGGTCGTGATGAAGAAGTAGGAGATGTAGATGATGTAGCAGAAAAAGTTGCGCTTGGTGCTCTTCATTATTACATGCTTCAGGCTACTCCAATTAAAGATATGCTCTTTAATCCTGCAGAAAGTTTAAGTTTTAATGGAAATACTGGTCCTTATTTACAGTATATGGGTGCTCGTATTAATTCTATCCTTGGTAAAGCTAAAGATTCTGGAATTAAAACAGATAGCAGTGCAGAAGCCGTTGCAATGCTTTCCAGCGAAGAGGAATGGGCTTTAATTAAGCTTCTTGGTGATTATCCAGTTGTTGTTGAAAAGGGTGCTGAAAATCTTGATCCAAGTGTTGTTGCCGCTTATGTTTATGATACTGCAAAAGCTTTCAGTAAATTCTATCAGACTTGTTCTATTGTAAATGCAGGTAATGATAAACTGGCAGGAGCTCGTTTGTATCTTGCTGAGTGTACATTACAGGTTATTAAAAATGCAATGAACCTTGTTTTAGTACCTTATCTGGAAAAAATGTAGTTATTTGCATTGTATGAAGCTTTCAGTGATGAAATGGAAAAAGGAGATTAAATTTTTACAATGGAAAACTTAAAATACATAATTCTTGGTATTGCTGTTTTAATGTATGTTCTTGTAATTGCTTTTCAGGAAAAGAAAGTATGGTTTACTTCAATTGCGGCTGCTGCTGTAATTTTACTTGGTATTATTCTACCAGGTCAGATTTTCCCTATTGAAGGTATGGCAAATGGTTCTGCATTGTATTTGCGTTCCTATGCTCTTACTCATTCTATTGGCGAAATCATTAACTGGAATGTAATTTTGATTTATCTTGGAAGCATGACTATTGCGGCACTGTTCTTGTATTCAAATGTGCCAGCTCGCATTGCGGATTCAATTATTAATTCAAGCAAAAATACTGGATTTGCTATTGTATTGATTCTAGCTATGACTGGTATTATTTCTATTTTTGTAGAAAATGTTGCAACTGTTTTAGTTATGGCTCCAATTGCCCTTGCTTTGTGTAAAAAACTTAAGATGAATCCAACTTATTTTATGATTGGTCTGGCGGTAATGTCTAATTTGGAAGGAACTGCTACTTTGGTAGGTGATCCTCCAAGCATGATTTTTGCAGCTTATGCCGGTTATAATTTTAATGACTTCTTTGTTCACGCAGGAAAGCTTTCTATTTTCTTTATTATCCAGGCAGGCCTATTGGTTGGATGTGTTTATTTTTACTGTTTTTTTGCAAAAATTGGAAAAGAAAAGATTCAGGTGGAAAAAACAAATGTAATTTCCTGGGTTCCATTTATAATTCTTCTTGCAATGATTTTTGGGCTTGCCACTGTTTCTTTTATTCCTGTTGAACTTCCATATTTAAGCGGATTACTTGTGCTTGCTTTGGGAATCATCAGCTTGCTCTGGTTCCATTTCAGCCAGAAAAAAACTATGAAAGATGTTTGGGAACTGGTAAAAGGTTTGGACTGGGAAACAATTTTCTTCCTTCTTGGCATTTTTGTTGTAGTTGGTGCAATTCAGGAAATTGGTCTTTTGGAAGATTTTGCCCTCCTTCTTGCAAAAATGTGCGGTGGGTCTGAGTTACTGGCTTATGTTGTTATTCTTGCCGTTTCTGTAATTATTAGTGGATTTGTTGATAATGTTCCATATATTATTGCCATGCTTCCAGTTGCAGGCAGTATGGCTGTTACAATGGGAATTAATAAAGAATTACTTATGTTTGCTTTACTTATTGGAAGCTGTCTTGGTGGAAATCTTACTCCATTTGGAGCTTCTGCCAATGTTGTAAGCATGGGAATCGTAAAAAAAGAAGGCTACCCTATGAAGTTTAGTGGCTGGCTAAAAGTAGCAGTGCCATTTACTGTTTTAACAACAGGCGTTGCCGCATTAGTTTTATGGCTGTTGTGGGCTTAAAAAAATTAGGAATTGGAAGTAGGAATCAGGAATTAGATAACGAGGTATGATGAAAGGATTAATTATTGCAGGAACTAATAATCTGTTTACTGTTGAATGTGATGATGAAGTCACTCGAAACTGTACAATTAAGGGGAAGGTTTTAAAATCTGATAAACAGTTTTATAATCCTTTAGCTCCAGGTGATATTGTAGGAATTGAAGTTGATCCTCTTAATGATGCAAAAGGACAGATTCTTTCATTGGAACCAAGAAAAAATACTTTTTTGCGCTGGAATGTAAAGGGGAGATGTCCTCAGCTTTTAGCAAGTAACCTTGATTATTTAATTCTTGTTACAACTCCAGATGAACCTCCTTTCCGTCCTCGCTTTACAGACAGGGCTCTTGCTCAAGCTGAGCACCAGGGAATTACTCCTGTTGTTATTTGTAACAAATGGGATCTTGCAGAAAAAATGCAGGAAGATGGCCGACAGGAAGAATACGAAGAAATAGAAAAGCGTTTAACTATTTGGGAAGATTTAGGATATAAAGTGCTTAGGCTTTCTGCAAAAACAGGTGAAGGAATGACCGAATTTGCAGAATTGCTGGAGAATCATCTTTCGGCTTTTGTGGGACAGTCAGGGGTTGGAAAATCCAGTTTAATTAATGTAATGGATAATTCCTGTGTATTACGAACGGGAAGTCTTTCTAAAAAATATGGAAGAGGAAGTCACACTACAACAAAAGGAACGTTAATTCATCTTACTTTGAATGAAACTTTAACAGAAGGTGTACAAGGCAGAAAAGCAAACATTATTGATACACCAGGAATCAGACGTTTTGTTCTTGATGATATTGAAGCAGATGATTTAGCCCTTTACTTTAGAGAGTTTGAGCCATTTGTGGGAAAATGCAAATTTGGTCTCAATTGTAAACATCTTACAGAACCTGAATGTGCTGTTCGCCAGGCCGTTGAAGAAGGAAAAATTACAGAAGAAAGATACGACAGCTGGTCAAGAATTAGCAACGAAATTAGAACAGGTTCTTGGGAAGATTAATAGTCAAATGTAGGGTATAAACCCCAATATTAAAATTATGAATACAAAAGCTTTAAACGAAATTGATTATTTTAGAATTCGTGATGAAGTTGCAGGTTATTGTGTTTCTGAAGAAACAAAGGAAATTCTATTAAAGAAAGAACCTTTAACTAATCACAAAGAAATTGAACATTTAAAAAATATGAGTCGGGAATGGGTTGAATTTCTTCATGCAACTCATTCAAGTCCTTTGTCTGGATGGGAGCCAATTCATTCCCTGTATGCAATTATTAAAACAAAGGGGGCGGCTCTTACTTTAGAACAAGTGCATTTTTTAGGACAGTTTGTTTTAAGTGTTAAAAAAGTAAAGGAAGGTATTGAATTTCACAAAGTAGATTTAAAATTAAAACTGCTCCCAGAAGAAACAGAAAAACTTCCTGATATGGAAGAAACTGAAAAAAAGATTTTTAGAATTATTACTCCAGATGGAGAACTTCGGGATTTACCTGAAATTTCTGCCATAAGAAAAGCAATTGCCAGTCTTAATGCAAAAATTAAAACAATCATGCAGGGATTTACTTCGGATCAGAAACTTTCTACTGTGCTGGAATCTAATGTTCCTGTTTTAAGAAACGGAAGACAGGTGCTGGCAGTAAAATCAAATCAGCAGAATAGAATTCCTGGCATTATTCACGAAGTAAGTCAGTCTGCCCAAACTGTTTATATTGAACCAGAAGCGGCAGTGCGCTGTAGTAATGATCTGGTTCAAAAAGAACATGAATTACAGCAGGTTATAAAACGGATTTTAACAGAACTTACTATGAGTCTTCAGCCAAGCATTCCAGATTTTAAAACTGCTTTGCCAATAATGGAATTATTAGATCAGACTCTTGCTGCTGCCCGATGGGGAAATGAGCACAATTGTGTGTATGCTCTGCCCTGTGCTGGTGAACCTCCCTTGCTTTCTCAAGCACGTCATCCGCTACTTGGGGATAAAGCCGTTCCAATTGATATTCGTTTTATGACGGGTAAAAATATTTTAATAATTACCGGTCCTAATACAGGTGGTAAAACTGTTTCTTTAAAGACCTTTGCTCTTTTTGCCATGCTTAATCAAACAGGATTTCCTATTCCAGCTGGAGAAGGTTCCCGGTTACCTGTTTTTACAGATATCTATGCAGATATTGGAGATGACCAGTCTTTGGATCAAAGTCTTTCCACCTTTAGCGGACATATGAAAAATATTGCCCAGGCAGTTAATAAAGCAAATTCCACAACCCTTGTTTTACTTGATGAATTAGGAAGCGGAACTGATCCTCAGGAAGGGACTGCAATTTCTATGGCTGTTCTTGATAAATTAATAGAAGAAAAAGCATTTGTTCTTGTAACTACACATCAGGGAATTTTAAAAAATTATGGGTACACAAATCCTGCATGTATTAATGCCAGTGTTGAATTTGATACAAATACCCTTTCTCCATCATATCATCTTTTAATGGGTGTTCCAGGAGAAAGTCATGCCCTTGATATTGCTCAAAAAAATGGATTGCCAACTGCAATTGTAAAAGCAGCCCGTAATTATATTGCCACAGAACAGGCAGATGTTTCTGCTTTAATTCGTGGATTGAATCGTAAGCATATTGAGTTGAATAAAGTTCAGAAAGCCGCAGAAAGTGAAAAAAAACAGGTATTGGAAAAATCTTTCCGTCTTAAAGAAAAAGAACTGGAATTGAGAAAAAAAGAGCATAACTTAAAGGAAGGAAAACAACAGGAATTAAATGACTTTTTAATTCATAGCCGCCGGCAACTGGAAAATCTTGTGCGTACATTAAAAGAAGGGGAAGTTACAAGAGAAAAGACTTTGGCAGTAAAACAATTTATTTCTGAATTGGAAGCTGATACAAAACGATTTGAGCAGAAATTTGAAGAAGAAGAAGTTAAACTTGTAAAAGCAGAAGAGGAATTTGCAAAGGAAATTGCAAAACAAAAAACAGTTCCTTCTTCAAATAAAAAGACAAAGAAGAAAATGAGCAATGCAGAGGCCTTAAAAACTGCTACCTCTAATTTTCAGGGACAAGTGGGTGAAAGAGGGAGTGATAATAATGTTGAACCTCTTGTTTTTAAAGAAGGAGCTTTTGTTATTGCCGGAAATAATCAGAACCAGGGTGTGCTTGTAAAAGAAGAAAGAAAAGGTGTCTGGCAAGTTCAGTTTGGTAGTTTAAAAATGTCTATGAAGCAAAAAGACTTAAAGCTTATCAGAAAATCAGAAAACCTGTCTCCTTCTGTTTCTTATGAATTGGCTGGATATGATGCAGGTACTGATTTTATTATAGAAAAAGTTACTCCTAGACCGGTTTTTGAATTGCGCCTTCTTGGAATGCATGCCGATGAAGCAATAAAGGCACTGGAAAGACAAATAGATCTTTGTGTTTTAAATAATTTTCTTCAATTTAGTGTAATTCATGGAAAGGGAGATGGAGTTCTGCAGCAGGCAGTAAAAGATTATCTTTCAAATTGTCCTGTTGTAAAGGAATTTAATTTTGCACCTGCAGAAGATGGTGGTGCAGGTAAAACTTATGTTTTACTTAATTAGATTTGTGGTGTAAAATAGATATATTAAAAAAAGATATAATATAAAAGTTTTCTTAAGGGTAGTTTGTGTTTTATGATATTTGATAAACTTGATTATTATATTTTTGGGGAAATGATAACAGTTCTTTTCTCCGGTATACTTTTATACAATGTTTTTACATCTTTTTCTCCCTATGAGAGAAAGCATAGACTGTTTTTATATGCAGTTTTTGGCTGTTTTTGTGCGGCGGCATTTGATGTTGTTTCAGTTTTCTGTACATCATATTATTCTGTTGTTAATCCAACTGTATCACTGATTATTCAAAGTTTATTTTATGCTTCATTAATTTTTATTCCTTTGTGTTTAACCGGGTATTCTCTGGAATTAGCTTTTTCCGGCAGAAAAACAATTGCACACCATATTACAATGATAGTGTATCTTCTTTACTTGATTTTGTTGCTTGTAAATTTAAAAACTGGTTGGATTTTCCATATTGATCAGATAAATGGATATCAGAAAGGACCATTAAAAAACATCACTTATGTTCTTTCTATTTTTTACATGATTATAATTGAAGTCACTCTTATTTCTCATAGAAAACATCTTGCAAAAAGATTGTGTATTACAATGATGCTTTATCCTGTAATTGGTATTAGTATTCTGTGTATACAATTTGTATTACCAAAGGTGTTGCTTACAGGAACATCATCACTTGCCGCTCTTTTGCTTTGTTATCTTACAATTCAATCTGATATGCTGGATTTTGATTTAGTAACAGGATTGATGAGTCAACATAAATTAGAAAAACACATTCAGTTAAAAAATACAAAAGGTGTTTTGTTTGTGCTTTCTATTGAAAATATTTCAATTTATCAGAACAATCTTTCTTCAACAGATTTTAACTCTTTGTTGTTATTAATTGGAAGAAAATTCCAGCGAACTTTTGATTATGCCTATTATACAGTGAATAGTTTTGCTGCAATTGTTAATACAGAAGAAGAATTGGAAGAAAAATATGAATCATTAAAGGTATTTTTTGATGAATTATATGCTTCAGGACAATTAAAAGTACCAGTTCCAGTTGAATATTATGGAGCTGCAGTAGCTTTTGATAAAGGTCAAAAGAATTACAGCACTGTAAAAACAATTATTAACAATCTTTTAATAAAAGCTAAGGTAAAAGGTAAAAAAACATTACAGATTTGTGATGATAGTGTTCTTGCTGATTTGGAAAGACAGAATAAAATATATGAAATTCTTAAAAGAGAATTGCGTCTGGATTCAAATCAATTTAATATTAACTATCAACCAATTTATAGTGTGTCTGATGGCCGCTTTATGTACATGGAAGCTCTTTCCAGATTAACAGGAACTGAAATGGGAGATATTTCTCCTGCAGAATTTGTTGTAGTTGCTGAAAAAAAAGGATTGATTGAAAAGCTAGGAAATGTGGCTTTTGAAAAGATATGTAAATTTATTTCTGATAATAGAGGTGTAGTTAATGCCGTTTCAATTAACTTTTCAGTTTATCAGATGACAAATCCTGGCATTGTAAATCATGTTCTTGATACTATTGCAAAATTTGGGCTGGATCCATCAAATATTATTATGGAAATAACAGAAAGTATTTTTATTGAAAATTTTGAACTTGTTGCAAAAAATATGACAGACCTTGCTCAGGCTGGTGTAAAATTTTACCTTGATGATTTTGGCAACGGATATTCAAATCTTGCAAATGTTGTTGGACTACCATTTTCTACTGTAAAAATGGATCGTTCTCTTGTTCTTGCAATGGAAAATTCCACAAAAAATTATGACTTGTTCGCAAATCTTGTAAGTACTTTTAAAGGTGCAGGATTAAAAGTTCTTGTTGAAGGGGTTGAGACAGAAAACCAGGATGAGCAGGTTAAAAATGCCGGTGTTGATTATATTCAGGGCTTCTTGTATAGTCGCCCTGTTAGTGAAGACTCCTGTCTGGAATTACTTAGAAAGTAATTATTTCTTCATAAATCTTAATTGCAAACTGATCTGTCATTCCAGAAATATATTCAACAATACATTTTGTAAAAGAGTCTTCATCATTTATATCAAAAATTACAGGTGTATTATAATGAAGAATGTGCTTTCTATCTTCAAAATTCATTTTTGTAACTGAGTAAGGTCTGTAATTAGAGTGTTTAATGAGCCAGTCTTCGAAAGTATTAAACAAATTTGGATAATATCGTAAAGCCTGTTCAACTCGTCCATTTTTTACGAACATATGTGTTTTTTGTAATGTTCTGAAAATTGTTTTAATTATGTTTTCAGCATAAATCTGGAACTCTTTTAATCTCCAGTGATTATAAATATGAGCAAAGTTAAATTTTTTAAGTTCAAGAATAAATTTAAAATATTCATCGGAAAAACTTAATCCCTTTTCTGGTGAACTTTGCTCGCACAAATCAACAATCAAATCATTAATCAAAACTGTAGTATTTACCGCTTTACCGCTTCTTAAAGCATGGGCACCTTTTTTTTCAAAACCCAAGGTTGAGCCTACAATTTCTCTTAATTCACGGTAGGATGTCATATCTAGAATGTGATATGCCCTTGCATCTTCAATATCTCGCCCCAGATATGCTATTTTATCAGAAATTTTAACAACACATCCTTCCCAAGTATAAGGTTGTGTAATGCCCGGCCTTTTCATAGAATATAAATCTATGGCTTCATCTCTTGGTTTAATTCCCTGCTGGTCAATTTCTCCACAATGACATATTAAACCATCACGAACAGCATAAGTAAGATTTAAAGGCTGATATATTCCATTTGGATCTTGTAATGATTCAATATAATCTGCAAAAAAAAGACTATTTCGTTCATGCCAGATTTTTTTTGGAGCATTATGTCCTTCTTTTTGTTCAAGCAGTCTGTTTAAACAGTCTTCACCATGATGTCCAAAAGGTGCGTGACCAATATCATGACCAGTTGCAATTGCTTCTGCTAGTTGAATATTAAGTCCAAGATATTTTGAAATTGTACAGGCAACCGAAGCAACATGATTCACATGCTCCATTCTTGTACAAATATGATCGTTGTGTGGTGCAAAGAAAACCTGTGTTTTATGTTTTAAACGACGATATGCCTCGCAATGAAGAATGCGGGTGTAGTCTCTTTCAAAATCTGTTCGAATATCATTGTTTCTTGAATAAATTGGGATTTCTCTTTTAATTGACTGTTCCCACTTTTTTGAATCTTCTGTACATCTAACACTATAAAATGAATTTTGCATAGCTTTATTATAACTCATAACATAAAAAAAAATATTTTTTTTTTGAATTTTTTTGTAACCTTTTGTTTCTATGGTCCTTTTATTAGTGTATTCGATAACGTGAAGTGCTTGTAGCGACGAATATTTTTGGAATACGAAAAAAAATTATTTTACTATTTTGTTTTTACTTTAAAGACTGCCGATTTATCCTCCTTTGCGGCAGTCTTTTTTTTTAACTAGAGTCAATTTGTTTAAATTTGTATAAAGTGATGAAATTTGCTAAAATAAAAGTTATGGTAATATCATCTATAGACTTAAAAAACGGACATGTTGTTCAGTTAAAAAATGGTAAGGAATTAGTTCTTCAGCGTGATGATGCAGAAGATTTAATTCGTCAGTTTGACATGTATGGCGAAGTTGCTGTAATTGACTTGGATGCAGCTTTAGGTAATGTGGATGCAAAAGGTAATACTGTTAACACACCTTTATTAAAATCATTACTCCATCATGGAAATGTGCGAACTGGTGGTGGTATTAGAAGTGTAAAACGAGCTAAAGAACTTGTTTCCCTTGGTGCTGAAAAAGTTATTATTGGCTCAGCTGCCTGGAAATCAAATCCTGTAGAAGGGGAATCTGTTCTTAATGAAGAATTCTTAAACCAGCTTATTTCTGCAATTGGTAAAGATAGAATTATTATTTCTGTTGATGCAATCAATGGAAAAATTGCTGTAAAGGGGTGGACAGAAACTGTTAATATTCCTTTGGTTGAAGGTGCAAAACAGGCTCAGAAATTCTGTTCAGAGCTTCTTTTTACTTGTGTTGAAAAAGAAGGCTGCATGCAGGGTACAAACATGGATTATGTAAAACAGGTAAGAGATGCTGTTTCTTGCCGTGTTGTTGCAGCAGGTGGAGTTTCGTCTGTAGAAGAAATTGCAGCTCTTGAAAAAATCCATTGTGATGTACAATTAGGTATGGCTCTTTATACAGGAAAAGTTTCCCTTAATGATGCCTTTGTTGCTTGTATGGATTTTGAAAAATCACCATTAATACCTGTAATTGCCCAGAGTGTTAATGGAGAAGTTCTTATGCAGGCTTATGCAAATAAAGAATCTTTACTTAAAACTTTCGATTGTAAAAAACTTACTTTCTACAGTCGTTCTCGCAAGGAACTGTGGACAAAAGGTGAAACAAGTGGAAATTTCCTTGAAGTTGTAAGACTTCGTGCAGATTGTGATAGAGATTGTATTCTTGCAACTGTAATTCCTGTTGGACCTTCTTGCCATACAGGTTCATGGACATGTTTTAAAACTGCACCAGATGAAGCTTCTACAATGGGCCGTTTGTATAATGTAATTGCAGACAGATTTGCTAATCCAAAACCTGGCAGCTATACTGCAACACTTGATGCAAAAAGAGTTCGCGAAAAGGTTGAAGAAGAAGCAGAAGAACTTTGTGAAGCAGATGGAAAAGATGAAGTCATTTGGGAAGCTGCCGATTTGCTTTATTTTGTGAATGTTCTTATGTATAAAGAAGGGGTAACTTGGAAAGATGTATTTGACGAATTAGATCGTCGTCACAAGGAGAAATAATGATAAAAATTCAAATATTAAATGATATAGAACCAGAATTTTTTCAGGGCCGTACTTTTGGAGAATCAAATGAAGTTGTAACTTCTGTTCTTGAAGAAGTTCGTACAAAAGGTGATGCTGCATTAAGAATTTATGGAAATAAGTTTGATGTAGCAGTTCCAGCAACTTTTGAAGTTCCACAAGAAGAATTAAAAGCAGCTGCAGAAAAACTTAGAATTCAGAAAAGAGACATATATGATGCTCTTGTTTATTCCCATGATTTAGCTCTTAAATTTGCTAAATTACAGAGAAATACATTTACAGATTTTGAAGAAGAAATTGAAAGCGGAATTTTTGCTGGACAAAAAACAATTCCTGTTGAAACTGCAGGTTGTTATGTTCCAGCTGGAAGATTCCCCCTTGTTTCTACAGTAATAATGACTGTTACTCCAGCTATTGCCGCCGGAGTTAAAAATGTAATTATGTGTACTCCTCCAAGAGTTCACCCAGATGACAAAATTGAAGCAGGAAAATCTGGTAGTGGAATTTCTGGGAAAGCTTTTGTGGGTGGAAAACCCTATGCAGATGAAGGAATTATGGCCGCTGCCTATATTTGTGGAGTAAATCATCTTTATGCCGTTGGTGGTTCTCAGGCAATTGGTGCTATGGCTTATGGTACTGCATCAATTCCAAAGGTGGATGTTATTGTAGGTCCTGGTAATAAATTTGTTGCATCGGCAAAAAGAGCTGTTTACGGTACTGTTGGTATTGATATGGTGGCAGGTCCAACAGAAGTGCTTATTATTGCTGATAAAACTGCAAAACCAGAATGGCTTGCCGCAGATTTGCTTGCCCAGGCAGAACATGATGTTGTTGCTCAGAGTGTTCTTGTTACAGACAGCATGGAACTTGCAAATAAAGTTAGCGACCAGATTGAAAATCAGTTGGAAACATTAACAACAAAAGCAATTGCTCGTCAGAGTATAGATACTTATGGAAAAATTATTGTTGTAGAAGATTTATCTCAGGCTGTTGAAATTGCTAATAAAAAAGCTCCAGAACACCTTGAACTTGCAATGGAAGAGGGTGATTTAAGAAATCAGTTCCAGAAAGCTTTGTGTAATTATGGTTCCCTATTTATTGGTCACGCATCTGCAGAAGTTTTTGGAGATTATGCGGCTGGTATTAATCACACTTTACCAACTTCTGGCTCTGCAAGATTTACTGGTGGTTTAAGTGTTCGCATGTTCTTAAAAACTGTTACATCATTACGAGTTGATAATACAAAAAATGGTTCTGTAAAAAGTGCTGTTGCTGCTGGTTATCTTGGTGATGTTGAAGGTCTTAATGGACACGCAAATGCAGCAAGAATAAGATTGGAAACTAAATAAGGGTTTATTATGATTTTAGATATTACAAAATTAGGTGAAGATATTCTCCGTCAGGTTGCACAGCCTGTTCCAGAAGTAAATGATGAAATACGTCAGCTGGCAGAAGATATGTTTGAAACAATGATTGCTGCTGATGGTGTTGGTCTTGCTTGCCCACAGATTGGAAAAAGTTTGAGAATGTTTGTTTTAATTGCTGATGATGACGTTCGTCGTGTTTTTATTAATCCTCAGATTATTAAAACATCAGAAGAACGTTGTGATTATGATGAAGGTTGTTTAAGTATTCCTCAGATTTACGAAACAATTTCTCGTCCTAAATCAATTACAGTGCAGGCAACAAATGAACAGGGAAAACCTTTTACTCTAGAGGCAGAAGGCTTTTTGGCACGTATTATTCAGCATGAATATGATCATCTTGAAGGTATTTTGTATATTGACCGTGGTGATAAAGTTTTTGCAGAAAAGACAGTAGAACAATTTAAGAAAAGAGCTGAAAGAGCTGCAAAAAAAGAAAAGGAAAGAGAAGCAAAAGCTAGAAAAATTGCAGCGAAAATTGCTGCAAAAGAACAGAAAAAAGCAAATAAATAAAAATATATGAAGATTATCTATGCCGGAAGTCCGGATGCATCAAAAATTACATTGGAAATTCTCTATAACAATCAGGCTGAATATGGCTTTGAGATTGTTGGTGTGCTTTCTAATCCAGATTCTACAAAAGGACGGCACAAGGAGCTTACTCCAACTCCTGTTGCTGCATTTGCAATGGAAAAAGGTTTGCCAGTTTTTAAGCCAGAACATTTGGATGCTGTAGCAAGAGAAGAAATTCAAGCCTTGAATCCTGATTTACTTGTAAGTTTTGCCTATGGTCATATTTTTGGACCAAAATTCCTTGGTATTTTTCCTATGGGGGGAATTAATCTTCATCCTTCTTTGTTACCAAAATACAGAGGTTGTACTCCAGTTCCTGCTGCAATCAAAAATCGAGATAAACAGACTGCCGCTACAGTACAAACCTTAGCCTTAAAAATGGATGAAGGTGACATTGTAGCACAGCAGATTATTGATTTAGATGGTACGGAAACCGGTGAATCTTTGTTGAATAATAGTGCAGAAATTGGTGCCAGATTGATTTTGGAGCTGTTAAAAGATGCCTCTGAAAATGGTAAATTAAAGCAAGGGGTTTCTCAAACAGGAGAATCGTCGTATACTAATACTCTGACAAAAGATGATGGCAGAATTGACTGGACTTTGTCTGCTGCAGAAATTGAGGCTCAGATTAGAGCTTACAATCCAAATCCTGGCTGCTGGACAATGGAAAATCAGCTTCCATTAAAAATAATTGCTGCCAGCTTTATTGATGACAACAAATATTCTAAGGAGAAACCTGGTACTGTTGTGGAATTTAATAAAGGGCAGGGAATTTTTATTCAAACTGGTAAAGGTATTCTTGCTGTACTTGAACTTCAAAGACAAGGCAAAAAGAATATGAAATATAAAGATTTTATGAATGGTGCCCGTGATTTTGTTGGGACTATTTTAGAATAATGAGTATTCTGTAAGGAGAAAACAGAAATGAAAAAAATATTTAAAAGAATTAATGTAGCTGAAAACTACGAAAAAGTTCAGGAAAATATTCCTGCCCTTGTAAAAACAGTTTTTGCAGCTTTATTTATTATGGCATTATCAACTCTTGCAGTTTTCTTTATTCGAGTTAAAGGTGCAGAACAGACTTTGGTTCCAAATGTTGTTGGAATTCAACTGGAAGATGCAATTGTTGAACTTCAGGTAAAACAGTTGTATCCAAAAATAAAACTACGTTATACAGATGATGGTGTAGAAAAGGGTGTTGTCCTTGAACAAAGTCCTTCTGCTCGTTCTATGGTAAAGGGATATAGTACAGTAACTTTAACAGTTAGCCGTGGACCTGTTCAGGCAACAGTAGAAGATTATGTTGGAAAAAATGTAAAAGATCTTAAGATTGGTGATGAACAACTGGCCTATGGAGATAATAAATCTGTTTTAAAATTTGATTCTCCAATTTACAAATATGATGATTCAGCAGAAGGAACAGTTTTAGCTCAGTTTCCAGCTCCAGGACTTGATGTTTTTCAAACTACAAATGTTCAACTTGTAGTGAGTAAAGGTGCTGCAAAAAAAAATGTTGAAATTCCTGCATTATATGGCATGACAATTCAAGATTTTTTTGATAAAGCCCAGAACACTCCTTTAATTTTTGATGTAACTGCACATGTTGCTGCAGAGGGGGAAGTTCCGGGCACAATTACAACAAATACATCTACTGGTTCAGTTCAGGAATATTCAAGAGTTGCTGTTGATTTTGCATTTCCTGATGCTCCAATTATTACCGAAGATGAAGAAATTGCCTTTGGTTTAATTGAAGAAGAATTAGCCGATTTCCCATTTCCTGTTAAAATGGAACTGGATGCTATTTCAACAGAGGGCGAAACAACTAGAGTTGCAAGCTTTAGACATACTGGTGGAAAAATCGCAGTGCCATATGCTGTAGCAAAAGGTACTACTTTGGTTTTTACAGTAAATAATAAAGTTGCAACTAGATTTGTTGTAAGTTAATAATAAATATTAGGAGCAATTCCATGAGTCAACCACTTATTTGTATGACCTTAACAGGTAAAACAATTGAGGAAAATCTTAAACTTGTTAAAAAATATGAAAAGTTTGTTGATATTGTGGAATTGCGAGTTGATCATCTTGTTGAAGATGAACAACTTTATGCAAGAAAGTTCCCATCCTTAATTTATCACCCTTGTATTTTAACAATTCGACGGGACGTAGATGGGGGACTTTTTAATGGCGGAGAATTTGCCAGAACAACTCTCTTTGCACGAGCCCTTTCTTTTGCAAAACAAGATAATACCAGAAACTTTGCTTATGTTGATTTTGAAGAAGATTTCCATATTCCAAGCATAGAAGATGCAGCCCAGGCTTTTGGTGTAAAAATAATTCGTAGTGTTCACAACATGAAAGGACCAATTCATAACTTGAAAGAGAGATGCGATTCAATGCGAAAAACTGGTTATGAAATCCCTAAAATTGCTTTTAAGGTTAATCGTCTTTCTGATGTAACAAACCTGTTTTATGAAGGTTCCCAATTAATAGATTATGATCATATATTCTGTGCAATGGGACCAGAAGGTTTCCCATCTAGAATATTGCCAGCTTTTTCAGATTCTTTTTTATCCTATACATCTCCAGAAGAAACTATTAAAAATACTGCCGCAATTGGGCATATAGATCCTTTTACAATTAATAATCTTTATAATTTTAGAAATATTACTAAACAGACTTCATTATTTGGAATTACAGGATGGCCCCTGGCAAAAACCTCCAGCCCAGAAATTCATAATGCTGGTTATAGAAATATTGGCCTTGATGCTGTTTATATTCCTGTTCGATCTCCACTGGTTTCTGAAAGCTTGAATTTTGCTGAAAAACTTGGAATGAAAGGATTGTCTGTTACAGTTCCTCACAAAGAATCTGTTTTGTTTTATGTAAATGAACAGTCTCCAGAAGTTATGCAAATTGGAGCTTGTAATACTGTTGTTAGAAAAAATGACAAGTGGTATGGATACAATACAGATGCATTTGGTTTTAAAAGAGCATTGGAGGAATTCTTAGGTGGTGTAAGAATTAAACATAAAAAGGTTGCAGTAATTGGTGCTGGTGGTGCCGCTAAAGCAATTGTTTATGTTTTAAAACAGATGGGTGCAAAGGTTTGCATTTTTAATAGAACTTTATCTCATGCAAAGCAGCTGGCAGAAAAATATGATTTTAAATATTGCGAACTTGGAGCTTCTTGCGTAGAACAACTTTCTGAATATTCAAATCTTATTATTCAAACAACATCAATTGGTATGACAACAGAGTCTCCTCAGGAAATTATTGATCCTATTCCTTTTTACAATTTTACAGGAAATGAATTGTTGTTTGATATTATTTATAAACCTGCTACAACTCCTCTTATGCGAAGAGCTGCAGTTTCAGGTTGCCGTGTTTGTAATGGTTATAAAATGCTTGAATATCAGGCTTATGAACAGTTCAAATTGTTTACTGGACATGATTACGAAAAAAAATAAAAAAGGTGGAAATATAAAATGACACAGTCAGAACAGAAAACTTTGGTTGCCAATACAGCCATTGATACTTTAATTGAAAAAGGTAAAATTTTTAGTGGAATGAAAATCGGTTTAGGAACTGGTTCTACAGCAATGCCTGCTGTAAAACGTCTTGCTGAACATATTAACAGCGGGAAACTTAAAGACATTAAGGCTGTAGTAACAAGTTTTCAGACACAAAATGCCTGCCAGGAATATGGAATTCCTGTTTATTCCTTAAATGATAAAATTATTGATGGTGAACTTGATCTTGCAATTGATGGTGCAGATGAAGTTACCCCAGATTGTTTCTGCATTAAAGGTGGCGGTGCTGCCCATGTTCGGGAAAAGTTAGTTGAATATAATTCAAAAGTGTTTGTTGTTGTTGCAGATTCAACAAAAGCTGTAGAAACAATTGGAACAAAATTTCCAGTTCCTGTAGAAATTATTAGTGAAGCTCGTGTTTCTGTTACAAATGCATTAAATAAACTTGGTGCAACTTGTGTTTTGCGGGAAGGTGTAAAAAAATGTGGTCCTGTTATTACTGATAATGGAAACTGGATTTTAGATTGTACATGGAAATCCCCAATTGCAGATGTTGCAAAGATGGAAGAAGAAATTAACAGCATTGTGGGTGTTGTAGAAAATGGTCTTTTTTCAAAAAATAAGCCAATTGTATTTGTTGGAAAATCTGATGATACAGTTGAAATGAGAAACTGGCACTAATATATGTTTCCTCCATTTAAACAAGATTTAGCCCAATATTATAATGAACTTGTTATTTCTTTGATTGAAAAAGGGGAGCTTGCATTAATGCAAATTTCCCGGGAAAGTGAAGAAAGAAAAAATCAAGGAATAATGTTGGGCAGTCTTGTTTGTTATGACAAAAATACAAACGAACAAATTATACTGCTGGCTGTAAGTGGAATTGCAAAGCAACTTGTTTATTCTGCTAACAAAAGCAGTTCTTTTTTTTATAATCAGGAACATTTTATTATTGTTGAGCCTTTAGTATCCCCAGAAAAAATTGAAAAGGCATTATCAGTAAATGATAAAGAAATTCATGAATTAACTGCAAAAATAAATGAAATAAAAAATACAGTTGAAAGTGAATCAGATGAAAATAATATAAAATTGCAGGAATTGGCAGAGAGAAGAAATTTGTTGTGCACAAAATCTCTTCAAAATGTTTTTGATTTATATTCTTTTTCTATTTTTAATGGAAAAAAAATTACACTCCAGGAAATCATAAAAAAACACTGGAATAAACTTCCTCCCACTGGAACTGGGGACTGCTGTGCTCCTAAACTGTTATCATACGCCTTTGACCACAATTTGCAGCCTGTTAGCATGGATGAAAAATATTATGGCAATTCTTCCAGAACAAAAGAAAACGGAAAGTCTTATGCTCCTTGCCATGAAAGATGTGGTTATATTCTGCCTGAAATTCTTGGGCTGGAGATTTTATATAGAGATGAACATATTGTTGTAATAAATAAATCTTCTGGACTATTATCTATTCCTGGGCGTACAGAAGATAAACAAGATTGTGTTACCAGCAGATTAAAAAATCTTTTTCCCAATTGTATAGAACAACCTTCAGTGCATAGATTAGATATGGAAACTTCGGGATTATTGGTTCTTGCTCTTACAAAGGAAGCTCATAGAGATTTAAGCATTCAATTTCAAGAGGGAAATGTAAAAAAAAAATATATTGCAATTTTAGATGGAGTTCTTCAAAAAGCAAAAGGAGATAATGCTCCAAAAAATGGGGAAACAAAAGGCCATATAGAATTAAAGTTTAGAGTTGATTTGGAAAATCGTCCTCATCAAATTTATGATGAAGAATATGGAAAACTTGGAATAACAGATTGGGAATTGCTGGATGTTTTTTCTATGAAAACTTCAATGGAAGGGGAAAAACATCCTGTAACTAAAGTTTTATTTAAACCTGTTACAGGCAGAACCCATCAGCTTAGATTGGTTAGTGCAGATTCCCATGGTTTTGGTCTCCCTATTGTAGGCGATACTCTATATGGCATCTGCAGACCCGGAGAACGCTTGCTTCTTCATTCTTGTAAGCTGGAGTTTAATCATCCCCAGACAAAAGAAAGAATGTGTTTCTATTGTCCAGAGAATTTTGAATAGTTTACATGGGATATTTTGTTATTTTGCCTGACGCTGATAATTAGCTTTTACTGCATTAACAAATAATTTGTTCTGGTCACTTCTTTCAGCAACAGAGAACAAAGGTTTACCATCGCTTTCAGAAATTCTATAAATATGCATTGGGTCTGTAGCGTAGGCAGGACTTCCCGGGTTGTTAATCCACCAGTCCAGAACAGCAATAAAACATAATGTGTATTTTAAAAGATTTGCATTTGTAGCGTTTGTAGTTGCAGTTTTATTTTGTGCTCCTAAAAGAACATCAAGACGTTTTGAAACTTCGTTCTGAATTTCAAAATTGTAATGAGCCCAAGGATTTTCAATAAGTCCAACTGTTCCTTTTGTTTTTGCTTTAGCATCGCAATCGTTAATAACAATTGTAAGATATTTTCTTGCAAAATCGGTTCTGTGGAATAAAGGTCTGTATTTACTTTCATCAGTTGGGCGTTCAAGAAGCAACTGATCAAATTTAAAGTTTGGAAGAAAGTGATAAGTTGTTTGCCATAGTAATGAAGTAAGTGTTTTTTTTCCGATATGAGTTTTTTCAAAGTCTGGCTGGGAGTAAACTGAGTTTGTTAAGTCTTTTAATGGTTCACAATAAAGACGTTCAAAAGACTCTTCACGGTAAGCAGCCCATTCATCAAGAATATCTTGAATTGTATCTGCCCCCTGTTTAACATTATCTTTGTTTACAAATTTAATATTTCTACAGCCTTGGAAACAGTCTTCAATAATATGGTGTAAAACCATTATAACCTGAAGAGGATTTTCAGGGGAAAGAACATTAAAACCTTCTGGAAATTTGTATAATGGCTGAAAATATGGGTATAAATCAGGATGTTCATCTAAGCGGTCAAAACCTGCTTCTGGGAAAAGTTGATTCAACAATTTTAATCCTGTGATAACTGTTGAATCTTTTACACCTTTCTGTGGCGGTGCAGCTTTTGGTTTTGGAGCTTCCTTTTCTTCTTTTGGCTTATCTGGAAGCAAAAGATCAAATTTATGTAAACCAGTGAATTTTAAAATTTCAGCTACCTTTGTTGAAAAGAAAGAAGGGTATGGTTCAAAAGAATCAGAGCACATTCGCATTAAAACAGGATAAAAACGTTTAATTATTTCTGTATCAATGTAAAGCCACTCTGTAATAGCTTGTTTTGCCATTGTAGAAAGTTTTTCTTTTGGGGCATCCGGATAAGCAATTTCGTCATTATAGATTTCTTTAATTACTTTTGGAATTTTATTTGTGCCATAAAAGTAAACAGAAATTAAAGGTTTATAAATTGCTCTCATAAATCCTGTTAAGTCACATACAAGAATTGGTTCCTGAATTGTTTTTATTGTGGCATATTCGGTTTTTATTCCTGCCATTCCCCAGGAAGCAATCATTCTTAAAAACTTAAATTTGGATTCAGTGCCATTTACAATTTTTGCTTTATATGTGGCTGGAGCAATTTGAATCAATGTTTTTGTAACAGTGATAAAAGCCTCCATGTGTTCAATTGCCTGAGACATGGTGTAATTTGTGAATTCCGGGAGGACTTTTTCAGTTCCGTTTTTTTGCAATGTTCGTAAAAAATTAAAGATACCATAATTAGGCTTGATTTTATATTCTGAAGACATCATCAATTTGTCTATTGCTGAATTCATTTTCTTTGAAACAGCAGGTAATTCTTCACGAATATGCTTTTTAGCAGTAATAGAAGGTGCTTTTTGTGCAGGTTTTGGTGATGAAGGAGTCATTTCTCTCATAATGCGTCCAGAGTTTTTTCCAGATTTTCCAGATGAACCATCGGAGGTTGTTCTTTCATAAAGATTTTGACCTCCCAGTTTTTTTGCCATTGTTGCGGCTTCCGTTGCATCAATGTTGCCAATGTTTTTTCTTGTTTTATCAAGAGTTCCTGGTTCCCAATCTGCAGTTCTACTTGTAATATCTTCAGACATCTTTTTATTCTCCCTTTTTTAATTACTTTTATAGACGAACAAGATTTCTGTTCAAAATTCCCGGGAAATTCTTAAGTATAATTTTTTCACCATTATGATCCAAAAGAACTCCAGAAAATAATCCATATATTGAAGTATATGCAGTTCGCAATACTATGAAATTTCTTGAATTGCTATCTAAAGAAACTGGTGTAAAAGTTAAATCAACCATACTTTCTGTATCTTGAATAATCCAGTCTTTATTCATTCCAAAAGGATGGGTCATGTAAACAGGAGGCAGTGCAGTTTGTTCACCGTTTACTGTAAGAAGGTTATCATTATAACTGTCTGAATCAGCAGCGTCTAAATTGCTGTTTTTTAGTTGAAAAATAATATTTTTATCCTTTACTGTTCCAATACCCCAAAAAATTGAAGAAATAGAATGGAGCTTAAGATAAGTTCTGTTTATCATCATTGCCGCAATTCCTTTTGAATTGTCAGCTTCTTCGTTATTGATTACCATTTTTCCTTGCATCTGCATTGTAGTAAACCATGTTGCAGAACAACGGGAAGAAACCGGTGAAGGATTTACAAAAAGATTGTCACTATGGTTTTCGCTATACATTGAAGAAAAGAAACTTCCTGAGCAATCTGGACGAACAGAATCACCTTTTACATTAAAACGCATGGCAATTTGCTGGTGATTTTTACCCCAGAAAACTTTTATAAATCTTTTTTTATTAAAGGAAATGCAAGTTCCTGCAGTTGTGGAAATAGGAATAAAACGTCTTCTTAATCCCATAAAAGAAAAATAAGCATGTTTTTTACCAGTTTCTTTATTCCAGAAAATTATTCTGGCAGTTCCCATAATCTTAAAATCAAAAAATTCTGTAAAACCAATGAAGTTTTTTGTTTCAAAAACATAATCAAGACGACTTTTTATTCTTAGGTTAGAAATAAAAACTGGGAGAGGAAGTCCTGCATATGGAGCACGCATCCCTTTTATATCAATTCGTGGAGAAATATTATTATAAGTTCCAAAATTAGCTTTGCCTTTTTGAACAATAGCCTCAGGTGGATTCTGAAAATTTCTAGAATACATTCTTTCATTATAACCTATCCTTAAATAATGGACAATGATATAAATTTAATCCAATTTTTATTTTGTAATCTGAATAATTTGGATTTATAATATTTATATATTGTGATGTAAAAGGAGAGCCTATGAGTATTAAAGCATTTTCACTTGGAGCTGCACAGGAAGTTACAGGTTCTAAACACGTTTTTGAAGTAAACGGAAGATTTTATATGGTGGATTGTGGTGCTTTTCAAGGTAAGCGAAAAGAATCTGATGAAAAAAACAGAAATTTTGATTTTGATGCAGATAAGCTGGAAGCAGTATTATTAACCCACGGCCATCTTGATCATTGTGGGCTTTTACCAGTTTTAGCAAAGAAAGGATATAAAGGAAATATTTATGCTACTCCTGCAACCCGTGATATTGCAAATCTGGTAATGATGGATAGTGCACGTATTCAGGCTCATGACTATGAATTCCTGGCAAAACAAGCTGCAAAAAAAGGGGAAAAATTTACCTGGCGTCCTTTGTATGATGAAAATGATTGTATTGCAACTGCAAATCAGATTGTATCACTTTCATATAATAGAAAAATGTATATTTCTCCAGATGTGCAGCTGGAATTTTTTGATGCAGGTCATATTTTAGGTTCTGCATTTGCTAATGTTACTATAAATCCTAATCCGGCAGAGCCAGAAAAAGAGACTCGCATTTTGTTTACAGGTGACATTGGACGTAAATGTAAGCCAATTATTAGAAATCCTGCAACAAATATGCCGGCTCCAGATTATATTTACCTGGAATCCACATATGGCAACAAGCTTCATGATAATCATGATGTTGCAATGAAAGAACTGGAAAGAATTGTTCGTGAAGCCTGTGCAAAAAAAGGAAAAATCATCATTCCTTCTTTTGCTATTGAACGGGCCCAGGAACTTGTTTTCTATTTACATCTTCTTACAGATCAGAAAAAGATTCCTGTGGTACCAATTTATGTGGACTCACCAATGGCAAGTAATGCAACTTCAGTTTTCCGTGTGCATCCAGAATGTTATGATGAATCGGTAAATGAAGCATTTTTAAAACATCATAAAAATCCATTCGGTTTTAATTCCCTTACTTTTACAACCAGTGTTGAAGATTCTAAAGAATTGAATAAAAAAGAAGGCCCAATGATTATTATTTCTGCAGATGGAATGTGTGAAGCAGGCCGTGTTCTTTATCATCTTGCAAACGAAATCAGCAATCCAAAAAATACAATTATGATTGTTGGTTACATGGCTGAAAATACTCTTGGGCGCCGTATTTTTGAAGGTCAAAAAGAAGTAAAAATTCTTGGTGATATGTACAAAGTACAGGCAAAAATTGAACGCTGTAATGGTTTTAGTGCTCATGCAGATTACAACGAAATGATTGAATGGCTTCATGAAATTGATACAAGTCGTCTTAAAAAGATATTCCTTATTCATGGTGAAAAAGACCAGCAGGAAGGATTTAAACAACATCTGGCAGAAGCCGGTTTCCCAAATGTTGAAATTGTTGAACCAGAAAAAGAATACGATTTGTAAAAAAATATTAAAATTACTTGACTATTTATGAAAATGTAATTATTGTAATATTGTAATGATTACAAAAATAAATTGTAACTTACTTGGTTTTGAGGTGAATTCTTCTTGAAGAAACAACTTGAATTCATTATTATTTAATTCGTCGAGGAAAGTTTTTCCAGTCTTTTCTTGCTGCGAAAGTAACAAAAAAGAATCGACACAATAAATTGTCTGAAGGGAATGAAAGTAAGTACCCTTCGGAAAAGAGGTATATTCTATGGCTTTAAGACCAGAATGGGAAGGATTTAATCCAAAAGGCGCATGGACATCAGAAGTAAATGTTCGTGACTTTATCCAGGCTAACTATACTCCATATGATGGAGATGAATCATTCTTAGCAGGACCAACAGCTGCAACAAACAAATTGTTTGACGAACTTCAGAAGTTGCAGAAAGCAGAACACAATAAAGTTTCCGTAGGTAAAGACGGAAAAGAAAGATCTGGTGTTCTTGATATGGATACAAGTGTTGTAACAAGTCTTACAGCTCATGACGCTGGTTACATTTGTCCAGAAGGAAAAGAACTTGAACAGGTTGTAGGTCTTCAGACTGATAAACCTTTGAAACGTGCATTTATGCCATACGGTGGTATTAACATGGCAGTTCAGTCATGCGAAATGTACGGTTATGAAGTAGATCCAGAAATTAAAAAGATTTTCACTACATATCATAAAACACACAACGATGCTGTATTCGATGTATACTCACCAGAACACAGAGCTGTTCGTTCAGCTCACATCCTAACTGGTTTGCCAGATACATATGGACGTGGACGTATCGTTGGTGACTACCGTCGTGTTGCTTTGTACGGTATTGATCAGTTGATCGCTTACAAACAGGAAGATTTTGCAAACATCGGTGATGGAACAATGTCAGAAGATGTTATTCGTCTTCGCGAAGAAGTTGCAGAACAGATTAAAGCCCTCAAGGGTATGAAAGCAATGGCTGCTAAATATGGTTATGATATTTCAAAACCAGCTTCAACAGCTAAAGAAGCTTTCCAGTGGTTATACTTTGGTTACCTTGCTGCTATTAAAACTCAGAACGGTGCTGCTATGTCTGTAGGACGTATCTCTACATTCCTGGATATCTATATCGAACGTGATATGAAAAAAGGTATCTTAACAGAACAGCAGGCTCAGGAACTTGTTGACCACATTACAATGAAATTCCGTATGGTTCGTTTTGCTCGTATCGAATCTTACAACCAGCTCTTCTCTGGTGACCCAATTTGGGCTACTTTGGAAGTAGGTGGACTTGGTATAGATGGCCGCTCAATGGTAACAAAGAACGACTACCGCTTCCTCCATACATTGGAAAACATGGGTCCTTCTCCAGAACCAAACATGACAGTACTTTACTCACCAAGATTGGCTGATAACTTCCGTAACTACTGTGCTAAGATTTCTATTGATACATCTTCAATCCAGTACGAAAACGACGAAACAATGCGTCCTATCTGGGGTGATGACTACTCAATCTGTTGTTGTGTATCTGCTACACAGACAGGTAAAGAAATGCAGTTCTTCGGAGCTCGTGCTAATTTGGCTAAAGCTCTTCTTTACGCTTTCAACGGTGGTAAAGATGAACACCTGAAAAAAGGTCTTCAGATCGGTCCAAACTATGAACCAATCACATATGACACAATTGATGCTTCTAATTACAAAGAAGTTGAAAAGAAATACCTTGCTATGCTGGAATGGTTAGCAGATGTATACGTAAACGTATTGAATGCTATCCACTACATGCATGATAAATACTACTACGAAGCTGCAGAATTGGCTTTGGAAGATACAGATGTACATCGTACATTCGCAACTGGTATTGCAGGTTTCTCTCATGTAGTTGACTCACTTTCAGCTATGAAATATGCAAAAGTTCACGTTGAACGGGAACAGTACCAGGTAAAAGACAAGGCTGGTAACGTAGTTGATACAGTAACTCTCGTAAAAGACTTTAAAGTTGAAGGTGACTTCCCACGTTATGGTCAGGATGATGATCGTGCAGATGAAATCGCTGTATGGTTGCTTAAGACTTTCATGAACATGATTAAGAAACACCCAACATACCGTAACGCTGAACCAACAACATCTATCCTTACAATTACTTCTAACGTTGTATACGGTAAGGCTACAGGTGCTCTTCCTAACGGACGTCCAGCTGGTGCTCCATTCTCTCCAGGTGCTTCTCCATCTTACGGTGCAGAAACAAAAGGTTTGATTAAGTCTTTGAACTCAGTTGCAAAACTTCCATACCACTATGCTTTGGATGGTATTTCAAATACTCAGACAATCAATCCATCTGCTCTTGGACATGAAAAGGGTGAACAGATCAACAACCTGGTAAGTATTCTTGACGGATACTTCTCACAGGGATCTCACCACTTGAACGTAAACGTATTCGGTGTTGAAAAACTTAAGGATTGTCAGGCTCACCCAGATAAACCTGAATATGCTAACTTCACAGTTCGTGTATCTGGTTATGCTGTACGCTTCATCAACCTTACAAAAGAACAGCAGGACGACGTAATCGCTCGTACTTGCCATGCAGCACTTTAATAAGTTGATTGACTAAAAATAAGCCCGTTGCAGTTTTTCTGTAACGGGTTTATTTTTTATTGAGGGGGTAGTGCAAACTCTAAATATGGAGATTAATTTAGAAGAAAATACCTTTAATAAATATTTCCAATCCAATGGCAATTAATATAACACCACCAAAAATTGTGGCTTTATCTGAAAGCTTTTCACCGGCTTTTTTACCAAGTTTAAGGCCACCAAGACAAATGATAAAAGTTTCAATTGCAATAATTAATGATGAAATAAAAGCCATAAGTCCATTGTAATCTGCAATTGTAAAGCCTACGGAAAGGGCGTCAATTGATGTTGCAACTCCTTGAATTAAAAGAACAGAAATACTTAATGCTTTTGTGTTTTCTTTTTCAGCGCCTTTTTTAATACCTTCTACAATCAAATTTATTCCAATGTACAGTAAAAGAGCCAGTGCAATCCATGGAATGAAAGGTTGGAATTTTTCAAAAATATTAATGATAGTGTGAACACAAACCCATCCAATCATTGGCATTATGAATTGAAAAAAGCCATAAACTCCTGCTATAAAAAAAACTCTTTGTGGTTTCATGTTTTGTTCTTTTAGACCACTGGCAATAGACACTGAAAAAGCATCCATTGCTAAGCCAATTCCAAAACCCATGCTGTTTAGAAAGAATAAAATTGTAAATTGCATAGACAAGAATTATATCTTAAATTCTAAATTTCGCAAGTTATTTTTTTAATAAAGAAATTGAATATAATTTTCACAATCGATATAATTTGATTTATGTTGGTTGCAAAAATTTTAGCTGTTACTATTTTCGTAGTAATGTTCATCATGATAATACTCGAAATATTTGAGCGTCATCATATTACACTTGTGTGTGGATTATTAACTTTATTGTTAGTATTTGGTTTAGGAATGCACAGTTTTGATGCTGCTCTTGAAACTCTTAATGTTCGTAATATATTTACATCAGGGTTCTGGTATTCAGCAGGTGAGTCTCATGAATCATCCTCTGGGGTTAACTGGGCAACAATCATCTTTATTTTAGGAATGATGATTATGGTTGAAGGAATGGCTCGTGTAGGATTTTTCCGATGGCTTTGTATGCGTCTTGCGAAGCTGGTTCATTACAAAGTTTTGCCAATTTTTGTAACTTTTATGATTATGTCTGGTGTACTTGCAATGTTTATTGACAGTATTACAGTTATTTTATTCCTTGCAACTGTTACAATTGAATTATCACAGCTTCTGAAATTTAATCCCCTTCCAATGATTCTTTCAGAAATATTTTGTGCTAACTTAGGAGGTTCTGCAACCATGTGTGGTGATCCTCCAAACATTATTATTGGTACATCTTTTGGATATTCATTTGCAGACTTTATTATGAATACTGGTGCAATTGCTGGTATATGTATGATTTTTACAGTTCTTTTCTTCTTCTTTGCTTACAAAAAAGATTTGAAAGGAGATGAATCTATTGATGTTTCTACATTTCCAACTCCAGAGTCAGCAATTACTGATAAAAAAGGATTTATTTTAAGTTCATTTATTTTTGGTTGTGCAGTAATTCTTCTTGTAACTCATGCAATGACAGGATTAACAGTTGCAACAATTGGTGTATTTATTTCTATCCTTACTTTACTTTCAGCTCCAAAGCATATTCCAGAAATTATAAAAAAAGTTGATTATAAAACAATTTTGTTCTTTTTAGGACTTTTTATAGTTGTTGGTGGTTTGGAACAGACTGGTATTCTGGAAATAGTTGCAGGTTTTATTGGAAAAATCTCTGGTGGCAATGTATACTTAATGATAGCGATTATTATCTGGGTTTCTGCAATTGCCAGTGCCTTTATTGATAATATTCCTTTTGCCGCAACAATGATTCCTGTAATACAATCCCTTGCAGCAACAACAGGAGTTAGTCTAACAACAATGACCTGGGCTCTTTCTATGGGTACTGATATTGGTGGTAGTGCAACTCCAATTGGTGCCAGTGCAAATGTTGTTGGAACTTCTGTTGCTGGTAAAGCTGGATATCCTGTTGGATGGGGAACTTATTGTGCTAAAGCAGTTCCTGTAACAATTATTGTAATGATAATTTCAACAGTATTTATTTTTGTAAGATATTTATAAGGTGATTTAATGGAAAAACAGGTTATTGTTTCTATTGGGCGTCAGTATGGAAGTGCAGGTCATGAAATTGGTAGAAAACTTGCAGAAAAATTGGACATTCCTTTTTACGATAGAAACCTTTTTGAAGAAATTGGAAAAATAAAAAATATCGATACTAACGACTTAGAAAAATATGATGAAGTTCCTAGAAAAAAACTTTTTAGTCGTACAGTTCGCGGATATTCAAATTCTCCAGAAGAAAATGTTGCGGAATTACAGTTTGCTCTCTTAAAATCAAAATGGGCTGATGGAGATTCCTTTGTAGTTGTTGGTCGCTGTGCTGATGAATTATTCCGTGGTCAGGAAGGATTTATTTCAGTTTTTATTGTTGGTGATATGACTGAAAAAATTAAGCGTGTTATGGAATACCGTAATATGGACGAAAAAAAAGCTATTGCCGCAATTGAACGTCATGATAAAAAACGTAAACGTTATCATGATTATTTCTGTAAAAATGGCTCTTGGGGAGATTGCAAGAATTATGATCTTTGTATCAATTCTTCGAAACTTGGAATTGAAGGTACTGTAGATTTATTATATGACTATGTATGTAAAATCCTCAACAGAGTATAAAAGAGAACATAAAGCTGATTATGGTCATGAAAAGATAGAAATTCTTTATCAGGACCAGTGGCTTGTTGTTATAAATAAACCTTCAGGTTTGTTATCCGTTCCCTATCCTGGAAGTAAAGCTAGAACTGCACAAAGTGTGTTGGAAGAAATACTTCGTAAACAGGGTAGTGTAAATAATAAACATAAACCTTATGTGGTTCATCGATTAGATAGAGATACTAGTGGTGTAATGATGTTTGCTTTGACTGAAGTTGCTCAGCAAAAAATTATGAACACATGGCATCAAATGGTTACAGAACGTTTATATCGTGCTATTGGTGAAGCAAGAAGAAAAGCATCAGATAGAATCTTGAAAGATTTAAATGATGAAGGACTTATTGATGAACCCTTAGCCCAGAATTCTCATAATGTTGGTTTTGTTCCCCTTCCTGGTGATGTTGATAAAGCTGGAAAACCATTTAAAACTGTTCCAGCAAGAACTCACTACAAAAAGCTTATAAAAGGACCAACTCACATTTTATTTGAACTTTCCCTTGATACTGGAAAAAAGAATCAGATTCGTGCCCATCTTGCAGCTCATGGGTATACTTTGGCTGGGGATGAGGAACATCGCTCTAAAACCGACCCTTTCCATCGGTTGTGTCTTCATGCCCGAACTTTAGAATTTAATCATCCTTTTACAGGCCAGCACATGAAATTTGAAATGCCTGAGCCAAAAGAATGGGAAGAATATGTATTAAAAGGCGATTTACATCCTCAAAAGACTTTGTGGAGTGTAGAATCAATTAATAGTAAATATAAGTCAAAAAACAGCTCAAAATCAGATGATTCAATTGTTCTTGAACAGCGCCGCCTTTCTCAAAAACAGAAATCACATATGAATTTTATTGAGGCTGGAAAAAAAAGACAAAGATAAATGGAGTTTAATATGCAGGGATATGTACACAAGTTTGAAAGCTTTGGTTGCGCAGATGGTCCGGGAAGTAGATTTATTTTATTTCTTAGTGGTTGTCCATTGCGTTGTAAATACTGTCACAATCCTGATACTTGGAAAATGACAGATGGTACACCTTATTCTGTGGATGATATTTTAAAGGAAGCAGAAACATGTCGTGGATATTGGGGGAAAAAGGGGGGCATTACAGTAAGTGGTGGCGAACCTTTGTCTCAGCTGGATTTTTTACTGGAATTTTTTACAGAATGCAAAAAAAGAAATATTAATACTTGTATAGATACTTCTGGCGCTCCCTTTACAAAAGAAGGCCAATGGTTTACAAAGTTTCAGAAATTAATGGAAGTTACAGATATTCTTCTGATGGATATTAAACATATTGATGAAAATCAGCACCTGGAACTTACAGGTCACACAGGAAAAAATATTCGGGAAATGTTTGCATATCTTGATGAAATTAAAAAACCAATCTGGATTCGCCACGTATTGGTTCCTGGAATTACAGATAATGATGAATATCTTACTCAGACAAGAGATTTTATTCGTACATTGCATAATGTTGAACGGGTAGAAATTTTGCCATATCACGGACTTGGTGTAATGAAATATAAAGAGCTTGGAATTCCATATAGTCTTGAGGAGGTGGAAACTCCAAGTGCTGAAAGAATTGCAAATGCTCGGAAAATTCTTGAATGTGAAAAGTATGATGGCTGGAAAAAATAAAAACCTGGTTATGTTTCATACTGTGCATAAAACATGATTTATGATAAAATCAATTTGTAGAGGAAATAAATGAAAGATATTTCAAAGCTTATGAATTATAGACCTTCTATTAAGGTTGTTGATGCTACATTGCGAGATGGAGGACTTTGTAACGATTTCTTCTTTCCAAAGGATTTCGCAAAATCATTATATGAAGCTAACTTAAAAGCCGGTGTTGATTATATGGAATTTGGTTACCGCGCTGATAAAACAATGTTTGATGTAGATAAATTTGGTCCTTCTAAGTTTTGCGATGATGACTATATTCGAAGTGTTGTTGGTGATAATAATACAGACCTTAAAATTGCTATTATGGCAGATGTAGGCCGTTGTGATTATAAAAATGATATTCAGGAAAAAGTAAACAGCCCTGTAGATTTAGTTCGTGTTGCCTGCTATTTGCATCAGGTTCCAACTGCAATCGAAATGATTGAAGATGCACATAAAAAAGGATATGAAACAAGCTGTAATATTATGGCTCTTTCAACAGGACAGGAAAATGATATTAAAGCTGCTCTTGAAATGCTTGGAAAATCTTCAGTTGATGTAATTTATATTGTAGACAGCTATGGTTCAATCTATCCAGAAGCAATGGCTCGTGTTTGTGATATGTTTGGCGAAGTTGCTGCAAAATATAATAAAAAACTTGGTATTCATGCCCATGATAATCAGCGCCTTGCCTTTGCAAACACAATTGAATGTGCTGGTGACGGTGTAGATTTCCTTGATGCAACTTATATGGCAATGGGACGTGGAGCTGGAAACTGTGCTATGGAGCTTTTGCTTGGTTTCTTAAAAAATCCAAAATTCAATATTTATCCTGTAATTAAGTTTATTGAAGAACATATGGTACCATTAAAGAAAGATGGTGTTGTTTGGGGGTATGACTTACAGTATTTAATGACTGGTTTGTTTAATCAGCACCCAAGAACTGCCATTGCTTTTACAAAAGATAAACGTACTGATTTTGGTGATTTCTTTAAAGAAACAATGGGTCTGGACTAATACTATTTTGGAGTTATATAGATGATTGATAAGTGGGAAATTGTAATTGGTTGTGAAATTCATACTCAGCTTTTAACTAAGACAAAAGCATTCTGTGCCTGCGAAAACCGTTATGGTGGAATGCCAGATACTCGTGTTTGTCCTGTATGTCTTGGTCTGCCAGGTGCTATGCCTCGTATTTCAAAAGGATATGTTGAACTTGGTGCTGTTGCAGGTCATGCTTTAAATTGTGATATAGCTCGTTTCACAAAATTTGATAGAAAACATTATTTTTATCCAGACTTGGCAAAAGGTTATCAGATTACACAGTATGATATTCCTCTTTGTACAAATGGTTATGTAGATTTACCATGCCGAAGTTTCCCAAAAGAGGAACAACCTGGTGGCACAAAATGTCGTGATAAAAACTTCATAGGCGAAAATTGTATTGTAGAAGAAAATGGTGCAAAATATCGTCGTGTTAGAGTTGAACGTATCCATCTTGAGGAAGACGTAGGTAAGTCATTACACCTTCAAGGGGCTCACTCTTATATCGATTATAACCGTTGTGGTACTCCACTTATTGAAATTGTAACAAAACCAGATATAACATCTCCTGAAGAAGCTGCATTATTTATGCAGACAGTACAGGAAATTCTTCGTTATGTAAAAGTAACAAACGGTAACCTTGAAGAAGGTAATATGCGTTGTGATGCTAACATCAACTTAAATGTCTGGGAAGATGGAAAACTTTATCACACACCAATTTCAGAAATTAAAAACTTAAACTCTTTCAAAGCAATTCGCGACGCTTGTACATACGAAGCACAGCGTCAGTTAAAAGAATTCCAGGAAGATCGTCAGGAATTTAACCCTGGATTCAAAGTTACAATGGGTTGGAATGAAGTTGAAGGAAAAACTGTTGTTCAGCGTACAAAGAATTCTTTTGTAGATTACCGCTTTGTTGTTGAACCAGATATTAAACCTTTCTCTGTAAGTGAAGAATTAATTTCTGCTGCAAAAGAAAAAGTAGGAGAGCTTCCAGAACCAAAACGCCAGCGTTATAAGAAACAGTATGGCATGACAGATTTTGATGTAGAAACAATTACTTCTACAAAAGATTTGGCAATGTTCTTCGAAGCTGCTGCTAAGTCTTCTAAAAATCCTAAAAAAGCAGTAAACCTTATTCTTGCAGAACTTCTTGCTGTTCTTAATGAAAAGAAAGAAACAATTAATGATGTAAAAATCACTCCAGCTCACATTGCTGATTTAGCAGATGCTTTGGAAGATGGAAAAATTACATCAAAACAGGGAAAAGAAGTATTTGCAGAAATGATGGCTACTAATAAAATGCCTTCTGAAATTATCAAAGAAAAGGGCATGGAAGTTGTAAGCGATTCAGGTGCTATCGATAAGATTGTTCAGGATGTAATTGCTGCAAATCCAAAAGCTGTAGAAGATTATAAGTCTGGAAAAACAAATGTAGTAGGCTGGCTTATGGGACAGGTTATGAAAATGTCTCAGGGAAAAGCAAATCCTAAACAAGCTACAGAAATCTTAAATAAATATTTAAGTCAAATGTAGGAAGGAATTAGGAATGCGGAATTAGGAATTAAGAATTAGGAATTAAGATTTTTGCACTGTTAAAAAGTGCTAACTCATAATTCATACTTCCGCATTCCCAACTCCCAACTCCAAGCTCATAACTCATACTTCCTAACTCCTAATTCCGCATTCCCAACTCCTAACTCATAATTCATAATTCAGGTAACTGCTCCCCGGGTATTTTAGTTTTTCTTTATTCAAACCATGGGCCTGGAAGGGCAGAATTTATAAAACACATTCCCGCCTTCAAAAAAGAATCACACATTTACGGCCATAAACGATTGAAACTTTCATAAAGCAATTTTTTCACTTATAGTTCCCGTCATTTCGTCGCCTGTTTTACTAATGAAAGAAAAATCAAAATACTCTAAGACGCTGTGGGAAGTTTGTAATCATTTTCTTTATTATAAACCCAGGAATAAAGATTTTTGCACTACTAAAAAGTGCTAACTCCCAACTCCCAACTCCCAACTCCCAACTCCCAACTCCTAACTCCTAACTCCTAACTCCTAATTCCTAATTCTTAATTCTTAATTCTTAATTCTTAATTCTTAATTCTTAATTCTTAATTCCTAATTCTTAATTCTTAATTTCTCATTCCGCATTCCTCATTCCGCATTCCTCATTCCGCATTCCGCCTTCCGCATTCCGCATTCCTAACTCATAATTCATAATTCATACTTCATAATTCTTAATTCTTAATTCTTAATTCCTCATTCCGCATTCCTAATTCCTAATTTAATTAATGTTCTTTCATGTATTCTACAAAATCTAATTCTGTTAATGGT
>SAMEA3663085__coassemble_139_pt1 | contig 36925 bp, 32 predicted proteins | sample SAMEA3663085__metabat2_low_PE_011 | metagenome-assembled genome bin SAMEA3663085 (sample SAMEA3663085) | pig gut metagenome | biome: pig gut; feature: pig-associated habitat; material: faeces | place: France | collected 2012
TTGTTATGGCAATTTTTTATGCATACGCATAAGTTTTAATTTCTTCTAACTGTGGTGCAAGTTCTTTCTTTGCGTTTCTTATATCAATGTCATCCTGTAAAGCCATAAAATAACCATCTGACAATCCAAAAAATTTAGCTAAACGTAAAGATGTATCTACAGTTATTTTCCTGCGGTTATGAAGAATATCCTGAATGCGGGAAGTGGGAACTTTTATTTCCTGTGCAAGTTTATATGCAGAAATTCCAAGTGGAATAAGAAATTCTTCGTTGAGGATTTCTCCGACAGTTGGTGTTTCGATAAAATCAGACATAGTTTGCTCCTATTAAACTCCACGTTAGTGGTCGCACATGGATGTGCGAAGCGGATTGAATGCTGTCCTTTTCTGTTCCCGACAAGCTGCTCAAGGTGATTGCTTGGTGGAACTCGTAAATCTTCCAGGCATTTTGCATTATCTATCATCATGAGTTTTCGTAAAGCAACTTTCTGAATTGTAGTTGGAAGTCGTTTTGAGAACTTCTGGTTGTAGATAAGTTCTGTTTCTTTATCCGCAAAACTCTTTATCATAATATAATTATATACGCAGTACGTGTATATATCAAGCAGATAGTTTTCAAGGGGCGTAAAGCCGCGTAAATGCGTCAGCTCACATTGCAACAGAACCGTCTTTTTTGTGTTCGTGCATATCATCACTGTTTCCGTGGTCAGCTGTAAGACAGAGGATACCACCTGCTTTTTCAATGGCAGCCTTAAGACTTTTCTTATGTCAACAACTTTTTAAAAGTTCGCTAACTTTTTTTATTGACTTTCATTTATATTGTGCTATATTTTAAACATCGGTTAGGAGACATTAAACCCTATACCATTGGTCGTTGCAGAGACCTAAAACCTGCAACAATGCCGACTTTAATTTTGAAGTCGGCTTATTTTTTTATGCATAATCAGCCTCCAACTTTTAAACAAAATGTACTCTCTGCAATATGTAATGGTGCGCAAGTTTATAAAAACATATTTATTGATTTTGAATATCAAGTGTTTTCAAAATCCTTTACAAGGAACAGTAATTGTTCAATGGGGCGAATCAAGGGACGAAAGTAATCACTTTGAGGCTGATGAAATATCAAGAAGAGAAGGAAAATTCTATCTTTCAACTTTTAGCAAATAAGATATAAGGACATATAATTATACTGATGCAATTGAACTTGGCCTTAACTGCATGAGAAAACACGGTTTGAAATTTGAAAACAAAGATGATGAGAAAGTTTTGAAAAGCATCAAGGAAAATGTAAAAGACTACATGAATAAAAATGGAAGCTTATGAAGGAATGTATAAATCTGCGAAAATAAGGGTTGAGTATGAATCAGCATTTAAATTGAAGACATCTCACATCAAATTATTCATCAATGGAAACTCGCAGATACAGCAAAACGAACCCTCAAAGAGTTTTTAGAGAATTATACTCTTCAATCAGTGATTGTTATTGATGGAGAAGAATTTGTTGTTGTTGCACAAATTAAATCAGCAGAACATTTGGTAATAACAGAGCCAGAGGTATATGTTGGAAACACAAAAATTCCAATGATAAAAGTATCCTAGTGGAAATGCAGCATTAATTCTATTTATAAGACAATAGATACAAGTGTTTTTTATTAATTTCAATTCAAATAGGGAGTATACTGTAGACCTTAATCACTTTGAAATATCTGAAACAGACTCATCTTTATGTACCTGCTATGCTGGAAACCATATTGAAATAAAATGGGAAATCGCTGGTTAATAATAGAGCAGCAATCTGCTTCCCAAAAATCAGTGCTAAATAATTTCTTTTGACGGCTTTTTATTTATAAGCCTTAAATTACCATAAATAAAGTGCCGGCTGTAATAAGAATACATCCCACAATGGATTTCCATGTAAATTGTTCATGCAAAAAAACAAATGCAAGAATTAAAGTTAATACAACTGACATTTTATCAACAGAAATAACTTTGGAGGCATTTCCTAACTGCAAGGCCTTGTAATAACACAACCAGCTTAATCCTGTTACAAGACCAGATAAAATCAGGAAAATCCAGCTTCGTTTAGAAATTTCAGCTATTCCAGTCTGCTGATTCGTTATAAAAACCATTATCCATGCCATTGCAACAACAACAAGTGTTCTGATTGCCGTAGCAAGATTTGAGCCGACGCCGTCAATTCCAAGTTTAGCAAGAATAGAAGTAAGGGCTGCAAAAAATGCAGAACCAATTGCAAAAACAATCCACATGATAATCTCCAGAAATTACTAAAAAAAGCCCGCCCTCAAAACGAGAACGAGTGCATTTCGCAAAAACCAATAAAGGACTCGCAAAAAAAAGCCCGTTCCCAAAAAAAGAAACAGGCGTATTTCGCTATGGTTTGTGCCGCGGGTCACGTCGGCACGAAACTAATTTATCTGGCAGCGCAAGCTGTCCAGATATGATAATGCTAACCTGCAAAGTTTACTTTGTCAGGTTGAGCATTGATTTATCATAATCACTTGGAGGTACAAATCCCATAAGCTGCATCAAAGTGCTTGGCCAACTTGAAATTCCAAGACCTTCGTTCAATTCCAACTCATATTCCCCTTTATACTCAGGGTCATAAATAATACCTGGAACAGGGTTCAATGAGTGGGATGTCTTTGGCTTTGGTTCACCGTCTGCGCCCATTGCAACAGAACCGTCTTTTTTGTGTTCGTACATATCATCACTGTTTCCATGGTCAGCAGTCAGACACAAAATACCACCTGCTTTTTCGATTGCAGCCTTAAGACGACCAAGCTGCAAATCCATTCCTTCCATAGAACAGCAGACAGCATTGAAAACGCCAGTGTGACCAACCATATCACCGTTAGGATAATTCAAACGGATGTGGTCATATTTTCCACTTTCGATAGCTTCGATTACCTTGTCAGTGATTTCAGCACATTTCATCCATGGACGCTGCTCAAAAGGAACAACATCACTAGGAATTTCAACATAAGTTTCAAGATTTTTGTCAAATTCACCAGGGCGGTTTCCGTTGAAGAAGTATGTTACGTGACCGTATTTTTGTGTTTCAGAAATTGCCATCAAATGTACACCAGATTTTGTAAGATATTCACCCATTGTGCGGTCAATTGAAGGTGGGTTTACAAGGAACTGAGCAGGTTTGTGGTTATCACCGTCATATTCCATCATTCCAGCGTATTCAACAGCTGGGCGGCGTACACGGTCAAAGTGAGGGAAGTTGTCTTCTTCAAATGCAGCAGTAATTTCAAGAGAACGGTCACCACGGAAGTTAAAGAAAATAACACTGTCACCATCAACGATTGGACCTACAGGTTTTCCATCTTTTGCAATAACAAATTCATGCATATCCTGATCCAAAAGACCAGCATTTTCAGAACGATAAGTATTGATAGCTTCAGTAGCAGAAGCAAACTGGCGGCCATCAGCCAGAACGTGAGCGTGCCATCCTCTTTCAACCATTGACCAGTCAGCACCGTAGCGGTCCATAGTGATGTACATACGTCCACCACCAGAAGCAATCTGGTAATCAACATCAGTAAATTCAGCAAGATATTTTTCAAGTGGGTCAAAATATTCAAGAGCAGAAGTTGGAGGAACATCACGACCATCAAGCAATGCATGAACGCGGAGAGTTTTTACACCTTCTTTGTGAGCCTGAGCAATCATAGCCTTAAGATGGTCAATGTGAGAGTGAACGTTACCGTCAGAAACAAGACCCATAAGGTGGAAAGTAGAGTTTTTATCCTGAACATTCTTTACAAGCTTTTTCCAAGTAGCACCCTGGAACATTGTGCCAGAAGAAATAGATTCACCAACAAGCTTAGCACCCTGAGCAAAAACACGACCACAACCAATAGCATTGTGACCAACTTCAGAGTTACCCATATCATCATCAGAAGGAAGACCAACAGCAGTTCCGTGAGCCTTCAATTTTGTGTGCGGACAGTTTGCTGTAAACCAGTCCAAGTACTTCATTTTCGAAGCCTTTACAGCATCCCCTTCTTCATATTTTCCGTAACCAACACCGTCCATAATTACAAGAACAACAGGACCGCGTCGACCTTTCCAATTTGGATTTTTTTCCAAAGCATGCATAGTGTCTGCCATTTGCAAAACTCCTTTAATAACATATATCTGGGCGTTCCCTGCCTTACGGCAGGTCGGGCTTTTCGGGGTTACGCCTTTCGGCTTCATTGGACGCAGCAAGCTGCTTACCAACGCTTCGCGCCCCTACAATCCCTAACGCATTTAAAATGTACAATTTCTTCAATAAATATACAGAATTTCTAAAGGTTTTACAATTCTTTGATTCCATTGCTGTCAGTTCTGACTTTCCAGTTTTCTTTGACATTTTTACGATTTTTGTCTGAAAAACTGTTGCAAATTGACATAATTCGTGATATTGTCAATATCAGTTTATTATCAGAGGATTGCTATGCCAAGATTCACATTTGACAAAACTTATCCAAAAAACATCCCGTTAATGTTCAAAACACGGGCTGAAGAGCTTCAAGATGATGTTTTTCAGTATTCAAAAGACAAAGACGGTAATTATCAAGCATATACATATAATCAGGTTTACAATGATATCATTTCTTTAGCATTGGCTCTTAGAGAAATGGGGATTACAAGAAGTTCCAATGTTGGTTTAATTTCTGACAACCGTCGTGAATGGGCTATTATAGACTACGCACTTTTATCATTAGGAGCAGCAGATGTTCCTCGTGGTTGCGATTCTATGGGTGTTGAAATACGTTTTATTCTGAACTTTGCAGACTGTAAATACAGTTTTTTTGAAACTCCAAGACAGTTAGAAAAAGTTCTGGAAAAAGCAGAAGAATGTCCAAATCTTGATACTGCAATCATCATTAAGGAACTGACTCCAGAAGAAGAATCTATTAAAAATAATGGAAAATTTAATGTTACAACTCTTTCTGCCCTTTTAGAAAAAGGAAGAGAAATTTATAACACTAATAAAGCTGCTTTAAGAAAAGAAATTGAAGCAGAAATGGAAAAGACTGAACCAAATGATATTGCAACTATTATCTTTACATCTGGTACAACTGGAACTCCAAAAGGTGTAATGCTTACTCACAGAAATTATATGGCTCAGATAGAAGTAATGCATAACTTTTTTCCAGGTAAACGTGGCGAAACTTGGCTTACTGTACTTCCTGTATGGCACAGCTTTGAACGTGCATTCCAATATGTTATTCCTGCCTTAAAATGTAATGTAGCTTATTCAAAACCAGTTCCTCAAGTTATGATTTCAGACATGCAGAAAATGAAACCTCATTGGATGTGTGCTGTACCTCGCATTTGGACTGGCGTTGCAAAAAGTATTGATAAAACAATCAATAAACACAAGGGTTGGAATTTATTCTGCTATAAACTTTTCCTTGCACCTGCAAAAGCTTATGTTGCACAAAAAGATAAAGTTCGGGGATGGATTTGTCAGATTGAAAAACGTAATCGTTTCTTAGATTTTATTACTGGTATTATTCCATTCCTTTTATTATGGCCAATTCACAAGCTTGGAGACATCTGCTTATTTAATAGAATAAGAAAAAGACTTGGTGGTAACATTAAAATTGCAATGTCAGGTGGTGGTGCTTTACAGCGTGAAGTAAACGACTTTTTCCGTGCAATCGGCTTTAATCTTTTGGAAGGATATGGACTAACAGAAACAGCTCCTGTTCTTTCTATTCGAGACTATAAAGCACCTCGTCCAGGATGTGTTGGTGCATTGTTACCTTCTGTAAAAATTAAAATTGTAAAAGAAGAAAATGGTGTAATTGCTGATTCTACTCCTCTTCCATATGGTCAGAAAGGTCTTGTTCTTGCACGTGGTGAACAGATTATGAAAGGCTACTATAAACGCCAGGATTTAACTGATGCAATTATCGATAAAGATGGTTGGCTTAACACTGGAGACTTAGGTTTACTTACATTTGATCACGAATTAAAGATTACTGGTCGTGCAAAAGATACTATTGTTTTGCTTGGTGGTGAAAATGTTGAACCATTAGTTATTGAACAGGCTTTAACAGCCAGTGATTATATTGATACAGCCATTGTTCTTGGTCAGGATCAGAATACTCTTGGTTGTCTTCTTGTTCCAAATAAAGAGTTTACAGAACAATATGCAAAAGAAAACAACATCAGTTTTGAATCATATGAAGAATTAATGGCAAATGAAGCAATTGTTAGTTTCTATTCAAAAACTGTTCACTCTCTTGTTAGTGTAAACACAGGTTTCAGAAGCTGCGAAAGAATTAACAAAATAGCTCTTTTACCAAATGCATTTAAACCAGGTGAAGAACTTTCTGCAAAAGGCGAAATGATTCGTCCTAAAATTTCAAAAAAATACGAACAGATTATTGCTACATTATTTTAGAATATAAACTGTGGATATAATTCATAAAAAAGCCCCAGTTTTTTAGAAAAATAAAAAAAACGGGCTTTTTTTTGTTTATGACATAATTTTGCCATATTCTTTTTTTATAATTTTTTTCATGATGAAAAAACCGGGAGTTTTAATCGCATTTTACATTCTATTTTGTTCACTTACAGGCTGTTCTTCTTTAGAGCATCAGAATAAAAACTTTGTGTTTTATAAATCTGGTGATTTGGAATTAATCAGCGAAGAGCCACTAGCCGTTTTTGTTGATTTTGATAATACCTTAAATATTTATGACACCGTAACTCATAATCATTATTCAACAAAATCGAGAACTAGATTTATTTCAACTTTAGCCCGCATTTGTTCAGAAAATTATTACGATCATATTTCCGTTTTGATGCTATGCTCGGGTTACAATAAACAGACCCTTATTTCTGACATTTTACAAGATACAACTCTGGTTCGAGAAGTTTCCTATGAACGAAAAAACAATTCTCTTTTTACTACAGTAAAACCTCTGGAAACACCTTGCCCAGTTCTTAAATTTGAGTTCAGCACAGATTATATGTTCTGCACTTGTCAGGGACAATAAATCAAAGTGAAGAAAATTATTTCCAGCTTTCCCAGGCTTTTATATCAAGACCAACTGTTGCCATATCTTTTCCATTGCGACAGATTGGTAAATTTAATAATTTCTGATTTTCAAAAAGTTTATCAGCTTTATCTGTATCATCAAGATAGGCAATTGATGCATAATCTATATTTTTTTATATTATTGATAATACTCATTTCTTTAGAAGAAAACTAGGTTTAAATAGAAAAACTTTTTTTATTTAATCCAAATCTTAAACTTCACATTTACAGTAGCCAGTTTATTTATTACTATTTAAGAAAGGAGTGTATGAATGGATAGAAAGATTTTTATATTTTTAATTTGCATTCCATTTTTTTTAGGTTGTTCGGTTCGGTCACAGGAGAAACAGAAAGTGCAGATTGACTCTGAAGTTTCAAATAGTATTAATTCTTTTTCTGAAAAAATGTTTCACCAAATGTATGTGAAAGGTGAAAATCTGTCTTTTTCCGGCACATCAATTTACAATCTTCTTTATTTAATAAGTAATGCTTCTGATGGCGAAACGGCAGATCAGATTAATAATCTTCTTGAACAGAATGAAAAAAAGGATGATGTTCTGATACAGCAGTATTTTTCTAATCTGGAAAATAATTACAATTCAATTTGGGTGCAAAATAATCTTCCTGTAAAAGAAAGCTATTCAGATTTTCTTGCGAACATAAATTCCAGTCTTTTTTCGGTTGATTTTTCTAAAGGGGCTAAAACTACAAATCAGATTAATAAATATATAAAAGAAGTAACTGAAAATGAGATTCCAAAATTTTTAAAAAACGATTTGCCATCGGACACAAAACTTTGCTTTTTGAATGCTTTGTATTTTAATCAAAAATGGCGACATCCTTTTAAGAAAAATGAAACTACTGCAGAAGATTTTTATGTTACAAAAGATAAAACAGTTTCTGTTCAGATGATGCATAAAAGTGAATTTTATAAATACACAGAAAATGAAGAATTTCAGATGATTCAACTTATGTATGCAGATACAGATTACTCTATGATTTGTATTCTTCCTGTTGAAAAAGACTATGATTTTTCGAAATTGGAATTGAATAATCTGCTTTCGTCTTTTACTAAAGATAGTTATTATGAAACTGTAGAAGTTTCTCTTCCAAAATTTAACACTGATATTAGTACTGACCTTAAAAAGCAATTTCAGAATCTTGGTGTTACAGATATTTTTGAATCTTCTTCTGATTTTTCTAATATTTTTGATACAAATGAAACTGTATTTATAGATGAAATCCTTCATGAAACAAAGGTTAGTGTTGATGAAGAAAAAACTAAGGCTGTGGCAGTAACAATGTCTTTTGCAAAATCAGCTTCGTTTTCGGGAATCCCTAATTTTTATTTTACGGCAGATCATCCTTTCTGTTACGTTATTATGGATAATGTTAATGATGTGATGTTGTTTACTGGAATTGTTGCAAATCCGTAATTTTGGTAAAATACTTTTATGTTTAAAAATTATCTTTGGATTGCGTTTATTTCTATGGCATGGAATGGGGACAGGGTAAAAAATTTATTGGTGGAATCTGTCGCTTCTTTTTAAAAAAAGGGGCAAAAGGAGGACAGAAGCTGGAAGAGAAGGCTGGTAGTTTTGGTATTTTTTCAGCTGTAAACCAGGTTGCTGGAGCATAATCAACTCTTAAATTATATAATCAGATGATTACGACTTCATCTTCTTTGACATTGCATTGAAGATATAGAATTTCTACACCCGCAGCTTTTGCCATTTCTAAAGCATGGGCAAACTCCGGGTGTGTTTTTTTATTAGGAAGCACTTGAGTTACTCCTGGAATCTGAATTACAAAAGCAAGAAAGCATTTATATCCCTGTTTGCAAGCTGCTGTCAGTTCGTGAAGATGTTTTACACCCCGTTCTGTTGGAGCATCAGGAAAGTAACCAATACCATTTTGTTCTAAGGTGCAGCCTTTTACTTCCATCAGATATTTTTTTATTCCAACAGAGGTTTTCTTTTCCATGTAGAAATCTACACGGGAATTTCCGTATGTGTATTCCGGTTTTATAAAGTCGTATGCCTCTTGAGGAGGAAGCTGTTCTAACCATTCCATCACAACTTTATTTGGAAGTTGACTATCCATGTTTATAAGAATTTCATCTTTATCAGTCTTTTTATAAACTGCTATTAAATCAAACTGTGTTTTACGGGATTCAAATCCTAAGCGTTTACGAAAATCTTCCATAACAACTGTGCAGCCAGGAATGAGCAATTCTTTGCATCTGCCAGTATTTTTTACATGGACTGTTTCAATTAATCCATTGATTTCTACATGAGCAATGAAACGGTTTGGGCGATCAATAAAAGTGCCTTTTACAATTTTTTTGTAATGCATAATAACAAGGTAATGAAAATGAGGAAAAATGTGAACAATAATAGTAATGCTTAGAAAATCATATTATAATTAACTAAATAAATCTTATTGTAAAGGAAAAAAAAGATGGTCGAAAAAAATCAGTCTAAAGGAAATCCTATTGCGCTTTTGCCAATTGGAGTATTTGTAGTTCTCTATCTTGGAATGGGAATTATTTTTGAATATGTACTGAAAATTGAAATGGGCTTCTATAACATTCCTATTGTTGTGGTTTTTCTTATTTCTTTGTTTATTGCATGTTTACAGAACAAGAAGATTTCATTTGATGAAAAGCTTCAGATAATGGGGACAGGGATAGGTGATAAAAATATTGTCATTATGTTGTTGATTTTCCTTGAAGCAGGAATCTTTGTGGGTGTTGTTGGACGTGGTAGTGCACAGAGTGTTGCATATTTCCTTCTTTCTATTATTCCACCACAGTTTGCTGTTGCTGTTCTATTTGTTGTTGCATGTCTGGTTTCTATTTCCATGGGAACTTCTGTAGGAACAATTACTTTGATTGTGCCAATTGGTGTTTCTCTTGCTCAGACTGGTGGTTTTTCTGTGCCATTATGTATTGCATCAATTATGGGCGGTGCTATGTTTGGAGATAATCTTTCGTTCATTTCGGATACAACAATTGCTGCTTGTAATGGGCAGGGATGTGAAATGAAAGATAAATTCCGTGAAAACTTTAAGATTGCTCTTCCTGCAGCTCTTGTTTCTCTTGTTGTGATTTTGTGTATTTCTTTTGCCAGCAAAATTCAGCCCTTCGAAATTCCATCATATAATTTGATTCAGATTATTCCATATATTCTTGTATTACTTGGTGGAATTTTTGGTATGAATGTTCTTCTTGTATTGCTTATGGGTATTGTTTCTGGTGCAGTAATTATGCTTGCTACTGGTTCTGTAACATTTACATCTATGATTGGTGGAATGGGAGCAGGAGCAACTGGAATGTTTGAAACAGCAATGGTTGCAATTCTTGTTGCAGCTATTTGTGCTTTAATCAGAAAACATGGTGGATTCGATGCTTTGTTAAACTGGCTTTATAAAGTTTTTAAGGGCTATAAAGGTGGTTTATTGGGGACAGGGATACTTGTTGTTTTACTTGATATCGCGACTGCAAACAATACTGTTGCTATTGTAATGGCAAACCCAATTGCAAAAGAGATGGCAGATAAATATGAAATTTCCTCAAGAAAAACTGCATCTATTTTGGATACATTCTCTTGTGTTGCCCAGGGAATACTTCCTTATGGTGCTCAGATGCTGGTTGCAATTTCAGCTGCAGCTGCTCTGGGTGAAAAAATTTCTGCGTTTACAATCATACCTCTTCTTTTCTATCCATACTTGCTTCTTGTAAGTTCTTTGTTGTTTATTTTTCTTGGAAAAAACAAGAATAAATAGAAAAATTAAAGGGCTTTTTTAACAGAAATTGCTTTAAGAGGGCACATTTCCTGACAACAGAAACAGGAAATGCAGCCCTTTTTTGGAAATACTGCCTTTTTATTTTTAATTTTAATAATCTGCTGAGGACAACTTTCGGCACATTTTCCACATCCTACACATTTTTCAGGTTCAACTTTTGGATATGATTTTAAGATTTTGCCGGCAAATTTAGCAAAAAGTTTTCCGAGAGGCCCTGGTAACATTGATGAAAAATCTAGGGACATTGTATCTGGAATTTTAAATGGAGTTAGATTTTCTGGTAGTGGATCACCTTTTAATTCAATTTCCTCTGGTTTTGCAAGACCTTTTTCTACAGCCTGACGAACCATTGCAATTTTCATAGGATCAAGTTTCATAACTGTAGCAGCAAAATAGTCTTGTGTATAAAAATCTCGTGCACCAAATAATAAACCAAGATGATGTGAAGTTCCTCCTGTTGGTCCGTTTCCTTCCATTGCATCTATAGCATCAATTATTGTAAGGTTTGGTTTTACAATCTGAGCAATTTCTAAAAGCATGTTGGAAAAATCTTCTAAACCAGGCCACATATAATGAAGTTGAGGTTTTTCAAGTCCTGGAATAACTCCAAACAGGTTTTTAATTCCTGCACTTAAACCTGTCATGCCATGAGTTTTTAATTTACAGATATCAATGATGTAATCAGCTTCAATAATTGGGGTAATAATATTAAAAGAGTGATTTTTAAATCCTTGTGGACTGGGGACAGGGTTGGATGAAAAATCCATATTCAAAGTAAGTACATCGCTGAGTTCAGACATTCCACACACTTTATAAACATTCTTCATGTATTCAGCAAAGTATGGACCTCCAGAACTTTCTGCCAAAGTGATATTTGTGATTCCCTTTTCACGGAGCCATAATGCAACTGCACGAACAACAGCAGGATGAGTTGTTGCAGGTGTTGTTGTAGGTTTTGCCATAATAAGATTTGGTTTAATAACCACTTTCATTTGGGGTTTTAAATCTTTTGCAATTTCCTGATCTTCTAAAATTTTTGCAACGGCTGCATTTACTTTTTCCTGTTGATAGTCTGAAACTTGATAAATACTTTGAATCATAAGAACCTCTTTTGTCATTATAACATTTCTTTTTTTAAAAATTCTTTATATTTGTAAAAAAATCAGTTACTCTATTAATGTATTTTTTAATTTATAGTTTGAAAAACAGAAGTTTGTCATGACAGATTTAGAAGAAAAAAAAATAAGAGAAGAATATGCTGATTTGACTAGACTCTTAATTTCACGGAAATTGAGTATTACAACAATGGAAAGTGCAACTTCTGGTCAGATTGCTTCGCTTATAACTGATACAGAGGGCTCATCGGCAATAATTAAGGGTGCGTTAGTAACATATAGTAATAGTGCAAAAATTCAGATGGGAGTTCCAGCTGAAGTGATAGAAAAATATTCAGTTTATTCTAAAGAAACAGCCCTTGCAATGTCAGCTGCCTGTAAGCGTGTTTTTGGTGCTCATATTGGAATTGGCGTAACTGGAACTATGGGAAATATTGATCCTGCAAATCTTGAGTCATCGGTGCCAGGACAAGTTTATTTTGCTATAGATTATAAAGAACCTCATGCATATTTTTATGAACTTCCTCCACAAACAAGTCGCTTTCATTATAAGCTGGCAGTGGCAGAATTAGTGCTTCAAGAATTGATGAAAATCATTTGAGTTTTAAATTTATTTTTGATTTTTATCCCTGTCCCCATTGTTTGATTTTTGATTTTTATCCCTGTCCCCATTGTTTGACCATCGTATGATTGATTTTCTTTGTTTTATCCCTGTCCCCATCGTCTTATATTCCCAATTTCATTTTTTTACATTATAATCTATGTATGTCACGTTCAAAGATTGTTGTATTAGATTTTGGAAGCCAGTATGCTCATTTAATTGCAAAACGCTTTCGTATGTTGGGCTATTATTCAGAAATAGCACTCCCTTCTACAGATTTATCAGTTTTCGAAAACTGTAAGGGAATAGTTTTCTCAGGGGGACCAAGTTCCGTTTATGATGAAAAGGTTCCTGAGTTCAATTCAGAAATATTAAACCTCCCTATCCCTATTTTAGGCCTTTGTTATGGTCATTATATTGTTCAGCTTGGTTACAACGGAAAAGTTGGTAAAGCTCCAGTTGGAGAATTCGGTTTTGCAACCCTTAATCTTAATCCAGCTGTAAAATCACCTTTGTTTGAAGGAATTGAACCAACACAGCAGGTTTGGATGAGTCATCAGGATGGGGTTCTTGAAATTGGAGATGGCTTTGAAGTTGTTGGTTCAACAAAAGACTGTCCTTTTGCCGCAACTCAAAACCTTGCAAAAAAGAGATTCAGTATTCAGTGTCATTGTGAAGTAAAAGATACTCCATGTGGAAATCAGATTTTCCAAAATTTTGCAAATTACTGTGGTATGGAAAAAAACTGGGACCAGGATACAGTACTTCAGGTAATTCTTGAAAATATAAAAAAAGAAGCAGATGGAAAAAATGTACTTCTTTTCTTAAGTGGCGGGGTAGATTCAACAATCACTTTTGCGCTTTTGAATAAAGCCCTAGGGCAGGAAAGAGTTCTTGGTCTTCATATTGATAACGGCTTTATGCGTAAAAACGAATCAGCAAATGTTGCTGATGCTTATCATAAATTCGGATTCAATAATTTTATCGTAGAAGATGCTTCAGAAAGTTTCTTAAAAGCAATTGCCGGTTTAACAGATCCACAAAAAAAACGAATGGCAGTTGGTGAAAACTTTATCACAGTGCGTAACGAAGTAGTTGCAAAGCAGAACTTGGATGAAAGTCAGTGGATGCTTGCACAGGGAACACTGTATCCGGATATTATTGAATCTGGTGGAACAAAAAACTCTAATACAATCAAAACTCATCATAACCGTGTTCAAGGTATTCAGGATTTAATCGCTAAAGGTTTAATTATTGAACCAGTAAAAGATCTTTATAAAGACGAAGTTCGTGCTATCGGAAAAAAACTCGGTCTTTCTGCAGAACTTGTAATGCGTCATCCATTCCCAGGTCCTGGACTTTCTATCAACGTTCTTTGTAATGATGGAAAAGAAAAGTCACAGGATGCAGAAGAATTACCATTAGCTTTGAAGGAACTTGAAGGCATTGAACTTAATATGTTCTGTGAAAACTGCAGTGCAAATCTTAAACGCAGCATTCTTCCTGTTCGTTCAGTTGGTGTTCAGGGAGATTTCCGTACATATCGTTTTCCAGCTTTGCTTGATTTTGGTCCTGCAAAAGAAAAAGAATGGCCACTTGGAGCAGTTGCTGCAGAAAAAGGAATCAGACATTTCCCTGGTAAACGGGAAAAAATTGAAGAATGTTCTTCTACAATTACAAATGTTTCAAAATATGCAAACCGCACTGTAATCAAATTGTATCAGAAACCAGGACTTAAGGATGATGATTTGAAATTACAGGAAGGTTATTGTGATCGACGCCGTTTGGATCAGCTTCGAGAAGTAGATAATATTGTTTTAACAGAACTTCATAAATCAGGCTGGTATGATCAGATTTTCCAGCATCTTACAATCGATTTACCATATGCTGCAACACCAGAAACTGCAACTTTTGTTTTACGTCCAGTTGTTTCAGAAGATGTTATGACAGCCAGATTTGCAATGCTTCCAAAAGAAGTACTTGGTGTGATTGTACAGAAAATAGCAGAACTCCCATTTGTGGATGCACTATATTTTGATGCTACAAACAAGCCTCCTGCAACTTTTGGTTGGGAATAATTATGAATCCTGGCGAACTGCTGAAAATTTTAAACGTTGCAGAAAAACTGAAATGTAATACTCGTCATTGCTATACATCATCCGGTCGTCATGAAAGTGTAGCTGAACACTGCTGGCGAACGGCACTTATGGCAATGTTACTTGAATCAGAATTTCCCCAGGCTGATATGAATAAGGTCATTAAAATGATACTTATTCATGATTTAGGAGAAGCTTTTACGGGGGATATTCCTTGTTTTAACAAAACTTCAAAAGATGAAATAAATGAAAGTAATGTTCTCGATGATTGGGTAAAAACTTTCCCAGAGCCAGAGCAGAAGCAGTGGTTAGAACTGTATGCCGAAATGAATGCATTGGAGACACAGGAAGCAAAGATTTATAAAGCTCTTGATAAAATGGAAGCTGTTATTCAACATGATGAGTCTGATCTTTCTACTTGGATTCCTTTAGAATATGAACTTCAGTTTAAATACGGTTTAGAGAATGTTCAATTTTCCGATTACATGAAAAATCTTAAAACAGAAATCGATAAAATTACCAAAAGTAAGATTGAAAAAGGAAAGTGATATACCACTGCGGACTATATTTCTCCACTATATTCCACTAAATTATCCCCACCAAATTATCCCTGTCCCCATCGTACGTTGTAGACGATGGGGACAGGGATAAATTTTGGGATAAATTTTTTCGGGGCGTTGCGGGGTATCCCCGCTGGATGGGGTGGTGAGCAACAAAGTGCGAACCAGGGGAAGGGCTCTTCCCCTAAAACTTTTTTTATTGTATATTATGTATAAATATTCATAAAAATCGTATAAATATACGATAGGATGGTTGTATGAGCTCAATTAAGTTTATTGATGGTGGTGTTTGTGCTCCAGAAGGTTTTACTGCTAATGGTATGAGAGTAGGAATTAAAGCCAGTCGCAAAATTAATGACTTTGCTCTGGTATACTCTGATGTTCCCTGTAATGCTGCAGGGGTCTTTACTCAGAATAGGGTTAAGTCTGAAAGTGTAAAGCTTGCTCAAAAATTTATTGCAGACGGCCGGGCTCAGGCGGCTATTGAAATTAGTGGAAATGCAAATACTTGTACTGGTGCTCAGGGGGCAGAAAATGCTTTAAGAATGGCAAAAGCTGCTGCCGTTAGTCTTGGAATTAAAACTGAAGATGTGATTGTCTATTCGACCGGTGTAATTGGAGCTCAGTTTGATATTTCGAAAGTTGAAGATAATATTGATATTCTTAAAAACGGGCTTTCTAAAAAAGGGCATGAAGAAGCTCGTGTTGCAATTATGACAACGGATACTCACTTTAAGGAATGTGCAGTTGAATTTTCTATTGGTGGTAAACTTTGTAAAATGGGAACTATGTGTAAAGGTTCTGGTATGATTCATATTAACATGGGAACTATGCTTAGTTTTATCACTACAGATTGTGCTATTTCTTCTGAAATGCTAGATAAAGCTCTTAAATCTTCTATTCTTGAAACTTATAACTGTGTTTCTGTTGATGGTGACACATCTACAAACGATACATTAACAATCATGGCAAACGGAAAAGCAGGAAATGTTGAAATTACAAGTGAAGGTCCTGATTATGATGTTTTCCTTGAAGCCTTGAATAAAATGAACAAAGTTATGGCAATGAAAATTGCGGCTGATGGTGAAGGTGCGACTCGTCTTGTTGAATGTAATGTGAATGGTGCAAAATCTGTTGAAACTGCAAGAGGATTAGCTAAAGAAATCATTTGTTCTTCATTGGTAAAAGCAGCTATGTTTGGTGCTGATGCAAATTTTGGTAGATTTTTGTGTGCAATGGGGTATAGTGGAATTGAATTTGATCCTGATAAGGTTTCTATTTGGTTTACAAGTAAGTCTGATGCTAACCGCTATTTTGAAAATTATGATGATTTTGAAGTTCATGGGGAAAAATCTGTTCAGGTTTATAAGGATGGTGTTCCATTGGATTTTGATGAAGATCTGGCAAAAGAAATTATGTCTCAGCAGGCTGTGGAAATCCTTGTTCAGTGTGGCGAAGGAAATGCCTCTGGAACTGCATGGGGATGTGATTTGACTTATGATTATGTGAAGATTAATGGTGATTATAGAACATAATGTGTCCAGATGATGGGGACAGGGATAAAAATAAAAAGGAAAGAAATTATGAAAGAAGAAAATACATTGCCTTCGGAAACTTGGTCGGAGGTGTTGGTTCAGGCTTTGCCATACTTTAAAAACTGGTGTGGAAAAATTGTTGTTGTAAAATATGGCGGAAACGCAATGCTTAATGAAGAATTGAAGCAAGCTGTTATGGAAGATATTGTTCTTCTTAATACAATTGGTGTTAAGGTTGTTCTAGTACATGGGGGTGGTCCAGAAATTAACAACATGCTTGATCGTGTCGGAAAAGAAAGTAAGTTTGTAGACGGACTTCGTTATACTGATGCTGAAACAATGGAAATTGTTCAGATGGTTTTAACTGGTAAATTGAATAAAGATATAGTTGGTATTCTTTTGCAGAAAGGTGGTAAAGCGGTTGGTCTTTCTGGTGTAGATTCAGGTCTTCTCCGTGCTGTTAAAACGGAAAAAGATTTGGGATATGTTGGCGAAGTAACTGAAGTTAATCCTCAGATTATTACAACATTGCTTGATCAGGGTTTTATTCCTGTAGTTTCTACGGTTGCTCTTGGTGAACAGGGGGATGATGCCAGATATAACATTAATGCTGATACAGCTGCTGCAAAAATTGCAGTAGCACTTAAGGCAGAAAAATTTGTTCAGCTTACAAATGTTCCAGGTGTTCTTCGTGATGTAAACGATCCAAAATCTTTAATAAAGCGTATCGAAAAAACAGCTATTGGTTCGTTAAAAGCTACAGGAATTATCAGTTCAGGTATGATTCCAAAAATAGATTGCTGTCTTACAGCTCTTGAAGGTGGTGTACCTCGTACTCACATTATTGATGGTCGTGTTCCTCATAGTTTGCTTATCGAAATGTTCAGTGATTATGGTATTGGTACAATGATTTATTAATCTGAGTAAAACAAGATGCTGTAAAATTGACTATGGTTGTTTAACTTTAAGTTATATTTTAGGTCTCTGCTTTGGGCAGGGACTTTTTTATTTTAAAATATTTAGAAAAAATATTGATAAATACATACTTCAATAATCTTCTTAAGTTACAAAATAAATTGTGGAGATATTCAAAAAAATCTGGAGGAAATGTATGAATTTGTTTGCTGAATTTGATGAAACCTATCCGAATCTGGTTTTTATTAAAACTATGCAAAGGGTGACAGGGATAGCAGTAGAACAAACGGAACAAACGGTGACAGGGATTGCAATAGAACAAACGGTGACAGGGATAGCAAAAAATAATAATATTTTTCCTAAAAAACTTCCGTTTTTTTACTTTTAAAACAATATTAATTATATGAAAATAAAAAAGGAGAAGTTATGCGAAAGGCTCGAATAAAATCTGAAACTGGTTTATATCATGTGTGTATTAGAGGTGTTAATAGGCAGGATATCTTTTTCGACGATTATGACAAAAGACAGTTTTTAAATTATTTAAAGAAATATTCAAAAAAATATAATGTACTTATTCATTCTTATTCTTTACTCAATAATCATGTTCATTTGGAAATAGAGGATAAGAATGATTGTTTATCAATCTTTATGCAGTGTCTTTGTTCCATTTATGCAAGATATTTTAATTTTAAATATGATAGAGTTGGACATCTATTCCAAGAACGATTTGCAAGTCAAATTATTAAAACGAATGAGCAATTTCTAACAGTTTTAAGATATATTCTACAAAATTCATATAAGGCAGGAATCTCAACTAGTTTTGACTATAAATGGAGTAGTTACTCTGCATATAGAAAACATAATCCTCTTGTTATAACGGTTACTGCTTTAGGGAATTTTGCAGATCCCTCTCAACTTTACAGGTTTCTTAATACGAAAAACTATGATGAATGTATTGATATTTCATTGACACGAGCTGCGAGGGAAAAATTTTATATAGAAAAAATAAAAAGATTGTTAAAATCCAAAACACCCTATTTTGAGGCAGGGATATCAAAAGAGAAATTATTGCAAAAGTTGAAAATCTTAAAAAATAATTCAATACCAGTTTCAGTAATTTCTAGAATTACGGGATTATCAAGATATATCGTTGCCTTAGCATAAGAGTAGATAATACACAATATTGTTTTTGTAATTTGGGTATTGTTATTTATAAAACGAAAGAACAGGGTACATTATAAATATTAGTTTAGACGTAACTACCATACCTTTACAAGTAATAATTTTCCTTCCTTTACACAAACTTCAGCTTTCATGCCGGGAATTACTTGATTGCTTATGCCATACATGTAACTTGCTTTAATTTTTGCATTTTCCAGTGGATACTTTGCGTTTTTAATTGTTACACCTTTTGCATCACCATAAATATTCATTAACGAAAAATAAGCACTGTCCCCATCAACAGAAACTGGAGTTTTACCAATAATCTTCATCTGAGAATAATCATCGAGCATTGTAGCGGGAATATGTAGCTCGTCTAAATATAGAAGGCATGATAAATTGCAAAGAGAATGATCAAATCTGTTTCCTATGGTTCCAATGAAGATAAAATCATTAAAGTTTCGGCGTAGGGCTTCCTTTACGGCAAAGAAAGTGTCTGTATCATCTTTTTCACAGGGGAGTTGAATTGTTTCTGTGTTTGTTTCTGGTTTTTTGGCAGAATCAAAATCACCAATAATTAAATTTGGTGTAATTTCAAGTTTTTCTTGATGTTTTAGGCCACCATCACAAAAAATAAAAAAGTCATCTTTGTGTAAAAAAGTTCTTATTTTTTTGTAATTTGTAATATCTGCTGCACTAACTATAACACATCTTTTATTCATCGTATTGAAAACTAAAAATTTCTCCTAAAATAGTGGGATAGCAAATTATTTATTGCTGTGATTGCTCGATTATCCCTGTCCCCACAGTCAGTCCCCACAGTCAATTATCCCTGTCCCCGTCTTTTGCTCAATTATCCCTGTCCCCATAGTGAATACTGTCCCCACAGTGAATATTCAAAAAAATTTTATTTCTTTTTTCCCCTTGTTACCTTTGTTCTCATATCATAAAGATAACGCTTAATTTTTTGTGTAGCTGTTTTTTCAAATCCATCTATTTTTTGAACTTTGTTGACTTTTGAGTTTTTATTTACTTTGCTGTTTACATAGAACTGAATTTCGTTTACAAGTTTTTCTTTCTCGTAAGCAACTGCATCTTTTACGCTATCTACTTTTTTCTGCACAGCTTCTGCAACATTTCCCGGGAGTTTTTTTGCTGCTTCAATAATATTTGTAGCACCTTGTTTGTTTACTATCTCTACAGCTTCTTTTTCAAGTTTTTCTTCATCAATTTGAACAAGAGCTACGAGACCGTTATCGTCTTCTACTACAAGCGATTCCGAAACTAGCGGATGTTGATTCAAAATAAATTCGATATCTTCAGGATAGATGTTTTCTCCACTTGCCCCAAGAATCATATTTTTGTTGCGGCCTTTTAGTTCCAGATATTCCATTTTGTGTTTTTTTACAAATAAACCTAAATCACCAGTTTTAAAATATCCTTCTCCTACAGAATCATCATCAGTTGTGAAAGCTTCTTTTGTAAGAGCTTCATCCTTGTAATAGCCTTTCATTACACCACGGCTTTTTGCTACAACTTCACCTACACCTGTTTTGGGGTCAGGGTTATTAATTCGTAAGTCAACTCCTTCCATGGCAGGTCCAATTTTTCCAGGAATTGTGATTTTTGGACCAGAGCCTGCCAGCAAGGGTGATGTTTCTGTAAGTCCATATCCGATTGCATATGGGAATTTAGCATCTTTCATAAATTTTTCAACTTTAGGGTCAACTTTAGCACCACCAATTCCAAAGAATGTAAGATGTCCACCAAAAGTTTTTTTCAGTTGTTTTCCTGCAATTTTATGAAGCATTTTTCTTGTAAAATGCATTGCATAAAGGAATTTCATGAAACCATTTTTTGTAAGAGTTGGAAGTACCTTACTTTTATAAATTTTTTCCATAACAAGTGGAACAGAAAGTACAATTGTTGGTTGTACAGCAGAAAAAGCTGGAATGAGAGCTGTAACGATTGGTGGTTTTCCAAGATAATAAATGCAGGCACCGTTCAATAATTGCATTGTAAAACTGATTGAAAATTCATAAACATGGGAAAGGGGCAAAAAAGAAAGAACTTTATCCAGTTTATTAACACGATGAACTGTTTGACATTGAACCGCATTCCAAATAAGATTTCTATGAGTTAAAACGACCCCTTTTGATCTTCCTGTTGTACCTGAAGTATAGATAATGGAAGCAATAGAATCTTCCGTTGCATTTATGGCAGGAGTTTGTTCTGCAACAAAAGCCGAAACACTTTTTTTAGTCATGGATTCATCTGGATGACGAATGACCATCAATTCTTCAATATTGATGATTATAGGAAGTTTTTCAGCAGGGATTTTCTCTATCTTTGAATATAACTTGCTTTCAACAAAAATAGCTGAAACTTCACAATGGTCAACTATTGAAGCAATTTCCATTTCTGAAAAATCTGGTAAAAGAGGAACTGCTATCATTCCATAGTTAACAATCCCAAAATATGAAATGCCCCAGAGTGGTCGTCCTGTAGAAAGAATAGCAATTTTTGAACCTTCTTTTAGACCAAGAACTTTTAGCATTTTTGAAATGTTTTCACTAATATCTTTTATTTGTTGATAGGTATAAGGTGGCTTACCAATTAAGGAAAGAGCAGGTCTATCTCCGAACTTTTTTACTGAATTTTTTAAAAGAGCGGGGAATGTATATTCTCCCAAGTCGTTAATTGTTTCCATGTTTTATTCCTCTAAAAAGATGCTATTATTGATAATAACTCACAAATCCGATAAAAGAAAACTAATTTTTTTTGAAATTAATAACCCTGTCCCCAACAGTTTTTGAAATTAATAACCCTGTCCCCAACAGCTTGTGCTTCCATTTCATCATGGGTGACCATAATGGATGTAAAGCCCATAGATTTTTGCCATTGCTTTAAAGCACTCGCCAGTTTATGTCTAAGTTCTGTGTCTAAAGCTGAGAATGGCTCATCCAACAAAACAAGTTTTGGTTCTATAATCAATGTTCTAGCTAATGCAACACGCTGTCTTTCGCCACCACTTAAAGTCTGGGGCATTCTATTGTCAAATCCTTCTAATTCAAAATTTCTAAGATATGAAGAGGCTTTTTCCAAGGCAACTTTTTTTTTCATTCCATTGGAAATAAGTCCGTAGGCAACATTTTGAACTACAGTAAGGTGATTAAAGAGAGCACCGCTTTGAAAAACCATGCCAATCTCTCTTTTAGCTGGTGGCAAATCCTCTATTCTTTTTCCATCCAAACTGATTTCTAACGGATATTCAGTATCATTTTTTTCAAGACCAGCAATAATGTTTAGTACGGTAGATTTTCCGCTGCCACTAGGCCCTAAAATGCAAGTCATGGTTCCTTTTTCGCATTCTGTAGAAAAAATTATGGGTTCTTTTTGAGCAGTTCCATTTTTTGAATCTGCTGGAGTTAGTGGGAATGTTTTGTGAATATTTGAAACTGAAAAATACAACCTTTTTTCCTTAAATATGTTTTTGTATGACAAATTACTTTTTCTGAACCTGAGAAAGTCCTCGTTTAAACTGTGGGATTCTGGCACAAGTTGTAGTATTCCATTCATCCCTGTCCCCACGGGATAAAAAATGATAAGCAACCCCAGCAATCATAGCACCATTATCTCCACAAAGTTTTAGTGGAGGGAAGATACAATTTATATCAGTTCTTTCTGCAAGCATGGCTCTTAAACGGGAATTGGCAGCAACTCCACCACCAGCTACAACTGTTTTTATTCCTGTATCATCAACTGCTTTAAGAAGTTTTTTTACAAGAGATGAAACTGCAGTTTCCTGAAATGCTGCACACATATTTTCTGTTGTGTGCTCATATCCTTCGTTCCAGAACATGTCGCACTGATGAATAACTGCTGTTTTTAGTCCGCTAAATGAAACATCATATTTGTGTTCTTTTTCGTCTAATTTTGGAATTGGAAAACTGGCAGCTTTTGGATCACCTTTTTTTGCAAGATTATCAATAATCACTCCGCCAGGATATCCAAGTCCGTAAAATTTGGCAACTTTGTCAAAAGCTTCTCCAACAGAATCATCAACTGTAGTTCCAAGAATTTCCAAATCCTCGAAACTGTTAACTTTACAAATAATACTGTGACCACCAGATACAAGAAGCCCTAGATATGGATATTGAATATGGTTTTCCAGATGTGCTGCATATAAGTGACCAAGCATATGATTTACTGCAACAAAAGGTTTTTTTGTAGCCCAGGCTAAAGTTTTTCCAAATGTAAATCCAACAAGAAGTGAGCCCATAAGGCCTGGACGATTTGTTGCTGCAATTGCATCAATATCATCCATTGTAAGATTAGCTTCTTTTAATGCCTGCTTTACAACAGGAAGAATCCATTCTGCATGTTTTCTGCTGGCAATTTCAGGAACAACACCTTTATAAATTTTATGAAAAGGAATTTGAGTTGCAACAACATTGCTTATGATTGTTTTTCCATCTTCTACGATAGCACATGCTGTTTCATCGCAGCTGGATTCAATTCCTAAAACTTTCATCCTAAACCTTCCTGTAAAATGATTCTAAGATTTTTGTGCGTTAGATTTACTAACTACGCTAAAAGTATATCCTTTTTCTTTTAGTTCCGGATATATTTCCTTTAAGAATGCAGGAAGAAAATCTGCACTCCAAACATGGCCTATCATTATAACGCTTCCATTTTTATTGGCAATAGTAAGCCCTTTTTTTAATTCTGCCAAAGCATTTTCCTTTGTTTTTGTATTATCAAGGAAGATGTTTCGTTCATAGTATGTGTATCCCATTTCACCAGCAACATATGGAACCTTTGTTTCAACATTTGTTCTGGAATCAAGAAAGAAAATACCGTTTTCTGAAGCAACTTTTAATACAATTTCCATTTTTTCTGCATCAGCTGTAATGGCAGAACCTTCGTGATTGTTGATTCCAGCGACTGGTCCAATTTCATTTATGTTTGTAAAAAGTGTAGCAATAATTTGATCTTCATCCATTTCTGGAGTGATTGCACCAGGACCTGGGTTCACAGACTTATTAATTGCCTGCATTGGCTGATGAAGCATAAGTTCATTTCCACTGGCTCTGATTTTTTTAGCAGATTCCTTTGAATAAGCTAATCTTGGAAGAACTGCAACTGTAATAGGAAATGGTAAATTCAAAAAAGCATCAAGATGATTTAAATTTTGTCCACCATCATCAAAAACAAAAATTAGTTGAGCATGATTTACTGCCTGTGGAAAATTGTAAGATGCTTTTACAGTTTGAGTTGTAGTTGTCTGTGGTGTTGTGGTTTTAGTTTCCTGCTTTTTTGTTGTTTCTGCAGTTTTTTCTTGTGTTGCAGGGGGTGTGGTTTGCTTTATAACAGGTTCTTCTTTTCTAACAACTTTTTCTGTTTTTTCAGATTTATTTTCAACTTTATCTATTTTTACTTCTTGAACTTTAGTCTCTTTTTCTTTCACTGGTTCAACTTTCACTGGTTCAACTTTGTCAACAGTTTCTGTTTTTACTGTTACCTTTGGTTTCTCAAAGCGTTCTGAAATAGATGGTAATTCCGATGAACTTGTTGTTGTCTTATCTACTTTAGAAACAATCAGCAAAAGACATAGACAAAAGAGAATTACTGCAAAACATAAAACTAAGGCTTTATAAGGAGAAACACAAACTTTTGGTTTTCTGTTTTTATTTGAGTAGTTTTTTCTTTTTGTAGAGTTCGGAGAAGATTTTCTTTTCGATGTAGTTTTTTTTGAAGCCATTATGCTGTTATTCTATTCTTTTCTTTGACAGATTTCAATAAATATACTATTTTATCATTATGTATATTACTTGTTTAGACCTTGAAGGTGTTTTAGTTCCAGAAATCTGGATTGCTTTTGCAGATACTGTTGGAATCCCTGAATTGCGTAGAACAACTCGCGATGAACCGGATTATGATAAATTGATGAAATATCGTATTGATATTTTAAAGCAGCACAATCTTGGACTTAAAGAAATCCAGAATACTATTAAAAAGATAGATCCTCTTCCTGGTGCTAAAGAATTCCTTGATGAATTAAGAAGCATTGGTCAAGTAATCATTTTGAGTGATACATTCTCTCAGTTTGCGGCTCCACTTATGGCAAAACTGGGTTACCCTGCAATTTTCTGTAATGAACTTGTTGTTTCACCAAGTGGAGAAATTACTGGTTATAAAATGCGATGTGAAAAGAGCAAGCTTACAACAGTTCGTGCTCTTCAGTCTTGTGGTTTTGAAACTATTGCTTCTGGTGATAGCTTTAATGATTTAGGAATGATTGAAGCTTCTAAAGCAGGTTTCTTGTTCCGTTCAACAGAAAAAATTATTAAAGAATATCCACAGTATCCTGCATTTACAGAATATTCTGAATTGCTTGATGCAATAAAAAAAGTTATATTGTAATATATGTGTTGAATGGTTTGCGTTGCAAATTTTTATAATTTTATAAAACTGAAATTATTAATCTGCCCAGATTTTTTCAGTTTAAAAATGGAGATGGAAAATATGAAAAAAATTATTGCTTTAGCAATTGTTGCTGTTTCTATGGTTAGTGCTTCTTTCGCTTTAGATTTTTCTATTGGTGCTAGAGGTATTGCCGGTATGAACTTGGATCCAGCTGATTCTGTAAGTGATGCATCAAAAAACATTAAGAAAGATACAATGTATGACTTAGGATTTGGAGTAAATGCTAACTTTGCATTGCTTGGAAGTCTTGGAGTCCAGGGTGAAGCAAACTTTATTACATCAAAAGGTAAATTCACAGAGAATGGTGTTGATGCAAATGATTACACAACAATCCTTATGGATATGCCTGTAATGCTCTGGTTAAATCTTGACTTGTGGAAGTTTACACTTGGTTTTGGTGCGGGTCCAAACTTCTCTGCAACTCTTAATGAATACAGCGAAATTAAAGCTATGTCTGATAAGTTTAAGGTTGGTATTTGTGCTGGTGTTGATGGAAAATTCTATCTTACAAATCACCTTGGTCTTGTTGCTTCAATTCGTTACATTATGGACTTCCAGAAAAATGAAGTTCCTATTATCGTAGGTGAAATAGATACTGGTAAGTCATATCCAACAGTAGAGTATACTCGTAAATCACTTTACGGCGGACTTGGTCTTGAATGGAAATTCTTCTAATCAAAACTATTACCTATAGACTTTTTTAATAAAAATCTATATAAATATTCACGGAACTGAAACCTCGGTTCCGTGATTTTTTTTAACTTTATTCTTAAAAAAAATGTCGGGGGTGCTGCAAATGACCGTTGGTTCAAATGCGGCTGAGAATATACCCTAAAACCTGATCCGGATAATACCGGCGGAGGAAAGGCATGAAGAAGTCATACCTTAATTGGACAAAATCTGTCCTTGTATCAATCCTTTTAACTTTATTGGTTTGCAGTTTGTTTGGCTGTAAAAAAACAGATGATCAGAGATCAAAGCAGGTAATCATTTATGCTTATGATTCATTCTCTGGTGAATGGGGTCCAGGTCCAGAAATTGCCCGTCTTTTTAAAGAGAAGACTGGAATGGAAGTAATTTTTGCTGACTGCGAAGATGGTGGTCAGGTGCTTTCAAAAGCAATTTTGGAAAAGAAAGATCCTTATGCAGATGTTGTCATTGGAATTGATAATAATCTTTGGAAACAGGCTTATGATGAAGGAATTCTTGATTCTTTTGTTCCTTCAAATGCAAATGAAGTAAAAGCTGAACTTTGGGCAAAACTCAATCCTTTGGAGAACATTGTAACTGATGCTGATGTAAAATCATCAAAAGCAACCCTTACACCTTTTGATTTTAGTCCATTTGCTTTTATTTTCAATACAAAGTCAGGAATTGAAGCACCCAAATGTCTTGAAGATTTAACAAAAGATATTTATGCAAAAAAAATCATTTTGATGGATCCTAGAACTAGTACTCCAGGACTTGGTTTTGAAACCTGGGTAAAAACTGTTTATGGGGACAGGGCTGATGATTACATGAAGAGACTTGAACCTTCAATTTTGACAATGACTCCAGGATGGAGTGCAGGTTATGGTATGTTTACAGATGGAGAAGCTCCTTTAGTAATCAGTTATACAACAAGTCCTGCTTACCATATTGAATATGGAGAAGGAGATCAGTTCCAGGCTTTGATTTTTGATGATGGACACATTATGCAGGTTGAAGGTGCTGGTATAGTAAAAGGTGCTAAGAACAAAAAAGGTGCTCAGGCATTTATCGAATTCTTAATCAGCCCAGAAGCTCAGAATGTTATTCCATTAACACAGTGGATGTTCCCTGTAAACAGCACAATCGCTTTGCCAAAGAGTTATGATTATGCTCCAGTTCCAGAAAATATTTTGAACTAAAAAATATGTTAGAAACTTATGCCTACACACTTTCAGTTGCAATAGCATCTACTTTTATTTCCATGATTCTTGGAATTATAAGTGGATACTTTACTTCTCATAAACAGTTTGCAGGCAGGCGTTTTCTTTTATCATTATCTGCAGTTCCACTTTGTGTTCCAGCTTTGATTGTTGCTCTTGGGTACGTTAGTTTTTTTGGAATAAATGGGACTGCAAATAAAATATTAAATACTTCATCAACATTTTTGTATTCTACTTTGGGAGTTATTGTTGCTCAGGGATTTTATAATTTTCCCTTTGTTACCGGAGTTATAAATGATGCATGGCAAGGTCTTCCAAAAGAAACTGAAAATGCTGCACGCCTTTTAGGGGCAAATGAAAAAAGAGTTTTCTTTACAATCACAGTTAAAGAGTTGAGCGGTGCAATCGGTGCTGCTTGTATTCCAGTTTTTTTATTCTGCTTTTTTAGCTTTATGATGGTGATTTTGTTTTCTCCAGTTGGAAAATCTACATTGGAAGTAGAAATCTATCATTCAATCCGAACTACTCTTGATGTTAGTTCTGGCGCAAGACTTGCATTAATAGAAACTGGAACTGCACTTTTTATGGTATTTTTATATAGCCGGTTGATTAAGAAGAATCAGCTTTATAATTCTGGAGCTGATTTTGCCTTAAGAAAAGGGGAAAGAACCTGGAAATGGCAGGAAATATTTGTTTTTGTAATTATGATTTTTTTGATTTTTATTTTTTTACTCTGTCCCCTTTGTTCGATTGTAAAATCCTCGTTCACAATCAAACAAAATAGTGAAAAAATATTTTCATTAAAGAATTACAAAGATTTGTTTACTTCTGTAAAATTTTGGGATGCTTTAAAAACCTCTGTAATTATTTCTGCTGTATCGGCTTTTTTCTGTTGTGTTGTATCTTTCCTGTATTCTTCGTTTGTGAGAATGAAAGAGAAACAGGGAAGTGCTCTTTTTTCATCAATACCCCTGATTCCAATGGCAATTTCCTCGGTTGTAATTTCCTGGACAGCATCTTTAATCTTTCATAAATCTAATATCTTTGTTTTGATTTTGTTGCAATGCTTTATGTATTGGCCATTGGCATATAGACAGGTGCAAAATGGAATGAATAGAATTACAAATGAAACCCAGCGTGCCGCAATCATGCTTTCAAAAAACAAATTGGATGTTTTGTTCAGAATATATATGCCATCCTGTAAAAATATGCTTTTTTCGGCTTTTTGTTATAGTTTTGCAATTTGTATTGGTGATACAACCATGCCCCTTGTACTTTCAATAAAAGGCTTTAATAATCTTGCCTTGTATACGTATAGGCTTTCAAGTTCATACAGATTTTATGCGGCTAGTACCTGTGGTGTGCTTCTTACTGTTTTATGTTTGATTCTTGGTGGAATGAAGAATGGAAAATGGTTAGGGACAAATGGTTAGGGACAGGGGAAAAAGAGAATTAGGATGTTTTATTTTTTAGCTACCAGTAACATAGTTTTAGCATTTTGGTCATAAGGAGAGCCATCATAATCTCCCCATACCTGACAATCAGAGAATCCAAAAGAAAGAATTTTATCTCTTAAGAAAGCAGCTGAATAAAGTCGTTGTGTAAAAACATGATCTACAATAGGTTTTGTTTTATGATCATTTAAATCAGCATTAAGTGGGTAAAGAGTCCATTGTGAAAGTAATCCTTCCCACGCCCCTCGCACTTCAAAATGGGTTACAACTTTGTATCCAGCACGTTCAAATTCTTCTCCGGGAGTCCAGTACAAAATGGCGGTTTCTCTGCTTACACATTCCAGCATAAAAGTGCCGCCTTTTTTAACACAGTCGCACATATTTTTAAGAATGAGAAGGTCTTCTTCCTGGGTATCACAGTAACCGAAAGACGTATAAAGATTGATAACACAGTTATATTGTTCTTTGCGGGAAAAAGATCTTAAATCAGCATTTAAATATTCAATAGTGAGGCCTTCCGCCTCTGCAGATTCGCGAGCTGCCTGGAGTTCTGATTCAATAATATCAACGCCTGTGGTTTTAAGATTAAGTAAGGCCAACTCTGTAGAGATTCTTCCAAGGCCACATCCCGCATCTAAGACTGAATCTCCGTCGCTTAAGTTTGCAATCCTTTTAACATGACCAGCAACAGCAGGGGCTTCATTCCAACGAGCATCGTCAAACATAATCGGTGCATAATTAATCCAGAAATTTTCATCTTCGAACCATTGCTTGTTGTTTTTAGTTTTCATTTTATCCCTGTCCCCATCATCTGACATCATCTGACCATACACTTATCATTTTATCCCTGTCCCCATCATCTGATTTTTTAATAACTGATTTCGTAAAGCTCGATGTTTTCGTCTTGAAAGTTTGAAAAACATAAAAGGTTTCCATTATCACTAACATCTAAGCCTGTAGGCTGGTTTCCACCTTCAAAACTTGTTACAACTTGCATTGTTGTTGTATCAATAATCTGAATTTTGCCATTTTCGGGGCTTCTTTTTGTGTAATCTTCTTTATTGTTTGGTCCTCGAGATGAAACAAACAGCCATCTGTCATTTAGTAAATCAATAGTATTTGGATTGTTGAAAACTTTTGTCTTTCTTGTGATTTTGAAGGTTGCCATATCAAATTCATAAATGCTTCTGTAATACATGTCGCTAATGTAAGCCGTTGTTTTACTAGAATTCATAACAATGTGTCGCATAGCACCATTTTCAATGGTGACAGAGTCCAGTCTTTTCCCTGTATCAACATCAAATTTTTCAATTTTTCCAGAATCAAAGGAAAGAGATATGATTTCTTTGCCACCATTTATAAAATAAAGTCCACGGGGTGCGGCTCCTGTTTTTAATTTTCTAATGCATTTTCCAGTCCCATAGTCGATAAGTGAAATGTCATTGGAAATCCAGTTTGAAACAGCCAGTAATTGTTTTTCACTGCTCCAGGCAATAAATTTTGACCAGTTTCCTGTTGTTGAAATTGTTCGGCGTAATTTAAAATCTGGATATGAATATTCATAAATATTTGCAGTTGTCATTTGTGAAACAAAAAATGCATTTTTTTCTGGAATAAAAAGTCCTTCCGCAAATCCTTCTTTTTCGGCGTTTGGAGGTGTAATTCTTTTGATAACCTTTTTATCTGCCACACTAAAAATATCAAAGCCTGTGTCTTCTAAAAGTGGCATAATTACATATTTGTTATCTGGTGAAAAAAGAACCTGCTTAGGCTGTCTTCCACATTTATAAGTTCCAATTTTTGTGAGAGCAGGCTGTGCAAAAAAAGAAAGTCCTATACTAAATAAAAAACATATTAAAAGTGTTTTCCTTATGTGTAATCTGCAGCACCTAATTCTTAATGATTTATTCTCAATTTTGATTTTTTCAGTCTTCATTACCATCTCCTGAATTTTAATTTCTAATTTCTTTCCGCTAGTTCTTCCCAACGAGCGTATTTTTCTTCCAGTATGGCGGCAATCTGGTTATAACGCTCTCCAGCTTTTTTAGAAACTTCATAATCAGTGCTGCTCATTTGTTCTTCCAAAGCTTTCTGTTCAACTTCTAATTCTGGAATCTCTTTATCAAGCTGCTCAAATTCTCGTTGCTCTTTGTAACTTAATTTTTTAGGTTTTCCATCATCAGCAATTTTTTGGGCTTCCTTTTCTTCAGCAAACTTTTGTGCGTTTGAAGATGATTTCATTCTGTTTTTTTCTTTTTCAAGCTCTTCTTTATATTCAATATATTCGCTGCATTTGCCAACAAATCCACTTACATTTCCATCACTTTCCATAATGAAAAGCGAATCAACAGTTTTATCCATGAAATAGCGGTCATGGCTAACTAAAAGCAGACAGCCTTCATAATTCATAAGAAACTGTTCCAAAAGATTCATAGTGAAAATATCAAAATCGTTGGTTGGTTCATCAAGAATAAGAAAGTTTGGATTTTCCAGAAGGAGACGTACAAGAAAAAGTCTTTTTCGTTCACCACCACTTAATGTTGAAACTGGCGAATATTGGATTTTTCCTTCAAAACCAAATTCTTCAAGAAATTTAGAAGCACTTACTTCTTTTGTTCCATCATTAAGAGTCATATGTTCTGCAGTTTCTTTTATGTATTCAAGAACAGTAAGATTTGTGTCTTTGAAAACAGGATTCTGAGTGTAATATCCAAATTTTGTATTTATCCCCAGTTCAATGCTTCCATTATCAGGAGTCAGGTCGCCAGCAATCAGATTTAAAAGGGTGGATTTACCGCTGCCATTTTCGCCAAAAATTCCAATTTTCTGTCCTTTTGTGAATTTGTATGAAAAGTTTTTAATAACAGGAACTGCTGTACAAGAATCATGAAGTTGATTTCCTTTTGGAAAGTTCTTTCTTACATTATGAAACTCCAGAACTTTTCCTCCAAGGCGTTTCCCTTTTACTTCAAAAGTGAATCCTTTGTCCTGTTGAAATTTTTCTCTATTTATAAGCTGTTCATCTCTTTGAATACGAGCTTTGATTTTAGTACCACGGGCACAAGGACCTCTTAAAAGCCATTGACGTTCAAAACGTAAAACTGATTCAATGCGTCTTTCAGTATTTGCTTCAATTTCAGCTTCTGTTTCTTTTTTTGCAAGGTATTCAGAATAATTTCCAACATAAAGTTTAAGGTGATTTCTTGCCAGTTCATAAATATTGTTACAAACTGCATCAAGAAAATAACGGTCATGGGTAACCATTAAAACTGCACGAGGTGTATCTTTTAAATAATTTTGCAGCCAGTAAATTGTTTTTATATCAAGGTGGTTTGTTGGTTCGTCTAAAAGCAGAATGTTTGTATCTTCAACCAGAACCTGAGCCAAGGCAACTTTCTTAATCATACCACCACTTAAAGTTGCCATTTTGCGATTCATATCAGAAATTCCAAGTATTGAAAGAATGGAACTGACCTGACTTTCGTAATTCCATAAATTCTGAACATCCATTTTCTGCATGATATGGGCATATTTTTTTTGCCATTTATCGTCGTCGGTTAAAGATGGATTTTCGGAAAGCTGACTACAAGCCTCTTCGTATTCTTGGATAATCTGTAATTTAGGTGACTGACTTTTAAAGATATGCTCTTTGATTGTATCATTTTCATTAAAGAGAGGATTTTGTGGTAAAAAAGAAACTCCTGCTTCTTTATTAAAAACAACTGAGCCTTCATCTGGTGTTAAGACTCCTGCGATTGTATTCAATAGGGTTGATTTTCCAGTTCCGTTTTTTCCGATGAGGGCTGCTTTTTCGCCTTCTTGAAGTCCAAAGGTAACTTGAGTAAAAAGAGGTTTTTCGCGACCAATTTTTCCCAAATCTTTTACAGATAATAAATTCATTTTAATCCTCAGATTTCATTATAGATTGTTTGACGGAGATTTACAATTTGGTATTTTCAAACGATGGGGACAGGGATAAAATGGAAAAAGAGATATCAAACGATGGGGACAGGGATAAAATGAAAAATAGGAAAATCAAACGATGGGGACAGGGATAAAAAATCGAGGAATAAAAAAGGGAAAATAAAAAAAAACTGTACCTATTAAAAATATAAAAACTGATACTTTTAATGTATACAGATATTTTATATATTAAAGCCATGAAAAAAATATTGACTTTATTTATAAGTATGTTGTTATTTGCTGGTTGTTCTAAAACTGAAAAAGTTCAGGAACTAAAGATTTATTCAATTATTCATGAAGAAGAAACTCAGGCTCTTACTGACCTGTTTACTCAAAAAACTGGTATTCCAGTAACATTCCTTAGAGCTTCAACGGGTGAACTTGTAAACCGTGTTATTACAGAAAAAGATGCTCCTCAAGCGGATATTCTTTTAGGCGGTGCTTCTTCTTATCATATTCAGGCTGCACAGGAAGGTGCTCTTGAAGTTTACCGTTCTAAATTGGCAAAAGAATTGCCATCATATGCTGTTGCAGAAGATGGAACATGGACTGGATTTTGTGTGCTAACTTTGGGAATAGGTATTAATGAAGAACGTTATGCAAAGAAATTTCCAAATATTCCTGAACCAAAAACCTGGGAGGATTTGCTGAATCCTGCGTATAAAGGTGAAATTGTTCTTACAAATCCTGTTGCATCATCTACTGCTTATCTTTTTGTGCAAAATCAGTTGCAGCGTCTTGGCTGGGATGCTGGTTGGGATTACCTTTTATCCCTGTCCCCATTGGTTGGCCAGTTTCCAGACAGTGGAAGTGCACCAGCAAAGTTGATTGGTACAGGAGAATATTCTCTTGGTGTTTCATACATTCATGCTTTAGCAAAATATAAGGCAGAAGGTTTTAATGTAAAGATGATTGCACCACCAAAAACTGTTGGTGATGTGGATTGTATTTCTATCATGAAGAATACAAATAATCTTTCTGCAGCACAGAAATTTGTAGATTTCATGCTTTCAAAAGAAGCACAGGAGTTGATGAGTTCCATTGACTTTACAATTCCAGTAAATCCTGATGCAAAGGGTGTGGATGGAGTGGTTCCTGTAAGTAATCTGGATTTAATTGATTATGATGTGAATAAGGCTTCTGTACAAAAGGATGAAGTTCTTAAAAAATGGGCAGAAGAAGTAAAATAAAAATTGAAGGCAGCACAAGTCTAACTTTTATATGGCTTTGTGTTTGCCTTTTTTTAACTGTTACAGTTATATTTCCTCTCTTATGTGTTTTATTTACGCCAAAGCCTTCAGAAGTAACTCAGGTTTTGGCTTCTTCTGTATGGAAACAGGCGGCTATTAATACACTTCTGGAAACAATCAGTTCTACATCTGCTGCAGTTTTTATTGGTTTTGTTTATGCGTATGCTGTTGTAAAAGGAAATATTCCTTTTGCACGTTTTTTTTCTTTTATTCCGTTAATTCATTTGGTAACACCTCCTTTTGTTGGTGGCTTGTCTTTTATTTTGTTACTAGGTCGACAGGGGTTTATTACTCATACAATTTTAGGGCTTGATGTTTCTCTCTATGGTTTTTGGGGACTTTTAATTGCCCAATCATTATGTTTTTTTCCAATGGCCTACATGATTCTTGTTCAGACTTTGCAAGGAATTAATCCTTCTCTTGAAAAGGCTGGGGAAGGTTTAGGAGCTGGTGGATTTAAAATTTTTTCAACTATCACTTTACCCCTGTCCCTACCAGGTGTTGTTTCAGCCTTTTTGTTTATTGCTGTTTCTGTAATGAGTGATTTTGGAAATCCTATGATTGTAGCCGGCAGATATAAGGTCCTTGCTGTAGAAATTTATACGCAGCTTACAGGCTGGGTTAATAAAAGTGCCAGTGTTGTACTTGGGATTATGCTGGTAATTCCATCTGTCTTGTTGTTTTTATGGCAGAGTAAACTTAATAAAAATATGAACTTTGCTACAATTGGTGGGCGTGGAGGAAATTTTGATCCTGATAAAAATGATGCTCACAATAAAAAATCACTTTTAGTAAGAATTCTGCTTACTGTTTTTTGTGCTTTTATTTCTTTTTGTGTTCTGGCACAATTTCTTGCAATAATTGCAGGAGCCTTTCAACAACTTTGGGGAATCAATAAAACTTTTACTCTAAATCATATAAAAAATATTTGTCGCTGGGGACGTGAATTAAAAAACAGTCTTTTCTTTGCATTAATGGGAGCTTTTTTAAGTACACTTATCGCCTGTATTTCCAGTTACCTTGTTTATAGAACAAAATCACCATTAAAAAAATACATTGATATTTCAGCTCAGTTGCCTTCTGCAATTCCTGGAACATTATTTGGTCTTGCTATATCACTGGCAGCAGCAAGGTTAAAGTATACGAATTCTTCCATATTGATTGTGATTGCAATTACAATTGGCTTTATGCCTTTTTCATATAGAATAATCAGTTCTGCATTTTCACAGATACGAACTACTATGGATGATGGTGCAGTCTCCCTTGGTGCTTCAAAAGTCAGGACATTGTTTACCGTATTAATGCCAGTGATGAAGGGAAGTATTTTTTATTCTTTTATATATGATTTTGTAAGAGGTGTAGGAACCATGAGTGCAGTAATCTTTCTAGTTTCCTTTAATACTCCACTAGCTTCTATAAAAATCTTAAATCTGGCGGAACAGGGATTCTGGGGAGATGCGGCTGCCCTTGCTTTAGTACTGACGCTTATAACTTTTGGTGTGCTGGCTGCAGGAAATTTAATAATCAAAATATGGAGTAGAAAAAAATGAGCAATATTGAAAAAGCATTATGTATTGAAAATCTGACATACTCATATAAAAATAAAGAAAAGCCTGCAGTTTTAAATTTTTCTCTTCAAGTGGAAAAAGGTAGCTTTACAACATTACTCGGTCCTAGTGGTTGTGGAAAAACCACCTTGCTTCGTTGTATTTCAGGTTTTTTAAATCCAACCGAAGGTTCTATTTATATAAATGGTGTTAATCAAAATGATGTAGAACCAAATAAAAGAAAAATAGGCATGGTTTTTCAAGATTATGCCTTGTTTCCTCATCTTTCTGTAGAAGCAAATATTATGTATGGGTTAAAAGTCAATAATACATATGTGGATTCAAATGGAAAGATTATAAAATATTCAAAACGTCAATTACAGGAAAAAGTTCATGGTGTGACTGAAATTCTTGATTTACAGGATTATTTGTCCCGTTATCCACACGAACTTAGTGGTGGACAACAACAGAGAGTCGCTTTAGCCAGAGCAATTGTGTTAAATCCTGAAGTTTTATTGATGGATGAACCTCTTTCCAGCCTGGATACAAAATTGCGTGAAAAAGTTCGTGATGAACTTAAAGAAATTCAGCATAAGCTTGGTATAACAACAATTTATGTTACTCATGATCAGGAAGAAGCCCTTTCGCTTTCAGATACAATTGCAATCATTAATAATGGAACACTTCAGCAGATTGGTTCCCCTAGAGATGTGTATTATAAACCTGCCAATGCTTTTGTGGCCGATTTTGTAGGTCGGGCAAATTTTTTGCAGTTGCAAGGGCAGTCCTATATGGTTCGTCCAGAGTGGTTGACGGAAGTAACAATAGATAATGATTCAAAGACAGATAAAATACAAGGCACGGTGATTTCTTCTGCTTTTCTTGGGGATAAAACCAGATTTAGAATTCAAACAAAAGAAGGAATAATTATTGCGGATTTGCCAACTTTACAGTCAAACCATTTGGATGAGGGGCGCTCTGTTTCTTTACAGATTTCCCATAAATGGAAATTGTAGGTTTAAATTAAAGAAAAATAACATACTTCCCACAGCGTCTTAGAGTAAAAGTACTACCGCTACAACGTGCCTACGAAGTTGCTCGCTGAAGCTGTTTGGAAGTTATCCATCTCGCTGCGCTCGTCAGCTTCAGAGGCACTTCGTAGTCCCGTTTTCGCTCCCGTACTTTTACTCTAAGACTTCCTTGGTATTTTGATTTTTCTTTATTCAAACCATGGACCCGGAAGAGGCAGAATTTACAAAACACATCCCCGCCTTATAAAAGAATCACTCATTTGCGGCCATAAATGCTTGAAACTCTCATAATGCAATGTTTTTCACTTAAAATCCCTGCCATTTTAGGTAACTGCGCTGTGTGTAGTTTGTTTGTTTTCTTTTTTAAGCTTTACATCACCAGTGGAAGAAACCGACGCAGTAAAATTAGACTCACTAAAAAGTC
>SAMEA3663085__coassemble_140_pt1 | contig 36476 bp, 27 predicted proteins | sample SAMEA3663085__metabat2_low_PE_011 | metagenome-assembled genome bin SAMEA3663085 (sample SAMEA3663085) | pig gut metagenome | biome: pig gut; feature: pig-associated habitat; material: faeces | place: France | collected 2012
GCAGACTTAAGAATCAGGCAGAATGCCAGAAATGTAAACGTGTTGAAAGACGTCCAAAAGATTTCAAATAATATTTGATATCTTTATAAAAAAAATGTGTGGATTCTAGAACCACACATTTTTTTTATTTTACGATGTTATATTTTATTGAAAAATAAAATCACTAATTTTTTTTGTTATTTCACTTAATGGTTCAAATAATTTCTTACATTCACCAAGACATACAGTAAAAGCCGAACCATAATTTTTTTCATAAATCCGGCGGTCTAAAACAACTACTACGCCACGATCATCACTACGACGAATCAATCTGCCTATCCCTTGTCTAAACTTAATAATTGCTTCTGGAACACTTAATTCAAAAAAAGGAATTCCTCCTCTCTTTTCAATAGCTTCAGACCGGGCAACAAATACTGGATCATTTGGAACTGTAAAAGGCAATTTTACAATAATTACCTGGGAAAGAGATTCTCCGGGAATATCAACACCTTGCCAGAAAGAATCTGTTGCAAATAAAACACTTTCAGTTTCTTTTTTAAATGCCTCAAGAAGTTTAGAATTATCATCTTCTCCCTGACGCATAATCCTTCCAGAAAATCCTTTTAAATATAATTGAGTTGCTCTAAATGCACTTTTTAATGAATCATAGGAGGTAAACAAAACTAAAGTTCTTCCTTCAGCCGCAGAAATCAGTTTAGGAATAGCCATTTCTATATACTGCTGAAATTCAATTTTATCTGGAGACGGAACATCACTGGGAACAGCAAATAACATGTTTTTTTCGTAGGGAAATGGTGAAAGAAATTCCTTACAAGCAATCCTGTTTTTTTCTGCAAAAGAAAGTCCTGTTCTATTCATCCAATATTTAAAATCTCTTCCTGATTTTAATGTTGCAGATGTACAAATTACACTATTCATTGGTTCAAAAACACCTTGATTCATAAGAGAGGAAATATCTAGAGGTGTCTGATTCAAAATAACATAAAATCCATCAGAATTATCTTTTATCATTTCGGGAGGAAGTCGTTTTTTCTGAATCCAAAAAACATCATTTTCCAATTCTGACCAGTTATTAAAATTTTTAAGCAAAAGAACATAAGAATCTAATCTTCGAAGTATAATTTTACTTTCCCAATAGGAAGGTGTATCTTTATCGTCATCATCAATACCATCAATAACAATACGAATTAAATCAGTAAACTCTCCCAAAGCTTTTGCAAGTACACTTAAAGATACTAAAAATGGTCCAAATTCCCTTGCAGTATTATTACATATACGTTTTGATAAATCATAAGAAAGTAAATCCTTTGATGTTATTTCCATGTCTGAAATTGCATTTTTAATTCTGCCAGTAATATCATAAGCAAGGGCAGCTTTTTCTTCATTTGCAGAAAGAATTGCAAGATTACATAAATGACCTGCTTCTGAATTCTTTCTTTTTCGATACATCTGATTAATTAATTTATTTAATTTAAAACGAGTCAGATTTTCACTAAAAAAACTTGTTGCAGCACTTTCAATTCCATGGGCTTCATCAAAAATAATTCTTCTATAAGGAGGTAAAACAGCTGCATCATCAAATCCTGCACCACTAAGCCGTGATTCAATATCAGCAAAAAGAAGATGATGATTTACAACAATAATATTTGCACCAGCAGCTTCTTTTCTAAGTCGCATAACAAAACATTCATTGTGATAAGGACATCTCATTCCCATGCAGGCATCGCTTTCAGAATTAACCTTACCCCAAACCCCTTCCGATGGATAAAATGATAAATCACTTTTACTTCCAGTTTTTGAAGAATTTGCCCACTGAACAATTTTTTTCAACTCATCAGTTTCTTCTTCAAATAAATCGAGAAAACCAGTTATTTCATTTAAACGTCTTTTACAAATATAATTCTGACGTCCCTTCATTAAAACGAAATTTATTTTTTTACCAATAATTTTTTCCACCGCAGGAATGTCTTTTTCACATAATTGCTGTTGTAAATTAATAGTTCCAGTAGAAATTACAACTTTTTCATTATTAGTAAGTGCCCATAAAATCGAAGGTATTAAATAGGCATATGATTTTCCAACACCTGTTCCTGCCTCAAATACTCCAAGTTTATTATCATTAAATGCCCTGACAATTTCCTTTAGTAATTCAATTTGAACAGTTCTTTCTTCAAATAAAGGATTAATTTTAGATAAAGCACCACCATTAGAAATATAATCACCAGATGTTTCTTCATCCAGTTTTTTTATTTGAACAGGTTTTACAGGTTCTACAACAACATAAATTTCTGTAACAGAATTATTAATTATATAAAAGCCTTTGCCAGTTTCACTAGCATCTGCAGCAACATTCAAATCTGCATCAGATGGAGTTAGATTACCACTTGGATGATTATGAATAAAGACAGAAGCATTTTTGGCATGACTTTGATTTACAGGAACAGTATGTTCATTACCTCTGGCTCCAATTTTTATTGAAGAAACCACACCATCATCATTTAGAGCACCTGTAAAAAAAACTTCGTGATTTCCGGCTTCCTTTATTGAACTACGAATAAATTGAATAATGTCTTCGCTAAAATATTTCTTCAAACTCATATTATGTAATATAAATAATTTAAATGCTTTCGTTAAAACAAAAAAAGAACTTAGCAAAAGCTAAGTTCTTTTCAATACATCTCCTAGCAGAATTGAACTGCTGTTGTCGGGATGAAAACCCGATGTCCTAACCACTAGACGAAGGAGACATACATCAGCGAATAACTGATAAATAAATATTACCAATTTGGAATATTTATGTCAATACCTTAACTAGGTTTAAATTAAAGAAAAATAAAAAAAAACTTTCCACAGCGCAGTTACCTAAAATAGCTACCGCAGAAAAAAGCCTTCTCAAAACCGCTAGATATCGTCGCTAGACGCTAAGGGCGGCAAGGAAACGATTGTTTCCGCCCTTAGAGCCTTTTTGAGAATTCTTTTTTCTGCTCCCGCCATTTTAGGTAACTGCTCCCAGGGTATTTTAATTTTTCTTTCATTGGTAAACCAGGTGCCCGATAAAAGCGGGGATTTTAAGTGAAAAACATTGCTTTGTGAAAGTTTCACGCATTTATGGCTGTAAATGAGTGATTCTTTTTTGAAGGCGGGGATGTGTTTAATAAATCCTGCCCCTTCCGGGCTCATGGTTTGAATAAAGAAAAATCAAAATACCCGAGGAGTCTTAGAGTAAAAGTACGGGAGCGAAAACGGGACTACGAAGTGCCTCTGAAGCTGACGAGCGCAGCGAGATGGATAACTTCCAAACAGCTTCAGCGAGCAACTTCGTAGGCACGTTGTAGCGGTAGTACTTTTACTCTAAGACGCTGTGGGAAGTTTGTTTGTTTTCTTTAATTTAAACCTACATGTTTAAACCAAACTTTTTAACAAGTTTTTCTTGCAAAGGTTTATATTCTGCTTCATCCATGCCAAGATTGATTGCAGAATCCAAGTCGCTCATTGATTTTTCATAGTCTTTAATTTCAAAATAAGCCATGGCACGACGTAAATGAGTATGTGCTTGAAAACCATTAATTTCAAGAGATTTTGTAAAATTCTGAATTGCCAATTCATAATCTTTTTTGATTGAATATACTATTCCTGCATAATAATAAGTTCTATATGCTTTTGGATCATTTTCAATACTAACCATAAAATCAGCAAGAGCTTCTGTAAAATTATTCATAGAAAAATATGCCATTCCTCTATGTTTTCTAATAACAGCAATTACATTTTTATCACTTTCTTTAACAGCATCCAAAATCATTGAATAAATCTTTACTGCAGTTTCAAGATTTCCTTGATTATGAGCTTCTATTGCTTTTAACAGCATATCATCAATTGTTCCTTTAACAAAAGGAGTAACACGATTGATTACCTCTGATTTTTTAATTTCTTTGTCATTTAACAAATCATCAGCCATGCTATAAAAAGAATTGCGTCTGTCCTCAATTTCTCTCTGTAATTTATTTTGATAATCTCTAATTTCCTGAAAAGTAATATCAGCCAAAGTAAGTGAAGCATTCAAGGATGCCAATTTTCGTCTAAGAGGAATATCAAAAGGATTAAATTCTGTTTTATAAATTAACTCATGTTCAACTTCAGCCCAAGCATCCTGGAGAATGGTTCTAATCTGAATTTCACAAACAATTTCATCTGTAATAGGAAGTAAATCCTTATATTTACCTTCTAATTTAGGAATACAAGATTCAGGAATTTTTATTAATACGTGAATAGACTCATAACCGAATTCACTAAATTTTTTTTCAGCACCTTTTACTTCTACTTCTTTTATTTCAAAAATCTGTTTAATTTGTTCCAAACCAAGATTAATATCTTCAAGAAAAGCACAAATCATTCTGATTCCCATCATATCTGTTAAATATACTAGAGATTTCGATTGAGCAATTTCTTTCTGTTTTAGACGAAGAAGTTTCTTATAATAACTGTTAAAGCTTTTAACTCTGCACTTATATGTTGGCTGAGACATTAATTTAACTTTATCATGAAGAATTTGAATAATATTCCCCATAATCTCATTAAAATATTCTGAATAAGATTCGTATTTTTTTCTTATTTCACTTTTAGATAAAATTATTGTCTGTTCACTCATATTTAATTCCCAAAAAAAAAGCACCTTAGATCCATAGGTCTAAAGTGCTTCTCTATTAGAACTTAATCTAAATTATTTTGCATCAGCAGCCTGACCTGCATTCTTCTGAGCATTTGAATCACTGTCAGGGTTTAAGCTTGAAGTAAATTCAGTTTCAGTAGCAAGTTTAGCTTTTTCGAGATAGCGGTTAACCTGTTTGTTACCGAATTTTGCCATTTCAGCAGCCTGACGAGCTGTTTCCTTCTTTGTGATAATTCCCCAAAGATCTTCATCAGCAATGTCACGATCAGAAGTAAGAAGTGCTTTGTCGTAAATAATTTTTACGTCTTTGAAATATCCAATGAAATCTCCACCAATGTGTGATGCATCTCTAGTGATTTCAAAACCAGCGAATTTAACAAATGGTGTTCCACGTGGATAAATTGGATAAACACGGATTTCGCGGTTACGGATTTCAGCAATGTACTGTGGATTGTTCCATGTCAATGTTTTCCATCCATCAAAACCAAGGTATCCCATGAAGTAACGTCTATCAATACCATCATTATCAGTAAGGTGAACATAAAGTCCATGTGGGAAGTTCATACCCATTGTTGTTACAGAAATTGATTTAATTGTACCAACATTTTTCACAACACCAAAGCCACCTTCGAATAATGTTCCTTCATAAGATGGATTATTTGCAACGTTATAAGCAGAAGTATCTTCACCTTCAGCAAGTTTTGTACGATTACCATCAGCATCTACAGATGAAAGTGGTTCGTAAGCAGGAATATCAAATGGTGGTACGATAAGAGCGTTTGCGTTTGAATTCCATGTTGGGAATACAACACGAACACCCATTACTTCTTTACCAGCAAATGGTACATCAGCAGTTCCTTTTACAGGTGCAGCAACAACCTGTGAATCTGCCAAACTTGCAACGTTCTTTGCAGATGAGTTTAATTTTACTTCCCATTCTGTAAGAGCCAAGGAAGTCTTCATAAGAGATTTCTGCTGTGAAGTGAAAGTAGCACCTGCACTTACAGAAAAGTCAATTGTAGTACGTCCGTTCTGAGTCTGCTGACCTTCTTCATTGGCAACAGCATCCTTTTCCAACTGTGTAAAATCGATGAGCATAGCTTCTTCAGCAAAAGCAACGCCACCAACAAGCAGCATAGCAGCTGCAATCAAACTTAAAGTCTTCTTCATATTGAAGCTCCTTTATAATACTATTTCGATGTAGCCTTGTATCAAATAAATTATCCTACAACTACCCGTCTTTGTCAACGAATTACTTAAAAAAAATTATCAGTAATTTTCAAATACTCCGTTGCCATCTACATATATTTCAACAGATTTTGAAAGTCCAAAATTCTGTTTAATATTCTTTTTTAACAGATCAATTCCATCTTTTATTGGAATAACATTGTCGCCCACGTTTAATAAATCATTAGAAAGATTAACATACAAAATGCCATCTTTCTTAAAACATGAAATTACCCGTGTATTTTTAGCAAAAATCAGTTTAGTTCTTTCAGCCTGAGAGCCCAATAATAATTCATCAATATAATATGTAATATCATCTTTTAATGGATTATCTGGTAAATATCTTGACTCAACTATATATTTTCCGTCATCTACAGAAGGAAAAACAAAAGTTCTTCTTGTGCCTTTTGTAAATAATGAAATAATAAAAGTTATTAAGAATACTGATAAAACAATGGAGCCTGTTATAACAATTTTTAAATTCTTTTTAATATCAAAATTAATCTTCATTTGCAACTGTAAATCCTCTTGAGCGTTCAAAATGAGTTGTAAACGCAACAATGCCATTATATATTCCTAAAGAGGCTTTTTGCAAGTATTTGTCATCATTCAAATTCAAAGCTTCCTTCTCGTTTGAAACAAATCCTAATTCTATAAGAACACTTGGCATGAGAGCATTTTTTACTACGAACCACTCTTCTGCTTTTATCCCCCTTGATGTAGACTCTTTTCCAATTTGGGTTTGAAGTCCATCCATAATAAATTTTGCAATCATAATACTTTCTGTTGTATATTCTTCTTCCATCATTGTGTTTAGAATTGAATATAAAGATTTATCATCTTGAGCAACAGATTTATCTAGAACATTTCTTCTGTAGCCTGGTGATAAATACCAGACTTCGTAACCAGAAGAAGCTTTATTCATTGACGAATTAACATGAACTGAAATAAAAAGGATTGCTTCATTTTCTCCAACTTTTACAGAATTTGCGATATCAGTTCTTTGACTTAAAGAAATAAAAACATCTGTACTACGAGTCAGGATGATTTTTTTGTCAGGATATGTTGTCTTTAATCTTTCATAGAGCATTTTTGCAACTTTAAGATTAATATCCTTTTCTTTAATTGTTACATCTTTTCCATTGATTTTATATGTTTTTAATGCACCAGGATCTTTTCCTCCATGGCCTGGATCCAAAATAATTGCACCAACCTTAAACTGAGCTTCATCTGATTGTTTTTGAAAAAAACTTTGTGCTTCAGTAATAAAACTTTTTGATACCATTATTTTAGAATCTTTTACTTGTGGTGGATCAATCATTACAATTTTCTGACTATCTAAAACCGCAATTTCCTGATCCTTTTTAAAAGAAAACTGATGTCCATTTTTTTCCAGCATTCCTGCTTCTGACAATGAATCCCAATAAAAAATCATACCATTTTCTTTTGCACTTTCCATTAAAGAAATATCATTGGCAGCAAAAGCAAATGATACATTTATGAGAATCAATCCGAATATCAGTTTAATTTTTTTTATATTTATCATAATTATTTTACGGAATCACTAACATAAACTGCAGCTTGTATTCCTCCACGAACAACTGCACTCCAAAATTTTTTTGCATCTATTTCTGGGTGTACAGGTCTGAGAATATCAAACTTTCTTGCAGTTTCCTCTATTGTGTTAAAATTCCAATCCTCTGCATTTACATAATCGGCAGATTTTAAAATTTCAGGAATAAAATTAATAACAGATTTATTTTTTTCTATTTTTCCTGTAATTGTTTCCAGTTCTTTATCAGATAATTCTTTATATGCAGATGGAGGAAATTTTTCTTCATCAGACAGAAAAACATGATTCAAATAATTTTCTGTTTTTTGATTATTAGGTTCTAAAGTAATGAAAATATTTGATACACTTTTTTCAGCCACCTTAATTGCCATTTCCCTATCATGAGATACACAAATTACATTTCCACATTTTTCTACATTATTTCTTGGAAAATCAACTTCACTTCCAATTTCTACAGTTGCTCTTGGTAAAACATCAAAAACAGCTCTATCAGTAAATTCTGTAATGTCTTCTATATATTTTACTTTTCCAGGAATAGACATCCAGGCTCTTTCTGCACTAGTTCGTTTACATGGAACTTCATAAAGCTCATAAGGTTTTGGATTATTTTTGCAAATTTCTGATGGAGTATATGTTATAGGAACACGTTTTGAAATTAATTCCTCTGGAACATTTCCGCCAGCAATTAACAAACCTTGTTTTGTAAGATTCAAATCTGATGCATAAGGATAAGTCCAACCTGACATATATCCGCCAGAAAGTCTTCCTGCAATTTCACCAATCATTGGACCTTTTTTTGTATATTTTATATCTGCTTTTGCAGCACCACAGGAAAGTCCAAGGGCTTTTGCACCTAAAGCAAAAACTGAAATCAATTCATTTCTTTCTTTTTCACTTAAAACTGCAGGCATAGTATGACCAATTTCAATAAAATAGGGTTCATATTTAATGTGTCTGATGGCAAAGCCTGTTATTGTCATTGTACCATTATAAATAAGAGCATCTATGGAATATTCTGGGCCTTCCATGTATTCTTCTACAATTGCTGTGCCAGTTTTTGATGAAGCGATGGCAGCTTCTATGGCAGAATTAAATTCATCACTGGAACGTACCATACGACATCCTCTTGCACCCATATTATCAACAGGTTTCACAACAAAAGGATAATCCATAATTCCATTAATTTTTGATAACAGTTCATTAGACAAATCATCTTTTGTAACTTTAATAAATTCTGGAGAAGGAACATTATTGTCCTTAAAACACTGGCGCATTGTTGTTTTTACACTTGCATTTACAGCTGCTTTGTAGGAGTGAGCTGGTAATTCTAAAGCTTCACAAACATAGGAAACAGAAGTAGAAAAATCCGTACCTGCGGTAAAAATACAGGAAAGATTCTCTTTTGCTTTTAATTCTTTTGCATAAGAAAGAATTTCTTCTTTTGCCTTTAAATCAATTACTGTAAATACATCTGCAACAGAATTACAAATTGCATTAGGATTGCCATCTATTACGAAGGTTTTATAGCCTAACTGTTTTGCACTTAAAATTGCAGGTTTCTGCATTAATCCAGCACCTAAAATCAAACAACTTTTATTTTTCATAATCATTAATCTTCCTACAATAAATTTCCACAGTATCACCTAATTTTTTTATTCGACTTTTCTTTTCTACAAACTTCCACTGAAAACTGTCTTTTTTTGCCCCAGATTTTTTTATTTCTGGAAAACGTTCTGGGTGATGTCCTGTAGATACTATTTTTACTACTTTAAAACCATATTTATTTAGAATTTTATTTGCTTTTGAAGGTTCCCACACAGAATAATGATCAGTTGGACTAATTTTATAAAAATGCTCTTTATCAGAAAGGGCAGAAATACCTTCACCAGAAGGAGTAGAAAATGCAAAAATTCCACCGGTTTTTAAAATTGAATTTATTTTTGATAAAACTGTGTCAAGATTTTTAAAATGTTCTATAACATACCACATAGTTACAACATCGAATTCTCCATGGCCAAATTCATCTGTAGTATTTATATTTGGAAAACCAGCTACAGTTGCAGGAAAATTCAATTCTTTCTTTACATAATCAATTGCATCTTCTGAAATATCTGTGCCAAAAGGATTATAGCCTTTTTCACAAGCAGCTTTTAGAAATGGACCATATGCACAGCCAATATCCAAAACATTTTTTGAAGAATTTTTATTTATAATGGAATCAATAACATTTACCCGTTTTGTACACTGCTGCTTTATTGAATCAAAATCTTCTTTGTATGTTTTTCCATATTGTTTTTTATAATCTTCAAAAAAATATGCCTTTTCATAAGATTTGTCTTTTTCGCAACTCCATGCCATATATACCAAAGAACATGAACCACATCTTCGATAAGTTCTAGTTGAATTACGTGATATACATTTATTTATTGCATTTGCATCCTGACATACTGGACACAACATTCTTTTTCCTTTTGATAATTCTGTTATTAATGCTGATAACTCTTTTTCTTCCTCTGATTTATTTGGCAATAGATTTTCCGATAACAGAGCTTTTTTCATATTTTCTATGTCTAATGAATTATATGGTACATAGGCATAATTATTTTTTTGAGCTAAAAGTTCATGTAATTTTGTTGTAGCAAGCATAATAACTTTACACCCTGCACTAGCAGCTTCGAAAGCTGTTAATCCGTAATGTGTAACAACAAGATCATATTCATATAATTTTTCTTTTAAATTTTCCACAGGAGAATCAAAATCTTTACCAATTGCTTTTACCTTTGCAGCTGGAAATAAGTTTTTTACAATATCCACAGCAGGTTTTGTGAGATTTGCAGGGTCTTCACCACCAATACATACTAAAATATTTTCAATTGATGATTTTATTTCTGATTTTTTGTTTTTTGGTTTTGAAATATAGGAGGAATCAATTAAATTGCAATTTTTCTTTTCATCATAAGAAGGAATAATATCCAAAACGTAATCCAATTCATCTATATAATCAGAGCCTTCATCTATTGCAATTACAGAATTAAAGTGATTAATAATGGAATACTCTTTTTCTGTGATTTTAAACAAATCTGTGACCAATATTTTTGGATAACAATCATCTGTTATAGATTTTATAATCTGATAATTCTGCAAACCTTTTGCTTTATATTCTTCTAAAAGGGATGGAACTTCATCTAAACTGGCAGTTTCTGGAATATAAATAAAACTGTGAGTTTTTAAAGCAGTTTCCAGGCAACGGTGTAAATGTCCTGTGCCATGGCCTTTTTGTACCGATGGCATAAAAAGTATTGGATTTTGAACATAATCGCTTGTACATGCACTAACAATCTGTTCTGTAGTATAAGGTTCCTCATTCATCACAGAAAAATCAAAATTATTTAAATAATTAACAATTGAAATTGCTCTTAAATAATCAGCGGGAGTATCAATCGTTGTTCTTAATTCTGGAAAATAAAATCTTGAAGGAGCTCTTACAAACTCACAATTAAATCTGTCTTTATGATTATATAAAGCTGGGCCTACATGTTCTTTATCATAAGGAGAATCTGTTTGTTCAGCCGCTTTTAACAGTGATTTTGCACTGAATATTTCTACACCAGAACCATGGGGTAATCCAGAAAATGTTAAATAATCACAAGTTATAGAGTTTTTGTTTTTCTTTTCAAATTCTTCCACAGAAGCAATTGCAGCTTCATAAAATAAAAAAGGGTTATCTGCTGTTCCACGAATTACTGTTTCCACATCAATTTTTTTTAGTAAATCGCAAAAACGTTTTAAAACATTATTCAAATCTCCTGCAAAACATTTAAAGCCATTTCTTTTACATATTGGTTCCAGAAATTTGAAAGAGGCTTCATCAGTTGCAACATAATATTCTGCGGCGGGAACTTTTTTCATGGATAATAAACACCAGTCTAAAACTGTTTTTCCACCTAAATCTTTTAATGCTTTTTGAGGAAGTCTTGTTGAAGATAATCTACACTGAATAATTACTGCTCTTTTATTCTTCATCTTTCTTTTTCCAGTTTTGAATAAAATTTGGTAAATCTTTTTTGAAATAATATTGATTTTTTTCTACCCATTTCTTTGCAGCCTTAAATAATCGTCTGGCTTCTAAATAACCGCAGGATGAGTGAAAGAAAAACTTTATAAAAGTTCTACGACTAATATAGGCTTTATTATTCTTTATTCTAGGAAGCTCATTTTTCAAATAATATCTTAAATAATCCATATTTACAGTTCTATCTTCCAAAGGACTATCTTCTATATACGAAAAACTTAACATTGTTGTAATTTTTGTTTCTTCACCCCATAACCAGGATCTTAAAGCTAAATCAAGACTCTGCCAGTATGGATTTTGAATGGTATAATCAAAACCGCCAAGATTAATAAATTTTTTCCGATTATAAATTCCAATATTATCAAAAGGCAGTAAAGTTCTTATTCCATCTGTTACAACAGAAGAGCTGTCTATTACAAAATGAGTTTTTTCTGCACTTGGAGCAAAATAAGTATGTATACTTTCCTGATTTTTATCTTTTAACCAAGGTACAACACAATAAATTCCTTCGCTTGTAATTCTTTTTGCAAGATTCTGTAAAATTATTCCAGAAGGAATGTACAAACTGTCTCTAATTACAAGAACATAATCAGCAGTAAGTTCACTCATAGCAAGATTAATCATATCTCCATCACTTGCTTTTTCCTGAGGAATAATAAATTTGATTGAAGGAAATTTTTTTGCAACATTTTCAATTGAAAAATTTTTTGAATCATTTTCAACAGAAACAATTTCCAAAAAATTGCAATTTATGAGATTTTCAAATACATGTAATTTAAAGTGACTTCCACTGCTATTTAACAAAATAACAGACAAATTCATAACGTTAACAGAATTATTTTTTCTTCCACCAATTACAATTCTTTTAATCTGGTGTTCATCAAAAGTTGTAGGTATATGATTCATCGCACTTCTCACATTTATTTGTATATTTACAATTAATGTGTTCTTCTAAAACACAATCCATTTTTTGCCATATTTTAACCAAATCTTCCTTAAAAACATTTCCAATAATATTATCTAAAACATATTCTTTACAAAGAAGAACATCACCATTAGTTAAAATACTCATATCTCTGCGCAAATGCCAACAAACATTTCTGTCTATTGGTGATAAATCAGCACTTTTTTCATCTGGTAAAAGTCCTGCAAAATCATCATATTTTTGAATAATAAATTGTCCTGCTGATGGATTTTCTTTTTCTTTCCAATATCTAAAAAAGTTTTCTAATTCAGGTTCATTTATATTCATTCTTACAAACTGAGGATATACGTTACCAGGAATTGCCAGCTCAAGCTTTTTTACTAATTCAATAACATCTTCAAGTTTTTTTTCACTTCCATGAATTTTAGAATAGGTTTCCTGTGTTACACTATCCATTTGCACTGCAATCATTACTGGTGGCCATCCATTTATACGTTTTTCACAGGAATCTACAATATTTTTTAAATTCCAACAAAATTCTTCGGAAATATTCCAACCTTCTGTTTCAATAAAAACAGATAAACCTTTATAACTTAAAATTATTTTTATAAACTCAAGCAAATCAGGATGGGAAAAGGCTTCTCCCCATAAGGAAAGACCAATAACTGCATTTTCTGAAAAATCTGAAATTTTTTTAATAAGAATAGAAAAATCATTTTTATTCATGGATTTTTTTGCATTTTTACAAGATTCTCCAGTTTTCTTTTTATATTCATTAGAATATGGACAATAAATACATTTATCATTTCCAAAATCAGTAATCTGAATATTGTAAAAACCTGGAACAGTTTTTAAAACTTCAGGAGACTTTTCTGCAATTTCATTAATTTCATTTATACTTCCATTGCAACAAGAAATATTTTTTTCCTGCAATTTCAAAAATAAATTTTTACAAGAAACAAAACAATCTTTATTTCTACAGTCAAAATTTAATCTTAATAAACGCCAGTCTTTATCTGCAATTACAGTTTCAATTTCAAAGGAATTAATGTCTGTTTTAATCAAATTAAAAATGGATTGACGACAAACCTTTTTTTGCCCTTCTTCAATTTGAATTGTTTCTGCTAATTTCAATAAAATTTTAGCAGTTCCAATATTTATTATTTCAGGACATAAGCCCAAAGAATAACCATCTGCAAAAGTATATTCTGAATTATATTCAATATGAGAATCTAAAAGCTTTTTTGTTATTTCCGTATTTAAAAAAGGACAATCATTATAAGTAAAAATAATATTATCTGCACCTGCACTTTCACTTTCTGCAATAATATTTTGTAAAAGGTCAAGAACATTTGTCCTGGAAGAAATAGTAACAATTTTGTCACAAGGAACAGTTTTTGCCCATTCTGCACTTAATTCTACTGCACTTTTTCCATTAAATGCAGCTTCATTTCGATATTTTGAGTTATCATCATCATAAAAAATTACAATACTTTTCATCACTTATTTTATCGGAAATTAATTGAACAAGTTTATTTATTTGAATACAATATTTTTATGTTTTCTAATGATCAGATTTTTTCAGTAACCCAAATTACAGAATTAATTAGCCAGGTTCTCCAACAAACATTCAGTTCAATCACTATAGAAGGTGAAATTTCTAACTGGAGACCTAGTAGTGCTGGTCATATTTATTTCACCTTAAAAGACAATTCTTCTCAAATAAGCGCAGTAATGTTTAAGGGCAGTACATATCATTTGACTTTTAAACCAAAAGATGGTGACAAAGTGCGATGTACAGGAAGCCTTAGTGTGTACGGTCCACGAGGAAGTTACCAGATAATAGTTACAAAAATGGAACAAGCAGGAGAAGGAAATATTCTTCAAATGCTAGAAGACCGAAAAAAGAAAATGGCATCAGAAGGTTATTTTGATGAAAAACATAAAAAACCACTTCCAAAATACCCAGAAACAATTGGTGTAGTAACAAGTCCTACTGGTGCTGCAATCAGAGATATTCTTAATGTTCGTAACGAAAGAAATAGAAATGTAAATATCATTGTTCTTCCTGCAATTGTTCAAGGTGATGGTGCTGATAAAACAATTGTCAAAATGATTGAAATAGCAAATTTCTATAAATTATGCGATGTTTTAATTGTAGGACGTGGTGGAGGCTCTTTAGAAGATTTACTACCATTCAGCGAAGAATCTGTTATAAAAGCAGTTTATAATTCTGAAATTCCTGTAATCTCTGCCGTAGGACATGAAATTGACTGGGCTTTATGTGATTATTCTGCTGACAAACGTGCCGCTACACCAACTCAGGCAGCACAATTTGCTATACCCGAATTAAGAGAGATTAAAAAACAAATTGAATCATTTAAAGAAGATTCTTATATTTCAATTAAGCAAAAGGTTGATAACACTCGGTTAATGATTAAAGCTTTTAATCCACAATCAATGGAAATACGGTTTAGAAACATTCAACAACCTTTATTAAACAGATTTTCAAATGCAAAGGAAGCACTACATGAAAATCTAATAAAAAAGATAAATGATTTTAGACAGCAAATTAAAAACAATGTTACAATTTTAGAAAATGCCAGCCCTCAAACAATTCTTAATCGAGGATATTCAATGGTTACAGATACAAATGGTAAAATAATTACAGATTCCGCATCAGTTACTGCTGGTCAGGATTTAATTATTTCACCTGCTAAAGGAAAAATCACAGCTACAGTAAAATAAAGAGGTTATATATGAGTACATTTGAAGAAGATTTATCAAAATTAGAAAAATTAACAGCAGATATTAAACGTTCAGATATTTCATTAGAAGATGCATTAAAGGATTTTGAAGAAGGAATGAAACTTGCTAGTGGAATGGAAGCACAACTAGATAAAATTGAAGGAAAAATTCAGATTTTAATGAACGAACCTAATCCAATGGTTAAAGATAATCCTCCACAAATGGATCTTTTTTCTGATGATTCAACAGTAAGTGGAACAAGAAGATGAGTATAGATAATCCTATTCGTACTTTAAATGCTGAAGTTGCAAGAAAAATTGCCGCTGGTGAAGTAATTGACCGTCCAAATGCAATTGTTCGAGAATTAATTGATAATGCCATAGACTCTGGCGCAAAAAACATTACAGTAGAGATTGCAGGTGGTGGAATAGATAAAATCAGAGTTGTTGATGATGGTTGTGGCATGACAAAAGAAGATCTTGCAACTTGTGCTCATCCCCATGCCACTAGTAAAATTTCAACTGAAACTGATTTATTAAATTTAAGTACCTTAGGATTTCGAGGAGAGGCTCTTTCAAGTATTGCTGCAGTTTCACGTCTTTCAATAATTAGTGGTGGCTATAAAATGCGTGCAAGCATTACAGAAGACCACATAATTGAAGAAACAGCACACACTAAAGGAACTATAGTTCAATCGGAAAGTCTATTCGAAAATTTTCCGGCACGACGTCAATTTTTAAAAAGAGCTGGTACAGAAGCTTTAATGTGCAAAAACACTTTCATTGAAAAAGCCATGGCCCGTCCTGACATTTCTTTTAGATTAATTAATGATGGTGAAGTAAAACTAAATCTTCCTGCCTGTGAAAGCTTCAAAGAACGTTTTATTAATGCTAACAACTATCCGGAAGATAAGGCGCTTTTCTTTGAACTCTCAGGAAAATCATCTGGAAAAGATAATGAATGGTCTTTTACAGCAATAATTGGAGAACCGGCAGTTAGTCGTTCTAATAAAAAAGATATTAATATTTACACTAATGGTAGAAAAATCCAGGAATATTCTCTTGTTCAGGCTGTAGAATATGGTGGTATGGGATTCTTTCCCAATGGAACCTACCCTGTTGCCTGCGTTTTTGTAGAAATTAATCCTAAACTTGTAGATTTTAATATTCATCCTGCAAAAAAAGAAGCTCGTTTTTATGATATTTCAGATTTGCATCACGGTGTAAGCTCTACAATAAAAAGCTTTTTTCAGCAATATACTCGAAAAAATTTTGATGAAAACAAGCCTGCTGATGAAATACGTAGTGAAAACACTTTTGATTTTGAATCTCTTCAAGCTATTTCTTCCTCGCCCTATCAAAAGCACATTTCTTACTCAAATTCAATTCATTCTGAAAAAGCATTTACTGATTACAGATCCCGTTACTTTTCAGCTGGCTCTTCTGCAACCAGCAACACAAACAGTACTAAAGCTTTAGATAATTCAATTTCTTCTCTGGCGGCACAAGCACTATCAGAAAACAATAATAGTTATGCTGATGAAACTTTTACTAATCTGGAAAGTGTTCCAAAAAAATCAGAAGTTCGTTTTATTGGCAGATGCCTTGGTACATTTCTTTTAGCCGAAAAAGACAATAACCTGTTTATATTAGATCAACATGCAGCCCACGAAAGATTGTTATTTGATAAAATCATGAATTCTCAGGGAGCAAGCCAGCCCTTACTAATTCCTTATAAAATTCATACCGAATCAAAATCTCAGGATAATCAGCTTGAAAAATTAAAAAGCAAACTTACACAAATAGGTTTTGAAACAATAAAAAAAGAAGATGGATATTGGGAAATTACTTCTATTCCTGAACGTTGGACAGGAACCGAATATGATTTAAGAACTCTGATTTTTGTAAAGCAAGTAGAACCAGAGCAGATTATTCGTTCCATTGCAGCAATGACAGCTTGTAAAGCAGCAGTAAAAGACGGATATTATCTTGATGATGAAACATCTGCAAAACTTGTAGAGCAAGCATTTACACTGGAAGATCCCCATTGTCCTCATGGAAGACCTATTTATACTGTCTTCTCACGAGAACAATTGTTTGAATTGGTAAAAAGAACTTAGTTAGATATTGCCGCTTTTAAATTATTAATTTCAGATTTTCTATAAGATGGATTATTTTCCTGAACATAAGATAAATATTCATCTGCAAGAGAATTCTCATTTAGCTGCATACAAACTTTGGCAAGTTCGATATAAGAATCCCAGTTGTTTGCATCAAGCTTAATCAAATCCTCATAAGTAACTTTAGCACTTTCATATTCACCATTTTTTGCATAAGCCTTTGCAAGATTAGCACGTACTTCAATATTTTTTGGCTGAATTTTCATTGCATTTTGATAATACTTGATTGAATTCAAATAATCAGATTTTTCAAGATAAACTGTTCCAAGATTGTTATTTGCTTCAAAGTTTGTTGGCTCAGTGTTGTATACTTCTTTAAATAACTGTAAAGCCTGATCCAACTGAGGAGTACTTGAAGCCATATACATATTACCAAGATTAATCTTAGTTTTAGTATGATTTGGATTCAATTTTAAAACTTCTGCATAAACAGAAATTGCAGCAGAAACCTTATCAGTTTTATCAAGCATAAGACCATAGTTATATACTATATTTGCTTTTGAATCCTTATTTTTTACACTTTCCTTAGAATCATAAGCTTCTTTTGCATATTTAACTGCTTCATCAACACGACCTGCATCATATAAAACTGTAGACAGATTATATTTTGTAAGGGTCATTTCTTCCCCAGGACTAAGCATTGTAAGGGCACGCTGGTAACTATCAATTGCATCATTGTAATTCTTTCGCTTATAGTATGCATCACCTAATTCCCTTGCGGCAGCGGAGTTTACTGTATTTACTCGCAAAACTGCTTTATAAGCATCAATTGCACCTAGATAGTCCCCTCGACTTGCAAGAATTCGAGCCTGTTCCAAATATGCCTTATCGTGATTTGGATCGATTTGTACTGTTTTTCTAAAGGCATCCAAAGCTGCTGTTTCATTTTTCAACTGTTTCTGAGTTATTCCAAGATTATATCTACTAGGTGCAAAATCAGATTTTAAATCACAAGAAGTTTTAAATGAGGTAGCGGCATCACTATATTTTTTTAATATATATTGAACTTTTCCTAAATTATAATAATAAAGATATCTATTAACATCTTCTTTTACACTTGCAGCTTCCTGAAGTTCTTTTAATGCAGTATTGTAATCTTTTTTATCCAAAGCATTCTGTGCCAGAATATTATGAGCAGCAGCATCATTTGGATTCTGATTAATAACACTATTTGCATAATTAACAGCCTGGTTCATTAATTTTTCTTTTTCAGCAGGATTTGTTGCAGTCTGTGCCGCATCATATAAAGCCTGTGCAATTTCACTTTCCTTACCTGCACCAAAATTTGGATTTCCAGGTACATCTGGCATTATAGCCAGGGCATTATTAAAAAATTTGATTGCTTCATCAGTTTTGCCTTTTGCAAGAGCATCCTTTCCTTTTTGAATTTCAGCATTTACAGCATCAATTTTATTTTTTAACTCAGCATTTTGTTTGGCAATAGCTTCTTCTTCCGCCTTCTTCTTTTCTTCCTGCAATCGTTTCTGCTCAGCAGCGGCTTGTTCCATTGCTTTTCTTTCAGCTTCTTCAGGACTTAAAGAACCATTACCATTTAAGTTTGCATTTTGCTGATTCTGAAGTTTAAGCAATTCTTCCATTGCTTTTCTACTCTCTTCAGCCTGTTTTCTAGATTCTTCTAAAGCGTCTTTCATAGCAGAAGACAAATCTGATGTATCAAGATCAAAGGTAAAATTATCAGGATATGTTACATCTCCAACAGAATCTTTTCCACCATTTGCATTTTTAAGATCAATAATTTTATTTAATAATTCCCAAACATCATCATCGTCGCCATATTTTTCAAGATAACTATCCAGTTTATCTAATGCCCGATCAAATTCACCTCTTCCGGCATATTTTGTAGCCATATTACAAACATTTTCTTTAGTTCTAGATTTAGATGAATTTGTACAGGAGCGAATACCACCAAATAACAAGAAAAGTAAAATTAAAATTATAATAATTCCAATAATTGTTAAAACCCTTCTCTTCTTTTTTTCTTCATCTTTTACAGGAGTTCCATTTTTTTTCGCAATACTAACTTCTTTAACTTCTATGAAAAAATCTTTAATTATCGTAAAAACTAAAATTGAAATTTCTTTGATTTTATTCCAGCAAAGAACAGAAGTTTTTTTAATCCATTTTCCTGCAATAATGAGTTTTTCTTTTATAACTAATAATACTTCTTTTGATTTACTTTTAAAATCCATAACTTCCTCTCAATATTAAAATACTATTTTTTATGAAAAATTAAAAGTCTTTAAAAACAAGTGTGTGATTTTGAAAATTAATCTAATTCAGGTTCGGCTTCAAAAGAAATAATATCTTCTGCACCAGCTGTCATATTTGTTGAATCTGTATTTTGCAAACTATTTGCAACATCTTCCAAAAGCTTTCTTCGTTTTTCTTCTTCTGCAAGACGCAATTCTTCTTCAAAACGTTCTTGTTCAGCTCTCTGGCGTTCAAGCTCCTGCTGTAATAGCTCTTCTTCTTTAGCACGTCGTTCAGCTTCTTCTTTGGCCCGCTGTTCTGCTTCTGCCATTTCCTGTTTATGTTTTCTTAAAAGTGAAAGAATTTCTTCAATTTGTGGACGCTGAATATCTTCCGGTTCTTTTACAAGGAAAAGCTCATAATCTTCAATACATTTATCATATTCCTTAGACATTAAATATGAATTAGCTCTATTTAATAATGCTTTTGTAAAATCCCCATCAACAGCTAAAGACAAGGAATAACATCTTGCTGCATTAGCGTAATCACCTTTTGAATAATATGCATTTCCTTCATTAAATGAAAGAATTTTTTTATCAGAACCAACAGCCTTTAACCCTCTTTCAAAAGCAGAAATTGCTCTTTCATAATCAGAAAGCTGAAGATATGATAACCCCAGATAGTTATAAGCATCTGATGAAGCAGTTCCTTCTAATATTTCTTTTTCCAGCTGAACTGATGCTTCATTTGGTTTATTTGTCCTGAATAATTTTTCACCTTCTGTTTCAGCAAAACAAAAGCCATAGGAAAATAACTGTAATAATAGAAGAAAACTCACTTTTTTTTTCATACTTAAAACTCCTTCATATTACAAATCTCTGATAACATTTGACATAGTGTGTTTTATCTAATATTCTAAAATAATACTTATATATCGGTATTTAAATAATACTTTAGAGAGAAAATAGTTACTTTTTTGTAAATATTAGATGGGGAAATATGAGTCCGGCATTTGTAATTATCGTAACTGTATTAGGCGTTATCATAACCTTTTTAATCCTATTCCTTGTTAAGAATATGCTGCTTCCAAAAAGAGTTGAATCAGTTCCAAAACTCATAAAACAAGGAAAAACTCAGAATGCCATAAAAATGGCGAAACAAATTATTGCAAAAGATCCAAAAAACTATAAAGCCCACTATTATCTTGGTAAAGCTTATCAGAAAGAAAATAGAACAGAATTGGCACTTATTGAATATAAATACGTAAATGAAAATGCATTATTTGGTCCTGAACTAGATGAGCTTTCATTTAGAAATGAATATTCAAAATTATTGCTTAAACATAACCAGCAAAATGAAGCTTTAAAAAACTTCCTTTTACTTACAAAACTAGATCCTAAAAATGCAGAAAACTATTATTGGGCTGGTCATATTTATGAAGAAAACAATCGTTTTGATGTTGCCCTTGGTTTTATGCAAAAGGCCGTTTTTTATGATAAGAATAATTCTAAAGCCCATGCAGAAATTGGGTTAATGCAGTACAGAACAAAGAATTTTGCAGAAGCTAAAAAAGAAATAGATTTAGCCCTAAAATTAAATCCTGAAAACTATTCATCATATTATTATCTTGGAAAAATCCAGAAAGATGAAAAGGCCATTCCTGCAGCATTAAAATCTTTTGAAAAAGCACAGCGTGATCCAGATATTAAACAAAAAGCAATTATTGAACATGGTGCTTGTTATATGGTTGTAAATCGATACGATAATGCTTCAGTAGATTTCCAGCGTGCTATAGAATTAGACAAAGATAACATTAATAATGAAACACTTTATGCCCGCTATTTTCTTGCAACATGTTATGAAAAAAATCGTAAAATTGATAAAGCAATTGAACAGTGGACTGCTATTTACAAAAGAAATAAGACATTCCGTGATGTTAGTGCAAAGCTTTCAGAATATAAAGATTTACAGGCAAATGATTATTTAAAAGATTATCTTACTTGCAGCAATGAAGAATTTACTCTTATCTGTAAAAATGCTGTAGAAAAAGGCTTGAAATTTCAAGTTCTTTCTGCTGAAACTAAAAAATGGGGATGTTTTATTTCTGCTGTAAATAAAAGTGATGATGCATGGATGTCTGTAAGAAAGCAGGTATTATATCTTCGCTTCTATAGAGAACCAGACCCTGTTGAAGATTCTGTAGTACGAGAATCCTTAGATGAAATGAAATCAATGAGCAGCAGCAAAGGATTTGTATTCTCAAGCTCAGGCTACACAAATTCCGCAAAAAGACTTGCAGAAAACAGACCAATTGAACTTATTGAAAAAGAAAAGCTTGAAGCAATTCTTTCTGCAGCTGGTGCAAAATGAAAATTCTCTGTGTTTCAGACTACGTAGATCCATTAATTTACAATCAAAATGTAAAAGAAATTTTCCCTGATATAGATGCAATCATCTGTGCCGGCGATTTACCAATGGATTACATAGATTTTATTGTTTCAGTTTTTAATAAACCAACATATTTCATATTTGGGAATCACAATCTAAAAGATTTTGGCTTTTATCATAAAATTGATTCTCCCCAGGGACAGCAACAATACATGGAAAGAAAGCATCACGGTTCGGGTGCAAAATATATGGGCTTTAAAACATCCGTAGAAAATATTTTTACTATAAAAGATTCTGTAACTGGTAAAGAAAGACCTTTATTAATGGCAGGGGTTTCAGGTTCCTTAAAATATAATAATGGTCTTTGCCAGTATTCAGATTTTGAAATGAAACTTAAACTTATTAAGATGATTCCAAAGCTTTTAAAAAATAAAAAAAAATATGGAACATATCTTGATATATTTTTGACCCATGCAACACCAAGACACATTCATGATCACGAAGATCCTTGTCACAAAGGTTTTGAATGTTTTAACTGGTTCATAGAAAAATTCAAACCAACTTATATGATTCATGGGCATATTCATTTATATGATATGCGGGAAGAAAGAATTGGTGTTTATAACGATACAACTGTTATAAATGCATACGCCCATCACATTCTGGAAATTCCAGAAGCCTTTTCAAACTTATAATTAATACTAGAGGATTATATGGATTATCGACTAGCACAATCAGAAGAAGATTTTCACAAGGCACGAAATAAAGCCTTATTCAATGAAATACAACATTTACTTAATCCAGAAGAAGTAAACCTTCTTTCTTTTAATGATATTAAGCAAATGATTAAACCAATTAACGAAACTTATGTTGGTATGTGTACAATTCCAATTGAAAAAATTGTGGGAAGCGAAGGACGCTATAATGATTTTGATAATCATTTTTTTCCTAAAAGTTCATTTTTAAAAAACCGATGGGAACATGTTGATGAAGCTGCCATTCAAGACATTATACTGCCAGCCATTAAAGTTTATGAAATTGCAGGATTATATTTTGTCCGAGATGGAAATCACAGAGTTTCTGTTGCTAAATCTCGTGGAATAGAATTTATTGATGCAGAAGTTGTATCTCTTCAAAGTGAGATTAAATTAAAACAGACAAGCAGCATTTCTGAAATCACAAAACAAATTATAAATTATGAAAAACGTGTTTTTTATGCTGAAACAAGTTTTGGGGATATTACAGATTATTGGTGCCTGGATTTTTCAACTCAGGGACGTTATGATGTTATATTAAATCATATTCTTACCCACAAATATTATATGAACCAGGGAAAAGCCGAAGAAGTTTCCATGGAAGACGCAATTATATCATGGTATAACAATGTTTACCTGCCTATTGCTAGTTCAATCAATAAAAAACGCATTTTAAAACATTTTCCAAAGCGTACAATTGCAGATCTTTATGTTTGGATTGTTCGTTATTGGGATCAGCTTAAGCAAAAATTTGGCGATGAAGTACAAATTGATGAAGCTGTAGAAACTTTTTCTAAAAAATATAAAATTCCAGTTTTAAAACGAATAAAAAATCAGTTTAAACGTATCATTTTAAGAAAAGCCATTGATAACACAATCAACGATAACGATGTAAATGTATAATCAAAAAACTTGACGATGAAAAATATCAATGTTAATATAATTTATAGTATTAATTATGTTAATTATGTTAAAATAACATAAAAATGCAGGAGTCAATTTTGATTACTATTGATAACTTTATCAATCCACCATTATTAGTAAGTGCTATTATTGCTCTTTTAATAGTAGTTTTCTGTATAATAATAAAACTTAGAAACACAGCAAATATAAGTTTCATATACTTTATTTCGCCTTTAGTTCTTATTGCAGGTTCTATAATTTCAATGATTAAAGGACCTAATTTTTATTTCGTAGCTTCTTTAATCATTAGTGAATTGCTGTTAATTCCTTTATTAGTTGTAAAAGCTTTTGATAATCCAAAAAAACGAGAAGCTAAAAAAGCAGCAAAATTACTTGCCGATAGAGAAAATTCTATTGCTACAAATGAACTTGCTCAGGCTGCCATTGCTGAAATAAAAGCAAAAAGTGAAAAAACACTGGAAGTAAACAAAGATCTTATTTCAAAAGTATCAAATTATTTTAATAACGAAAACAGTATTGAAAGCTTCCTTGAATATTGTAATAAGATGATTACAGAAAAAACTTCAGCAGATGGATGTGTAATTCTTCTTGCTGATGGTGATGATAATTCTCTAGCTGTAAAATCCTTAATGGGTTCATTCCCTCCTCCATATAAATTACCAGAAGATTTGCCTCATAAACCAATTCGAGTTGAAACAAACTTAAGATTTGCTTCCTTCCCATATAGTGGCAATATTTTTGGTGATATTTTTACAGAAGGTGAACCAACTTTAATTACAGATTCAGTAAAAGATCCACGTGTATATCAGAACGGACCTGAAGAATTCCTTTCTTGTGGTTCTTATATATTTGTACCTATCAAACAGCAGGAAAGATCAATTGGTCTTATAGGTCTTTCTATTTTACCAGGAAAAACACCATTTTCAAAAGAAGACTTTGAAAATGCAATAATTATGACAGATGCAATTGCCTCTGCTATTAAACCACTTTACAGTTTCCTTGCATATGCAGAAAAATCAGAATTAAGTAAAGATGGTATTATTGCAACTAAATACCAGAAAGATATGCTTCCTGCAAAACTTCCTGTTATTGATAAGTTACAGATTGGATGTTTCTCTAATCCTGTAGAAAATGTTTGTGGTGACTATTATGATGTTTTAGTTTCACGAAAAGACAGAGTTTCTTTTGTAATGGCAGATGTAGCTGGAAAAGGAATGAACAGCTTAGTTGTAATGATTATGATTAGAGCTATTCTTCGTCTTTCAGTTAACACAGCACAATCAGCTTCCACAATTCTTTCCTGGGCAAACAGAGGTATTTGTCTTGAAAGTTCAAAAATTGACCATTTTGCCAGTGTTGCTTTAATTAATTACAACAGTACAACAAAAGAAGCTCAAATCTCTACATGTGGTAATAATCCTGTTTTCCTTTACAGTGTTTCAAATAAACAACTTTCTCAGATTTCAACTCCATCAGAACCAATGGGTGTTGATAAAGAAGCTGTTTATTCAGATATTAATATTACTCTTAATTCAGGTGATATTCTAGTTACTTGTACCGACGGGTTACTTGAATCTCTTAATGAAAATGGAGTACAATATTCTACTGAAAGCTTAAAAAAAGTTTTATTACAAAATAGTAATGCAAGTGCAAAAGACATTTCAAATCGTGTAAAAGATGATTTGAGACGTTATTCAGAAAATATTCAGCAGTATGATGACCAGAGTTTATTGGTTATCAAAATTCAATAAGGTAAGGAGCTTCCTATGGAACTAAAAATAAGAAAAAACGGAGATGTCTATATTATTGATGTAACAGGAGAAATGGATCTTTATAATTCTTACAAATTGAAAGAGCTTGTAATGAAGATGCTTGAAAAAGGCGTTAAAGATTTTGTCATCAATCTTGAACAGGTTGATTATATTGACTCGTCTGGAATTGGTGCACTTATTTATATTTGTTCAACTATTAAGAAAATGAATCTTAAACTTGCAATTTCAAATATTCATGGTTCTGTAAAAAAGGTAATTGAACTTACAAAGCTTATGGGTTATTTCCCAATTGCTAATAGTGTTGAAGAAGCTCTTCTCATGGTAAAAGAGTAATTTAGGAGGAAAGAATTGGTTCAGGAATTTAAAGAATTACGCTCAGATGAAAATGACCCATTATTCGATAAAACAAATATGTTGAAAAAGGAATTTCCTTCTGACTTTAGACAAATTAGATATTTTACTTTACTTATTGTTCAATCAGCACCTACTGAAATCAAAGAATTAAATCTTCTTGAACAGCAAATTAGTGAAGTTATTAAAAATGCAGTAAAACATGGTAACCACTGTGATGTAAATAAAAAGGTTACTGTTTGGTATTCATTCAGTCCAACACATTCACACATTATTGTACAGGATGAAGGTGAAGGCTTCCAGGATTTGGAAAAATGGAATGAATTCAATAGAAAACGTCTAGAATGTCTTCATAATAATGATTTTATGGAACTTTCAAATTACGTTTCTTTCCGTACAAAAGAATCTGACAGCCAGGATGGTGGAAATGCTTTATTTGCTGCCCTTGAATACTGGAATGGTGGTTTTGTTTATAACGGAAAACGAAATGCTGTTGCCATGCTAAAGAAATATCAGCATAAATTCCAGAACGTAAATCGTGATGGTGAATAATAAAAACTTTTTATAGTGTATAAAGGGGCTGTCCCATATTTTTGGGGCAGCCCTTTCTTTAAAAAAAAAAAAAAAAGGACTCTAACTTAAAACAGTTAGAGTCCTTTATTGGAGGTGGGGAGAATTGAACTGGGGTTCTGTCACAGCCGTCCTGGCTGTTCCGCCACCCCCGTCTTCGTTCACTGCCGGTGCCATCCCTGGCACCTTTTCGCCTGTCGGCGCGTTCACTCCGCGGAGTTCAATTCTCCCCTATTGATTTAAAAAAAAAGAACTCTAACTTAAAACAGTTAGAGTTCTTTATTGGAGGTGGGGAGAATTGAACTCCCGTCCGAAAAAGTAAACCAGGTACATCTACAGGTTTAGTTATGCGAGGTAATTGTCGGGGACCGGTAGCAGCATAACAAGCGTCGTTCCCGTATTCTAATAAAAAGTCCCATTTATATTATAGAAACTATAAACAGCAAGTCCCGATAGGTCAAAGAACATCATCCAACGCGGAACAGGGCCAGATGAGTTCCTGCACGGCTGACTAAGCAGCGAGTGCTTCTGCGAAAGAAGCTTCTTCAGCTTCTTCTTCTTTTCTTGCGAAAATTGCAGTTATTTTTTTGTCAGTTTAAGGAACCTTCACTCCTACTTGCAGTACAAGATTTCGCGATTCCGTCGAAACCGGTACACCCCCAAGTCTTATATATATTAATATACTAAGCTAAATTATAATCGTCAAGTAAAGTAATGATTTAAAGTTTACTTGTAGGAAATCTGTATATACTTCCACAATTACGACATTGAATTTCTAATGGATCTGGTCCATTTTTCTTAAAATCTTCAATTTGCTCTTTAGGAAGATTTTTTAAATAATTTAAGTAAAAGTTTTCATTGCATTTACAATCAAAAACGATATCTCTTTTCAATGTAATAATTGGATTAAATTCACGGAATAAACCAAGAATAATATCTTCAGAATCAACTTCTTTTTCCGAATAAAGCAATCCAATACTTGGGCATGCTTTAAATGCATTTTCTACTTTTCTAAGCAGTTCTTCTTCATCTTCAGTTTCTTCCTGATGACTATCAACTTGAGAACCAATTCCTGCTGTACCACCTGTTTTTGGCATAATCTGAATGTACATAGAACCAGCACCAGTTACCCTTCCCTGTTTATCAAACTGAATGCTGGAATGAAATGCTGTATTACATTGCTCTGATTGTGCAAAATAGGAGGCAAAATCTTTTGCAATATTTACACCATCAACTGGAACTGTAGAATTTTGTGGATATTTATCATCTTTATGGCAACGAGAAAAAGTCAGATTTCCTTCACCAAGAAATGGTCCTAAATCCCAATTTTCTAAAGCTTTTGTAACAGGAATATGTTCATTATATAAATAACCACGAACATACCCGGTGGAATCTGCTTCAATAGAATAACCTTCTGCAGGTCCATTGCATTCGAATTTTATTGCAGTATGTTCCAAATCTTTCATCATTGGAATTGTGAGGGCACTACAAAGTGAAGCTTGACCTAAAATATAAGTTTCCAGAATACCAAGCTTATGCTGTGCACGAAGCTGATTAACAAATCTTGTACCATGAAATAAGGCACCACGAACACGACCTTCTGCCATTGTAAAAATGCGAAGTTTATCTTCTTCTAAAGAATTTAAATGAGTTAAAAGTTCCTTATCTGTAATTTCTGCTTTTATCATAATTCTAATATAATAAAAAAATCTAAAAAAAGAAATAATTATCTATAGTATTCTGCTTGTGCTTCAAACATTTTCGCATAAATTCCCTGTTCTTTATTTACAAGCTCATTATGTGTACCATATTCTGCAATTTTTCCCTCTGAAAAAACAGCAATGTGATCACAGAATCTGCAGCTTGAAAGTCTATGGGAAATATAAAATGCAGTTTTATTTCCAACAAGAGAATTAAATTGTCGATAGATTTCATATTCGGCAATTGGATCTAATGCAGCGGTAGGTTCATCCAAAATTAATACAGGAGAATTCTTTGCTAATGCCCGTGCTATTGCCATTTTTTGTTGCTCACCACCAGAAGGCTCAATTCCATTTTCATCAAAATAACGGAATAAATAAGTTTCTGCTCCATTTTTTTGTTTTTCAACCATTTTATCTAATTCTACTAGTTTAATAATTTCATTAAACCTTGCTTTATCTTTTTCTGTCATTGAACTTTCATCTTTAAAAATTATATTTTCATTAATTTTTAAACCAAATAGTTGAAAATCCTGAAAAACAGGAGCAAATTGCTTCATATATTGTTTGTAATCATATTTTTTAATATCTATTCCATCCAGTAAAATTTCTCCAGAGGTTGGATCATATAATCTGCATAACAATTTAATAAAAGTTGTTTTTCCAGCACCATTTAATCCAACAATTGAAAGTTTTTCACCAGGATTAATTGTGATATTAACATGATTAAGTATCATTTTTTCTGTACCCGGATATGAAAAACAAACATCTTTAAAAACAATTGTATGATTTTTATTTTCAACTGGCAGGTTACCTTTTGGAATAGCTTCAGGATAGTGCATAAAACTAACAAATTCGAAAGAATATGCACATTTTTGTATAATAGATTGAAGTGTCCAAATAATTCCACCAAAAGATCCATTCAAATCTCCTGAAGCTTGCAATAGCTGTGTAAATCCTCCAATTGTAATTTTACCGTGAACAGCAAGGTATCCAATGTAAAAAATTGTAATCATAGTTCTGAGAATATCTACAATATTTTGAGCAAGATTGTATGGATAAACACCCTTTGCTTGACCTTCCCAATGTTTTGTAGCCTCATCACTAAATTTTGACCAGCGATCAATCATCATTTTTTTAGAATTATATAAACGAATATCTTTTCCAAATCTAAAATCTGTAAGAGTCCAACCAAAATATCCAAACATGCGGTTCACTTTTGATAATTTTTCATAATATAAAAACTGAATTTTATTATTTTTTTCAATCAGAACTGTTGCTATTACAACACCAATTAAAATAAAAATTAAAATAAATGGAGCTGAAATTGCAATTACACTTATAAATCCTAGTGATTTTATAAAATTTGAAATAATATTAAAAAAATCATCAATTGTATCTGTAATACTTCCATACCAGGAAAGACCATTATGTGCTTTCTCCAGTTGGTCCAATGCTTTTTTATCTTCAGTTAACTGAAAGTCCAATTCCATTGTATGTTTGCTTAAAATCCAATCTAGATGATTATTAATTCTTTCTTTATATTTCATAATTTTGTTGTGGCATAAAGTTGTAACAAGCCAAACTATAAAATCTAAACAAACACCAATAAGAATATATGTAATTAAAGTTTTAATATTTCTATCTGTTATCAGTTCATCAATAATTAAAGGTGTAATGAAAAGTCCAATAAAAGGCTTAATTGTAGAAAAAATCATATCTAGTATTTTTATAAAGAAAAAAGCTGGATATTTTTTACCAATTAATGGAAATATTGTTTTAAAAACTGGAATTACTTTCTGTAATTTTCCTTCTTTTGCCATATTAGTTACCTCCCTCTTTAACATCATCCTTGTAATATTGGGATTGAACCTGGAACATATGTGCGTATTCACCATTCTTTTCAATTAATTGTTCATGAGTACCGTATTCAACCATTTTTCCATCCATAAACATTGCAATTGAATCGCAAAATCTAGTGGAAGCAAGACGATGAGAAATATAAACGGAAGATTTAGTTCCAATCATATTATTAAATTTTTCATATAATTCTTTTTCAGCAAGAGCATCTAAAGCAGAAGTTGGTTCATCTAAAATTACAATTGGAGCATTCTTATACAACGCTCTTGCAAGAGCCAATTTCTGTTTTTCCCCTCCAGATAAATCAATTCCCGAATCATCTACTATTTTTAATAATTGAGTATCAACACCCTTTGGTAAAGAATCTAATTTTGCACTTAAGCCAGCTTCTTTCATTACTGAAATCACCTGATTTTTATCAGTATCAATTAATTCTTTCATGGAAACATTTTGGCTAATAGGAAAAGCAAACACTTCTAAGTTTTGAAAAACCGGTGAAAACAAATTGTAATATTCATTTCTATCAAATTTTCGCAAATCAATACCATTTAATGTAATATAGCCTTCAGTTGGATCATATAATCGTAACAAAAGTTTAATCATTGTAGTTTTTCCAGCTCCATTTAAGCCTACTACAGCAAGTTTTTCTCCAGGTTTAATTGTAAGATTTAAATGACTTAAAGCAGGCTTTTCTGAATCCAAATACTGATAGGAAACATCATGAAATTGAATTGTATATGAACTGGAAACTGGAACAGAAACTTTTTCTTTATCATCATTTTTATTGTTATCAACTTTCATAAATGAACGAAAATCATCAACTTCTAAAGAACATTTTACATAATCACCCATTAACTGCAGCATACGAATAAGACTATTGGAAAAAGCCGTCGTAAATCCTAAATACATTGAAAAATTTGCAATTGACATATTTTTTCCAATGACTGCATAAATCAAAACACCATAAATACATAAATTAGAAATAATACTTAGGAATTGTGTACCAAATGAATAAATAGTCCAGCAATTTTCGTGAAAATCAATGCGATTTTCTTTAAACTCGTGAACACCACGAAGTTTCTTTAAGAGAAAATCATTTAAATCAAATAAGCGAATATCTTTAGCACAATCAAAGTCCTGGGCTCTTCGGTTCAAATAGTTTATTCTACGCCAATATGGAGCCAAAACATTCCAGACTCTTGTTTTTTCAAATTTGATTACAAATTTATATCCAATAAAATTTAAAATGCCAGAAATGACCAAAACAATTATTAAACGCCAATCTAAAACCGTAACTGCAATAAAAGAAACAATAAGTGTAAAAACATAAGTTGCAATTTGCTGCATCAAATGCATCATTCCTTCTACACCATTATTGTTACCATCAGTAGCTCTTGTTGCACGCTGATGAATATCTAAAACCTCAGGGGATTCCAAATATTCATAATTAATTGAAAGAACTTTTTCAATTCGTTCTTTTATAACACCCATTCTTATTTTTATATAACGCCACCAGGTTCCATTTGAAGAAGCACATCTCAATATAGTGATAATGAGTCCAATAATAAAAATTGTTATGATTGATTTTATTAATAAAGCATTTTTTTCTTCAACAGAAACTGGTAACTGTACAATTTGAATAATAAACTTACTGACAATTCCCCATGCATATTCTGATATAGATTCAGAAATAACTTGCAAAAAAATAAAAATAAAAATCACAGGACAATATTTTTTCATTGCTTTTAGACAATACAAGGTATTATCAAAAAGTTTAAAATGAACATATAATGGATTTTCTTTACTAGAACTAAATATTTTTCTTCCACCCATAAATTCTCCCATTTTTTTAATAATATTTTACCATATAATTTCATTAAACAACATAGATATATTCCCTAATTTAAAATTGATTTCTTCTATATATAACATTCTATATAAAACATCTTCACTCTTATTTCAAAAAGTATTATAATTATTTAACTAAAAAAACCCGTCTCGGGGGATTATAAAGAGGTACAGAATATGGCTGTTGATGAAAAATTGCAGACTGTAAGACACAGCTGCGCACACGTTATGGCAGAGGCTATTTTAAAGCTTTTCCCTGGTACAAAAATTGCAATTGGACCTGCTATTGATAACGGATTTTACTACGATTTTGACTTTCCTAAGGACACCAAATTCACCGAGACCGATTTTGCTGCTGTTGAAAAGGAAATGAGACGCATTATTGCCGGAAATCATGACTTTGTTCGCAAAGAAGTTTCAAAAGAAGAAGCACTTAAAATTTTTGCTGATCAGGATTACAAAGTTGAATTAATTAATGATTTACCTGCTGATGCAGTAATCACAACTTATGAACAGGATGGTTACATTGATCTTTGTCGTGGTCCCCATGTAGCAAATACAAAAGAAATTAATGGACAGGCTTTTAAGCTTGATAAAATTGCAGGTGCATACTGGAGGGGGGATTCAAACCGTCCTATGCTTACTCGTGTTTATGCTCTTTGTTTTGCAAAACCTAATGATCTTAAAGATTATTTAACAATGCTGGCAGAAGCTGAAAAACGTGACCACCGTAAGCTTGGTGTTGAAATGGATTTATTCCATCTTGACCCAGAAGATCCAGGTCAGATTTTCTGGCATCCAAATGGATGGACAATTTATACAACAATTCAGGATTATATGCGTCAGATGATTCGTCGCGATGGATATCTTGAAGTAAATACTCCAGCAATTATGCCACGCTCACTTTGGGAACGCTCTGGTCACTGGGGACATTATCAGAAAAATATGTTCATTACAGAATCTGAAAAACGATTGTTTGCTATTAAACCAATGAACTGTCCTGGTGCTTTGGAAATCTTTAAGTCTAAACAGAGATCTTATAAAGACCTTCCACTTCGTCTTGCAGAATTTGGACATGATGTTCGAAATGAACCTTCTGGAACATTACATGGAATTATGCGTGTTCGTGGCTTTGTTCAGGATGATGCACATATTATTTGTACAGAAGAACAGGTAGCACCAGAAGTTGCAAAATTCTGTAAGCTTTTAAAACGTGTTTATCATGACTTTGGCTTTGATGATTTAGTTGTAAAATTTTCTACAATGCCAGAAGACCATGTTGGTGATTTAGCTACCTGGGAACGAGCAGAAAAAGCTTTGGCAGATGCATGTCACGAAGCAGGATTAAACTTTGAAATTCAGCCGGGAGAAGGTGCTTTCTATGGTCCAAAACTTGAATTTAAGCTTTATGACTGCTTAGGTCGTGAATGGCAGTGTGGTACAATTCAGGCTGACTTCCAGCTTCCTTCTGCAGAACGTCTTGATGCAACATATATTGGTGCTGACAACCAGAAACATCACCCGGTAATGTTACACCGTGCTATTCTTGGTTCTATGGAACGCTTCCTTGGTATTCTTATTGAAAACTTTGCAGGTGCTTTCCCTACTTGGCTTGCATTTGAACAGGTAGCAGTTGTTCCAGTATCTTCAGAATTCGATGATTATGCTAAACAGATTCAGGAAACTTTAGTTGCCGCTGATATTAGAGCTAATGCTTATCTTGATGATGAAAACATGAAAGCAAAAATCAAGAATATCTCTATGGAACACAGAACTCCATATATTCTTGTTGTTGGTGAAAAAGAAAAGGCAGAAGGTACAGTTTGTGTACGCTACCGTTTCTCAAGTAAAAAACCACAGGAAACAATGAAGCTGGAAGATTTTGTAAAATATGTTCAGAAAATGAACGAAGAAAAAGGAACAGGCATCTAAAAAATTAAAAATTAATGTTATTCCGAATGAAGGAATGTCATTCCCAGTGATGCAATGTCATTCCCAGTGATGAAATGTCATTCCGAGCGTAGTCGAGGATTCTCTAGACCTCTCGACTACGCTCGAGGTGACATTTTTTTTATGTCACATTGAAGATTAATTTATTTTACAATTTCATCTTCTACTAGTATTTTTCCATTTTGAACACCAACAGAAGTTACTCCCCAACAAGTATTTAACGGAGTAAATTTCTTCATAATTTAATTATAAATTATTGCGATTTTTTTTCAATATTTTTCAAATCCTATTGACATAGTAGGGAAATAGGTTTACATTATACCTAGTTACCTACTTGGTTAGTAACAAAGAAAATGAGGTGTAAAAAATGACAGTTTATTTTGAAAAACTTGTTAGAGAAAATTTTAGAAACGGAGTCATATGCCGCTAATATTCGTTCCACTAATTTATTGCATTTTGAGAGAAAAAATTTTTTTTTTGGAGAATAATATTATGGCATACAAATTACATTTCGAAACATTACAGTTACATGTTGGACAGGAACAGGCAGATCCAACAACAGATTCAAGAGCAGTACCAATCTATCAGACAACATCATATGTATTCCACAATTCAAAACATGCAGCAGATCGTTTTGGTTTAGCAGATGCTGGAAATATTTATGGTCGCTTAACAAACAGTACTCAGGACGTTCTTGAAAAAAGAATCGCAGCATTAGAAGGTGGTGTTGCAACCCTTGCTGTTTCATCTGGTGCAGCAGCAATAACATACGCGATTCAGGCTTTGGCTCAGGCTGGAGATCATATTGTAGCTCAGAAAACAATTTATGGTGGTTCCTATAACCTTTTAGCCCACACACTTTCCCAGTTTGGAGTAAATACAACTTTTGTAAATGCCCATGACTTAAAAGAAGTGGAAGATGCAATTAAACCAAATACAAAAGCAATTTATCTTGAAACTTTAGGAAACCCAAATGCAGACATTCCAGATTTAGATGCAATTTCTGCAATAGCAAAAAAACATGGACTTCCTGTAGTTGTTGATAACACTTTTGGAACTCCATATTTATTCCGTCCATTGGAACATGGTGCAAATATTGTTGTTCACTCTGCTACAAAATTTATTGGCGGACATGGAACTACATTAGGTGGAATTATTGTAGACGGAGGAAACTTTGATTGGAAAGCATCTGGTAAATATGCAAACATTGCTGCTCCAAATCCTTCATACCATGGAATCAGTTTTGCAGATGCAGTTGGACCTGCCGCTTATGTAACTTATATTCGTGCAATTTTGCTACGTGATGAAGGGGCATGTATTTCTCCATTCAATGCATTCCTCTTGCTCCAGGGAACAGAAACTTTAAGTCTCCGTTTGGATAGGCATGTAGAAAATACAAAGAAGGTTGTTGATTTCTTAAAGAATCATCCTAAAGTAGAAAAAGTTAATCACCCTTCTCTTACAGAACATCCAGACCATGCATTGTACGAAAAATATTTCCCTAATGGTGGTGCTTCAATTTTTACATTCGAAATTAAAGGTGGAAAAGAAGCTGCATGGAAATTTATAGACAATCTTAAAATTTTCAGTTTGCTTGCCAACGTTGCAGATGTAAAATCTTTGGTAATTCATCCTGCCTCTACAACCCACAGCCAGCTTAATGATGAAGAATTGAAAGACCAGGGAATCAGTCAGAGTACAATCCGTCTTTCAATAGGAACAGAACATTACGAAGATATTATTGCAGACCTTGAAGAAGGATTTGCCGCTATCTAAGTACCGGGGACTGTCTGATTATTTTATAAGATTAAATACTTCAGACAGTCCAAACTTTTTTAACTATCCCACCATTTACAAAATCACTGGGTCAAATAATCACGCAATTTTTATAACAAAGCTCTTAATTCTTCATCCATAATTTTATCAGACAAAATATAGAAAAAATCATCATTTGAAATATTACTGTAATCAGAAGCAATAGTTTCATCTAAAGTACAGTACATCCATTTTCCATTATCGCTGGTTGATAAATCAGTAACTCTATCCTGCAAAGAAGGAATAAGATTATTTTTAATCTGATAAGATGAAGTATATTCATTAATTAATTCTCGATATTTTTTTAAGGCATCGTTTTGAGTTTGGCAATACCAAACATAAACAGTGCTACTGCTATAATCAATAACAAGAACAGTATCATAATATTTAATTTGACAATTAGCATCATAATAATAATCGTTTTCATTAGTTACGCGAATTGTATAGTCAGGTGAAAAAGAATTATCGTAATTTTTTTCAATATCATAAGCAAAGGCAGCTGCAAAACTGATTAAAAAAACTAATAAAACACTAAAAAATCTTTTCATAATATTATCTCTCTTGGTTTATGTTTTATTTAATTATAGAACAAGAGAGTGTCAAATAATGTCACAGGAGTGAAATTTTTTATGAGGCTCTTAGTTTTTTCAAGATGACATTTCATCATAAGGAACATTTTTTGTGACATTAGTAGACTTACCATTTGAACGTAAGTGTGATAAAATAAGACAATATTCAAGTTTTATAAACTAATTATCTGGAACGTAAAATCACGGAGGTGGAAAATATGCTATGTGCTAAATATGATTACGATTTAGATATTCAGGTCAAACAGGAAGAAGCCTTCGCTAATGGAATGAAGCAAGGTTCAAGGAATTAAGAATTAAGAATTAAGAATTAAGAATTAGGAATTAGGAATTAGGAATTAGGAATTAGGAATTA
>SAMEA3663085__coassemble_141_pt1 | contig 36193 bp, 32 predicted proteins | sample SAMEA3663085__metabat2_low_PE_011 | metagenome-assembled genome bin SAMEA3663085 (sample SAMEA3663085) | pig gut metagenome | biome: pig gut; feature: pig-associated habitat; material: faeces | place: France | collected 2012
AAGCCGAAGCTGACGAAAAAGCAAAGAATCTCGCCGAAACACAGACCGTTCTTTCCCAGCTGGAAAGCGACCTTGAAGCCAAAAAAGCCGAACTTGCCTCTTTAGGAATGGATGCACAGGGCATTGTTCGTAAGGCTGCTTTGAACAAAGAAATCAAAGAACTTGAGCCTCAGATAGAGACCCTCAAAGCAGAAGTAGAGAAATTGAGCAAGTAATAAAATATTTTAACAGCAAGGAATATCTTGACTTTTGGGCGAAAAGGCGTATATTTAAAAGCGAAAGGAACACCGCACAAGCGGCTGTCTCCTTGTGGTTTTTAATTAAAAGCCTACTTTGGATTGCTAGCCGGGTAGGCTTTTATTTTTCCCTTACAAGAATAACTTGAAGAGAGCGAGTGCGTTTATAACTAAGTCTAAAATCGCAATGACAAGCATCGCTTTTTCATATTTCGTCATACTGCACCAGTCTCCTTTTTACTAAGATTAGGAGACAGCCCACCGTGTACGATGTTCCATATACATAAAAATGAACACTATACATTTTATCTAGTCAATAAAAAAAAGCAGGAGAAACTGAAATATGAAATGCAATAATTGTGGCGCGGAAGTTGCCGAAGGAATGAAATTTTGCTGTGACTGCGGAAGTCCACTTCCTCAGGAAAAAAAATGCGTAAGCTGTGGGGCAACAATCGCTCTTAGAATGAAATTCTGTCCTGAATGCGGGGCTTCTCAGAGCGGAGAGGCTCAAAAACCAAAATTTAATGCGGCTGCCTTTGCTATGGGTGATAAGAATGTCATTGCCGGTGACGTGGTGGGACATCAGGAAACTACCCACGTAACAGGTAACGCCACAATTATCAAAAATGAAGACCAGAGCCGCCAGGTAAAACGCTGCCACATTTGCGGAAGCCTTGTTCTGATTACAGAAGGCTTTGACTGTCCTGAATGCGGCCAGTTCACCTGCGGTAAATGCTACGATGCCAACCAGAACTGCTGTAACGACTGTGCAAAAACTCACAGCAAATCAAAAGAAAATCAGTATGAGGCCGCTTTGAAGGCCGCCCTGTCCGACGGAAAGATTGACCTTGAAGAACGCCGCACCCTGAACGAGCTGGCAGCAAAGCTTGGCTTGAACAGTCAGCAGGCTTCCCAGATTGAACGCCAGGTTAAGGGCGAAGATACAGCAGGCAGCATGACAACCGCCGAGCTGCTTGAACTGGACAGCGCAAGAAAGCTCTTTTATGCCTGCGAAGGAAATTTATCTTCCATTCTTTCAACAGCACAGAAAATCTATTCATCTTATCCAACAAACGAAAAGGCTCTTTCCTTGTACCTTCCAGTCCTTGCCGCAAGCGGAAGAAGTGATGAAGCTTTAAAAGTAATCAACGGACTTGGTGCAGATGTTCTTTCTGCCTATATCACCGCCCTGGACATTTATCTGACCACAGGCAATATGAGCGAAACTGAGCGTTACCTCAAAAAATCCGCAATGCTCTGGCCGGAAAGCAATACCCTGAAATGCTATCAGGCCTACTACTACCTTGCCATGTATAAAAAATACAGTGATTTCAGCTTTTTAGAAAAGGCAACCGCAGCAAATGCCGCCCTCAAAAATGTTTCGGGAGAGCTGGAACTGAGCCATCAGATTCGCCTTATGTCCCTTTTGCAAAAAGAAGCCGGCGAAGAAGTTCCGCCATACGACCGCGACTTCTGTAAGGAAAACGGCCTCTACTTCCGCATTGTTGCTAATCAGAATTTAAGCGGCGTGTATGTGGAAGGGGGAACGACATCCACTAGTAACAGTACTGCCACTTCAAATCAGCGATCCTTCGGCATGAGTTTTTATGATAACTCTATAGAAGGCTTTTGCGTATTACATATTTATACAAAAACTCAGGATGAATATAACAAACTCAAAAAAGTTCTGCTTGAAAATCCGGATTTAATTTTCTCTGAATATCAGGACAAAAATGATTTGGCAAATAATATTGACAATGACCCGGAAATCGTTTTCAACGAGGAAATGTACGGCGACTGCGGAGACCCGGAAAGCGCAATCGAACGTCTTACACAGCTTGAAAATGAGTGTGGTTTCAAGATTAAATACGAGGAAATTTTTGCAGGTAAAAGAGCCTCCTTTAATTTCATTCTCGAAAAAGATGACGAATCGGCTCGTCCTTACCGTGGTCAGTGGTATGAACTCTATGACGACGATGAAGTTTTGGATTACTGGGCAATTATTGACTGCATAGAAGACGGCAATGTTTATCTTGCAGAAAGAAATACCCTCAGCAGTGTGAAAATAAGCATCATTAACAAAAAGACTGGAGAGGAAATAGGCTCTTGCCCGGTTTGGATTGAAACAGATGAAACAGATGATGAGGTTTACCAGAAGCTCAAAGATAACGACTACTGGCTGAAGATTTTAGACATTCCAATTGCAGACTCTATAGAAAAACTTAACGCCATGGAATGGAAACAGGACTTCTATGATTATCTGAAGAACAATCCATCCGAATTCCTAAGTGAACTGTCAAATGAAGATATTGATGTAGACGACCTTACCGTCGATGATCTGGAATTTAAGGTAAAATAGCAGATTTTTTGAACTTTCTGATTTTTGCTTTTATATTATGGGTATCTCTAAAAACTGAAATTTTTAGAGGTTCCATTATTATAGTCGGCAGCTTGACTGCCGCATAGAACTGGCAGGGGGCGCAGGTCTTTGCCAGCGGTTTCGGGCTCGGCAGCTGCCCAAGGAGCGGGAGCTGCCACTTTTTTTTATCAAGGTAGGCAAAAACAGGAGGATTTAATGGAAAAAATCAGCCAGCGTCATTTTGATAAATCAGATTTAATTACGGTTTCCTGCCCTCAGTGTAGCGAAAATCTTTTTACCTTCAGCCGCAATATTCTGGAAGACGACGAGGGCATTCAGTTTAGCTGTTCAAATTGCTCTGCTCTGGTACACGTCTGCTACAGCGGGCTTGAACACGAAATCTTCGTTCAGTGCCTGTAAAACGAATCTGCTTTTTGGGAAATACTCTTATGACAAACATGGAAAGTCTTTATGGTTCGGGTAAGTTCACTGAAATTATGCAGTCTGTAAAACTCACAGAGATTAAGAAAATCACGGCAAAAAGTGAATACACAGGTCTTGCCCATGCAGTCCGCCACGCACTTATAAAAACATTTTATAAAACATATCAGGGGGAAAAATGAAAAAAGAAGGATTTACATCGTTCAAAATCGACGGATGGAAGCTTTATTTTTATGAAAAAGTTCCTTCAGAACTTGAAGCATTTACTAAAACTGTACAAGAAAGAGGTATAGACGCCCTGGGGGACGTAAGTGATGATAGACTCATAAAAGAAAAGAATCCGCTTATCCGAATGATTGCAGAAAAACATATGGGAAATCACACCTACCGTATTTATCTTGATTATCGTTTTGGATCAATCAACCGCCAGATACTTATGTGCGATGAAAAACGGATTTGTGCTGCAGAAGGTAACATAGGTCAGCTGATGGCTTTCGCAGAATACCTGAATCTCAACGAAAAATTCGGAGCGTTAGAAAAACTTGAAAATGGCTTTTTTTTGGGTATTCACTTAATGACGGACAAATGCATTACTTGTTCATAGGAACTGGAAAAAACAATAAACGAAAATCTACAAAATTCATTTAAACATAAAAAAGGCTGCCCATTTTGAAGTCATTAATTACTTCCAGGACAGCCCTTTTTAGTGCGGAGGAGCCGACTTGAACGGCCACGACTTACGCCACAAGCACCTCAAGCTTGCGTGTCTACCAATTCCACCACCCCCGCGGAACGTGATATTATATTAACCAAAACTTAAATATTAGTCAATATCATAAATACAAAATTTTAAACTTTTTTTAATGGAGGTTTAAATAAAAGAAAACACAAAATACCCTGGAAGTCTTAGAGTAAAAGTACGAGAGCGAAAACGGAACTACGAAGTGCCTCTGAAGCTGACGAGCGCAGCGAGTTGGATAACTTCCATACAGCTTCAGCGAGCAGCTTCGTAGGTACGTTGTAGCGGTAGTACTTTTACTCTAAGACGCTGTGTGTTGTTTGTTTGTTTTCTTTAATTTAAACCTTTAAAATTTTCCACTGCTATGAGAAAACCCACCTGCACTAATTGTTGTTTTATTACTTTGTGGTTCAGGGATATCGTGGACAACAGTTGTGTTATGAGTAAACATATCATTTCTTAAAGTGATTTTAATTGTGTTAGAAACTATATATTTATCTGCTCTTTTAGCCTGTTTAACGGACTTCATTTTTGATTTCATTACAAGGCAGGAAATTAATGCTATAATTAATGATAATCCAAAACCTATTAGAAGTGCGTTTACAAGAATTTCTATATCAACATAAGAAGCAAATCCTGTCTGAGAAGTTCTATTTTCTGTTTTTGGTGCATTACGTTTTGTATAATTTGATAAAATCGTTCTTGTAGAAATTAAAAATTGTGTGCAACCATCGTACCATTCATTATTTCTAAAAAAAGGAATAAAATCTTTTGCAATTTTGTTTTTTGTATTATCAGTAAAAATTTTATGGGCTAATGAACCGTAGCAGCAAATATCATAATCTCTTTCATAAAAATTTAATAAAAGCATTATACCAGTTTTTTCTTCGCCGTACCCAAAACCATTGTGTGTGTAATAGGCTTCTGCATAATCTTCTACATTTGTCATATCCGGATCATTTACAAGAACTACATATGCAGCAACTTCAAATTCTTCTTCTATCTGATTTGCCAATACCTGTAAACTGGCTTTTTGGTCTGTGTCTATGGTACCACATTCGTCAATTACAAGAGAGCTGGAAGCTGCATAAAGGGATGTAGATAAAACAAGAAAAAGAATTACAAGAACTGTACATTTCATAAAATTTTTATTTTTCATAAATTACATCACCTTCATTATAAAATACATAATTGCAGTTGCCGCCACTCCTACTCCTGCAAAAATTCCAAAGAAATATTTCCAGAATTTTCCCCAGTCAACAGGGAGATTTCCAACTAATTTTCCTGTCTGTCCATTCATTGAGAACATAAAAACCTGATTTTTCCATTTTGTTGTTAAAAGCCATACAGGAAGAAACGCATATTTTATATTTTTATAATTAATTTTTACATTCTTTGAAGTAGCTGTTACTGTTTCATAACCCACTACTGTTTTTGAAATTTCAGAACAAGCACTGTTTTCAATTCTTAGATTTACTCTTGGTTTACAGTCCTCCTGATTTTCATCATATGATTCAGCAAAATATCCTGGCAAATAGGAAGGTGTAAACTCAACTAATTTGGAGTAATCAAATGGTTCTATTGAATCCATTAAATCATTATCCATTTTTTTTGAAGCATCTACAGGAACTTTTTCAAATGGAACTGTACCAGCTCTATTAATTTTATAATGAGATGTTGTGATTATTTCTTTTTTAGCAGTTCTTGTAACTGAAGATCTTGTTGCAACAAAAGACATTTGTACATCAGCATCTCCATCATACAACCAGAAAGGAACATATATTCCCTTTACTTCTTCAATATGATTTTCCTTTGAAAAAACTGAAGGTAATAATCTTTTTTTATTGTAGTGATTTTTTAGTGCTTCAATTGCATCTTTTTTATCAACAGAAAATGGAATTACCAGATCCGGCATTTGCCCATCTTTGAACTGACCTGGTATTACAGTAGGATTTGCACAATAAGGACAACTTGTGGCCACAGTAGTTTCATCACAAATGATTTCTGCACCACAAGATGAACAGGTATAAGATCTTAACCCGGTAACATCCCATTTTTCCTGATTATCCTTTTGCTTTTTATCAGATTCATTCTTTGCTTCATCAATTTTTGCATTGAATTTTGCATCTATTTCTGAAACTTCGTATGAACTTCCACAATAATCACATTCCAGACGATTTGTTTTGCTGGAAAAATGAAGTGGTCCTGTACAAGAAGGACACTGATAGTTTGTTACCTGAGCCATTATTTAGATTCCTTCAGGTCTTTTTGCACCACATTCGGCACAGAACTTACCTTTATTTACAGTTCCGCAAGAACATTTCCATTCTTCTGCAGGTTTTGGGCTTCCACATTCTGAACAGAACTTACCAGTAACAGTTGCCCCACAAGAACATTTCCATGCTGATTGAACATTTGTATTTACAGGAGCCGCATTGACTGGTGCCTGAGTAGCAGCTGGTTGTGCAGCCTGATTTGACTGTCCCATCTGGAAAAGTTGACTGGCATTTACACCACCGGCCTGTCCTGCCATATTCATGCCCATAAATGCCATTGCAGCACCATTTGGATTTCCTGCAGCAGTTCTCATCGCATCTGCCTGAGCTCCTACTAATGCTGCCGCAGCTCTTGTAGGATCTGTGTAAGCAGTATTTTTCTGAAGCTCTTTAAGCATTTTTTCATCATCTTCTTCAGCTTTTATAGATGACACACCTACATTCTGAATTTCAATACCACGAGCAGCTTTCCACTTGGAAGACAATTCATTTTTCAATAATTCAGATAATTCTGTTGTGTGACCTGGAACTGAAGAATAGCGAACTCCCATTTCTGAGATTCTTGCAAATGCAGGCTGCAATGCTGTAAGAAGCTCTGAACGCAACTGACTGTCAAGATTATCTCTTGTATATTCTTCTGCTACATTGCTACAAACATTTGTGTAAAAAATAATTGGATCTACAATTTTGTAGCTATATTCACCAAAACAGCGAACTGAAATATCAATATCAATTCCAGCTCTCTGGTCAACTACACGGAATGGAACTGGAGATGCAGTACCATATTTGTTTCCAATTAATTCTTTTGTATTAAAATAGTAAACTCTCTGATCTTTTGGAGCTTCTCCACCAAAAGTAAAACGTTTACCAATATTTTTAAAAGTTTCAGCTAATGACTGTCCAAAGCTTCCTGTAAAAATTGAAGGCTCAGTTGATGAATCCCACTTGAATTCACCAGGTTCAGCACACACTTCTACAACTTTACCCTGTTCAACAATCATCATACACTGACCGTCGGCTACAGAAATAATAGAACCATTGCTTATAATGCTTTCATCACCTTTTGTATTGCTGGAACGTCCTGAAACCTTTTTCTGGCCTCTTTTACAAAGAACATCTGCACCTAAAGAATCGCAATAAAAAAATTCTTTCCACTGATCTGCAAGTACACCACCTGCAGCACCTGTAATAGCTTTGATTAATCCCATTGGGCGCCTCCTGATTCATTAAAAAATTAATAGCCTAATCCACCAGCTTTAATTTGGAAATGACTGAATTCCATGCTAAAGCTAGCCCGTCCCTGTGTAGCAGAACGAAGATTTGTTGTAAATCCAAACATATTTGCCATAGGAGCTTGAGCATGAATAATTTCCCCAGTAGTTTTAGAATCCTGCCCCATAATATTTCCACCACGCTGAGACAACTGACTGGAAGCTGGACCAACAAATTCCTTTGGACATGAAATATCTACATTCATAACAGGTTCAAGAACTTCTGGATTTGCAGCAGTACAAGCTTTATCAAAAACCATGGCTGCACAAGCTTCAAATGCAAATGTTGTTGAAGTTAATTCATTATAAACCATATCTGTTACTTTGACTGCAACATCTGTACAAGGATAACCATATTTAATTCCAGAATTAAGAGCCGAATTAAAACCGTTTGCCATTGCTTCCATAATTTCATCTGGAACATTGTTATGCTTACATGTAACTTCATAAGAATTACCAGAGCCCTGCTCTCTTGCTTCAACTGTAATTGTAATAGATGCAGTATTTTCCTTACCAGCAAGGTTACGACTAAACTCTTCTGTTGCAGTAGCCGAACCACTAACAGATTCACGATAAGTTACTTGTGGAGCACCAACCTGGCATTTTACACCAAAATCATCACGCATACGAGTTACAAGAACATCAAGATGAAGTTCGCCCATACCACTAATAATAAGCTGCCCTGTTTCCGCATCTTCATGAGAGGTGAAGGTTGGGTCTTCACGACTAAGAATTGCAAGAGTTTCATTCATCTTATCTTTTTCACTCATGCTTTCTGGTTCAAGAGAAACAGAAATAACAGGCTGAGGGAATTTTGGCTGTTCAAGTAAAACATTAAATGCTTCAGTTCCAATAGTATCCCCAGTCTGGGCAAGTTTAAGACCAATAAATACAGCAATATCACCAGCCTGCAAACTATCAGTTGCTTCTGACTTATCTGCATGCATACGAAGAATTCTATTTACACGTTCACGTTTCTTTTTATTAATATTATAAATCTGAGTACCAGCTGCAATTTTACCTGAATACATGCGAACATAGCACAAAGGTCCCATTTCTCTGTCATACTGAATTTTGAAAACAAGACCCAAAGGCATTTTTGAAGGATCACATGGTACATCAACTGGTTCTAATTCATCTTTTTTAATTTTTGTTCCTTTTGCGGCAGGAATATCTGTTGGACAAGGAAGATAATCAACTATAGCATCAATTAAAGGCTGAACACCCTGATTATGACGAGCACTTCCCATTACAAATGGAACCAAAGTTCTTGTAATTGTTGCTGTACGAATTGCTTTCTTAAGCTGCTCTACAGAAATATCACCACCGTCAAGATAGATTTCCATTAATGCATCATCAACACCAGCAACAGTTTCTACTAATTTTTCACGCCATTCCTTTGCTTTATCAAGACGAGCTGCTTCTATATCACTTTCTGTAATAGTTTCCCCATCATCTTCTGCTGACCAGCGAAGTTCTTTCATTTTTAAAAGATCGATTACACCTTCAAAATCAGGACCTTCCCCAATTGGAATCTGTAAGGCTAAAGGTTCAATTCCAAATTTTTCCTGAACATCAGCCATGGAACCAAAGAAGTCTGCACCAATTCGGTCCATTTTATTCATAAAACAAATACGAGGTACGCTAAACTCATCAGCTTGTTTCCAAACTGTTTCTGTCTGAGGCTGAACACCATCAACTGCACAAATTACGGCAACTGCACCATCCAAAACGCGTAAAGAACGTTCTACTTCAGCCGTAAAATCAACGTGTCCTGGAGTATCAATAATATTAATCTGATGACCTTTCCAATCTGTTGTAGTAGCAGCAGAACAAATTGTAATACCACGTTCCTGTTCCTGTGCCATCCAGTCCATTGTAGCCTGGCCATCATCAATTTCACCAATTTTGTGGATTTTTCCAGTATAATAAAGAATACGTTCAGTTGTAGTTGTTTTTCCGGCATCAATGTGAGCCATGATACCAATATTGCGCATTTTGTCTAAAGACATAGTATACCTCAAAAAAATAGATAAATGATTTTAACAGTTTTTAAAAAAGTATACAATGTCTTTAAGAGGAAGGGATTTTCGTGTATGGAAAAAGGATTTTACATTATAAGAGTAAGACCAACTTTTGGAACCACAGAAATAAAATCTACAGCTTCATTTTTTGCTTCCTGTATCTTATAAAAACTATATTCCAGATTAACACCACCACTTAAATAAAGCACTGAAGTTATTTTATAGTTCAAATCCACAGCTCCACCAACCCAAATATATGAATATACATGATCTGTTTTTGTTTCTACCCATAAATTATCAGAAGCATATTTAAAACCTACACTAGGAACAAGAAAAAGCTCCAGGGCTTCATTATTAAAAAGTCTAAGGGCTAAACCTGCAGAAAGGTCAAATGTTAAAAATTTATTATAATTTGGAGTACCTTTTTTAGGAAAAATCAAACTTCCCTCATATTCAAGCCCCCAAATGTTATTATGCATTCTTTTATAGTCAATCATTCCACCAAAGCCAGAAGCATCATTTCCATTTGATTCATATTGATTAAATGGGAAAACAAAGTATAAACCTAGTTCATCATTAGCGGCAAAAACTGAAGTTCCTAAACAAAGAATCAAAGATATTAAAATCAATAATTTTTTCATAAATATCTCCTGTTATTTTATAGATCATTCATTTCAACAAATTCAAAACCACCATCAACCAAGGCACAAATTAATAAATCAAGATAATTATAAAGTGGATCTGTTCTGTTTCCCTGGGAGAAACCTGCTGTAACAGGAACAATGCCTCCACCATTTTTCTTTAATATTTCACAGTATTCATGAATTAAAGAAGAAGGTTTTGTATCCTTATCCAGCAATAGTGTATCTGTAAAATTTTTCATAGAAGAATTTACATATGTGTAACCAGCAGCATTTCCATAAGAAACAATCTGTTGATTCTGAGAATAATATGGTGCGTGCCAGAATAAAGACATTTCTTTTCCTGTACACTGGAAAAATTCATCTTCATTTCTTGCTAGTCCACGACGAATAAAATCTTCATCAACAACGAAGGAATTATTAACTAAATCTGTTGGGGTAAAAAACATTGACCCAACCTCGTACCCATTATTTACAATCTGCCTTGTTTCATTTGGATAACGACGAATAAATTCACCATTGATAAAAAAGGTAACTGGAATATTATACTTTTGTAAAATGTAAATAATTTGTGTTAAACCATCTGCGTTGTCATATGCATCAATTACAAGGGCAATTTTTTTGGGAGCGGCACCTTTAGTAACACTCTGTTTATACAAAGGCTTTGTAACTGCTTTTTTACTAAGTGTTCTAATATACAATGCATTTTCAAATTGCTTATTTGCAGTTGTACCTTTAAAAACTCTGTAACGACCATTAGAAGCTGTTAGTGATAATTCTTCTTCTGGTTTTACAGCTGGTTTCCAGGTTCCAAAATCTTTGTTATATTCATAAAAAGTTTCTGAACCTGTATCTGCTAAAATAGTTTTTTCATTATTAGTCCAATAACCGGCTTCTGCTGATGAAAGTAAAACTACCTGGGCTTTGTTTAATAACAAATCCCATTTTCTTAAAGTTTTTTCGCCGCCTACAAAAAGAACTGAATCAGATGCCCACACAGCAGATACCACTTTTTCTCCGCTAATTTCGTTTATTCTTTGCCAGGTATTTGTATCATAAACATAAATTGATGAAGCAGAATAAAAAGCAGCCTTTGTTCCATCAGGAGACAAAATTGGCTTTCCAGAATCGGCAATTTCTAAAACAGTTGTTGCCTTTGATGAAAGTCTATAAACAACTCCTTTTTCTTTACTGCCATTAAAAGGTAATTTTTCAAACCACAAATAAGGTTCTTCTGCTTTATCCCAAAATACATAGCTGCTGATTAAAGATGCTGTGGAATCAATGTATGGTTTTGAATAAATAACATCCAGATAATCACAAGATTTATTTTGGAATCGCATATATGAAAACAATCTATCGTTTTGAATTAATACAATGGAAGAAACTGAACTATTTACACTGAATTTATCTGTAAAGGCATTAAATTGAGAAGGCAAACGACCAATTGCTTTTCCCTGACCAATAATGCCAGAATATAATCCAATTGTATATAATTCTTTTGCATTAATCTGATAAACAAGATAATCATCAATGTAAATTAATGTTTTTTCAGTTGCCCAGTTTACGCTGTTTATAGAGCCCCGTCCTATTTTTCTATATTTTTCGTCCATTTCTACATTTCGAGCAATGGCTTCTGGTTTACAGAAATAAACATCTCCATCTTTTTCATATAATAAAATTGAACTGTCTGAACACCATTTTACAGGTATAGAATCGTAATTTTGACGAACTCCTGCTGCAAGAACAAATTTTTTGTTTGTTTTTACATCAACCAGATACAAAGTCCCAGAACTTAAAGATTCCTTTTCAATTCTACATAAATATTTTCCATCTGGACTAACAGAATAAGGACTTAAAGGCAATGAAGTTTCTGGTATTTTATTTGCAGTTTTTAACCAGCGGAAGCTTTCTTTCTGAATATCATACTGCCCTTCTCCATAACGATTTCTAATCTGCAAAATAGAATTATCCTGTAATAACTCTAATTGTTCAGGATAACAAGTTAATAGGGATGGATTTTCAGTAGCTTCTCCATTTACAATCTTAGTATACAGAAGAGAATTATAAGATTTTATTCCCACCATTTCCTGTTTTAACGTAAAAAGGACCTCGTCATTTTTATTTAAATCCGAAGGTCCGAAAGTGATTTTTGCAAATAGAGGAAAAACTGATAAAAGGGATAACCCCAAAAGAAGTATTTTTTTCATTTATGCATCTCCGCACTTAAAACCAGCATAGAAAGTTCATTTTCCAAACTTTCCAATTCTTTTTTCATTTCATAAAGCTGCTGTCTTCTTGCATTTTTTTGCTTTTCTTCAAAACGCTTAAATAATACATCAAGAGATTCTTCTTCTACAGCAACTTTAGAACGACCACACCATGGACAATATGAAAATTTACCATCAATAGTTCTGCCACAACCTTTACAAACTGCCATTGTATTCATCACATTTTACCTCAATTATAAACTACTTTGATTTATTTAATACAGACATTGGGTTTACAAGATTACCGTTTTTATAAACAGTAAAATGAAGGTGTGGACCAGTAGAATAACCGGTTGAACCAACAAGACCAATTTTTGTATTCTGACCAACGAACTGACCTTTAGTAGCAATAATTTTTGACATATGTGCATACAAAGTTTTATAACCATTTCCGTGATCAATAATTACATATTTTCCAAATACATTAGAAATACCTGTAAAGACAACAGTTCCGCTCATTGAAGCATAAATTGGAGTTCCTGTTGGACAAGCCATATCAGTTCCTGTATGGAATGACTGAACACCTTTAATTGGATCAACACGGCTACCATAATCGGAAGTCCAGCGGAATGATGCATGAATTGGAAGCTTAAAGATTTCTCCCATTGCATTTCTTAATGTTGCAGAATCAAGCCCTACTCCTGGTAAGAACAACTCCTGACCAACTGTAAGAGTTTCTTCTGAAAGTTCATTTACATCAAGCACAGTTTCCAATCTAATATTATTTTTTTCACAAATTGACTGAAGTGTATCACCTTTTACAACTGAATACATAATTCCGTCTCTAGAAGGAATCTTTATTTTCTGTCCCGCTGCAAGGAATCTAACGTTTTCAATTTTATTAATGGAAATAAGTGTTGAAATATTTGAAAGGCCAAATTTTTTTGCAATACCACTAATTGTGTCTCCTGCAACAACTTTGTAATTCTGGAAAGTTACAGGCTGATCAAATAAAGCAGCAAGTTCTGCCAGTTCTTCATCAACATAATCTTCTTCTGTATAAGAGTTATTCAAAGCAAAAAGTGACATCATCTGGTTTAGAGATTGAATATCAGTGTCATTTGAAGCGTCAAAAACAACAGGACCAGTATGATTAATTTTATAACTGATATATTTTGAACAAAAATATGTTCCACAACCTGTTAAAGCTACAGCTGCAAGTGTAATCAAAAGGCCAATAAAGTGTTTTCTAATATAAGAACAGACTGATGAAACACCATTTCCAATTGCACAAAGAACAGTTTTCACAGAAAGTGTATTATGAACTTTTCCAGCTGTAAAACCTGTTTCAGTAGTTGGGAAATTAAGTGCGAATTCAACTTCGCTCTTATCTGCTTTTCTTCTGTTTGATGAAACCTTAAAAGACCCGCTGGTTTTTTTAAAAAATCCAGTTGATTTTTTTTCTGATGAATTTTGACCTACAAAGTTTATTATTTCCATATTTTTTCTATCGACAGAAAACAAAAGGGAGTTTACTATAATAATTCGTTACCTAAAAAAAATATGATTTTATTCAGTAAAAAAAAGCTAAAAGTTTATTCTATTATTATTCTTACCGGTGTTTTTCTGGCTATCCTATGTAAATTGTTTATTTTTGAATTTCTAACAATTTCAGGACAATCAATGACACCAAATATAAAAGATAATCAAAAAATCATAATAAATAAAATTGCCTACGGAATACAAAAACCATTAAAGGGAGAGTTTCTTTTTCAATGGAGCAGTCCTAAAAAAAATGATGTTGTTATTTTTCTCCACAACAACAAAATAGTAGTAAAAAGATGCATTCTTATACAAGGGGAATCCCTAGAATTTTTGTATGATGAGCAGTATAATTATTACTATATACAGACTGGAGAAAGAAAAATAGAAATCACACGGGAACAAAAAAAACGTTTTGAGAACTGTACAAAAGTTCCAGAGGGTTATGTGTTTGTTGTGGGTGATAATGATAAATATTCTATTGACTCCAGAGATTACGGCTTTGTTTCTGTAAAAAATATTACAGGCCGCGTTATTGGTAAATAGCAATGAACGATTTTTTTAAACGTAAGCGAATTTTTTTCTGTTTTATAATAGTTGGACTTTTAATACTTATAACTGTGGTTTCATATTTTAATTTAGCAATTCAACCAATAACAGCAAAAGCAAAAAATATTGCCAAGGTAGAAAGAGGTGCAATTGTAGACAGACATGGAGTTCCTCTTGCTGTTCAAACAATTTTTTATCGAATTGGTGTAAATACAAAAGAAATCAAAGATAAACAAGATTTTGCCTTAAAAATGTGTAGCGTTCTTGATATGACTGAAGATGCACTTTTTGAAAAAATTGATAAAAAACGTGAATATGTTATCCTAAAGAAAAAAGCCACTATGGCAGAATATGATGAAATTCGTTCATTAGCATTAGACTGTGGTTTTAAAAACATTAACTATGAGCAACTACCTGGAAGAATTTATCCTAATAATTCCATGGCTTCCCAGCTTATTGGATACATGGGCGACGAAGGTTATGGTCTTGCAGGAATTGAGTTTTCCCAGCAGCAAATTCTTTCACCTGCAATTGATGCTTCAAAGGAAAATCCTGAACAAGGAAAAAATATTTATTTAACAATTGATACAACACTTCAATATAAGCTTGAACAAATTGCTTATGATGCAATAACAGAAACTCAGGCAGAAAGCATGATAATGATTGCGGCAGACTGTAAAACAGGAGAAATTCTCTCCTATATAAGTCTTCCATCTGCAGATTTAAATGATTATGGAATGGCCTCAAACGAAGCTAAATTGAATCGTCCTTCTACAAATGCTTACGAACCAGGTTCAGTATTTAAAATTTTTACTGTTGGAATTGTTACTGATGAAAAAGGAATTTCTGCCAATGATTCATTTTTGTGTGATGGAGCTTACGAAAAACGTTTAGGCAATGGAGAAACCGTTCGAATTAAATGTTTGGAACATCATGGCTGGCTTACACCTCGGGAAGCACTTAAATATTCTTGCAATGATGTTCTTGGACAGATTAGTGATAGAATCAGTGATGATCAATTTATTAACCGGATTAAACAACTGGGATTTGGAGAAAAAACAGGCATTGAGCTTTCTGGTGAGACACCCGGTTTTGTAAAAGATCCAGATAATAAAACCTGGTCTGCTCGTTCTAAACCAACAATTGCAATTGGACAGGAAATAAGTGTATCAGCTTTGCAAATGGTTCAGGCAGCAACGGCAATTGCAAATGGTGGTGTTCCTGTAAAACTTAGAGTAATCAGCAAAATTACTGATAAAGAAGGAAATACTGTTTACGAAGCTGCACCAGAAGAGCGAGAGCGGGCATTTCGTAAAGGGACTGCGGACTATATTTTGAGCTGTATGGAAACTACGGCTACAACTGGTACTGGTTCAAGAGCAAACATTGGGGATGTGGCAATTGGTGTAAAAACTGGTACAGCCCAAATGGCAGATAAAGAAAATGGTGGATATAGTGATACAGACTTTCTTTCAAACTGTATTGCTATTTTCCCAGTTGATGAACCCCAGATTATTTTGTATATCGTTATTGAAAAAGCAAAAGGGGAAACTTATGCAGGAAGAATTGTTGCACCTGTAATTGGAAAAGCTGCAGATGTTATTATAGATCATATGGGTATGAGCCGAGGTAAAGCAGCATCAGTTGAACATAATGGAATTATTAATATTCCAAGAAGTACTACAATAAAGCTGGGTGCTCTTATGCCAGATTTTACAGGTTTCTCAAAAAAAGAATTGCTTCCTTTGACAAACCTTCCTGAAGTTAAGATTAATATAAATGGAAGTGGATGGGTAACAAGTCAGAATCCAGCCCCTGGAACTCCAATTTCACAAGGTACAGTAATTGAACTCTATCTGGAATAAAAACCTTGCAGAATTTAAAAAACGATTTCCTCCTTTGGCTCAAATGTATGCCACCATAATTAAAGATATTTCTAATGCAAATCTAAATAATATAGAAGAATTCAATTCTTTTTTTAGTTTTTGGGAATTATCAACTGCAAAAAATGGGGAAATAACAGGTGCCCAAAAAACAAGCAAGGGAAAAATTCAACTTCATTCAGGTTACAACCCATCTAGAGAAGCAGAAGCTGCATTTAAAAATCAAACATCAAAATCACAAGTAATTTTTCTTGGTTTTGGATTAGGTTATCATGTAATTCAGGCAGCAAAGCTTATTAACAATTTCAATACAGGTCTCTATAAAAAACTAATTCTTATTGAAAATGATCCAGGCTATTTCTTTGCAGCTATGTGTGTTTTAGACTGGACCGAAGTGTTCAAGGTGGAACAACTTGTTTTAGCAATAGGATGCCCGGTCGACAACCTTACACAACTAATTGAAACAACAGATCACATAAATCTTGGAAATGAAGGATTATCTGATTCCCATATTTTTACCATTCCCGCCTTCTCCGCTCATAATCAGCCATATTTTGATGACGTAATCAGACTGATTGAACGAAATAAAACAAAAAATCAGATAAACAAAGCAACATACAATAAATTTGCAAAGCTTTGGACAAGAAATTCAAATTACAATTTAAAATACATTGCAGAAGCAGGAAAAGTTAATCAGTTAAAACCAGAAAACTATTCAGATGATTTTCTTTTAGTTGCAGCAGGACCTTCACTACAAGATATTCTTCCATATATTAAACAGCTAAAAGAAAAAATGATTGTGGTTTGTGTTGAAACGGCTTTATGGGCATTATTAAAAGAAGGTATCCAACCAGATTTTATTATTTTAACTGACCCTCAATATTGGGCATACAGACACATTGCAGGTTTAAGTGCTCCCGAAAGTGTTTTGATTGCGCCACTTAGTGTGCACCCTGCAGTTTTTAGATTCAAATGTAAAGCAAAATTGCTTTGTACAGACATGTTTGAAGTTTCTCAATTTTTCGAAAAACGCACCGCAGTATTTGGAGATTTAGGTGCGGGTGGTTCTGTTGCAAGTTCTGCATTAAATCTTTGCATATACCTTGAAGCCAAAAACATTTACATTGCAGGATTAGATTTATCATATCCAGAAAAGCAGACACACATAAAAGGCAGCAGAGCAGAACAAACATTTCATGGCATTTCCAACCACATCACCAGCTCTGATAAACTGAGCATATCTTCAATGTTCAATGCAAATCCAGAATATGGCATCACTTACGAAGGAAAACAAGTTCTTACAGATTCCAGAATGAAAATGTTTGCCTGGTGGTTTGAAAGTCGCATTGCAGGATTAAAAAATATCAAAATCAAATCACTATGCAAAAACAGCATGAAAATTCCTGGTGTTGAATACGAAGATGTAGCAGCAGTGTTATCAAATATAAATCAGAAAGAAAAAAAATGTATTTTCAAATTGGAATCAGATTCACAATATGATTATAGAAGTCTGATTTTAGAATATAAAAAAAACAATTAAAATGGAGTCCAATTCCATATTAAGCTTCTCTAATGCGTCTAACGTCTAATTGTAAAATTTTTTGCCACTCATTATAATCAACATCATTATGAAACCAGAATTGATTAATTCATTAAAAGGTTATAATGGAAAAACCTTTGTCAGCGATTTAATTGCCGGTGTGATTGTTGGTATTGTTGCCCTTCCACTAGCTATTGCTTTTGCTATTGCTTCCGGTGTAGGTCCTGCAGCCGGAATTTTCACAGCTATTATTGCAGGTTTTTGTATTTCTGCTTTTGGTGGAAGCCGTGTTCAGATTGGTGGTCCAACAGGTGCATTTGCTGTAATTGTATATGGCGTTGTAGCACAATTCGGATTAAGTGGACTTGCTACAGCAACTGTTATGGCAGGAATCATTTTGATTTTACTTGGTGCTTTTAAAATGGGCGGTCTTGTAAAATTTATTCCTTATACAATTGTAACAGGTTTTACTGCTGGTATTGCAGTTACAATTGCTTCTGGTCAGTTAGGAGATTTTTTTGGTCTCCACCCAGATTTTTCTACACCAATGATGATTTTAGGTGAAGAATACTCTAAGCTTCCAGGTGATTTCCTTCCAAAAATGATTGCCTTTGCAAAATCTGCAGCTACAGTTAACTGGTATGCCTTTGGAATGGCTGCTATTTGTCTTGCTTTTATTTTCATATGGTCTAAATTCGTTAAAAAAATCCCGGGAAGTATCATTGTAATTATTGTTGCAACAGTGGCTTCTGTTTTACTTGGAAAATTCTGTAATCTGCATTGCGATACAATTGGAACCTTTGCCGATGGTTCTGCCCACTTTGCAATTCCATCTATCAAAGAATTAAAACCTACACTTCCTGATTTTGGAATTAAAACAATTACAAGTTTATTCCCTACAGCAATCTCTATTGCAGTTCTTGCAGCAATTGAATCATTACTTTCTGCCGTAGTTGCCGATGGAATGATTGGTTCAAAACATGACTCAAATATGGAACTTGTTGCTCAAGGAGTTGCTAACATTGCATCACCTATTTTCGGTGGTATTCCAGCTACAGGTGCAATTGCCAGAACAGCTACAAATATTAAAAACGGTGGTCGCACTCCAATCGCAGGTATTATTCATGCACTTACATTGCTTCTAATTCTCTTATTCTTTGGAAAATATGCTGCATACATTCCAATGCCTGCTCTTGCTGCAATTCTTATTAATGTTGCATGGAACATGGCTGGTTTCCCAGCAATAAAAGCATTATTAAAGGGACAAAAATCTGATATTTTTGTATTCCTTGTTACATTCTTAATCACAGTATTTGTTGACCTTACAGTTGCAATTGAAGTTGGATTAGGATTTGCCGCATTCTTCTTCATCAAGAAAATGATTGATTTAAGTGAAGTTCAGAATGGAAGAGAAACCCTTACTGGTGGAATTAAAGCTGATATGCCTCAGGAAAATCTATCAATTCCAGCTGGCACTATTGTATACGAAATCGAAGGACCTTTATTCTTTGGTACAGTTAGAAAATTCGAACTTGCAACTGAACGTGCTCATGCCGACTGTAAAGTACTTGTACTTCGCATGAGAAATACAATCTATCTTGATGCAGGTGGTATTAAAGCTCTTGAACAGTGTAAAGCAGCTTGTGATAGAAAAGGAATTACAATTGTAATTTCAGGTATTCACACTCAACCATATATGCTTCTTGAAAAAACAGGTATGGCAGATGTGCTTGGTCGTGAAAATATTTTTGACAATATTACAGCAGCTCTTGAACGTGCCGCAGAAATAGTAAAATAAATCATAACCATTAATATAGAAAGGGATGTGGAAAGAGGGATGCATTAAAAAATACATCCCTCTTTTTTTTATTTATTCACTATTTCAGAATACTTATTAGTATAATTATTTATTGTATTGGTTATGGCTTTTTCAGAACCAAACATAGAATATTTCTGCTGATTAGAATTATCCACGGTTGTAGCTGTTACCATTGGAACAATACCTTGAACACAAGTATCTGCCCACTTATCGCCTTTATAAACTTCAACAATGGTTAATTCCACATTCTTTGTTTCTTCATCAAGATATAAATATTGAAATTCAACAATATCCTCAAGCTCAATTCTATATTCAAGATTATTATCTAAATCTTTTACATTAAAAACCTTTACTCTAGAATTTTTCTTATATAAGTCTAATTTTTCAATGTTTACATATCCATTAAGAATACATAAAGTATCAAAATATTCTTTAGTTGAGATTCTTATAGTAGAACCTATTCCATAACCTTTTTCACCTTCAACCCATGGAATACTATTAAAATTCCATGAGAGACTTTCATAATGAGAAGTACTAGAAAAAGCGAAACGACCCAGGTTTTCTGCGTCATATTTCTTTATTCCGTTTTTTGTTTTTTCACTTAATGAAGAAGATGCACTATATTTAGCTCCAAAAGAATCATTAAAGTAAACTCCCTTTTCTTCAGCATAAGAATCATTAAATAATCTTCCTTTCTTTAAATCAAACTTAACTGCCATCAATCCAGGAATAAATACCTTATCATCAAAATGATAATACCCAGTTTTATCAAGATATATTCTGTTTCTACTTAGCTTAGTATAAGTTTCTTCCTCATTGTTCACCTCATAAATACATTGAGGTGTAACATAGTGAGTCGAATACCAAGCAAGATTTAAGGAATAATACTTGTCTTTTGATAAATCCTTAGCCTGTGCATAAACCTTTGTAAAACATACAAAAACTGCGAGTAAAAAAATAATTCTCTTTTTCATTGATTTCTCCTAACATTTTTTTATTTATTAATATAATAAATTATAATCCATAACTTTCATAGAGGCAGATCCCCCATTATCGAGAATAAAATTTGTTAATCCAGCAAAATTCCACAAATTTTTCTCATCTGGCATCTTTAAACATCCCCATGTTGTAGGACTTATACCACCATGAATTAAAAATCCTGAATCAATTGTTGTACCAATAATTTCTGTACCAGTTTTGTCATATTCTGTAACTTCAACATTGGCATCTGTTCTAATTGCAAAAGTTCCAAAAAGATCTTTATCATCTTTATATTCTACACCTGTTATATTCCATGTACCGTCTGGCATTTGTTGCGGATAATAATAATATCCATTATATAACACCGGATTTCCTCGCTGCTGTGGTGTTTTTACTTTATTTGTTACATTATGATATATCTTACTCATTACTTTTCCATGAGAATAATCATAAGTTCCATCTGGATTTTGGGTACGAACAGTTACAGCTAATTCATTATTGCCATTTTTTGTATAATCCACCTCCATTTCATATTGCTGATCAGATTCTTTGTTCAACTCCGCAGTCTTTTTAAAAGGGTAAGGTGATGTATTCGAACTAGAAGTTGAAGTTGAAGTTGAATTTGAACTAGAAGTAGAATTAGAACTTGAAGTAGAATTAGAACTTGAAGTAGAACTAGAACTTGAAGTTGAGGTAGAACTTGAACTTGAAATACTTCCCCCATCCCTCTTCTCACGTTCATCAATATTAGAAGTCTTTACCACATAATCTTTTTTTTCACTGTCATCAGTAGAGTAAGAGGTACCTGTTTTTTTTGCTGACTCTGTTTCAGTTTTTGTTTTTACAGAAACAGAAGGTGTACTTTTAGGAGTTTCCACAGTTACCGAAGTATCCTTCTTTGTGGAAATCCCTGCTTCAGTTTTTTTAGAATCATCTCCGTAACTCAAAATATTATTTACTTCACTACTCTTTGCTTTTTCAAGTCCCGAATAGTCCCCTCTTGCTGCCTTCTGTGCAATTTCATATTGCTCTGCAGCAGACAATGATTGTCCCCCAATCACTTTTGTTTTTAATTCATCATCAGATAATTCAACAACTTTTGCAAAATCAAACTGGATGATACTTTTTTTACTAACTTTCATATTTTCTCCCATTTTTTTATTTTGCAACAAACCATCAAAAATGCCCTGAATCATTTTAGACAGAATTGTTAGCTATCTTATTAAATCAGAATTACTTCCTATAAATAGTATAGCTTTAACATCAAAAAAAACTGCAATAAAAATCAGCAAAAACAAAAAAAAATCCAATAAAAAGTGTTTTTTTTTCCTATTTTTGTTACTATATAATTATGAATTTTGAAGATAAAAATACAGTTTACATTTTAGACAGTTACGGCCTTATTTTCCGTTGTTATTTTGCTTTTATTTCACGTCCCCTTACAAATCAAAATGGAGAAAATGTTTCTGCCCTTTTTGGCTTTTTTAGAAATCTTCATTGGATTCTTCAACATTACAAACCCGGCTATATTTTTGCCGCAATGGATAGCAAAACAAAAACTTTCCGTCATCAAATGTATGAACAGTACAAAGCAACCAGAAATAAAACACCAGAAGATCTCCATGCCCAAATTCCATGGATCGAAGATATATTAAAGGAATTAGGAATTCCAGTCTTACAATGCGACGGCTACGAGGCAGATGATATAATTGCAACCGTAGAAAAAAAATGCCGTGAAACCAGAAGATGCTGTCGCATTTTAAGTGGCGATAAAGATCTTATGCAGTTAGTAAACGAAACTACTCAGATTTTAAAACCAGAAAGCGGTGCTTCCACATGGAAAGTTACAGGAATAGACGGTGTTCAGGCAGAATGGGGTGTTATGCCAAAAAAACTGCTGGATTTACTATCACTTTGTGGCGATACGGCAGACAATATTCCAGGAGTAATGGGAATTGGCATAAAAACAGCATCAAAACTCATTATGGATTATGGTGATCTGGAAGGAATTTATGCTCATCTTTCAGACCTAAAAGGAGCAACACTAAAAAAACTGCAGGATGGACAAAAAGATGCATTCTTTAGCCGTGAACTTGTAAAACTTTGCGACAACGTTGCCTGCCCAGAAATTGATGCAGCCCTAAATTCAGAACCAATCAATTTTAACTACGCTGCTGCCAGTGCAAAAATGTTCTCTTACGGCATTCCAAATGTGGCAAAATCCTATGCAGAATTAGCTGTAGAAAACGGTCAGAAAGTAGATATAAAAGGGGAAAGCCTTCCCCTGTCTTCAGCCGACAAGTCGTCTTCCGCCACCCCTTCTAGCGGTAACATAGAAACTATAACTAAGGACCGCAACGCCCCAAATCCTTTTGCAGAAATCAATCGTGAACCAATAAGTGTAAAACAGAATGACACATCAAATTACAAAGCAGTAACCCAGCTTTCAGAATTACAGGAATTTGTAAATGCATACATTGCAGCAGCAGAAGCCCATCCTGGGGTGCCAATAGCACTTGATACAGAAACAGATTCCTTAGACACATTAACCAGCAAGCTTTTGGGCTTTTCACTTTGCTGGGAACCAACAAAAGCAATTTATGTTCCAGTTCAGCAAAATTCAGAAGATTTATTCAATCAAACAAATTATATTTCAATCAACGATTGTTTATCCCAAATAATAAAGCTGCTTACAAACGACAAAGTACTAGTTGTAATGCACAATGCAAAATTCGATTTGAAAGTACTTTTATCACAAATAAAAAAATTTCCAGAATTACTAAAGCTGGAACCTCAAAATGAAATTTCTTCTATTAAATGTCGTCTTGCAGACACAATGATAGCGGCCTGGCTGTTAAATCCAGAACGAATTGGCAAAAATGGTTATTCACTGGAATATCTGGGAGAAACAATTCTTGGTTTAAAAGGAATAGAATTTAACAACATAGTTGGAAAAGGTCAGACTTTTGCAGATGTACCACTAGAGCAGGCTGCTCCATATGGTGCCGAAGATGCAGATTTTACACTTCTGCTATGGAATGATTTAAAGAAAAAATTAGATGACAAAAACAAAGAGCTATTCTTAATGGAAATGGAAGTTCTACCTGTTTTAACACAAATGGAACTTACAGGAATCCATTTAAACTCACAAAATCTAAATGATTACGACATTGAATTAACCCATGGTCTTGCTCAAGTAGAACAAGAAATTTATAAAACAGTAGGTCACGAATTTAACATTGCTTCGCCAAAACAATTACAAACCGTCCTTTTCGAAGAATTAAAGTTGCCTACAGGTAAAAAGACAAAAACTGGTTATTCAACAGACACATCAGTTTTGGAAGAATTAGCCCAAATAAATCCTGTTCCAAAAATGATTCTTGAATATAGAGAACTTGCAAAATTACAATCAACATATGTTCAGACTCTTCCACAAATGACAGATTCCCAGGGAAGAATTCATACAGATTTTGTTCAGACAGGAACTGCTACAGGACGCTTAAGTTGTCGTGAACCAAATCTTCAGAACATACCAGTACGTTCAGATGCAGGAAGAAAAATTCGATCAGCTTTTACTGCACCAGAAGGCAAAGTATTAATATCTGCAGATTATGCTCAAATTGAACTAGTTGTTTTAGCCCATTTATCACAAGATCCCAAAATGTGTGAATCTTTTATAAATGGAACAGACGTTCATAAAGCAACAGCAGCAATGATTTATGGAGTCGCTCCAGAAGCAGTAACAGCAGAAATGCGCCGAACAGCAAAAACAATCAACTTTGGGGTAATTTATGGAATGAGTGCTTTCCGCCTTGCTCAGGACTTGGGCATTTCTAGAACACAAGCATCATTATTTATAGATAATTATTTTAAGATGTATGCCAAAATCAACAGTTTTATTCACAATACGGTAATTAATGCAGAACAGTCTGGCTATGTAGAAACAATTTTTGGACGTAAAAGACCAATTCTTAACATCAACAGCAAAAATAAAATTGAAAAATCAGCAGCAGAACGAATTGCAGTTAATACACCAGTTCAGGGAAGTGCCGCAGACATTGTAAAAAAAGCAATGCTTAATGTTGTAAGCGGATTAAGAGCATCAAAATCAGAAGCCCACCTTTTGTTACAAGTTCACGATGAATTAATTTTTGAATGTCCAGACAAACCTGAAATAATTGAAAAAACAATTAACCTGATAAAAGAAAGAATGGAAACTGCAGTTACACTGGCAGTTCCTTTAAGAGTAAGCATTGAATACGGAAAATGCTGGGGAGATTTCCATTGATTCTATGTGTTACAGGAAAAATGGCAGCAGGTAAAAACTACATTTGTTCTCAATACGAAAACCAGGGCTGGCTTTGTAAAGATGCAGATAAAGATGTGCACCAGGCCATTGAACTTGCAAAAAATGATATTCTTGCCGCATTCGGAACTAAAGCAAAAGAAATGAATCTTAATATTCAAAATAATGATGGAACGTTGAATCGCAAAGAACTAGGAAAATTACTATTTACATCTCCAGAACTTCTAAAAAAACAGGAACAAATAGTATATCCATACGTAATCTCCATCACAAAAGATTTTATAGCAGAAAACAAAGACAAAAATATAATCTTAAATGCAACACTACTTTATAAAACACCAGAACTACTTTCTCTCTGTGATTCCATTGTTTATGTAAAAGCAAATCTAATAAAAAGAATTATTAGAGCCAGAAAAAGAGACAACTTACCATTCCTCCAGATTTTTAAACGTTTTTATTCACAACGAAATCTCTATAAAGAATATAAAAAAACTGGAATACAAATAAAAACAGTCAAAAACTAAAGTAGGTTTAAAATAAAGAAAATAACATACAAACTTCCCACAGCGTCTTAGAGTAAAAGTACTACCGCTACAACGTGCCTACGAAGTTGCTCGCTGAAGCTGTTTGGAAGTTATCCATCTCGCTGCGCTCGTCAGCTTCAGAGGCACTTCGTAGTCCCGTTTTCGCTCTCGTACTTTTACTCTAAGACTTCCCTGGTATTTTAATGTTTTCTTTATTCAAACCATGGGGCCGGAAGGGGCGGAATCGCCTCAAGTAGAGGGTGTCCATATAAAAAGCGCCGATGCAATAAAAACTGCACCGGCCGTATAAAATTCGCAGTCAAAGGCACGATATCCTTATATTTAAACTATAATTGAAGTAAAGACTAAACTCAAGCAGATATTATTCTTTCTGCCAAACTTCTACTTACTCTATATGAGAGACTCCTATTGCCTTAAGAGAATCCCCTTTGGACTTTGTACTTAATACATTTCCATCAAACCGCAGCGGGCTTGAACGGTTTGTTGGCTTTGAACTTTTGTTATGCTTTTTACGCTTTCAAGAAACCGTAAGAATATACTTGCGGTTTCAATTTTTCAGTCAGCTCATTATATGCACTTTCAAAAGCTTCAAAACTAATTGGAATATTTTCTCCAAGTTCATTGTAAGCTTTTATTGCAAACCTTATCTGATACCAACCTACATCAGCCCTATTTAATTTATATTTGTCACGAATTTCATGATTGAAATCCGTAACAAAATATTTTTGCCAGATTTTCTTTCCTTCGTCTAGTACTTTCTGAGCTTCTTTTGAAAAGTTCTTACCTTGCATATACTGAACCATAAAATCACTTTCAAAGCGGTCATTTGCATTTACTTCAGTTTCTGTAAATGGAATGAAATGATTTACAATACTCCATTTTTGATTGTTCCATTCCAAGTCATTAGCACTTGCGGTAAGATTTTTACCATTGAAAAGCATATAAATAAGACAATCGTTCTTAAATTCTTCGCAAAGTTCTTTTTCAGGTATTAAGAACTGTCATTATGATTTTGCCATGTATGTTCTATAAGATGCCTAACGGAATACATGATACTAACCTTTTCTAAGTTTTCTGGAACAATATAATAACCATTTCCTGCACTAAAAACAGAAGACAAAATTGCTGTTTGTCCTGACTGCTGTAAATCATTACCATTACACCAAAAATATCCTATAGCTGTATCTATCCAAGATGTTACCTTTGCTTTACCGCTTTGCACAGTAACAGCATTTTTTAATGGAATTGATTTCGTATTCGTCTTTAGTCGAGAAAGATAATTACTCATGAAATTTGATGAATTAATGTTATAAAATTTTTTGTTTCCTATCGCATTTGCATTTCTATCTAAAACTTCGCATGATATTTCTGTAATTTCATATTTTTTTGAATCTAGTTTATTATTTGTTTTCCAAAGTAGAAATCCAATTGGAAAATTACCAGTTAACCCTTCAAATGCTTTCGAATGTACTATAAAACCATCTAAATATTCTGCATTCCAATTGTTCCTAAAATCTTCAAAATTATATGCATTAATATATTTAAGAGTTGAAAACATTCCTATTGTTGCAGTAGGTATTTCAATCATTAACCTAGCTAAAAATTGAGTGAACAATTCCCTAGATGCATAAGAATAACCATTCATAGTTAATGCAATCTTATTTTTTGCGACTCCTGTTTTACTTTCACTCGTATTTGAATCTTTTGTTGTGTTATCACTATTTGTCGCTTCTGCATAAGGCGGATTTATCAATACCAATATTTTCTTTTTTCCAGTTTTGGAATCAGCAATTATTTTCTGTAAAGTCTGAGGTATTTTATTTGTAAGAGAATAATCAATTTTTCCGTCATCTGTAATGTCGTCATTAAGATAATCATATTGGAATCTCTGTGCAGCGACACAAGTTTTTGCAGCTTTCATTACATCTACATCTGCCTGATCAAGTGTACTCATATAAATGTTTCTTGCATTAGAATGCTTTGTTTCTAGGTTCCCAACACCACAGCACATATCCCAGACAATGTATTCTTTTTGCCAGCCGTCACCTAAAGTTTTATTTAAAAGTTCATAGGCTTTATCTACAACATTAAGCGGAGTGTAGTATGCACCTTTAAAACTTCGTTCGTCATACGGAATTAGTGTATCTCGTCTTTCAAGCAAATAATTTCTATATTCTTCTTTTGGCGGACGGTCAAAAATTGCCCAAAATTTTCTATATCCCTCAACACTTCCTAGTTCATAGAGTTTTCCATTCAATAAAAATACAGGTTTTGTTCCTTTATGTAAAAGTTCCGCGGGAAGATTTTCATGAGTGCTGACCGTTCCGTCATTCATCATGTCGGCATAGAATAACAGAGCATAATCTTCTGGTGCGACTCCTTTTATTTCTTTACCTATCATATCGACCCATTTGTCAAATACCTGTTTCAAATTGTCGGGTGTAATTTGAGTTCGAATGATTTCGCCTTTTTCGATTGCGTTATGTACAGCTTCTATAAATTCTTTTTCATTGAATTTTATATTGTAGGAAACAAAATGAGTTCCAATGAATTGACTTACTTTATCAAGTGCATCTTGTGTTACATCGCTTGCAGATTTTCCCCATTTTATTTTTATGGATTTATCTTTTAAAAGTGGAAGGGCAATATCTGTTTTCATTAATGCAGCTTTTACGCTGTCGATTACACATAAAAATGGAGGAATATATTCTCCATGTTCCAAAGCATAATTTACATAAAACAGAAGTTGCGTAAACATTGCATAAGTTGTATTTTTTGAACCAACTTTTGCTTCAAACCATACTTCTTTTGTCTGTATATCAATTAGATTCTTTTGATAACCTTTTAATTTTAAAGCTTTAATGTACAAGTCTTTTACATCTTCTTCAGATGAGACTTTTTGTAATTCTTCATATAAGGACATTTTTGTCTCCCAAAATTCAATTTTTAAATTTTCCACCCCAGTAGGGTGTGAGCATAACAATATTTTAAACGGCATGCCATCTTGACTGCCTGTCGGTTTTGAAAATTATATTAGGCAATACAACTTGCTTCCCAGGCAAGCATATTTCTTAATACATTACAATGTAGCCATTTTTACAGGCTGTAAAGTATATCCTAATTTTTGCATTATATTTGAAAGGGTTTTATATTTTACACTTTCCGCATTTCCACTGCGTAAGTTCTGGATAGTAGTTGGAGACACTTTTGCTTCCTTTGCCAATTCCCTTACTGAGATATTTTCCTCTTCCATTTTTTCAATCATGAATTCCGAGATTAAAAATTCATTATATCCCTTTTCAAATTCATCCTTGAATTTTGGATCTTGCATAAGTCGGTCAAATGTTGTCATAGTATATTCCTCCTTTTACTCGGTTTTCATAATCCTCTCTGCATTTTTCAGCTTTCTCTTTTTCTGCAGGCGGAAGTTTCTGGCATTTCTTTTCAAACGCATTTGTTATTATGATTTTCTTTCCAGTTGTAAAAAAAGAAAGAAACCTGTCTGGCTTAGGTTTAAATGCCCAAATACCATCTTCTTCAAAGTTAAATTTCGTTTTGTCCGAAATTTTTCCAAAGTCACCCATACGTTTTACCAAATACAAGAGTTTCATCTGTTGTTGCGAATCAAGTGAATTAAAGTATTCAAAAGGCTGACTTTTGTTTTTCTCTGTGTAGTACCATTCCACAGTGAACTTTTCTCCTTTGTATAAAACGTATTCTTTCTTTTCTTTATTCACATTAAAAGTGTAACATTACACTGTTACAAAAGTCAAGTATACGCATTCTTCTCCAAGCGCCTCAAGTAGCGGGCTTGCCGTGAAACTTGAATGGAGAAGTATACAATAATGAGAAAAGAGACTAAACCTTTATTTTAAAAAATTTAAATGCCTCTATCATAATTTGCTATATATTTGAGTATATTATAAAATATGTTTGGAGATTACTTATGAATAATGATAATGAAAGCTTTGATATGTATAAAGATATAAAAACACTGCTTCCAAAAGTTATTGAAAATCTTGAAGCTAAATACAAAACTGATTTTAATGATGAAACTCAATATGTGGCAACAGGTTTTAAAGATATATACTTCAAAAAAGGAAATCTTATAATTCTTGCATCCCATCCCTGCATAGGAAAAACCAGCTTTGCGTTAAACATTCTTCTTAATATAGCAACAAAAAAGAAAAAAGCAGTTGGATATATCACTTGTGGGGCATTTGATGAAACTGATATTACCAGAAAACTATTGGGATTTAGTTCTGAAATTCCACTGCACAAAATTAAAAGTGCAAACCTAATGGTTGAAGAATTAAAGAAACTGAGCGAGAAATCAGGAGAGTTATGGGAGACACCAATTTTTATTAATGACAGCCCGAATGCTTTCTTTGCAGAAGTTGAACTTGATGCAAGGCTTATGGTGGAACAGCAAAAAGTTGAAATCATTTTTGTAGACAGTTATGAATACTTACGAGAAGTTGTTGATTCAGATAAAGATGATTATTCTTTTGTCCATAAAGAACTGCTGGAAGAATATAAACAATTAGCAAAAGAGTTGAATATCCCAATCATTATGTTAATGAATCTTCCTTGCTCTGATAATGTTGAACCATCTATTTCTGATTTTAAGGCAAACATGATTATTCCCCGCACTGCTGATGAAGTTTATTTTTTACACAGAGACAGAATTAAGGATGATGGAAAAAGAAGTGAAGCAACCTTAATTACGGGGAAAAATGTGAATGGTTTGAATCCTTATATTCATTTAGATTTTTATCCTGAGACTGGGATGTTTAAGGATTTTTCAGAGGAATAATAATCGTAATATCAGAATTTAAGTTCAAACTCATGAGAATAATAATATCCTTTTCTGAAAGAGTCATATTCAATTGGTGCATTAAAGCGGTTTCTAAGATATTCTACATCTCGGCTTATAGTAGCTGTGCTGAGATTTTCTGACCTTAATTCAGAACGACATTTGTCTCTTAGTTTATTTGTGCTTGGGAAATTGCCTTTTTTGATTTCATTATGAATGATACGGATTCTCTCTATTTTCATATTTGTAATTCTGTTTTTTCGATCTTCAGGAAATGTGTCTTTGCAGATTACTTTTAATTCATGGCTGTTCATATAACCACAATCCCGAAAGGCTTCTTTGTGTACAGTTAAATCTGTACTATTGCCCTCATAAACTACAGTTTTAAGATTTCTACAGCAATAAAATGCAGCAACATCTATGTATTTTACATATTTAGGAATCATTATTGTTTCAACAGGTACAAGCTTTGTATTTGTGTATGCATTTTCTTTATAACCATAATCAAAATAGTCACATTCATCAAAACAAAAAGGAGAAATTCTTTCAACTAAATCTGGTACAATTACTTCGGAAGAATTTCTATCAACATAAAATAAAGCTATTTTATATTTTAGATTAACCATAAAACCATCAATGATTTTGTAATTAGGATTGGACAGAAGAATCTTTATTGTATCGCTGTTGTAAAAGATGTCATCTTTTCTTGTTGTGTTTTCATATAAAAATGAAGCCTGTGTAACAAAAGTTAACTCATCATGAAGGTTTATTGTTTTAAGATTATCAGGCATCATAAAACTGAGAACTATATAAACTGTTTTGGGAATAGATAATTTAGTTAATGAAGTACATCCTTGAAATAAAGACGGAGCAAGGAATTTAAACTCCGGGTTATTTGGCCAACGGACATCAGTTAAACCACGGCAATAAGAGAAAGCGTTTTGCCCTGCTTCTACAACGCTATCTGGAAGAATAATCTTTTTTATAGAATCATTTGGATGATCATCATCTGCAAAGGCATAGGCATTAATATGTGTTACACCATCAGGAATTGATACCACACTATCATTACCAAGATAATCGTAAAGATGATATTCAGAGCCATCTGGAGATTTACGAATTACAAAATCATTTTTCATTTTTTACCTCCTGCTAAAACTCTAATTCAAAATCTTCTGAATAATAATACCCCTTTTTAGAAGAATCATATTCTATAGGAGCATGAAATCTACCTCTAAGAAAATCAATATCTCGACTAATAGTTGCAGTACTTAATTTTTCTGAATCAAGAGCTTTGCGACAAATATCTCTAAGTTTATTAGTACAAGGAAGCTTTCCTTTTTTTATTTCTTTATGAATAAGTATAATTCTCTCCAGTCTTAAGTTTGTATTATTTTTCTTTATAGTATTAAGAACCGTGTCATTACAAATAATTTTAGATTCATAATCACTCATTTTGCCACAATTTATAAAAGCTTCTTGTTCAATAGCTATTTCGTCAGAATTTCCTTCATAAACAACAGATTTAAGATTTAGACATTCATAAAAAGCACTTTTTGATACTTTTTTTACAGAAGTTGGAATTATAACCTTTTCAACAGGAATAATTTCTGAATTATAATAACGATTTATATTGTAACCATGTTCGTGAAAAGCATATTCATCAAAACAATATGGAGAAATTTTTTCGATTCCATCTGGAAGGCGTATCGTTTTTTTATTTCGTTCTGCAGAAAATAAAGCCGTTTTATGTTTTAAATTTACCATAATTCCATCAATAATTTTGAAATTAGGATTAGATAATAAAATTCGTATTGTATCAGCATTTTGAAAAAGACAGTCTTCACCTTTCATATTTTCATAAACAAACGATTGTTGGCTAATAATTGTCAAATCATCATGTACTTCAATTGTTTTTAGATTTGAAGGAAGCATTAGACATGTAATAGCCGTTATACTTTTAGGAATCGATATTTTTTCCAGCGAGTCGCAACCTTTGAAAAGATAATGAGCTAACACTCCAAATCTATTATTATTTGGCCATTCAACTTCTTTTAATGCACGACAATATGCAAAAGCTTTTGGAGCAATATCAATTACCGAGTCAGGAATTATAATTTTTGTAATAGTATCATTTGGATGTTCATCATCAGCAAAAACATGAAAGCCGATGTGAGTAACACCTTCAGGAATTGTAATTACTTCTTCATTTCCTAAATATGCATATAGAAAAATCTTTGTACTTTGAGGGTATTTCTTTATAACAAAATCTTTATGCATAAAAACTGCCTCCTTAGTAAAGTCTTTGTTTATTATAGCATAGATAGCTATCAATTGGTGATAGATGTTTCTGAAATTTTTTTTATAAAAAGATAAATATCTGTCACCAAATGATAGGTGTAATATGGTATATATTGCATATAATAATTTTTGTTTAATAACAAATAGGAGGCATTATGAAACTTAAATTATCAATTCGAAAAGTATTACAGATACTATTCTGTATTTGTGCAATTGTTGGTGCTGCGGGAATTTTATCCACAGCATTTTCTGATTCAGTATATGGAGGAATTGCAGATGTTTTAATTATTGTGATTAATCTTGGATTAATTACAATATCGATTTTACAATTAGGTAATAAATTCCATAAATTATTATTTATTTTTGATTTTATCTGTTTTTGCGGATTAGTCTATTTTTCGCCAACATTTCTTGATAACCCTGAAAATATATTCACTTTACTTATAGTAAATGGTGGATTTTGGGCATGGTTAACTTATGTTGGAATTAAATATTTATTTTCACTTTTATTACTACCATTTAAAATTCTTGGATTCATTTTTAAAAAATCAGATAGAAAAAAAGGAGCTCTTACTGGAACTAAATGGATTTGCGTAAATTGTGAAGAATCTTCAAACGGTAAAATTCATTATTGCGGACAAAAAACCATAACTTTTAAAAATGGAACACCTTCACCAATATCAATGAAGGGTTGTTTATTTTCAACAGATGGAAAACATAACTTTGTGCCTGTTGGAAGTGAAAGAGATATTAATTCTTCTGTAAAAAATGTAATTGAATGGATTGGACTTTCTATTGGATTTGCAACAGGCATAGGATGTATGATTATGAAATTTGTTAATTAAATAAAGGAAGGGGCTGTTCCTTACTTTTAGTACAGCTCCTTCCTTTGTGTAACTTTTGTCTTTTTTTGACGGTTACTTTTAAAAGAGAGCTGTTTTATAATTTCTACAAATTCATCTGCTGATTCCACGCCGTCTTGTTTATAAGTACTTTCATCTGAATATGAAAACCACATAATAAAATACCTCCTTTTATTCCGGAAATAAAGTTTTAGTCATTTCCAATGAAGTATCAATCTTCAGGAATACCTCATCTCCTTTTACAATTATATATTGCGGATAACCGATTTTTCTTGCATTTCCATCGTAAAAAATTGGTACATAAATATCTGAATTATTATAAATTCCAATTTTTTTTATATCTTGAAATCCATGTTTTATTGCAAACTCTTTTATTTTCTCATTAGACATGAGCTTCACTCCTTCTAACTAAGGGATCCATAAAGTTCTTATCTATAGCAAGATTATCTATTCGTAGTAATTTAATATTACTATCAGGTGTAATACCCTTTTGCATATTGCTCAAAATATCTTCTTTAAAACTTCTTTCATTATAAATCTTATTTACTTGAGGGTCATAAAAAACAAGATTTCCAGTTTTTTCTCTAAAGACTGAAATAATATGTCCACAATTAAATAATCCTTTCCACATACCTTCTAGTGTATAACGTTCTCCTGGTTTAACTGTTTCATCAATAAATTTATAAACAGAATCAACACTGTTAGCGGTGGTATCATATATATATTCAGGATGATTTCCTGCAGAATCAATCCAAGCAAGATTTGTATTAATAGACAATTCATCAGCATTTGAGTCATCTTTAAAAGGCATAGCCTCTATATTCCAACCTCTTAAACGGGCTTCAAATACTACAACACAAGTCTGACAATTGCACTGAAAACCTTCACACTCGTCAAAATTAGGATTTACATTTCCACTGTCCGCTTCTGTAAAAGTCATTTTCCGGCCTTTTTCAACTTCGCCGAAATAATTGTTTTTTTGATATTCATCAGCATCATCACTTTTAGATTTTAAATTATCTAACAAGCTACCATTGCTATTATCAGCTGAGAAATCTAACGATTTACTAAAATCAAAGATAGATTCATTAGCATTATTATCTGTGTAGTTAAACTCTTTAAAACCTTCAATCATAAAACCTACTTTAAATATTTAGATTTCCATAGTTTCTTATATTCAAGTGTATTCTCAGTGTAATCTGTATATTCATATTCAACGTTAAATTTACCCTCATTTGTGAGAGAGAAAGTCATTGCAAACCATTTTTTCTCTTCAAAATCAGGTTTTACAATTGAGTACAATTTCTTAAAGGTATCTCTAAGCTGCTTTCTTGTTATTAAGTACGATTTTTCAAGTTCAAAACACTGAATGTAAGAACCATTAACTTTGACATAAAAGAAAAACTCATAGCTTGATTTCGTAAGTTGAGCATAAAGTTTTACATCTTCCCAATTTTTTGGCAGACTATCTAATAAATTTTCTGCAATTTCTTTATATAAATCGTTTGTCATAATTACAATTCTCCTCTAGAATCTTCATTCAAAAATGTTTTCTCATAATGTTCACCACCAGTATCATAACCAACAGTGAATGCTTCAGGTCGTCTTGAATCACCATTATAATTCACGTCTATTTCAACGTACACATTTTCTTTAGCAGCAAGTTTCTGTTCCCATTCTTTTTCTAGATTTCGATAATCTCCATGCTGATTTAGATAACTATCCATTGGTACAAGATTTTCCTTTCCTCCAGAACCATTAAATTCATCAGCTATTAAATGTCCACGGTCGTCGGTAGAACGTTCATCTCCTTTACCTATATCATGAATGTTATCTGGCATTTCTAATCTACCTTCATGGTCTTTCCATCGTAAATCTCCACTTGCACTAACAATACGACCTTGATCATCAGTTTTATAATCATAACCACGAATCGTATATTCATTATTCGGCAAAAGCTCTCCGTTTTCTTTGTAAACTTTGCCATTATCATCCTTCTCAAATGAAGATTCATTGTTTTCAGAAAGATCTATCAAATTACTTGCATCTGGATATGATTTATCTCCTATTTCAGATCTTGATAAATCTAAAGCTTGAGAAGTATCAGGCTTGTTAGCTTCCATTATGGAGTTTTCTTTAATTTGTCCCTCAGTTTCTTTATTACCGTCTTTTTCCGTTGGACTATTACCAAAATCTGAATTATTTGAAAAATCCAAAGCTTGAGAAGTATCAAGTTTATTATCCGTATCATTAAATGAATTACTTAAATCATTGTTTGATACTTCAGATGGATTCGAAAATGATTCTACCATAGTTCCTCCTTACTGTGTTTTTTTTGTAAAAGTTCATTTAATAATTGAGGTTTGTTAAGCTCTTTCAGAATGTAATTCTGCAATATGCACTGAAGGATGCTGTTTCTTAAATCAATATCATTCTCCATATGCAAGACTTTAAGTACATCTTCAATATTTTCCTGTAAATCATTTCTCCAAACTTCAACTTTACCAGGATTTTTTACAGCAGAATCTTTACAAGTCTTTAAAAACTCTGGCAATAAATCTGAAACTATAGAATCAAGTTTATTGTAATCCGGCTTTTTTGATTATTTCACAGAAAATGAACCATCAATATTCATCTGAGCACCACCAATATCAATAAGAGCACCAATTAAATATTTCTAAAATATAACACCTTAAGTAAGATTTTTATGAACTTGATAAAAGTTCAAATCTTATTTTAAGGAGGCCTCAAGCTCGGGGAACTGATAAATGCATACGAAATTTATTCAAAGAATGTAGGCTGGACGGAACTTCCATTTGAACAGAAGTTTCAGATGATGGCTGATTACCTT
>SAMEA3663085__coassemble_147_pt1 | contig 35104 bp, 28 predicted proteins | sample SAMEA3663085__metabat2_low_PE_011 | metagenome-assembled genome bin SAMEA3663085 (sample SAMEA3663085) | pig gut metagenome | biome: pig gut; feature: pig-associated habitat; material: faeces | place: France | collected 2012
TAATTAGGAAAGTGAGTTTATGAAAACAGAACCTGAATTCAAAAAAGGGGTATCTATTGGTACAAAATTAGTACTAATTATCTCTACTCTTGTATTCATCGCACTTGGCACAATCACAGGTTTGGTTCAGTACTTTATGAGTAATTCAACAAGTGCAACAGCAGAAAAAAACAACTTTACAATCACAAAACAGGCAGCATCGGCAACAGAAAGAGAACTTAGTTCTATTCGTGCAAACACTTCTCTTATGCTTGAAATGCTTGCAATTTCCAGTTCATCATCAGAAATTCTTGCACGTCAGACTTCATCATACTTCTTCGAACGTAATTCAAGCATTGGTGCTGTTGTAATCCCTGGTGAACAGTCATTAATCAATACCCGTTTTTTCCAGGCTAATGAAATTGAAACAGCTTTAGTTCAGCAATATATAGACGCCCACGGAAGTGATATTGAAAAAGCAACTGCTGGTGAAACATTCATCTTAAATGCATCTCCAGAATTTCAGATTCAAATGCTTGCTTTTATGTTTCCATGGCGTGAATCTGGAAAAGACCAGTCAGTTGTAATTCTTTTTTCAAGTGACTCTCTTTCAGAACCATTCAGTTCTTCTGTTACAAACGAAACTTATCTTGTAAATCACAATGGCGACTTGTTAATTCACTCTGATATGGATTTAATGCTGGTTGGTACAAATGTCAGCAAAGCAGATATTGTAAAAATCATGGAGGAATCAAATCAAGAATTAGCTCAGACAGCTTATACAGATATAAACAATGTTGAATGGTATGGTGCATATAAAAAACTATCCTTTGGTAACATTGCTGTTATTTCTATTGTTCAGCGTGATGTAGCCTTAAAAGAAGTTACACACCTTTTCTGGCAAAATATTTACCTTACTCTTGCAGCTATCTTCATTTCAATTTTATTAATCGGTCTTTATTCTAAAACAATCAGTTCTCCTATGAAAAAACTTACAAGTGTTGCAGAGGAGATTGCACAAGGTAACTTTAATACAGAACTATTTGAGACTTTAAAAACAAAGCGTCGTGATGAAATTGGTGTTCTTGTTCAGAGCACAAAGGATGAGCGAGAAATTTTGAATACAGTTTCACGCCTTACAAACAAAGGTGTTGCAAAAGCTATTGTTCGAAAAGAAATCGATTTTGAACCTCACTTAAAAGACATTACAATTTTCTTTAGCGATATTCGCGGATTCACAGCTATTTCTGATGGCTTTAATAAACGCTTTGGTGAAAAATCAGCTGCGGAAATCATCAGCTTCTTAAACGACTACATGAGCCGCATGGTAAACTGTATTACAATTTCAGGTGGAAATGTAGATAAGTTTGAAGGTGATGCTATTATGGCATGTTGGGGTGTTCTTAGAGATGAAGATCTTGAATCTGCAGAACATAAGCTTCACGTTCAACAAGATGCAATTAATGCAGTTCGTGGTGTACTTGCAATGCGTTATGCCCTTATGGTTTATAACAAACAGGCAGCTGCTTTCACAAAAGAACACGCAAACGAACCTTTGGCAAAATACAAACCACAAATCAGAATTGGTTCTGGTTTAAACTCTGGTCGTGCAACAGTAGGTTTTATGGGTTCTTATGACAAAATGGAATTTACATCAATTGGTGACGCTGTAAACCTTGCAAGCCGTACAGAAAGTTCTAACAAGCCCTGTGGAACTGATATGTTAATTACTGAAGATACTTATAATTTGTTAAAATATGATTACATTAAATCTCCAGAAAATAACTACACTATTAAACCAGAAAATCTTGATAATGAAATTATTGTAGAAGTTATTCCTGTAACATTTGAAGTAAAAGGTAAAGGAAAACAGCACTTCTATGGTGTTGTAAATATGCCTCGTTTTGATATTGAAGGATTCTTCAAGCAGAGCGAACCTGACTTTAAAGTAGACGAAGATTGTATTTGTGCAATTGGACCAAAAGGACCAAAAACTTTAGCAGAAGTAAGAAGTCTTCTTGGTATACCAACACCAGATTTTAGCGGAGTGAACTTAGATGCAGAAGAAAGCAAAGTCAAGGCTAACTGAGTTTCTCTTTGTCAGTATTTGTTTAATAGGTACAGCTGCTTCAATCTGGAAATTTTCACAAATATTAAACGAATCCCTTGTTAAAGACGAAGAACCTATAGCAAATATTACATTTAAATGGAAAGTTGCACAGAGACAGTTCCTTGATGATTTACTTTGGGATCGTCTTCAGCAAATGTCTCCTGTATATAATGGTGATACAATTCGTACTGCACCAGCTTCTGAAGCAACCATTTATTTTACAGACGGCAACATTATTGAATTAACAACAAACTCTATGATTCAGATTTTCCTTAAAGAAGATAAGCGAGGAAATGCCGAATTAAAGAAAGGTTCTGCCAGCGTTATTGCAAATAATAGTGATTTTACTCTTCAATCTGGAGACGCAAGCATTGAAATTGAAAAAGGATCTACATTGCAAACTGAAACAACCAGTGATGGTAGTTTGAAAATGCAGGTTGTGGACGGAAAAATTCAGATTCAGAACCCTAATGGTACTTTTAAAGTGCTTACTGGAGAAACGGCTTTTCTTTCTACAGATGGAATCATTTCTCAATCTCATTTGAATGTACAAACTCCAACATTAAATGCTCAGTATTTAAACTTTAGAGAAGAAAATACTTTAGTTGATTTTGAATGGACAACAGAAAGCAATTCTATTCTTCTAGAAACTGCAGCAGATAAAAAATTTAATGACATTCTTTCATCTCAAATTATTAGAAATGCAAAAAGAGCATCTATGGCCGTACCTTCCGGTACAATTTACTGGAGAATCTCTACAATTCCAGAGGGGGATATTACTTACTCAGAATCTGTATCAGGAAAAATTAAAGTTATTTATTCCCCTGCTCCAGACTTAATTACGCCAGTTCAAGATTTTCAGACAAAGTATAGAACAAAGCAGCCTTCTATCCGTTTTACATGGACAGAAGTTGAAAGAGCCTCATCATATCAAATTGATATTGCAGATAATGTTGATTTTATTAATCCTGTTTTTTCAAAACGCACTCCTCAAACTTCCATAGTTTCATCTGATTTAGGAAAAGGAACCTGGTACTGGCGAGTTACCCCTTATTATATGATTAACAACATTGGACTTGCAGAACCAAGTATAACTAACAGTTTTGTTATTAATCAGACAGAAATGCTTGAAAAACCGGAATTAAAATTACCTGGCGAAAATGCTTTTGTAGGAACACGCATTTCTTCAAGCAACAATACATCAACTCCAAAAACAATTTATTTCTCCTGGTTAAATGATATTGAAGCTGAAACATATAACTTTAAGTTATGGAAGAAATCAAATCCTTCTAGTGTCCTTAAATATACAAAAATTAATCAGAACTATTTTTCAATCGATACTTCTACTGTAGACATTGAAAATGGTGACTGGCTTTGGGAAGTTGAAAAAGTTGATTCAGAAGGAAATACTGTTGCATCTGATCCAAGAGGATTTTATGCAATGGATACAGAAGTTGATCAGCGAAGTTTATTTCCTCCAGATGGCTATTCTGTTCCAGATACACGTACACAGGATTTAAGATATAACTGGAAAACAAACATCACAACTGGAACCACATTCCAGATTGCAAAAGATGCTAACTTTAAAAAAATTGTTTACTCTGAAACAACATATTCAAATAGTGCAAACGGAAGAACTTTACCAAAAGGAACCTACTTCTGGCGTATTACATCAACTTTAGGCGATTTAACTTTCTCTACAAATCCTAAAAAGCTTACAGTTGAACCACCTCTTGCTGCTCCAACACCTGCTATTCCAGCTAACGGTGGAAGTGTTGTTGTAAGACCAACAAAACCCTATGAATTCAAATGGAATACAGTTCCAGGTGCAGATTATTATGAAATTAAAATTGCAAGAGCAAGTAATCCATCTGTAACACTTATTGATAAAAACTTTATTGTTTCTAATAATGGCTCAACTGCATCTGTAAAACTTAATTTGGATAGATATTCTGAAGGAAATTATATTTTCACACTGCAAGCCTTTAAGGAAGAAACTGAATTATCAGCCAGAGCTTCTGGTTATATAGGAACTTATGCTTTTGTTTTAAAACAACTTAAACCAGTACAGTTACTTGCTCCAGATAATGATTCTATAATTGATGGTGCAACTGCAATTAAAAATCCTCCTTACATGAACTGGACTATTGTTGATACGCCAGCAAAACTTCAACTTATAATTTACAAAAAAGAAGAATCTAACAAAAAGAAGAATCCGGATGATTATTCTATTGAAAATCAGCAGCCATTTATTGTAATTGATAATCCTACTGCTCCTTATAGATTGCCACCAATTTATGAAGGAAGCTACTTGTGGAAAATTAATGCTTATACTTCTGATAATTATGATATTTCATCTTTGGAAACACGAGACCTTAAAATTACAGCAATTCCAAAACTTGAAGCTCCTGCAATGAATGAACCTAAAAAAAATACAACCTTCGGTAAAGACTATTTTGTTGCAAATAAGAGTATTTCATTCAAGTGGGGACGTGTAAAAAATGCAGATCAGTATATCTTTACAATCAGAAATACTAAAAACGAAGTATTGCTTACAAAAACATTATCAAAAAACACAACAGAATTTATTCTTACAGCCCAGGAACTTTCTCTTTTACCAAAAGGCAAGCTCACTTGGGAAGTTGAAGGTCAGTCTCTGTATCAGGGAACATTATTCCAGAATGGTAAGACAACACCTGCAACTTTCAAAATTGACTTACCTGAATTAAAGTCACCAAAATTTGAACAAACTGGAACTATGTATGGAAAATAAAATTAAAAACATATTTCTAACAATTATTCTTCTCATAATTCCTGCTTTCATTTGGGCACAGACTCAGAATTATTATATTCAGGATACTGCCGACGGAGCCACCTTTATTCAAACATTCCGGTGGGAAGCAAACCCTTATGTTCAAAAATATGTTTTCATCATTGAAAAATTAAACAAAAGAAATAAATGGGAACAAATTGATAAAAAGGAAACTGAAACAAATTCTGTAGAAGAATCTTTAACTGCAGGAGAATATCGTTATAAGCTGGAGCTATATAACTTTTTAGGTTATGTAGAACTGGAAACTGAATGGCAGGCTGTTTCAATTACAAAAGCATATCAGCCAAAAATTTCCTCTGTTTCACCACGAACTGTCTTTCTGGAAGAACAGCAAGATGGTATTTTCACAATTGATGGTGAAGAACTTGGCGAAGACACAACAATTGTTATTCAAGCTGGTACAAATATACTTGATGGAAAAATAATTCAAACTAGCAGACGAAAGAATTCCATTAAATTCCAAGTAAATCCTGATGATCTTGATACAGGAAAATATACTATTACTGCAAAAAATCCTGGTGGTTTAACAGATGTTAACAAAGACTTGCGTATTCAATTCAAAAAACCTACAGATTTTGATTTTGCAGGTGGATATAGTCCAATTTTAATTCTTGGTGACAGTAATTTTAAAAAATATTTTGAATCTACAGTTTATCCTATTGCCCTTGATTTTAAAATGACATTCATTCCATTAAAAAAGAAATTTGGATACTACGGATTTAATTTTTCAAACACTATATTATTCTTAAACACAGATAATACTGCTTATTCAATAAAAGCAGGAATGTTAATGTCCCACATTGATTTTGTATTTCAAAAACCTCTTTTAAATAAAAAAATGTTCCTGGAATTTCATGTAGGCGGCGGTATAACTACTATCTTAAATATGCAGTTTGAATTCCCACTCAACATTAAATCTGATAGCTTATATTCAATGAACCCTTGTGTTGCGGCAGGTGGCTCAATGCTTTTCTATTTGAATAAAAGACTTTACCTTGAAGCTGGTATAGATTACAATTTTACTATTAATATTGCAGAAAAACCACTCATGATTCACAGTATTGTACCTGTAATAAACATTGGCTGGCAATTCTAATAGTTAGATATTAAAGGACAACATATGCAATTAATCTCAAATTACAAAAATTTTCTTGATTCAGGAAAAACTGAAAGAGAATGTGTAAAATCTATTATTTCTTTAGCTAAAGAGCAGGGTTACAAAGATATAAATGATTTTAACTCACTAAAAGCTGGCGATAAATTTTATATAACTAAAATGAATAAAGCCATCGCTCTTTTTCAAATGGGAACAAGTTCTTTGGAAAAAGGAATGAATATTCTTGGTGCCCATATTGACTCACCTCGTTTGGATGGAAAACAAAATCCTATTTATGAAAAAGACAACATTTTTTACTTTAATACCCATTATTATGGCGGAATAAAAAAATATCAATGGACAACCCTTCCTCTTGCAATCCACGGTATTGTGTGTAAAAAGGATGGTACTATCATCAATGTTACAATAGGCGAAGATGAAGATGATCCTGTTTTTTCAATTTCCGATATTCTTCCTCACCTTGCCCAAGAACAGATGAAAAGTATTGCCTCAGAATTTATTAAAGGTGAAGATTTAGATTTAATTATTGGTTCAAAAATTCCAGAATCAAAGGATGATGAAACCCATAATAAAGATGAAAAATGTGAAAAAAAAGAAAATCCAATTTTTACTTTATTAAAAGAAAAATATAACATTGAAAAAGATGATTTTAATTCTGCAGAATTAGAGGTAGTTCCAGCAGGAAAAGCTCGGGATCTTGGTTTAGACCGTTCACTGATCTTGGCTTATGGTCAAGATGATCGCTCTTGTGCATTTACTTCTGTACAAGCAATTTTTGATGCAAAACCTTCAGAAAGAACTCAATGTTGTCTATGCGTAGATAAAGAAGAAATAGGAAGTGTTGGTGCAACAGGCATGGCATCTAACCTTTTTGAAAACATGATTGCAGAAGTTATTGCAAAAGCTGAACCAGTATACAGTGAATTAATTTTACGTCGTTGTTTATCTAACAGCAATATGCTTTCTTCTGATGTAAATGCGGCTTATGATCCATTAAATTCTGGACTATATGACAAAGATAACGCCTCTGTTTTAGGAGGAGGAATCACTTTCCAAAAATATACTGGAGCTCGTGGAAAAAGCGGTGCCAGTGATGCAAATCCAGAGTTTATTGCAAAAGTTAGAGCTGCAATGGATGAAAATAAAGTTCGATATCAGATGGCAGAACTAGGAAAAGTTGACCAGGGTGGTGGTGGAACAATAGCTTACCATGCAGCAAAATATGGAATGAACGTTCTTGATGCAGGGGTAGCTGTTCTAAGTATGCATGCACCTTGGGAAATAACTTCAAAAGAAGATATTATACAAGCATACAACGGAAACAAAGCTTTCTTAGGAATTATATAAAACAAAAAAAAAGCTGTCCAACCAGGATTATCTTCCAAGGACAGCTTTTCTTTTAAGTAAAATTATTAACCTTTTATTAAAATATTGTAAATTCTATCAAAGTCTGCCTTTGAACTAAATCCAAGTTCAATTTTTCCTTTATCTGTGTTACCTTTAAAGCTTACATCTCTAATTCCAAAAATATTTCTTAATTCCTGTTCAAAAATTGCAATATCTGGATCTTTCTTTGTTTTTGAGGCAGTCTTCTTGGCAACAGCACGACCACCATTATTATAAGTTTCAGCCATTGCTTCAGCTTCACGCACAGATAATCCTGAACCAATAATTTTTCCATACATTACTCGCATATCAGCATCGCTTTTTACCATAAGCAATGCTCTGGCATGTCCTGCAGAAATTTGACCATTTATTAAGGATTTTTGAATATCTTCTGGAAGCTTCAACAAACGAATTGCATTTGCAACAGTGGAACGGTTTTTTCCAACTCTTTTTGCAACTTCATCCTGACTTAAATCCCCAAGCTGAATAAGATTATAATATGCCATGGCTTCTTCAATAGGATTTAAATCAGCACGCTGAATATTTTCAATTAAAGCAACTTCCAGCTTTTTCTGCTCATCAAATTTTCTAAGCTGAACAGGCACTTCTTTAAGACCTGCCATTTTTGATGCCCGAGTACGTCGTTCACCAGCAATAATATAAAAACCGTCGTCACCAGCATCTTCAATAATAATTGGCTGAAGAATACCATTTTCTTTTATTGATTCACAAAGCTCATCAAGCTGTTTCTGATTAAATTCAATACGTGGTTGTTTTGGATTTGGTTTTAATAAGTTTGGATCTAGCCAAAGTCCACCATTATCGTCTACACGAATTGCAGGTGGAAGCTTGGAAGACACGGCAACTGCAGGAGCAGCTTTGGCGGTTGAAAGCTTTACAGGAGTAGATTCAACTTTTTCTTCAGGAGTAACAGAACTTTCCTGCAATAATGCTCCTAAACCTTTACCTAATCCTAAACCTGTTCTAGCCACGACGAATTACCTCTTCTGCAAGTTTTTCATAACTCTTGGCACCAATACAAGCAGGATCGTATTTACAAATTGGAAGTCCATGAGATGGTGCTTCTGACAAACGAACATTTCTTGGAATAATTGTATTAAAAACAACATCCTTAAAATATGACTTAACCTGAACAACAACATCCTGTGCAAGACGAGTTCTTGAATCATACATTGTAAAGAAGATTCCACCAATTGATAATTCAGGATTAATTTTCTTCTGAACATTCTGAACAGTTTGTAATAAAAGGGTAATACCTTCCAAAGCAAAATATTCACACTGCATTGGAACAAGAACTGAATCCGCAGCAGCAAGACCATTTAAAGTAAGTAATCCTAAAGAAGGTGGACAGTCAATTAAAATATAATCGTAATCGTCTTTTAGAGGTGCCAATGCTTTTTTCAGGAAGAATTCTCGTTCGGCCTGATCAACTAATTCAATTGCAGCACCAGACAAATCAATTGAAGCACTAATAGCATCAAGATTTTCAACTGGGGTATGCTTTACAGCATCTTTTGGTTCCACAAGACCTGCAATAAGTTCATAGACAGTTGGCTTATCTTTTGAAACACCAACACCACTAGACATGTTTCCCTGTGAGTCGAAATCAACAAGAAGAACCTTTTTGCCTGCAAGAGCAATATAGGCACCGATATTAATTGCAGAAGTTGTTTTACCAACACCACCCTTCTGATTTACAAAAACAATAGACTTTCCCATAACATTAAATATATCATTTTTTTGTAAAATAGTATACCATTAGAATGTTATATTTATTATTGAATGCAGGATTAAAATGATTTTAAGTGCAACTCTATCAAAACCAGCACAAAATATAGAAGAAATTCTTGGAAAACCTTTTATAAAAATTAAAATTTCTTATGAAAACTCCAGCTCAGGAGCTTCTTACTTCCTTCAGCAATTTACAAAAACTCAAGTTTTTCACAGTCATCTTAAAGAAGACGAACTGGAACAATTTTTACAAGAACATGCAGGTAAAACTTTTAAAAATTGTGTAAAACGCACAGATTCAGAAGAAATTACTATTCTTTCAAACAAAAAAGGAAAAATCACAACATTAACAAAGCAAATATCAAATAATAAAAGCAACACCAAATCAAAGACAAATATTAATTTATCTCTTTTTACACCAGCAAATATTTCTCAAAAGAAAAAGCAATACATATTGGAAGAAGGCACTCCGGTTCCATTTTTAATTCTTTTAGGAATTATGAATGATGAAGGAAAAGTTATTAAAGCCCGCTATGATAAATTTCGCCAAATTAATCGCTTTTTGGAATTTATAAATGACACTGTAAAAGAAATCACCGCTATAAGAGATTTTACAAAAGAAAATCCTCTTAAAATTATTGATTTTGGATGTGGAAAATCTTATTTAACTTTTGCAGTTCATTATTTTCTTACAGAAATAAAGCATATTGAATGCAGCATTGAAGGATTAGATTTAAAACAGGATGTCATTGATTATTGTAATAATATTGCACAAAAATTGAATCTTAAAAATCTGATTTTTCATACTGGGGACATTGCAAATTATTCTAAGACACAAAATCCAGATATTATTATAACTTTACATGCCTGTGATACCGCCACAGACTATGCTCTAAAATATGCAGTGGAGAAAAATGCTCTGGCAATTTTAAGCGTACCATGCTGCCAGCACCAGATTAATTCACAATTGCAGGAAAATCAGCAGACTTCAGAACTTTTTGAACCTTTATTAAAATACGGTTTAATTCGTGAAAAATTTTCTTCTCTTTTTAACTGATGGATTACGAGGAATGTGGTTGGAAGAGGGAGGATATAAAGTTCAGATGCTGGAATTTATTGATGAAGAACATACCCCAAAAAACATTTTGATAAAAGCAATCCGAAAAAATAAAAAAGCTGAAAATTCAACTCCTGCAATTATTAAGGAATTAAATCTTCAGCCTGAAATTTGGAAATTATAATAATTTATTCTAAACTTACTTCAGAAACACTTCATTATTTCAGAACATTTTTCCATAAGAAATCAGCTATACCGCTGTTGTCATTATCTTTTTCTGTAACATAATCTGCAATCTGCTTAATAGCATCAAGACCGTTACTCATACAAACTCCAGCACCAGCAAGACGAATAAGACTTTCATCATTCATACTGTCACCAAAGCCCATGGTTTCTTCCACTTTAATTCCAATATGATTTGCCAGCCATGTAATTGCTTCTCCTTTACCACAATTTGGTGGAAGAATTTCTAGAAAATATGGCTTACTAGTAAAAATTACAGCTCTATTCCCAAATTCAGCTTTAAGCACTTTTTGTAATTTCTGTAATTCTTCAGGTTCACCTGGAACAAGCATTTTTGTAAAGCCCTGCTTTAAAAAATCTGAATAGTTTTCTACTTCAGCTCCTTTTAATCCACACAAATCCACATCAAGCTTAGTCCAATTGGTTTCTTTTTCGTAATAAATTGTGTCTGGAGTATAAACTTCGCTCTTTAATCCAACACTTTCTGCAATTTCATTTGTTCTCAATAAAATATCACTTTCAACTTTTTTACAGAAAATCTGTTCATTAGCTTTTAGATCAAAAATGCTGCAACCATTAATTGCAATTAAAAATTTTCCCTGCTCACTACAGCCAATTCCTTCAAGATTTAATCGCTTTATAAACGGACGAATTGCATCTTCAGCACGACCGGAACACAAAACAATATAAATGCCTCGTTTAGCACATTCCTGCAAAGAAGCAACATTTTCATCACTAATTTCCCGGTTACTGTTCAATAATGTATCATCAAGATCTAAGGCAATAAGTTTAGTTGTCATAGCTTTTCCATGCATCAATAAATTCCATCATATACTGCTGAACATCATTAAACCATTTTTTTTGAAATTTACAAGCTTCAATACCAATATAACGGAAATGCCAGCATTCCCAACGGAAACCAGTTACATCTTCATAACCTTGTGGGAAGCTTAAACTCCAGCCATACTCTTCGCTGTGTTCATTAAGCCATTTTCCCTGACTTGTTTCTATAAAGGAATCTTCAATACTACCAAAGTCAATTGCAGTACCTAGCTGATGCTGGCTTGTTCCTTCCCGAGCAGATTCTCTTTCAGCTTCTTCAAGACCATCAATTCTTACCCATTTCTGAAAAAGATTTTTCTGATATTCATAAGAACGATAAGTTGAACTTACAAGAAGTGTAATTCCATCTTTTCTAGCCCCTTTTGCCATTTCTACCAGAGCAGCTTCTACATCAGGACGAAGAGAAAGGTCATTTCTGCTGATGTTATAATATTGATTTTTTACAAGTGGAACTAAATCTTTAGGAACATAAGTTTCACCAACATTATGTTTTTTATCGATTAAATAATATAAGCTCAAATCATCCTGGCGAAAGTTTTTTTCAGCATCAAGAACCTTTTGCAAATCAGCAAGAAACTCATATGGATCACCATTTTTGAAATCCGCCTTAAAACGATCACTCATTGACATAAGAACATTATTCAATTTTAAAATCTGAGGATCAATTTTCTTTTCAGCTTTTGGCTGTTCAGTTTTCTTTACAGTATCATCCTTTTTATTTGACTTTGCAGTTGCACAAGAAATAACAAGAGCTGTAATTGCAAAAATAGTTAATATTTTTTTCATATTTATTCTCCCTTTTTACTTACTTAATAATTAAATTTCCATTTTCAAGAATTGTTACTGATTCTTTATCGGCATAATTTATAGTAATTGTTGGTTCTCTAACAACTCCATCTAGATGAATAAGAGCTGGTGCATCATTATCATAATTTTCACCAATTGCAAAATGACAAGTGTGAAATGCTTTTTCATCTTCCAACATATTACCAGTAATTTGGGCAGCAGGATTAAGACCAATTCCAAGTTCACCAATATTTCTGGCATTACGTTTATAAACAGGTGCCTGTTCCGGTTGCAATTTTTTCTCTTTTTCCATTAATGCAGGCTTTGATTCTGCTTCTGTAATTGTTTTAATAAGTCTTTTTGCACTGGCACCACCAGTAATTGAGGTTACAAATCCTTCTTCAACAACACATGTAATTGGTTCTTCCAAAAGTGCATCACCATCTGAAAAAGTCATAGACCCATCATAAACAATTACACCATTTGTTTTACCGACTACAGGACTAATAAAAACTTCACCTGCCGGAATATTTCCACCCGAACCAGGTTTTGTAAAATCTCCATCATCAAAAAGCAATTCTCTTCCCTGAATATGGATTTCAACATCAGTTCCACCTGGAGAAGTAACATGAACACTTTTTGCCCCATCAAAAATCTTTTTAAGATTTACACATCTCTCTTTCAATTCTTCGTAATCGATGTTAGCAGTTCTGTTAAGCATATCTTCAGTTATACCAGGCGTCCAAATTGCACGCATTGTTTTTTTTCCATCCAGCAAATAATCAAAAATATGAGGATATTTTTGACCATCTTCCGCAACATAAGGATTTGTCTGGGCTTCAGCATCTTTTCCAAGTTTAACATTTGAAATTGAAAAACATACATCTGGCTCAGTTTTTATTGCTGCAATAACTTCGGGATTAGCATTATCAAAACTAGTTTTATCGTTTTGAAAAATAAGAGTTGGAATTGCTTCAAGTTCACTGGCAGCAAGATATAATTCCTGAGCGATAGAACTTGTAGCGGGATTTGCAATTATTAATAATCTTTCCCCTTTTTTTATATCAACAACATCTTGAACAACTACCTGAGCAGCTGATCTGTCTTTTTTATTTAATGATTTTTTAGCAAGTTTTTCTAATTTTCCAAATTTTATTAATTCCATAATTCCTCCCTTATGAAACCTATTTATCTAAATCTAACAAAATATCAAGGCTAAATTGCTCCCTCGACATATGAACCGCTACAAGATTACCAGTTTTCTGAGCTTCAATATCAATCTGCTGACACATTCGATATAAGAATGAATTTTCATTTGGAGTATCTTGCATTAATGTAGGAATAACAGAATATATGGTTGTTGATCCATTATTTCGTTTTGTTTTAAAAAGCAAATATACAGTTTCTTTCTGCACCTTTTGATTTACATAATAAACTCTATCTGCTGTAAGTAAAAATGTTCCGTCTGCTTCAGATTCACTAAAAAATACTGTTTTAAAAGAATCAACCAAAGAATTGCCATTTACCTTAAATCTTAAAATGGAAGGTTCTCTATCTGTAAAATTTGCAGAATTTAACTGAGTCTGATTTGATTGTACAATATTTGCATTTTGTTCTTTTAAATCATTTAAACTCTGTAATATTTCCTGCAAAAGAAGTGTAGTCGTAAAATAAGAAGTACTTGTTCCTGTTCCCAGCAAAGAAGAAATATTATCAAAAAGACCAGAATTATATAATGATGAAACATCAGATGCACTGAGACTGCTGTTTGTTAAAGATGAAGTTGCCAATGTTGATAAAGTTTTTGCAGCAGTTGTGGTGGAAGTAGATGTGGTATTTGAAGTTTGGGAATTTGTTGTTGTACTACTTTCAGTTGAAGACTTTGAATTATACCCTGGCATCTGAGGCTTGTAATATGGAGAGCCCATAGAAGGCATAGATGGCATTGCAGGAGAACTTACACTAGGCATTTCTGGCATAGAAGGCATTTGTATCTGCTGTGCAAATAATGATGAGGAAGAAATTACAAATAAACATCCAAGGAACTTAAAGAATTTATAATTGTGCAAGACTTTCCTCCACAATTTCCAAACGTTGAGTTAACTGTGCAATTGTTTTTTCAAGACGATTTCTTTCTTTTTCAAGCTTAGTTTTTGGATCATCTCCTCGTCTTTCACTAGCTTTCTGCTTCATCATTTCCCGAACAGAAGAAGGGCTTTTTCCCCCTTGCATAAATTCCTGCTCAATATTTGCCCGGTCATCCTTTTTCTTAACAGATGCTACAGTTTTCATATTTTCAAAACCAATAGACGGATTTACCTCTACAGCACCAACTTTACGAATATCTTTTTCTGCACTACGAGGAAGACACAAAACTCTATCAATATAATCTTCATAACGAATATTATTTTCTTTGCAAAGTTCCCAGGCTTTGGCAAGTTTCTTACCAAATTCCTGCATAAGTTTTCCATTTTTTTCAAGATAATTTACTTTAATATCTTCAGTAAGTTCTTTTAATTCAGGACTATTTTCCCATCCAATTGAATAATATCCTTTTTGTTCTGCTAGTTGTAAAAGATCTCCAAATTTAGCCCAGAACCCCTGAGTGTGAACCTTACAGGCAGAACAATATCCAGAATCATATTTCTGTTTTTCAACAGTTAGAAGATGATGAGTATATTCATGAACTGCAGTATAAATCAACTGATTGTCAGAACTAAAATTTTTATTATGAAGGAAAATTTCATGAGTATCTGGCTGATAAAAACCATTTACACGTTTGCTTTCTTTTCCTGTCTGAATAACAGAAAAATCTATTTCAGTATTTTCAAGCTCAAGTAAAATCGATTTAATTTTTTCGTTGTCCATTTTTCCCCTCTAATTTAAATAACCCAATGTATTTAAAATTACAGCCCCAGCCACAGTTGCTGCTGTTTCTGTTCTCATAATTCTTTGTCCCATGCCACTACGAATATAACCCTTTTCTTCCAGCAAGGCTCGTTCTTTATTTGTCCAGCCACGTTCACTACCAATTGCGGCAAAAACCATTTTACCTTCAGAACATGGATTTTCACAGCTCATACAAGGTAAATCTGTCATAGCTTGTTGCAAAGAACACTTTGGATTCACATTATCCAATGCCAGACGCAAAATATGGTGAGAGTGTTCCTTAGTGGCATGGTCTTCTAAATAAGCTATACATTCTTTTAAGGTTTTATGAAGAAATAACTCAGGTACATGAGTGCTTCCAGCTTGCACAGTACCGTCTAAAAGCATTTTATATGCACTGCCTTTTTCAACCAATGTAGATTGCATATAAGATTTTTCGCCTAACTCTGTTCCTGTTAAATGAACCTCTTTTACACCAAGAGCCGCAATATCCCGTAGCAAGCGCTTTAACTGAATTGGACGAGGAAAACCAATTATCATTTTAAGATTATATAAAGGCTTTCCTTCTGATTGGGGCTCAAAGGTAAAAAAAATGTCTTCATCAGAAATATCTGTAATAGTAGCCGTACCAGCTTTTCCATCAATTATTCCAGCTGTAAAGGTATCACCAGCTTTTTTATGAAGAATTTTTACAATATGCTCCCCACGTTCATCCTTTTTGGAAAGTGGTTTAGTAATTTCTTCAGCACTAAACAGACAAATATTCATTCAATACCCTTAAAAATTTTTCTAGCTAAACATATTAATTTTTTTAAGAATTTTCGAAAGCTGCTCTTTTTCAACTAAATCAACAGGTCTTCCCTCTGTAAACTTATGAGCACTTTCAGAAAAAGAACCCATTGTTATACATACGCCATTATCACATTTAGCATCCCGCATTTTAGAATGAAATTCCCGAACATTAATATCACCAATAACAGTCTGTGTTCTATAAAAACGGAATAAGGATTTTGATTCCCATTTGTTACTTTCTACAGAACAACTGATTTCTACAGATTCAGTTGCAACTGCAACATCTTCAACTTTTACAAATGCATCTTTATAGAATAACTGAATGATTTTACGACAAATAGCAACAAAATCACTAGTTCCAGAAAGCATATAAACTTGCAAATTCTGATTCTGATTCAACTCTTGATATCTAGAAACAAGGTTATCCACATCTTTATATCCCGACTTTACAGCTTGAATCTGTTTTAATAAAGCAAGCCCACTAGAAATATTATGTAAAGCAATATAATCATTTGCACATCTATATTTCAATTGAAGCAAAGTTTGTTCTGGTACATTCTGAAGTTTAAATGCAATTTCATAATCGGCAATAGCAGATTTAAAATCTTTCTGGCGTTCATGCATTTTTCCAGCCTCAAGACAAGACAAGGCTCCAAATTGTGGATCTGGACGCAAATGCATAAACACTTTAATAGCTTTATCACCATGACCAGATTCACTCATAGCAACGGCCATATCATAAAGCAATTCTTTATTTTCAGGATGTTCGTCCAATGCTTTTTTCAAAAATGGAAGAGATTCCTTATATTTTTGACATTTAAACAAGCTCATTCCAAGATATTCATTTGAAGCTCCATTTTCAGGTGCCAGCAATTTACATTTTTTAAAACACACAACAGCCTTATCATAAATCTGCTTCAAATACATTGCTTTTCCCAAAGAGAAATTAGTTTCAAAAGAATCAGGATTTTTCTTTCCAGAAATTAAAAGCGAATTAATTGCATCATCAAGTCTATTTAAATTTAATGCTGCAATACCCATTCTTTGCGTGCTCTTGCCAATATCAATTTCAGGATGAGCAGCAGAAATATCATACAATGTTTTATAAACACCCCAAACTTTTTCCCAATTCTTATCTTCAAAATATAAATCACCAATGCCTTCCAATGCCATTACATTATGAGAATCGTGACTTAATTTTTTTTCATATTCTTTAATTAAAGCTGCAGAACCCTTTCTCTGTAGATTAATACTTCTTTTTTTAGCAGATCGTTCCTGCTTAGAAGTCCCTTTAATAAACATCAAAAGAACTACAAATAATGCAGTTATAATTATGACGATAAGAACTGGAATTATCATTTCATCTTGTCCTTTACCATAGAAGCAATTCTTTCCATAGCAATTTTAATTTTATTAATATCTGTTGCGTAACAGCAGCGAATAAAGCCTTCTCCACCTGCACCAAAACAAGTTCCTGGTACAACGGCAACATTATGTTTCTCAATTAATTCGGTGGCGAAAGCTTCAGAAGTCATTCCTGTTGGTCGGATATCTGGGAACATATAGAATGCACCTTCTGGTTCAATACAAGGCAAGCCCATATCAATAAAAGCTTTATACATTAAATTACGGCGTTGCTGATAACTTATTCGCATTTTTTCAACATCGGCCCAGGCATTGCGCAAACCTTCTGCAGCACCATACTGACTGAAAATAGGAGGACAAATTGAATTATAAGCATGAAGTTTGCAACACTGAACCAATAAATCATGGGGAGCACAAATAAAACCAATACGCCAGCCTGTCATAGCAAAGGCTTTTGAAAAACCATTGAAAATAATGGCATAATCTTTCATGCCAGGGAACTGACCAATTGAAACATGCTTATTTTCACCGTAAATCAGTTCACAATAGATTTCATCACTTAAACACCAGATTTCGTGTTTTTTTACAACTTCTGCAATTTTTTCCAATTCACTGGCAGGAATAATTCGACCAGTAGGATTACTTGGAGAACAGAACATAACAGCCTTTGTTTTTTCTGTGCAGGCAGCTTCAATTTGCCGGGCAGTTGGGAAAAAGTTGTTTACAGATGTATCAAGATGAATTACCTTTGCACCACATAAATCTGCCAATGGCTGATAGTTTACATAGCAAGGTTCACAAACAATAATTTCATCTCCTGGATTCAAAATAGAACGGAGTACAATATCAAGACCTTCAGAGGCACCAACAGTTGGAAGTATTTCTGTCTGAGGATCATAATCCATATTATAACGACGCATGTATTTTGCAATCTCTTCACGAAGTTCAATTAATCCCCAGTTTGAAGTATAAGATGTATGTCCCTTTTCAAGATGATAAAATGCTTCTTCACGAATTACCCATGGAGTTGGAAAATCTGGCTCACCTACACCAAGAGAGATAATATCATCATGACCAATACACAATTCAAAAAATTTACGAATCCCAGAAGGTGGGATTTCACACATTTTAGTACAAAATTTATCTTTTCTATTATTCATTACTATATCCTAAATTAAGCATGCATTTCACGCTTGTCGCATTCATCTTCTACATAAACAATATCATTTTCTTTATATTTCTTTAGAATAAAACTAGTTTTTGTAGAACGAACTCCATCCAAAGTTGAAAGCTTTTCACTTACAAACATTGCTACTTCACGTAAGTTGTCGCCTTCAATAATAACCTTTAAATCGTATCCACCACTCATTAAATAAAGAGAGCGAACCTGTGGAAAACGATAGATTCTGTCAGCAATAGCATCGAATCCATGTTCCCGCTGTGGTTGAACCTGAATCTGGATTTCTGCCAAAACTTTGTCTTTCGCGACCGCATCTTTTTCCGGATTTACAATGGCGGCATATCCTAATACTACTCCGTCGTCTTCAAGCTTTTTAATGATTGACTGAACTTCTGCCACTGTTTTTTTAGTCATAGCTGCAATATCTTCTGCTGATAATCTGGCATTTTGACGTAATAAATTAAGAATTTCTTCCATAATAATTTTGCCTCCATGTATATTTTTTAAATAACATACAGAGTTTATTTTACCTTTAAATGAATAATTTTACAATCTAGAGGGGAAAAACTTTTTTTGTCAAGATAAACATGTATCTGGTTATACCGTTTTCTTCCTTCCACAAAGTACTACTGCTGCAAAAATTAAAAGAATTCCCAGCACTTTTACTAAACTAAGCTCTTCTTTCCACAAAAAGATTCCTATAAGACAGCCTACAAGAGGTTCAATTGTAACAATAATGGCGGCATGACCTGTTTCCAGTCCCCTTAAACCAAAGGTATATAAAATATAGGGCAGCACAGTACAAAAGAAAGAAATGCCCAAAAAGAAGAATACAGATTTTAGATTAAGAGTTTGAACCACAGATGGTAAATCTCCAAATGGCAAAAGACTTACTGCTGAAAAAACAAAAGTATAAAAAGTAACAGTAAGGGAATCATATTTTTCCAATGCGTAACGACTGAAAATTGAATATAAAGCGTAACCTAAGCCGGCACATAATCCTATAAGAATTCCTCTGCCGCTAATATAAGAATTACCACTTCCCAGCCCCGTAACCATAACACAACCAGCCATGGCAAACACAACAGCAATTACTTTGGGAAAGGAAAAATCTTCTCCAAAAAGGAAAAATGAAAATATCAGAACAAAAATTGGAGAAGTATACAACAAAATTACAGCAACAGAAGCTCCAATTTCCAATATAGAACGGAAGTAGCAGACAGAAAAGAATGTTAGACTTATTATCCCTGTCCCCATAAACATCCACAAATCTTTTAATTCAATTTTAAAAAGACTTTTATCTTTAAAAAATATAAACAGAAAAAGAATTACTGCAGAAATAAGAGCCCTGCATAACATAATACTTAAGGTTCCAAAGCCTGCAGTATCCAGAGTTTTAAGGAAAACCGAAATAGTCCCCCATAAAACTCCGGCCAAAATTGTGCTTAATGTATACTTCATAAAACTTACCTGTAAAAATTATTTTACCCTGTAAGTTTCTGGTGCTCCTAAATATGAATAGGGCATTTTATATTCACTTGAATGAATAAGGATTTTTTCAAGTACAATATTTGGAGTTACAGGATAAATACGTAATGTATTTAACCCTTTTTTACAATTTTGGTAAACAGTAGAAATACGGATATTATTAGCAATATCGGTACCCCATACCACATTATTATCACCAACTGCAAAAGCTTTTGAATCGACTGCATCTTTAAGCAATTTTTCTCCATTTACTTCTACAATAAACTGTTCTTTATTATCTTTGTAAGCAGGATTTGAAGGATTCAGATAAAAATCAAAAGCACATACATCATCTTTTTCTGCAACAAACTCATACTGGACAAATGGAGCATTTTTTCCCTTTTCATAACTGTTGATAACAGGGAAGGCTTTTACTGCAGATAAAGTTTTTCCATAACCAGGCAAAATCTTAAATGCGGCGCCGTCTTTTCCAGTACCAAGGGCGGTAAAATGTTCTGCTTCCATACTGATATAAGAAGTTGTTTGGATGAAAGTATTCTTTTTAAAATTTGACCCTGTCCCTTTTGTCAGATTTTCAGGCTCTTCTGCAAGGATATGAACAAAAACTGTATCACGGCCATCATTACCATTAATTACCAGCACTGCATTTTTGCATTTTGCTGATTCTAGATTTTTTCTATCCACAGTCAATGTGATTTTCTTAAGCTGCAAGGTACTGTCATCTTTAATGTCCAAAGCAAGCCAGTTTTTAGCACCATCATCCTGTAACTCAATTTTCCAAGCCAAATCAGTTTTCCATTCACAACAAAGGCCCAGGTTTACAACAACTTCTGTTATTTCAGGATTTCTAAATGCATCACTATAAAGATGTTTATTTGTCCATTCCTGACCACTTGTAACAGTTTCATTTCCTTCGACCCAAACTGCAAAACGACTTTTACGTGTTGGTTCCACATAAATATATGATGGATAACTATTCATTGCTTCACACCAGGTATTAAATCCAAAGTGTTCAGACCAGCCCATTGCATAAAAACGACCACCATCAACTTTATCATTTTCCCCAATTAGAGCTTTGTCATATGCAACACACTCCCGAACTTTGTCAGCATAAAGATTTGCACAAGTCATGTTATGTTTAGCAAACCATTTGTTTTTACCACTAAGCAGCTGCATTTTCAAAACATTCATTGTTCCACAAGCTGGATAAATAATCTGTGCAAAAATACCAGGATAACTAACTAATTTTTCAGTTTCTTTTTTCAACTTTTCAGCCGCAGCAATTATACTTTCTGCCTTTTCCAAAAGCTTATCTGCTTCACTAAAATTTACAGCGCTAAAAGTTTCAGGTTTAAGAGCTTCAGTTCTGCAAAGATGTGCAATTTTCGTATAACCATCAATAATAGAATATGCTGATTCTTTCTGTTCTGCTGTAAGTGATGAAAACTGTTTTTCAATCCATTTCCGTGTATATTCCTGTGTTGTTTCTTCATCACGGCTATATTTTTCATAATCATAAGCAAGATCCAGGAAGTAGGAAAGAGGAAATTCATTAGTCATAATATCCCCAACATTTACTATCCATAAATCACGAATTCCAAAATCATAAGCCCCACACATCTGTTCTTTTACCTTTGGAAGATATGATGTATTAATCCATTCATAACTGTATGGCCAGCCATGGTAATCAAAATGATAATACATACCATAACCACCCTTGTGATTACGCATCTTTTCAGTTGGAACAGTACGAAGATTACCATGATTATCATCACAGAGCATAAGTGTTACGCCCTCAAGCTCTGGATCATCCATCAAACCTTTTGTATGCTTATCACCATAAAAATATGGTTCAACTTCTTTATATAAAGCAAGCATTCTTGGTACAGACTGCAAATCTTCATTAACATACTTTTTAATAAGACTATTCTGTGTTTTAAGAACATCCCGAAGTAAATCAATATTATCTTTAAGAGTTGCATTCTGCATAATGGCAGTATCAGCTTCACCACGCATTCCTACAGTAATTACATTTTCAAAGCGACCATTACGTTTAAGACCATCTTCCCAGAATTTTGTTATACCCTTTTCGTTTGATCTGAAATTCCATGCATCTCCATAAATAGAATCTTTTCCACGAAGATGTTTATATTCCTCTCCAGCACGGCAGCAAGGTTCATGATGAGAAGCACCCATAATAACACCAAGCTCATCTGCTAATTCTGCATTTAATAAATCTGGACCATCATCACTAAAACGTGAAGCCCACATTGCAGGCCACAAATAGTTACCTTTGAGACGAAGCAATAATTCAAAAACATGTTCATACATTTTTGCATTTACGCCGCCAAAATTATGATTTGCCCAATTTCCAAAGGCAGGCCATTCATCATTAATAAAGAAACCGCGGAATTTTACAGAAGGTTCTTTTGAAACAAACTGCTGGTCATTTAATTCCATACAGTCTTTCTTTTCTGGCTGAATATTATCCCAATCTACAAGAGGACTAACCCCCATCATTTCTGAAAGATGGAAAAGACCATAAATAGCACCACGTTTATCGCTTCCTACAATATAAATTACATTTCCTTTTACACTAAAATCGTAGACTTCATTTTTATTCTTTACATTGTCAAAACTAACCAAACCTTTTGTTTCACAACTTTTTAATAAAGAACTATTTTCAACTGTACCAAATATAAGCAAAGGATTTTCTTTATTAAGATTTAAAAACTCTTCCGCAGTATCAATTTCAAAAATCTCAGGAGTAAAGCTAAATACTCTATTTACATCCTGACAAACTTTTGCGGCAATTTTCTTTACCCCAGATAATTCTTTTGAACTACATACAAAACTCAACTTATTAGATAACTGCATAATGCCTTCCTTTATATTTATAACTTACATACTAATATACTACTGATAACGTATGCCGTCAACGAAAACCAATCCCACTCCCATCCCAACTTGCGTACCGCAACTCAAACAATCTAACCATAGCAAAACTCTCTCTAAAAATGCGACCTAATTTCGCTTTTGTTCACTATGGGTTAAATTGCAAGAGGACTTCCGAAGAAGTCCTCTTGTCAATTTGAACCTAATTTATCATGCGCAAAGCGTCATGATATAGCAAAATAGACTGCACAAGGCTTGCCCTTGTGTCAGGCTATTTCTTTTTCTGTTCAGAAGGCTTAGATTTAGCTCCTGCTACTGCAGCAGCCATTTTTTCCTGGGCCTTTTTCATATCATTTACCATTAAGATTGGCTGACCTGTTGCATCAAGACAATCTCTCCACAATGCTCCTTCTGGATCTACTGCATTTCTGTGAGCAGTAACAGCCTTAATTGGTAAGTGAACAAATTTATCATGAACAAGACCAATAACACATTTTGTTTTACCAGCCATTGCAGCATGAACAGCATTATTACCAAGGCGTTCACAATATACAGAGTCTGCTGCTGTAGTTACAGAAGCACGAACCTGATATGAAGGGTCAATATACTTCAAGTTGATTTCAATATTTTTTGCTTTGAAATATTTTTCAATTTCAGTTTTAAGGAATAAACCAATATCAGCAAGTTTTTTGTTTCCAGAAGCATCTGTAGCACCTGTAGAAGCCAGTAAATCCTGACCTGCACCTTCAGATACAACAATTACAGCATGACCACGTTTTGCAAGACGGCGTTCCAGGGAAGCTAAGAATCCGTTTTCTCCTTCCATTTCAAAAGGAACTTCAGGAATTAAACAGAAGTTTGTTTCATGACTAGAAAGGGCAGCATATGCAGCAATAAATCCTGCTTCACGTCCCATTAATTTTACAAGACCAATACCATTTATCTGGCTAAAAGCTTCCATGTGAACAGCAGCAACAGTTTCTTTTGCTCTCTGTACAGCTGTTTCAAAACCAAATGAACGGTCAATGAACATTAAGTCATTATCAACTGTCTTTGGAATACCAACAACAGCACATTTCATATTACGTTTTTCAACTTCACAAGCGATATCGTAAGCACCACGCTGAGTTCCATCGCCACCAATGATGAAGAGCATGTTAATACCATCTCTTTCAAGACAATCAACAATTTCAGAAACTCTCTGTCCACCACCACGGCTAGTTCCAAGGTATGTACCACCAATCTTGTGAATTTCATCAATAAGATAACGATCTAATTCGATTGGTTCATAACCTTCTTCTGCAAAGAAACCATGATATCCAAAACGATAACCTTTAATATTTTTAACACCATAACGAGTATTCAAACAACGTACAATTGCGCGAATAACGTCATTTAATCCAGGACACAATCCACCACAAGTACAAATCCCTGCTTTTGCATGTTTAGGATCAAAGTAGATTTTTTCTCTTGGACCTGCTTTTTCCATAAGGTTTGAAGAATCTAAAACGATAGGTTTTGATGTATCAAACACATTTACGTCATTAATAACAAATGATGTATCACGAACATAATTAGCTGTGTAATCACCATGTGCTGTTGAAAGTTTGATTGGAGACTGAATTGTACAAGGTCCCAATGTGTCAATTGTAAAGTCGAATTTTTCTTCCATATGAAAGACTCCTAATATAATGCGTGCTCTTGTTGTTTAATTAAATTTTTTCGATAGTATAGAATAAACCAGATATAAAAAAAAGTGAATAGGATAAGCCTTTAAAATGTATTATAATATTACAGATAGTTGGAGGTTATATGGCTACAAAAGCATTAACAAAACAATTGGCAGCTTCTAAAGAAGCTAGAAAATTTATTACAAGTGTTTATCTTTGGATGAGTATTGCACTATTATTAAGTGGATTAACTGCTTTTATTATTTCTAAAAATCAACCCCTTATTGATTTATTATGGAAAACAAAGTACACAATCATTGGAATTTTAGTTTTTGAAATTGCTTTAGTATGGATTATTACAATAGTGATAGAAAAGATTAGTACAGTTACTGCATCCATTTTATTTATTATTTATGCCATAGTAAATGGAATATCTCTTTCAGCCATTTTTATTGTATTTAAACTGTCTTCAATCACTTCAATCTTTTTGATTTCAGCGGGCATGTTTATCTGTATGTCTATTTTTGGTGCCTTTACAAAGTCCAGAATCAATTCATTTTACCGCTATTTTGTTATGACATTCTTTGGACTTGCAATTGCAGGCCTTGTAAATTTTATTTTAAAGCATGATTTTATTTCAATAATAATTTCTGTTATTTCAGTATTCCTTTTTATGGGATTAACAGTTGTTGAAACTCAGAAAATTGTTAAAACATCACAGTTAGCAGATGATTCTGACAAATTTAAAAAAGCTGCAATCTATGGTGCATTGCAGCTTTATATAGATTTTATTGGAATCTTCCTTAACCTGTTAAAATTGTTTGGTCGGGAAAGAGACTAAAATTATTCTGCACTTAAAGCTTCCACAGGGTCCAATTTAGCGGCCCTTGAAGCCGGGTTATATCCAAAGAAAATACCAACCACAGCAGAGAACAGGAACGCACCAAAACACACTCCTAAGTTCAATGCAAAAGTCCAGTCCAAAATTAATACAGCAATAATGCTGATTATAATTCCAAATATAATTCCTAACACCCCACCGGTAACACTAATAGTTGCCGATTCAACTAAAAACTGCATTTTAATATCCCGTGGACTTGCTCCAAGTGCTTTTCTAATACCAATTTCCTTTTTTCTTTCCGTTACAGTAACAATCATAATATTCATAATTCCAATGCCACCAACTAAAAGAGAGATTCCAGCAATTGCAGAAAGCAACAAGGCAACTGTTCCTAAAGTTTCTTCTGTTTTTTCAATCATAGTTGTCATGGATGTAATAGAAAGACTTTTTTCCGCCCCTGTTAATGCAGTTGCATATGTTTCCAAATCTTCAGCAATTTTCGAAGCATAATCTTCTGATAAAGCCTTTATAACCATTTGAGATGCAGTTGGATTAGGATTAATCTTTTTCTTGTAAAAGCCTGAAGGAACAAAACATGTTGTTTTACTCTGTCCCAACATTGTGTCTTTATCAGCAAGAATTCCTTTTACTCTAAATCCAAACTGAACTCCATTCATATCGAAGGTTACAAGTTTTCCAATTGCATCTCCCTCTGGAAATAAAATTGTAGCAATCTCTGAACCAATAATGATTTTTTGAAGTCCTTCCACATCATCTGTAATAGAAATAGATTCTCCTGTTTCAATTTCCAATGAATTTGCTTCTATATAACCACTTTCAATTGCTGTTACACTACAATTAGAAGAATTGTCTCCATAGCTTAAAGTCCCGCTGGAATTATAAGTAAGAAAAATTTCCTGTATATTGTCTATATTATTAAAAACCTTATCCTTAAAAGCCTCATTTAAAGTTATAGAATTTCCGCCTCTTCTATAACGAAATCCAGAGGAAACCTGTATTAGGTCTAACCCCAAAGAACCAAATGAACTTTTAATATTTGCGGTTGCACTTTGCCCAATTGTTGTAATGATAATTACAGATGTAACTCCAATAATAACACCAAGTAAAGACAAAAAAGTTCTGATTTTATTATGTTTAAACCCTTTAAGGGCATACTGAAAATCCTCAAGCATAAACTTTACCATCCAATAATCTGATACAGCGTGGTGCTGAATTTCCTATTTTTTCATCATGAGTAACAAGAATTACTGTTGTTCCATTTCTATTAATTTCGCGGAACAATTCCATAACCATTTTACCTGTTCCCTGATCCAAAGCACCTGTTGGTTCATCAGCAAGAATCAATTTTGGTCGAGTTACTGTTGCTCGTGCAATTGCAACACGCTGCTTTTGTCCACCAGACAATTCTGACGGAAGATGAGACAATCGTTCTCCCAGCCCCATTTGAATTAAAGCTTTTCTTGCCATCTCTCTTCTTTCTCCAATTGGCACTTTCTGATACCTTAAAGGAACCATAACATTTTCCAAAATAGAAATATTAGGCAATAAATTATACTGCTGAAAAACAAAACCAATAGTTTTATTTCTAAGTGTAGCCAATTGATTCTGACTCATTTTTGAAATTTCTGTTCCATTAATAATAACTTTTCCTGCAGTTGGCTTATCAAGACAACCAATCATATTCATGCATGTAGATTTTCCAGAACCAGAAGGTCCCATAATCGTAATGAACTCCCCTTCTTCCACAGAAAAAGACACATCATTCAAAGCTGTTACCAGAGTATCTCCCATCTGATACCTTTTAAACACATGTTCAAGTTCAATTACCTTATTCTTAAACATATTCAAGCTCCTTAAAATGGTCTTCCACCGGCAGGCATTCCACCACCAGGCATACCTCCACCAAATCCATTTTTGTTAGAATTTTCACTAGATTTTTGTTCACTTGAAGGAGCATTCTTTTTAGTACCAGAACGCACTTCTTCTGCCATATTCTTTAATTCATCACCGGGTTCTACACCAGAAATAATATTAATATATTTTGAACCATACATTTCATACTCAATTTCTAAGGTTTCTTCAGTACCATCTTTTAAAACTTTCTTTACAATTGGTCGTTTGTTTTCAAAACCAAGAACATTTTTACTTACAAGTACCAAAGTTTTTGGAGCAGTAATTTCAATTGTTCCTGTAAATGAAAAGCCAGTAAGAATTTCCTCTGGAGGATTGTCAATTCTAATATCAGCATCAAAAACTGTTGAACCACGACTAGTTACTGTACCAACTCCAGAAAAATAAGATACATAACCTTCCACTTTTTCAGGAAATGCAGGGAATGTAAATATTACTTTTTGATTTAATGCCAGTTTCGGAATATCAGTTTCTGCAATTTCTACAGTAGCTTTTAAATAATCCCTATTAATGATAGTTGCAATTTCATTTTTAGCTTCAAGATAATCACCTTCACGAACAGAAAGCTTTGCAATAATTCCATCAAAACGTGCAATACATTTTTTATCTTCCAATTCTTGTTGTTTTACTTTAAGCTGCATTTCCAGCAATTCAACTTCTTTTGGAGATGCATTTAATTTTTTCTGAGCAATCTGCTGATTAAGATTTGCAATATTATACTGTTGTTCCAGGTCTGACATTTTACAAATAACGTCACCTTTTTTTACCCTGTCCCCTTCCTTAAAATATACCTTTTCAATTGTACCACTAGAAGAAGCTGTCATTTGCTGTTGTTCAGCAGCAGAAATATTTCCAGAAATTTCAATTGTATTTTCATAAGTTTCTGTAAAAACTGTATACGTTACATCAGTCTGACTTTCCTGATTATTACAAGATACCAGCATTAATGTTGTCAAACCTAATAAAACTGCAAATTTTCCATTCTTTTTCATTTTATCTTTCCTTCATTATCACAAAATTCTCAATTCATTACTGTTCAATAAACAGTTCCTGCACTTCAATGTTGTACTGTATTTTTTTAATTCTATTTTTAAGCAAATTAATATATGCCTTCATATACTGATTATCTGCTTTTATATATTCTGTTTTATTAATTATTCCAGACTTATAAGCACGACTCATTTCATCTCGAACCTCTTTATAATAAGTTATCTGCTCATTCAAAAGTTCCGATTCCCATTTTAATGTTTCAGCCTGGTTTTCATAACTTCTCTTACTTGAACTATATTTTTCATAAGCGTCTTCTACATCAAGCTGCTCTAATCTGGCATCCAAAACACCATTTTGTTTAGTAAGCTTCTGAGTTTTCCATCCAAATGGATTAATTGAAATATTAAATCCTAAGGAAGTGTTACCTTTTTCCGAAAGTGGAACTGACAAATCAAGCCCCAAACCAAGACCACCCCAGGAAGTTTCAAGTCCAGTTCCAATTGATTGGGAAACTACATTATCCTGCTTTGCCTGACTATATTTAACATTTCCGCTTAAAGTCCATTGTTTATTTGCAGCTCTTTTTAATTCACCAAGTTCCTGATTATAAAGTGCCTGACTAATTTGTGTAAAATTATTAATATCAAAACTGGAAAAATCTAAAAGTTCCACATTTGGCACACTTGTTACTAAATAATCAACCTCATAACCACACTTAGCTGAAAAATCCGAAAGCAGATTTTTTAATTCTCTGTAAGTTATTTCACAATCATTGTAGGCAGAATCTTTTTCAATCTGTGCAATTCTATATTTTGATGATGTTTTTGAATAACCATTTACAACAACTTCATCAAATTCCACAAGTTTATCAAGATAAGTCTCTCTATTCTGCATTAATGTTGAAGCTTTATCATAAATACTTTGGATTGCAGAAAGAAAATCACCTTCGACTCCACGCTCCTGTTTACTTAAATTATCTCTAGCATTCTGCAAACTTCGAGCAGTTTCTAAGTTTGTTATTTTACGATTTTCACTATTTCCCGTAATAATATCTGCAGAAACTTTTACATCTGTTCCTTTTACTGCAAATCCATCTTCTTTTATTTCAGAAGGCATAGAGGCTGTCACAGCAAGATTGTTTAAATCTGGAATTGTAACAGTTGCACTTGGCGTAATTGAAACATCAGTACCAGCTTCAGTAAAAGTTAATTTTCCATTTCCAGAAGAAAGATTTACTGAAACACCATTTTTAATGGTTGACTGTTCACTAGAAATTTCTGCTGCCTCCATTTTAATCTTCATACGTTCCAGACTATTATCAGAAGCAGAAAAACCTTTTAGCAAATCTTCATATGAAGCTTCTTTTGTTGAAAAGAATTCTTCATCCATAAAACTTTGTCCGCTTAATAAAGCAGAAAAATACATAAATGTTGTTAATACCAAAAATATCTTTTTCATATTCATCAGCAATTATAACAATAATCATTTTAATAATGTACATTTAGAACAAATTGTTATTAGTGAAAACAAAATTTTATATTTTTATAGACTTATGAGTTTTTTTTTCTTATATTTATATGTATAAAATATTACAAAATTTTCTTTAAATCGAGGATAACAGATATGACAATTAAACCTTTAGCAGACAGAGTACTTGTAAAAAATGACAAAGCTGAAACAAAAACATCAAGCGGAATTATTATTCCAGAAGTAGCACAGGAAAAAACTCAGACAGCTACAGTTGTTGCTACAGGACCTGGAACTGCTGATGAAAAAATCACCGTAAAAGTTGGTGATAGAATTATGTATGATAAATATGCAGGAACACAGGTTAAGATTGATGGTGAAGATCATCTTATTCTTAAAATGAGTGACATTATTGCTATTATCGAAGCATAATAAACTTTACTGATTTATTTTTTCTTTTAATAAAGAAGCACGGGCGTTACCAGGATAAATTGCAGCGGCGTACTCTAATGAGCGCATTGCATTTCTTCGGTCGCCCTTTTTTATGTAAATTTCTGCTAATCTGCAGTGCATTTCTGATCTAAGATAATTGCTGCTTTCCCGTCCAATTGATTTTGAATACAATTCCAAAGCTTCATCCAATCTATTTGTGGAATAATATGCATCAGCTAAATTCATACAGGCACCAGTTGAAACATAGGGCGAAACATATTTTTCTTCTACATGTCCACCACTTTCATAAACAACATATTCATATAATCTGAATGTTTCAGCATATAACCCTTGTCTTGCAGCAAAATAGGCCGCAAATTCAGCCATTTTTAAATCAATTTTTGTTATCACATTCTGAAGCTGCATCCAAAAATTTCCAGAGCGATCAAAATCATAGGTATTCACCATATATTTATAAAATAAATCATAAGCTTCAGTGTACTGATCGGTTTTCAAAAGATAATTAAGAGTATATTGAACCAGAAGATTGTGAAATTTTACTTCCTGGGTATAGTTATCTTCAAGCATAGTCCACAAATCGGCAGTTTTCTGTTTTTCTGTAAATGATGAATCAATTTTATATTTCATATCTAACTGCAAAATAGAAAGATATGGATTTTTTTCAATATTCAAAGCCTTTTCAAGACGAGAGGCCGCTTCTGACAAAGGAATAACACGTCTACTATCATATTTTTCCATTTCAAGACTAGCTAACCCCATTTCCCGCAATGTCTTTTCTTCTTTTGTTTCATATCTCTGTTCATTTGATTTATAGGCAAAATCAGAATATAAAGCTAAACCATCCTGAAATGTAGGCCATTGATTCACTGTATATAAAAGTAAATCATAGGCTGTATTAGAATCCTCTGTATTATTGGCATAAATAATGCTATTAGTTGTTATTGTCTGTAATAAGTCATTTTCTTCCTTAGTAACTATCTTAAAATCCTGAAGATTTTCTGTAATTTCTTTTCTGGCATCATTTGCTTTTTCAACTTCTGAAACTGCCATATAAGAGTCAGATTCCAAAGCAATTAATTGAATTTTTGAAGGGTGTTCTTTTTTTCCTGATTTTAAATTTGGATAAACATCAATAAATCTACGAGCCGCAACAACTGCTTCTGCCGCATCATAATAACGTCCACCATCAAAAAGCACCATTGCCCAGAAATAGGCATCGTCACCATCCGAAAACTGCTTTGGAGAAAGTGCAGCGGCATTTTCATAATTTCCCATATTCAAATGATATACAGCACAGTTTCGCATCCATATTGAATCTGCAGCAGCTTTATATGCATCAAAATAAATTTCATAAAATTTTGAATCTTTATAATATTCTGGATTTTCCTGAGAATTAACCTTTTCCCGTTCAATTCGTAATACAGCTTCTGAATAAATGGAACCATACTTTGTCCCCCTTAATTCTTCACTTTTTCTTGCTGCCTCGTTTACCCGGTTATGTCTTATTAAAAAATTAGAATAAATTGCTGTTAATTCCTGATTATGGGGATTTTTTTTAAGAGCTCGTTTCAATAGTTTTTCGCAAAGTTTTTCTTCACCAATCTGGGAATAACGCTTATACAAGCCAATATAAGACCAGCTGTCATAAGCAACTTTTTCAGTTCGTTTTAATTCTTTTATGGCAGATTTAAAATCTCCTTCCGCAATATAAGAATCAATAACTTCAAAGTACAATGTTAACGACTTTTGCTCCGCCTTCATTTTGCAAGAAGACAGAGCAAGAGTTATTGTGAGTAAAATAATAAAAATAGAAATGATTGATTTACGAAGCTTTACCATTCTTTCCTATTTTATCAAGCACTGCGTTAATAAATTTATAGGAATCATCGGTGCCGTATTCTTTTGCAATATTAACTGCTTCGTCTATTACAATTCCAGCCTGAGCTTCTGGGACAAATACTAATTCATAAATAGAAGTTCTCAGAATAGCCAGTGTAACTTTATTGATACGATCTTTACTCCAGTTTTCAGACAAATGATCCTCAATCAGCTTGTCTATTTCACTTATATGTTCAATTGTTCCTGCAATTATTAAACTTGCAAATACTTTTGAATCCTGAGGATCCATTGTATTAGATTCCTCTGTTGTTGTATCAACATCAGATTTTGTCCATGAGAATGTAAGTAAGTCTTCTAAACATGCTTGTGTTACATCCCATGAATAAACTGCCTGAAAAGCTAAAATTCTGCCTTTTCTTCGTGACACCTTAGTTCCCCCAGGAAAGAAGCTTATCTAAATCAGCACCAGTTTTTTTGTCTTCCACATATTCTGGTTTATTTAATTCATCGGCAACCTGCTGTGCAGCAACCTGAAGGTACTGCATCTGCTTCTGCTGTGTAAGACTCTGTTTAATGTAATCATAAACTGTTACTGTTGTTTCTGGCTGAACTACATCACTTAAAGCAAGCATTTTTGCTGCATATTTCTTTTCCAAAGTAAGGAATCTGTAATCAGATGTAGTTTCATTAACATCACAAGTAAAACCATCTTCTACAGTAAAAAGTGCAGAAAGATTTTCAAATGTCATGCTTAAGCTTTCTGCATATTCCTGTCTTTTGGGAATAAGCATTTCACCAGCCTGGAAACCAGATCCTTCTTTATTTGCCTGGGTAATAAGATCCTGAACTGAAAGCTTTTTAGCATCATATTTTGCTTTAAGATCATTTGCTTTGATTTTTGCCGCTTCTGCATTTGAACCTTTTGGAACAATAACCATGAAAACTTTAATCATATCATTCCAAACAAAGGATGTTTTATTGCTTTCATATGCCTGACGGATTTCTGTATCAGTTGCTGCTACAGCCTGAATTTCCTTCTGTTTCTGAGAAACAACATACTGCTGTGCAATCAACTGTGTTTTAAGATAAGCCTTATATTCAGCAACGTTCATTCCAACCTGTTCTGTAAGAACCTGGTCTAAAGTTTTTCCCTGCTGTTTTACAAGTAAATCATTTAATTCTTTTTCTGTAACTATAGCTCCAACAGATGCCTGCATTTCCTGCATGAAATACTGATCTACTGTGCTATCTGGAATTGTAATACCAGCTTTTGTTGCAGCCTGAACAACAAGTTTTTCTTCTTTCAAAGCTTTAAGAACTACTTTCTTTTCCTCAAGTGAAAGTTTTCTTCCAGCCTGTTTTTCATAAATTCCACAACGATTTTTTAACTGTTTAACAGTAATAGATTCCGATTTATTATATTTTACAACAGAAAGAACCTGTAAATCATTCTGTGCAAAAATTGCTCCAGAAACTATAAATAACATTACTAAAGAAAGTGCTAATTTTTTCATATACGTAATTTCCTTTTCCAAATATTATTCTTCGACACATTGCCGCTTTGTATATATCCTTATAACCACAATAAAAAAATGGGGTTACAAGGATTTTACTTCTTTTAAGAGAATTCCTTAGTTCTTATCGAGTGGTAATCCACCAGAAATTGTAGCACGAATACGGCGAACACCGGCTGAAGATGACTGTTCCTTTTCAATTTTGAAGTCACCAATCTGAGCAGTGTGCTGAACGTGTGGGCCACCACAAACTTCTTTAGAGAACCAGTCGTTCTTTACATCGCGACCAATTGTGTAAACCTTTACATCTTCACCATATTTATTTGTAAACAAAGCACGGGCACCTGCAGCCTGAGCATCTGCCAATGGCATAACTTCCATAGTAACCGGCAAGTCTTCCTTAATTTTTTCGTTTACAATTGCTTCAACCTTTTTAATTTCTTCTGGAGTCATTGGACGTTCAAAAGTGAAGTCAAAGCGCATTCGTTCTGCGTTGATGTTTGAACCTTTCTGAGAAACCTGAGGTCCAAGTACATTTACCAATGCCTGCTGCAACAAGTGAGTTGCTGTGTGATATTTAGTAGCAGCTTCTGACTGTTCTGCAATACCACCTTTAGCTTTTCCTGCTTCTGCAGTTTTACTAGCTTCCTGGTGCTTGCGTTCTGCTTCTTTGAAGCCTTCTACATCAACTGTAAAGCCATTTTCAGCTCCAAGTTCCTGTGTAAGCTCCAAAGGATAACCGTATGTTTCATACAAGTTGTAAGCTACTTTACCAGAAATAATTTTCTTTGGATTTTTCATAAGATTTGGAAGCATTTTCTGGAATTCTGCTTCACCCTTCTTAAGAGTCTGGCGGAATTTTGCTTCTTCTGCTGTAAGTTCCTTGTAAACTTTTGCAGAGTTCTGTTCCAATTCTGGATATGCATTTTTGAAGTTTTCTACAACAACAGCTGCAACTTCTGCCATAAAGTCTTTATCAATTCCAAGCTTCATTCCGTGGCGAACTGCACGACGAATCAAGCGGCGGAGAACATAACCAGCACCTACACGGTCTGGAGTAACACCTTTCTGGTCACCAAGAATGAATACAGAAGAGCGAGAGTGGTCGGCAATAATACGAACTGACTTGTCTTTTTCTTCGTCTGTTCCGTAAACATAACCGCCAGCTAATTCACCAATTTTCTGAATGATTGGCTGGAATACTTCTGTAAGGTAAACAGATGTTTTTCCCTGAAGAATACAGTTAGTTCTTTCAAGACCCATACCTGTATCTACATTCTGTTTTGGAAGTGGTTCAAGAGTTTTTTCGTCTACGCGGTTAAACTGCATAAATACGTTATTCCAGATTTCCATCCAATTTGCAGAATCTGTACCTTTATTTGAACCTGCAGGTGGAAGACCTTCTCCAACCCAGTAGAAAATTTCTGTATCTGGACCACAAGGACCTGTTGGACCAGCTGCCCACCAGTTGTCACTAGCTGGAAGATAAGCAATTTTATCTTCTGGCATTCCAACAGATTTCCAGAAGTTTGCAGCATCTTCATCACGAGGAGCATTTTCATCTCCTGCAAATACTGTTACAGAGATTTTTCTTGGATCAAGAGCGAGCCAGTCTTTTGATGTAAGGAATTCATATGAATAGGCAATTGAATCTTTTTTGAAGTAATCTCCCAAAGACCAGTT
>SAMEA3663085__coassemble_148_pt1 | contig 34991 bp, 28 predicted proteins | sample SAMEA3663085__metabat2_low_PE_011 | metagenome-assembled genome bin SAMEA3663085 (sample SAMEA3663085) | pig gut metagenome | biome: pig gut; feature: pig-associated habitat; material: faeces | place: France | collected 2012
ATTAATGGAGGAGAAACACGGCTTCCTGTAACTGCCATACGGATTGGCATCATAAAGTCACCAAGTTTAATTCCAAGTTCTTCAGCCTTAGCTTTTGCAAGATTTTCTGCACCTTCGTGATCCAAACTGAAACACTGGTGAACAAAATCTTTAGCGGCTTCCAAAACTTCCTTAGTTTTAGCAAGGTCAATTTTCTTAGGAATAATCTGTTCTGCAGGAGGAACTGCTGGTTCTGTAAACATAAAGTGAACCATTTCAGCGGCTTCTGTTAAGAACTTAAGACGTTCCTGAATAAGTGGCATTAATCCAAGCAATGTTTTTTCAACATCTTCTGTGCTCATGTTCATAGACTTATCAACACAGTATGGACGACCGTCTTCACCAAGGGCAACACCAGAGAATTCAGGACCAACATTTGGTTTTGGCTGTGGATTTTCCGGATTGATTTCCAGCGTAGCATCGCCTGTACCTGTAATGAATGGAAGTGTCCATTTGTAAAGTTCTTCTGCACTCATCTGGCGGATATAGTTTCCGTTGTAGTATTCAAGTTTTTTGTAATCGAATACAGCAGGAGCTTTGTTCAAGTGTTCAAGCTTAAAATTTTTAGCAAGTTCATCAAGAGTATAGAATTCCTGACCTTCAACATAAGAACAACCAAGCATTGCAACATAGTTTACAATTGCTTTTGGTAAATAACCACGGGCACGGAATTCATTCAAAGAAGTAGAACCGTGACGTTTAGAAAGCTTTTTACCATCAGCACCATTTACCATTGGCAAGTGGCAGAATTCAGGATGTTCCCAGCCAAAAGATTTATACATCTGAACATGAAGTGGTGTTGAAGGAATCCATTCCTGAGCACGCATTACATGACTGATTTTCATCATGTGGTCATCAACAATGTTTGCCAGGTGATATGTTGGGAATCCGTCTGATTTAAGCAAAACTGGATCTGGAGAAATATCTTCGTTCTTCCAAACAATGTCGCCTAAAATGTGGTCAGAGAATTTTGTTTCTCCTTCCATTGGAACCTTAAGACGAATTACATAAGGCTTTCCAGCATCAAGATTTGCTTTTACTTCTTCTGGAGTCAAATGGCGGCAGTTTCTGTCATAACCAGGAGCCATTTTGTTTTCTGTCTGAATTTTACGGATACGATCCAGGCGTTCAGCATCACAGAAACAGTAATAAGCTTCACCGTTTTCAATTAATTTATTTGCATATTCTTTGTAAAGTTCAAAGCGTTCAGACTGAACATAAGGACCATATTCACCACCTTTATCGCCACCTTCGTCCCAGTCAATTCCCAGCCATTCCATTGTGTCGTAAAGATTTTTTACATATTTTTCATCATAGCGGGTACGGTCTGTATCTTCCAAACGGAGAATAAATTTTCCCCCTTTTGATTTAGCGTACAAGTAGTTAAACAAAGCAGTGCGAACACCACCAATGTGCTGCATTCCAGTTGGAGATGGAGCATAACGAACACGAACTTCTTTAATGTTTTCCATATTAAGCCTCTTTTCTCGATATTATTGAGATGTTTCACCCGTTTGAGCGCGAGTGATTTCTTCTATAATAATGAAATGCAAAGGGATATACAATGCAGATTTTTTTAAAAAGCATTTTTAACAACACTTGCATTATAAATGACAAATAATTAATATTATGTAAAAGAGGAATTTATATATGGATGAAGTTATTTTAAAGGAACACCATGACGACAATCTTGTATTTTTTAAGGATGAAAAAATCCCTTTTACCCACTGCACTCCAGACAGGAAAATGACTGTGTCAGAACTTTTTAGATTTACATCAGATTCAGCCGGTGAAGATTTTTCATTAAGAAATATGTCATGGCAATTCCTTTATGACAAAGGACTTGCCATTATTCTTTCGAGAGCTTCTTACCATATAAATAAAATGCCAGTTGCAGACCAGATTATTACCCTAAAAACATGGGAATCTGCAGCTCAAGGACCATTGTGTACTCGTAACTATGAAATTTATGCTTATGGTACTGATGAACTTTTAGTAAAAGGTCAAACTTTGTGGACAATCCTTGATTTGAAAAATAAAAGATTAATGCCTGCAAAAGCATATCCATATCGTCCATTACCAACTGTTGTAACTGATTTTGATGGAATTAAATGTGGAAAGATTTCTATGCCAGAAAACATGGAAGTTTTAGGCACAAAAACAATTTTATATTCAGATTTAGATGCTAACGGACATTCAAACAATTCAAAATATATTAATTTTGTTTTAGATCTTCTTCCAAATGAGTTTCAGACAAAAAACTTTACCGATGTAAGACTGAATTATTCAAAAGAGACAAAATTAGGCGATCAGCTCGAAATCAAAGTTGCTTACGAAGAAAACAAAATCATTGCTCAGGGCATTGTGGACGGAACCTCCAGCTTTGAAGCAGAACTATACTATTAATTCAGTTTAGAGGAGCTTAAGATTCCTTCGCAGCCTTCTAAAACATCAATGTATGTTTGATCAAAGTTGCCAGTATACCAGGGATCAGCTACCTCTCTGTTTTTTCCTGCAAATTCCAAAAGCAATCTGATTTTACCTTTAGGATCATTATTCCAGGCTCTATTCATATAGTAAAGATTTTCTTCATCCATACCAACAAGTAAATCGAATTTCTCATAATCTGCAGTTGTAATTCTTCTTGCAGCTCTTTTTTCAAAAGGAATTCCCATTTGAATCAGTTTATTTCTTGTACCTCTGTGAATATCATTTCCAATTTCTTCTGTACTTGTTGCTGCAGATTCAATATAAAAATTCTTTTCTAATCCAGCTTTACAAACTAAATCCTTCATAACAAATTCTGCCATAGGAGAACGACAGATATTACCGTGACATACAAATAAAATTTTAATCATATTTTTATTATAATGTTTTTTTGAATTTTTATAAATTATGTGTTATACTAAAATACCTTGCATTTTAATGTTTGGAAAAACTTTTAAACACTATGTATATTATTTAAAAAGGAGCATTTATGTCAGAAAAGAAACGTGTACTTCCTCCAGTGGTGTATGTATTATTAGTAGGCATTTTTATTTCCCCTCTTTTACTTTATCAATTTTTAGGACAATTTCTTGGACTTTTTACTTTTGCTGAATATAAAGTAATTTCTATGTCTCCAATTAATTTACTTTTCTTTCTTTTTTGTATTTTATCAGCTGTATTTTCTTGCCTCACTTTACATAAAACCGTGGCAAATTATAAAAACGAGCCTACTTGTATTATTGATACAAATAGAAAGCTTAAAATACTCGCAAAATTTAATATTATATCCCCAATTTCTATTGGTATTATTCAAGGTGCTATAGCCTGGTACTATGCTTCAAGTGGAAAAACAACCTTCGCTAGTTTTGGCACAACATCGCCTGTAGTTGCTATTTTTTGTTTTTCTCTTGCAACTGTATTCTATTTTTCATTATTGTTTTATGTAATTTACATCAGAGTTTTGGAAAGCAACATTGAATACATTCCATTCAAAAGAAATGAAATCACTCTTTCTCTTACTCAGAGAAACTTGCTTACATTGCTCTTTGCACTTGCTGGTGTTTTGTTGCTTCTTCTTTCTGTAGTATTAAATCCATCAAATCTTACACATGGTATTGCAAGTTTAATGGCACGAATCATTCCTTGTATGGTTTATTCAATGCTTTACTTTGCTTTTATTGAATTTTCCCTTATATCAGATGTAAGAGGTTGTGTTAATGCAATTGCAAACATTTCTGGTGCCCTTACAGAAAAAGATTACACAATTGGTAATGCAAAAGCTTCTAACCGTAGTGAATTAGGTATTATCATTCAGAATATGAATAATCTGAAGACTCAAATGAAAGATACACTTAACAACATTACAGTTCTTACTGGAAACACAGTTAAACAGTCTGATGACCTTGTTGCAAACATGGATACAACAAAAGGTCACATTCTTAACATTAATAGTTCTTTGGACGCTGTTCAGAATGAGATGCAGAATCAATCATCTGGTGTTGAACAATCTAACTCTTCTATTGAACAGATTATGGGTAACATTCGTTCTCTTAACTCTTCAATTGAAAGTCAGGCAACTGGAGTTACAGAATCATCTGCTGCCATTGAAGAAATGGTTGCAAACATTGCAAGTGTAAGTCAGATTCTTCAGAAAAACAAAGAAGTTGTTAATCAATTAAATGAAGCCACTTCAAAGGGTCAGATGGTAGTTAGAACTGCCGTAACAACAGCAAACGATGTTTTGGAACAGTCTTCTGGTATTTTACAAGCTTCTAGTGTAATTCAGAGTATTGCAAGCAGAACTAACCTTCTTGCTATGAACGCTGCAATTGAATCTGCCCATGCTGGTGAAGCTGGAAAAGGTTTCGCAGTAGTTGCTGAAGAAATTCGTAAACTTGCAGAACAGTCTGGTGTACAAAGTAAAGCAATTGATGAAAATCTTCGCTCTCTTTCAGAGTCAATCAGTAAGATTGCTTCTGATATTAAACAGGTTCAGTCTGATTTTGATAACATCTTTAATCTTACACAGAAAGTTCAGGAACAGGAAACAATCATTTCTAATGCAATGGATGAACAGACAGCTGGTAACCAGCAGGTTCTTGAAGCAATTAGAGCTATTAGCGATTCTACTGTAGAAGTTAAAAATGGTTCAGCAGAAATGCTTGTTGGTGGAGAACAAATCTTAAAAGAAATGCGTAATCTTACAGAAGTAACACGGGTTATTTCTGAAAACATGAATCAGATTAATAATTTCTCTCAGCAGATTAATGATGCAGTTACAATCACAACTTCATCTACTAATAATACACATCACAGCCTTTCTCAATTGATGATTGACTTGAAATCATTTAGACTTCAGTAATCTTTAATTAATTATTTAAAATGCCAGAATTGTTAATTCTTTAGAGAATGCAATTTTGGCATTTTTTTTCTCTTCCCTCTCAAATTGAGTCAATAAATGTGCTATAATAAAATATCTTTTTTTAAGGAAGTATAACTTGGCTGATTATCACGAATTTCCGGCTGCCCCTGAAGGAACTCCAGTTTCAAATTTTGTTCACTTACACGTTCATTCAGATTATTCTCTTTTGGACTCCTGCGCAACAATTGATAAATTAGTTGCAAAAGCAAAGTCTCTTAATATGCCTGCCCTCGCTCTTACAGACCACGGCAATATGTTTGGTGCATTAAACTTTGAAAAACTGTGCCACGTAAACGGAATTAACCCAATTGTTGGTGAAGAATTTTATGTTGCCTATGGCAGCCACTTTGAAAAAAATACAGTTCCTTATAGCCATAAAGGAGAAGACGGGGAACGCCAGGCAAAATACTTCCATTTAATTCTTTTATGTGAAAACCAGACAGGATATAAAAACATGTGCTGGTTATCATCCCTTGCTTATACAGAAGGTATGTACTATAAACCTCGTATTGACTGGGAATTATTAGAAAAATATCACGAAGGATTAATCTGTTGTTCCGCTTGTATTGCAGGAGAACTTCCACAGCTTTTAATGGCAGGCATGGATAAAGAAGCAGAAGAACTGGTTTTAAAATATAAAAATCTTTTTGGTCCAGACCATTATTATATTGAACTACAAGATCATGGACTTCCTGAACAAAAAGAACTTAATCCTAAGCTTATTGCCTTAGCTCGCAAACTTGATGTGCCACTGGTTGCAACTAACGATATCCACTATGTGGAGCAGGAAGACTGGGAAGCACAGGAATGTTTACGTTGTATCGGATTTAAGAAAAATATGACCATGGGACCAGATGGCAACTATGTTTCTGGAATGGGAGGCGAACAGCATCAATGGTATTTTAAAACCGAAAGTGAAATGAGAAGACTGTTCCCAGATTGTCCTGATGCTTTTGACAACACAATTAAAATCGCAAACATGTGTAACCTTACAATTCATCAGTATTCTACTTCAGAATTAAAAGGAACTCTTCCACGTTTTGAACTCCCAAAAGAATTCCAGATTTATGAAGAATACACAAAAAATCAGGATGCATATTTACGTCATCTGGTAGAACAGGGACTTGTAAAACGCTATAAAGACATTACAAAAGAAATTCGAGAGCGTTGTGAATTCGAAATGAATATTATTCTTGGTATGGGCTTTAGTGGTTACTTTCTGATTGTATGGGAATTCATTAACTGGGCTAAATCTACCTGGGACAATGTTAATAACAGACCTAAACCTTATATGCCAATTGGACCGGGACGTGGTTCTGGTGCAGGTTCACTTGTTGCCTATTGTCTTGGTATTACAGATATTGATCCTTTCCGCTATGGATTAATCTTTGAACGCTTTTTAAATCCTGAACGTGTATCTATGCCGGATTTTGACGTTGATATGGATTTCGACTTTAGACAAGATATCATTCAGCACACACGAGATTTGTATGGCGAAAAAAAAGTTGGTCATATTGTTACCTTTGGTACTTTAAAACCAAAAAACCTTATTGCCGATGTTGGAAGAACTTTAGGCATCCCTCTTGCAGAAGTAAACATGCTTAAGTCAAAGGTCAGTGAAAACCTAAAAACTAAACTTATAAATTGTTTTGAACCTCCAACAGAAAAATTTCCAGATGGTGGTCAGCTGGCAGAATACCGTCACGACCCTCGCTACGAAAAACTATTTGACCTTGCTGAAAAACTCGAAGGATGTAAAAGAAACACAGGTCTTCATGCCTCAGGTATGGTTATTGGTCTTACAGAATTACCAGATTGGGCTCCTGTTTTTGCTATTACCGATAAAGAAGGAACAAAAATTGGAGTTCAATACACAATGGATATTATTGAACCATGTGGACTTGTAAAATTTGACTACCTTGGTCTTAAAACACTTTCTCTTATCAGATATGCAGAAAATATTATTAACAAACATAAAAAACCTGGTGAAGAAGATTTTGTAACAGCTAACGTAAGCGAAACAGATCCTCTTACATTTGATTTATTTAAAAGAGGTGATTCTGTTGCTGTATTCCAGTTTGAATCTCCTGGTATGCAAAAAATTCTCCGGGAATTTCAGCCTGAAAAACTGGAAGACCTGGTTGCCTTAAACGCTTTGTATCGTCCAGGACCAATGGATTGTATTCCACAATATATTGAAGGTAAATGGAAACCAGAAACAATTCACTATCCTGATCCAAGCCTGGAAGACCTTCTTAAAGAAACATATGGTGTAATGGTTTACCAGGAACAGGTTATGAAGGTTGCCCAGATTATTTCCGGCTTCTCTCTTGGTGGTGCCGACATGCTTCGCCGTGCCATGGGTAAAAAAAAGCTGGACGTTTTGATGAAGAAAAAAGAAGAGTTCGTTGCTGGTGCTGTAAAAAATGGTCATACAGAAGAACATGCTGCTGAAATCTTTGAAATTATGATTCCATTTGCAGGTTACGGTTTTAATAAATCTCATGCGGCAGCATACTCAGTTCTTGCCTATAGAACAGGATGGCTTAAAGCTCACTATCCTGCAGAATTTATGGCTGCAAACCTTACAAACGAGATTACTTCTACAGATGGTCTTCCATTCTACATTCAGGAAGCAAAAGCCATGGGTGTTCCAGTAGATCCTCCAGATGTAAACCGCTCAGATGTAATTTTTGACGTTGTTGACGGAAGAATTGTATTTGGTCTAAAAGGTATTAAAGGAATGGGTGAAGCGGCTGCCTATGCCATTGTAAAAGAGCGTGAAACAAATGGTCTTTACACATCTTTTATGGATTTTATTCAGAGAGTTTGTGCTCTTGTTGAAAAAGATGATGATGGCCGAGAAAAAACTCTTGTAAATAAAAAAGCTATAGAAGTTCTAATAAAAACAGGAGCTTTTGATCTTCTAAAAGATAAAGATGGTAATTCCATAAATCGACCAACACTTTTGGCAAATATGGAAGCCGCCCTTGATTTTGTTTCTGAAATTCTCGAAGACAAACGAATTGGACAGGGAGACTTATTTGGCGATTTGGCCGAAGAAGATAAGGTTACCACTGATTTCCAATTTAAATATATTGATGATCTTCCACTTATGGAAATTCTTAAGATGGAAGAAGAATGTATTGGCTGCTATGTAAGCGGACACCCTTTGGATGATTATAAAAAAGCAATTGATAGAGCCGTGACTTTAAAATCAAGCAATATTCAACGAATTGCAGCAGAAGAAAAAGCAGAAAAAGATACACTGCTGGCAAATGGGGCTCAGCCATGGACGGTTAAAAAAGCAGGAAAATCTTACATTGCCCTTGGTATGCTGGCAGACATTCATCCTATCACCATTAAGAATGGAAAACAGATGGCATTTGGAAAACTAAATGACTATGACGGAACAATCAGTTTAACAATATTTTCAAATGAATGGGAAAAATTAAAAGACACTCTCGAAAAAGGAAATGTTTATGCCGTAAAAGGAAAAGTAGATGCTTCCCGCGGAGAGCCCTGTCTTATAATTGAATCTATAGAAGATCCTAAACAATTGGAAAGCCATGCAATCCAATCTGTACATATTCAGCTGGCAACAAATTATAAAGATTCAATAGGAATTTCTAAAATTCGTGATTTTTTATTTGAAAAAACAGGTAAATGTTTAGTATATTTTCATATAGACACAGGAAATAATCCTTACGTAATACAAGCAAATGATCAATTAAGGATAAATCCGACTCCGGAAAATTTAAATGAATTAAAAGAGTTTGATTATGTGAAAAATGTTTGGACAGAATAAGGATTTTTAATTTACACTGTAATTTTTCATTGGAGAAAAAATGTTATATTTTTTATTCACTTTTTTAGCTGCGGTTTTAAACCTTTACTCAATTGTTTGCATGGTTGCAATTTTTATGTCATGGGCTCCAGGTCTTAAGTATACTTCTTTTGGTAGATTTATGACTGGGGTAACTGATCCATATCTACGAATTTTTTCAAGAATGAGATTTCTTACAATTGGCTGTGTAGATTTTTCTCCAATTATTGGAATAGGAATCTTATCTTTACTTTCTTCCATTCTTTCTAGAATTGCTAATACTGGAAGAATCTATTTTGGTGGTATTTTAGCATCTATCGTTTATATGATATGGAATCTTTTCTCTACAATCGTAGGCATTTTTGCACTTTTTATTTTTATAAGATGGATTGTTCTTTTGGTGAATCATGGACAGACACCTTACAATTCAGCCTGGAATCAGATTGATCAATTCCTGCAGAAAATCTCTTATAAAATATCAAAAATAATATCAAGAAAACCTGTAAAATATCAAACTTCACTTTTGATTTCATGGATTACAGGAGCTGTGCTATTTGCTTGTGGTACTATTTTAATAGATAGATTACTCATATTGTGTTCACGCATTCCTTTTTAAAAAATAGTGAAAATTTCTGAAATTAAAACACCAGTTTCTTCTGTAACTGGTGTAGGTCCAAAATTAACAAAGTGTCTCTCAAAATTAAATATTTTTACTGTTGCAGATTTGCTGCAATTCTATCCTAGAAAGTTTGAAGATCGCACCAAAAAACATTTTCTTAAAGATTATCAATCAGGGAAGGTTCATACTGTTGCAAGAGTAATTTCTCACCAATGGTTTGGCTATGGAAACATGAGAACATTAAAAATCAACATTAGTGATGATTCTTTTGCGGCTCAACTTGTATGTTTTAATCGGGCATTCCTAGAAAAGCAATTAGTTCCTGGCACCATTATTTCTGTAACAGGTCATTTTTTTGAAAAATATAATTCTGTTCAAAGTGCAGATTTTGAATATGAAGTAATGAATATTGAAAATCCGGAGAATATTAAAGATATTATGCCTCTTAATTCAAAAATTTTTCCAATTTATGCACTTACAGAAGGTCTTTCCCAAAAACAAATTTCAAAAGCGATTCAATCAGCTCTTGCCCAATACGGTTTTGGACTAGAAGATGAAATACCACAGGACTTAATAGAAAAAAATCAGCTTCTTCATAAAACAGAAGCAATACATTTAATTCATCAGGCTCAAACAATCGAAGAACATATTAAAGCCAGAAAAACACTTGTATATGAAGAACTTTATCACTTTATGTACATAATTGAAAAACGTTCCTTGCTTCGCCGTGGTTCTATCAAACCTGCCCAATTACAAAAGGGAGAATTAATTTTTAATAGAAATCATTTTATTGAAAGCCTTTCCCCTTTACAAAGAAAATTATATGAAAAACTGCCTTTTGAACTGACAGAAGATCAATGCAAAGTTATTGAAGAAATGAACACAGAAATTGACAAAGGTTTTGAAGAAAGAAACAGATTAATTGTTCAATTTCAACGTGGAATTCCTATGCAATTGCGGCCTCCATTTACAATGTCACGACTTTTACAAGGAGATGTTGGCTCGGGAAAAACTTTGTGTGCACTTATGATTTGTCTAAGAATAATAAATTGGAAAGGACAATGTGCACTTATGGCTCCAACCGAAATTCTTGCCCGTCAACATGCGGAAACAGCCCATAAACTTTTGGAAGACTTAGGTGTTAGAACTGCATTCCTTACTGGCAATATAAAAGCTTCAGGTCGTAACCTTCTCTTAAAAGCACTTAAAGATGGTGATATTGATATTGTGATTGGGACACATGCCTTATTTTCAAATCAGGTACAGTATAATGATTTGCAATTAGCTATTATTGATGAGCAACATCGTTTTGGGGTTTTGCAAAGACAATCAATTATTGCAAAAGGACGTATTAATGAAAAATGCGGAGTCTGTTTTGAACCACACCTATTAATGATGAGTGCTACTCCAATTCCACAAAGTCTAGCCCTTACTCTTTATGGCGATCTTGATGTTTCAACCATAAAAAATCGTCCTCAAGGTCGCAAAGAAATCAAAACTTACCTTGTAAAAGAAGGTAATGAAATGAATGCTTATGAAGCAGTAAGAAAGGAATTAAAAGCTGGACACCAGGCATATTTTGTGTATCCTGCAATCAATTCCGATTTATCTGATGAAAATTCAGCAAAAAAGTATAAAACTGCAGAAAAAAGTTTTGAATTATTATCACAAAAAATATTTCCAGAATACAAATGTGCCTTATTACATTCGAAAATAGAGGATGAACAACAGGTTCAGATTTTACACGATTTTCAGGAAAATAAAATCCAAGTGCTGGCTGCAACTACAGTAATTGAAGTTGGAGTTGATGTACCAAATGCAACTTCAATGGTTATTGAAATGGCTGATTATTTTGGAATGGCCCAGTTACACCAGCTGAGAGGACGGGTTGGAAGAGGCTCAGACCAATCATATTGTTTTCTTATATATAGTAACAACATTACAAAAACTGGCATAGAAAGAATGAAAACTTTACGGGAAAGTACAGACGGTTTTTATATTGCAGAGCAGGATCTGAAATCTCGTGGACCGGGTGAATTAAATGGAACTATGCAGGCTGGCTCTTTAGAATTTACAATTGCCGACTTATCACGGGATATGGCCATTCTTACACAAGTAAAACAAGACATTTTGACTCATTTATCCTAAAATACACCTTATTTTTCTGATTCTGTGTCATTTTGATACATTTTTTTTCCTTTTTTTTCTTACTGTGTCATTATTACCCTTAATAATTTCAATTATTAAAAGAAAATCACTTTTTTCTTTACTTTTAGACGAATTTTTATTATATTCACAATTTTTTTTCAAAAATTCCCAAGTTGGCACGATTCTTGCTATATATATTATGAATATTGTTTTTATGGAGGATTTTTATGACAAACGACGATTCAGTATTATCAATGTACTTAAAAGAAATTAACAAGGTCCCACTCCTTTCTCATGAAGAACAATCAGAACTTGCTATGAAAGCTCAAAAAGGAGACAAACAGGCAAGAGATAAAATTGTAAACTCAAACTTGCGCTTTGTAGTAAATGTTGCAAAAAAATATCAAAACCATGGTTTAGATTTAGTTGATCTTATTAGCGAAGGAAACATTGGTTTACTTACTGCCGTTGATAAATTTCAACCAGAAAAAGGATATCATTTTATTTCATATGCTGTATGGTGGATTCGCCAGAGCATTCTAAAAGCTGTTTGTGAAAAAAGCCGGGCAATCCGCTTGCCACTTAATAAAGCAAACGAACTTGTTAGAATTGAACATGCTAAGAAAGTTGTTGCAGGCAAAAAAACAGAACAACAGGAATATGAAGAAATTGCAGAAATGTTAAATATGAACATTTCACATGTAAGAGAAATGCTTAATATTTCAAGAGAAATGATTTCTTTAGATGCAGAAATCAATGGTTCAGAAGATTCAAAAACTTCATTTGGTGACTTACAAGAAGATAAGAATTATGTTCGCCCAGAAGAAGCCGCTATTAATGAATCAATGCACAAAGAAATCGACTCTGTTCTTAAAACACTTCGTCCTAATGAAGAAAAAGTTATTCGCTTAAGATACGGATTAAATGGTACAAAACCAATGTCATTAAAAGAAGTTGGTGATGAGTGTAATCTTACAAAAGAGAGAATTCGTCAGATTGAAAAACATGCTATTGTAAGACTCCAGCACCCAACAAGAACAAAATATTTGGAAGCATTTGTAGCTTAATTAAAGACTGTTCTTATAAATATTATAAACATCTTGTGGATACAATTTTTTCCATCCGTTTATAAAACCATTTACCCCGCAAGCTTTGTCTGCCATCTTCTGGAAACTTGAATCATCAATTCCAATGGCAGACAATGTGTTTTTAAGTTCCAATTTGTTATAAAAAAAAATCCCAATCACCCCAAAGATGATCAGGATTATTTAGCTTCGCAAAACTTAGCCCGCACATTATATAGCAACAGAACATCTTTTTGCTCCGCAAAAAGTAAGGCGAACCAAAAAGATATTTCGTGTATATAGGGAGTAGCAGTTCGCCCGCACATTTTTGCTTAGCAAAAATGTGTCGATAAAAGATTTGTGCATGCACAAATCTTTTATCATTATTCCTTAATAGCACCACCAGCTACACCTTCTGCAAGTTTCTTCTGGAAAATGAAGTAAACTATAAGAACAGGAGCTGTTGCAATAATAAGGGCTGCAATCTGCCAACCAAGCTGTGTACCGGTTCTACTTGAGAACGAGAAGATACCAACAGGTAAAGACTTTGTTGCTTCCTTAGAAGCCATTACTAATACCAAGAGGAATTCATTCCAAATACCCAATGCAGTCATAATACTTATTGTTACGATTACAGGAACAGTCATTGGAACAATAATACTAATAAATGTTCTAAATGGAGTAGCACCATCAATATAAGCAGATTCAACTAAACTATATGGTAAACCTTTAATATATGTTGATGACAACATTACTGCCATTGGCAAACCAAATGCAGTGTATACTATAATAATACCAAGATGTGTATCAGTTAATTTTAAGTTTGTAAGCATAAGGAACAATGGAACCAACAACTGGTTTACGTCCAAAAGGTAACCAAGTCCAATTAAACCAGCAATAATTCCTGCTATCTTCTTAAACTGGAATTTTGTTGTAGCATATCCCAACATAAGTCCAAAAAGAACTACAAATACTGTTGAAATAACTGTATACAAAATACTGTTCAAGAATTTCAAACCAAGTTCACCACGAGACCAAGCTGATGTATAGTTCCACCAGAATGTTTCCCATCCAAACTTTCTCTGATATTTCTTTGGTAAATCAGAGAATTTAATCTTAACATCTGTACCTGGTTCAATATCACGTAATATTCTTCCATCAGATGTTTTAAAATCGGCAGGAAGTTCATCACGAACAATAAAGTGAACTTTAATTCTCTGATGACCACCAATGTGGGATGTTTCAAGAATTAAAATCTTTTTGTTAATTTCTTCAGTATTTTTTGTATCACCTTTTCCAAGACGATTAACAATACCAACACTCTTTAACAAATTCTTTGGATAATGAATATTTGTCTGTGCAGGTACAACATCCAATGTACTTTCTTTTACAGTAACATCGTTATCTGTATAAACCTTTTCTTTACTTGCATGAATCAGTTCATATGGCCATGAGTAAATATCTCTTGTTAATTCTGAGTTTGTTTTGAATGAAGAATATGTCATCCAGAACAAAGGTGCAATTGTTACCAAAGACCAGAAGATAAAAATAAAGTATGAAAGTGGCTTTGAAACATATTTTCCAAAAAATGAAGTTTTAGGAGCTTCGTTATCTTTCTTAATTTCATTTGCCATATTAGTACTCCTCATCTGTTCCAAGTTTTTTACCAATCCAGTTACTGAACATAATTAATAATATACTGATTAATACAACAATATTTGAAATTGTTGCACCATATGCATAACGCATAGGATCTTTTGCAGTATTAAATGCAACTCGGTACATATAAATTGGTAATACTTCAGAGTTAATACGAGCCTTACCTTCAGGTGCAAGAGCGAAAATCAAAGAGAATCCTTTCAATGAACCTGCAATAGCAAGAATACAAGAAGTAAGAATTGAACCAGCTAATAATGGAATTGTAATTTTAAAGAAAATCTGAACTTCAGAAGCACCATCAATTTTAGCAGCTTCAAACATACTTTCATTAATTTTCTGTAAGTTTGCAAGGAAGATAATCATATAGAAACCAGTATACATCCATACAAGAGCAATACCGATTGGAATCATACATTTATTAGGATCCATCATAAGGTCAAACTGAGCAGAAGGATTGCCTGTAAATTTCTGAATAAGAGTTGCAACTGGACCATCAACCATAAAAAGCATACGCCACATAATACCAATTACAATAGTAGAAAGGAAGTGTGGAAGGAATACCATTGACTGGAAGAAGCCTGCACATTTAACCTGCTTTCTATACAAGATAAATGCTAAGATAAATCCAATTGGAATCTGAGCAAATACAGAAACAGCAACAACAATCATGTTGTTTTTAAAAGCATGCCAGAATTCAGGAATGTTGCTACCAATCTGTGGGTTCATAGTGATTACTTTCCAGTAATTTGCCAATCCTTTGAATTCAATGGCTCCCTTTAAGTTTGGATTATAGTTAGTCAAACTTAAGAAAACAGAATAACAAATTGGATATGCAATTACAAAAAGATAAACCAAAAGTCCAGGTGCAACAAAACCAATAAATGTTAATAAGTCGCGTTTATCAGATTTTTTCACGTTTGTTACCTTAAATATAATAAACAAAAGTCTTCCATCTATATCTTTATAGAAGATTTTTGAATGTTTTCAAATCAAAACGAATAAATAATTTTCAATTATCTATCTAACAATTCAAATTTCAGTTTTATTTTTTCAAAAACTGTTTATAGTTACATAAAAAATTGAGGGGTATCTTATAAAATTACTTTTAATAAAATACCCCTCTTGATCAAAATTAAGTAATTAACTAATCAGATTAGAATTACTGAGCATCGAATGCTTTCTGAACATTTTCAGCAAGTGTTTTTGCATCAATGTTTCCAGCTACGATATCCTGCATACCAGCGTTCAATGTGTCGTTAGCAACACCTGTGAGGTATGAGTCGATTACGTAACAAGATTCGTAAGCACCAAGAGCAGCTTTAGCAGCGATACATGGATCCATTCCTTCTGGGAGAACGAAGTCCTTCAAGATTGGAGCTGAGATAGCACCATCACGAAGTCTCTGGATTGTTTCTGCTTCGCTGTAGAAGTAAGCGATGAATTTTTTAGCAGCTTCGAGAACTGCAGGATCTTCTGTACCTTTCTTTGTGATACCATATCCTACCTGCCAAGCACCAGCTAAAGAACCGTGACAAGCTTTTTCACCTGGAACTTCTGGGATAGAAATAAGTTTTACAGTCTTAGAAAGAGCACCGAGGTTTGATTCACCAAATGCCCACTGTCCATCAATGTACATAAGGTATTTTCCGTTTACGAAGTTTGACATACCTGTACCGTTGTCTGTAAGAACAGATTTTGGATCAAGAACACCGTCTTTTACCCACTGTGAAAGAACATCAAGAGCAGCTACGAAACCTGCATCTGTGAATTTAACTTCTTTGTTTACAGCTTTTTCGATCCATTTTGTATCACCAGTTGTACGTGGGATAATACCTGACATTACACAAGAACCCCAAACCCAACCATCAGCACCGTGTGTTGACATTAATTCAATACCGTTTGCTTTACAAAGTTTAGCCAAAGCTTTCATATCTTCGTATGTTTCTGGTACTTTACCACCAATTTTTTCCAAGAGTTCCATGTTGATTGCAACTACTGTACAGAAGTTTGATCCACCAAGTGGTAAATAAGGTTTTACACCAGTTCCAAAGAAGTCTGGAATCAAGCTTGTATCAATATTTGATGGGAAATAAGGATTGTTATCAACCTGCTGATTAGCTTCCTGCCATTCAGAACCCCAACGTGAGTCAGCACCCATGTAAGCTACATCAGGTACATCGCCAGCTGCAAGACGAGCTACAGCTTTCTGGTGATATGCTTCATCATAAAGAAGTTCATAATCAACAGTGATATCTGGGTTTTCAGCCATGAATTCATCTACGATACGTTTGAATGTCTGACCTTCAGAGTTAGAGTTATCACCATAACCCATAACTTTTAATGTTACACCTTTAGAAGCCTTAGCTCCACCACAAGATGCCATGAGTGCTACCATTGCTACTGCAAGAGCGCCTTTAAGAACTTTGTTAAAAAGTTTCATAAATACTTTTCCTCCTAAATATTTATATAATATTTATGACCATATTTATCGGGTATTTTCCCGATTGGGGTATACCCCCGATAGTTGGTTGATTTTTTCAACTAACTATCTAAAGTTTAACATACTAAAAATCATCTGTAAAGTTTTTTCTTTAAAAGTTTTACTTTTTTTATAACTTTCTAAGAAAAAAGTGCTTAATTTCAATCAAAATTAGGAAATTTAGATAATATCTAGAATAGAAACCATTGATTCTGACGGTTCCTGTAATTCAGAAGGGGAAAACATTTTTGAAAGGAACATGGAAGCAGCTCCATGGGCTACTGCATATTCTCCAAAGGCAGCCATTTTTACAACTATTTTTCTTTCGTTTTCATAGGACCACTGAAGTTTTATTCTTTCGTTAATATAATCTTCCAGAATCGAAATATACTGGCGGCTAATACCACCAATGCAAACTGTAGTCAGGTTCAGTGTATTTACTAAAAAAGCGATATGCTGAGCCAATTCATAAAAAACAGAATGCAGCTCTTCATTATCAGAAATAACAGAAGAAAGATTTCCTTCTCCAGCACAAAACTGACCGGCATTTCCCTCTTCCCAAAGCATACTTCTAAATTCTCCTGCACTATCATCAGGTCCTTTGAGCAACTGAGAATTAATTACTATTCCAAGACCAACGGCAAGATTCTTTTTTGAATCAGGCAATGGTTTATACGCACGATATTCTGTTAACACAAAAATCATATTACTGACATCAACAGAAGAGCGCCCCTGCATACCATTTATAATTTCACTATAACAACAACAACGAGCATCGTTTTCAATTTGAACGGGTAAATCAGCTATTGAAGAAAGAGCATTTGTTATTTTTACAGGACTATGAATCATTAATGGCAAGGAATATGTAATTTCGCCTTTCTTTGAATTCAAAAGTGCTGGTAATCCTAAACCAATACCAATCAATTGAAGATTTAGTTCTTCTGCATGTTTTTTCAATGTTTCACAGGCTCTCTTAAATAAATCCTCTATTTTTTCCTGACCTGATGAACTAAAAGCCGGACTTTCATTGTTATAATAAATCATCTGTCCCTGCAGATTCATTAAACAATAAACTACACCTTCAGGATTTACTTCAACTCCACCAACACAAGCAAATGTTGGTGTAATTTCAAGATAAACAGGGCGACGTCCGCCTAAAGGACCTGAAATTCCTTGGGCAGACTCTTTCAAAATACCAATTTCCTTTAATTCATTTACGATTTTTGTAACAGTTGATTTATCCCAGCCAAGAGAATTTGCAATATCTACTCGACTAATATGCTTCTTTTTCCATATCAGTCGAAGTATTCGTAATGTTTTTTCTTCTGCAAACAAATTCTGAGATTTCATAATTAAATAGGATAAACCCAAAATATTTAATGAGCAACAAAAAAAATAAAAAAAAGGCGGAAAGAATAATCTCTTACCGCCTTTAAAGTCGAAATTTTCAAAAAATGCTAAAAATTAGAACATTGATGCGATTTTATCAGCATATTTTTCTGAAATTTTATAACGCATCATTTCCTGTTTGGCAGAAAGCTCTACACCAACCTGGAAACTGTTTGGAATTAATACAAATTTATTAACTCTTTCACACAATCTAAATCCATTCTGCTGAGAAATAAAATTTGCAATTTCATTTACAAACAGATTTTGAATTTCTGGTGTTTCAAGCAATTCTTCATAATCATCAGCAGAAATTTTATTGTCTTCTGCATATTTTTGAACAGCTTCCTTATTTGGAACAATAAGACATCCCAAATATCTCTGATCCTGACCAACAACCATAGAAGATTCAATATACTCACTGCCAGAAAGACCTGCTTCAATCATAGAAGGTTCAACGTTTTCACCACCAAGCAATACAATTGTATCTTTAGCACGACCAGTAATCTTTAATTCATCATCAAAAGTTCTAATACCAAGGTCACCAGTGTTGAACCAGCCCTCTTTATTAATAGCAGCCTCTGTCAAATCAGGACGCTTGTAATATCCTTTCATTACCTGGCGACCACGTACCCAAATCAATCCTTTTTGACCTGGAGGAAGTGGAGTTTCATCAGATACAACGCCATGCTCTTCTTTTACAACTTTTACTTCAAAAGTTGGGAAAATGGCACCTACACAACCAGGACGAGGCTCTTTGTAATAACGGAAACAAATAACTGGCGCAGTTTCTGAAAGACCATATCCTTCCAAAAGATTAAGTCCCACTGCACGATAGAAGTCTTCGTTTTCTTTCTGTAATGCGCCACCACCTGAAATAGCAATGTGCAAACGACCTCCAAATTTTTCCCGAAGCTTGCTGAATACAAGAACATCACCTAATTTATGCAATGGCCATAAAAGAATCATAGGAATAATACCGCAGATGCAATCCAAAACCTTGTTTCGTTTCTTAAAGCGGCAAACATGTCCTAATACTTTATCCTTATTGTCTGCATAATGCTTTCCAATAAAAAGGAAAAAATTAAAGAGTTTAAGTGTAATACCACCTTTTTTCTGCATTACTTTTCTAACACCTTTAGCAAGCTGTTCCCAAAGACGAGGTACACCGCACATCCACTGAGGTTTAATAACAGCCATATCAGCAAGCATAATTGCACCAATTGGTTTTGAATAGGCAAGACCATTGTTAAAGTAAATTGCAACATACTGAATAAGGCGTTCAAATACATGCCATACAGGAAGAACTGTAAGCCAATATTCACCAGGTTTTGAAGGCAAGAATGTATGAATACAAGAAAGCTGAGAAATATAATTGTCATGAGTAAGCATTACACCTTTTGGAGTTCCTGTTGTACCAGAAGTAAAAATCATTGTTGCAACATCATCTGGCTGAGTTTTTTCCATTTCAGCTTCAATTTCAGCTTTTAATGCATCTTTATTTGCTTCGTAGATATTCTTTCCTTCATCCATCAAAGCTCTAAAATCAATAATCTTAATCTTAGTTTTAGCAGCTAATTCTGATTCCTGGAATTTTTCAAAAACAATTGCAGTTTTTAATAAAGGAACTTCTTCCTGCTTTTCCAAAACCTTGTTAAGCTGTTTTACATTTTCAAAAACACCAACTTCACAGTCTGCAAAAGAAATAATAAAACGAATTTCATTTCCCAAAGAATCACATCCACGTGGAACATCTGCTGCACCAAGTGCCTGTAATGCCAAATCTGTCCAAAGCCATTCAGGACGGTTATCGGAAATAAGGGCAACGTTTGACCCTCTATGAACACCGAGGTTTCTCATTGCAAGAGAAAGCCCCATCACATAATCATAAACTTGCTGATATGTGTAATATTCGAATACACCTTCTTTGTTTTTTCCAGCCTGAAGATTAACATCAGGATGTTTTGCAACTCTATCTTTAAACAAAAGTGCAAGATTTTTTGGAATAGATTTGTCAAAAGGAAATTTTTCCATTCTTAGACTCCATTTTTAATTTATATATCCTGTGATTTTTTCACATTGTATTTTATTCTAGGATACCACCAATATTAAAAAATCGCAAATTCTCGCTATTTTGTAATTTTTTTTCTAATAATCTGGAATGCACAAGCTGCAACCATAATAATCAAACCAATAATATCAGTACGGCTTTCTGGAATTACACAAAGAATACCACCAATTGCAAATATAATTCGTTCAATTACATCAAAAGTTACAATTACAGCTTTATTCATATTTCTTCCATAGAATATTCCTGTATTTCCAAAACCATAACCTTCAAGAGCAACACTAATACCAAACATACCAATGATTGCTGTAAGAGCGATGTAAATTACTGTTACAGCAGAAGCATTAATCATAAGCATCTGAGGATTATATACAAACATGTAAGGAATAATGAATGCTCCAATTGCAAGTTTTGTTGCATTTACAGCAGTCTTCATAGGTTTAGCTTTTGCAATAGCCGCACCAGCAATTGCAGCCAAAGCTACTGGCGGTGTAACGTCCGCAATAATACCAAAGTAGAATGCAAACATATGTGCAGGAAGCTTCATAATGTTTTCAACATCTGCCCCTGGTCCATAAAGACAAGTAATAATAGCACCAGCAGTAATTGTTGATGTAATAAGATAGTTTGCAGTTGTTGGTGCTCCCATACCAAGAATAATAGAAGCAATCATTGTAAGTAAAAGTGTAAGGAACAGTTTTCCATGAGCAAGAGCAACAAGTCCTGCACCAAGTTTAAGACCAATACCAGTTAAAGTTACAATACCAATAATAATTCCAGCCATACCACAGGCAATTGCTACCGAAATAATATTTCTTGCAGCGGCACACATTACTTCAACAAGATCCTTACCTGTAAAAGTTGGACGTCTTCCCTTTGCCAAATCAACACAAGAAACACCAACTCCAATCAAAATACAAGAAAGAATACCCATTAATGCAGAGAAAACAGCAGTTTTTCCACTACATAAGAAGTAGATAATTACAATTAATGGAAGAATCATGTAACCTTTGCGTAAAAACAGTGGAAGAAATTTTGGAAGCTGATTCTTTGGAAGCCCTTTTAACCCAAGCTTCTTTGCTTCAAGATGAACAGTAATAAAGATTCCTGTAAAATACAAAATTGCAGGAATAATTGCTGCTTTAATAATTGTTACATAGGAAACGCCAAGACTTTCTGCCATAAGGAATGCAGCGGCTCCCATAATAGGAGGCATAAGCTGTCCACCAGTTGATGCAGCCGCTTCTACAGCACCCGCAAATTCACCCTTATAACCAAGTTTTTTCATCATTGGAATTGTAAAAGAACCAGAACCAACAGTATTAGAAACAGATGAACCAGATACAGTTCCAAGCAATGCTGAAGAAAGAACTGCTACTTTTGCAGGACCACCACTTGCACCACCGGCAATAGCATTACATAAATCAATAAAGAACTGTCCAATACCTGTTTTTTCCAGCAATGCACCAAAAAGAATAAAGAGGAAAATAAATGTAGAACATGCACCTATTGGTGTTCCCATAATTCCTTCTGTATTATAGAAAAGGTGACAAACAACACGCTGAACAGAATAACCTCTGTGATGTAAGAAACCTGGCAAATATTTACCCAAGAAGGCATATATTACAAAAGCACCTGCAATAATCATAATTGGGAGTCCAACAATACGACGACAGCTCTCAAATAAAATCAATATACCTACAATACCAATAATTACATCAAGCATATTATTGTTTCCAGTTCTATTTACAAGAGTATTTGTTGCACCATGAGCATACATCTGGAAATTAACAACAATATAAACCCAACAAGCCGCACCAATTAAACCTAAAAGCACATCATACCAAGGCAAAGTATTCTTTGGCATTTTTTTGGAAGCTGGAAAAAGAAAGAATGCCAGCATTTGAACAAAAGCAAGATGAGAGGCTCTAAGAACTTGTGCTGTAACATGACCAGACAATGTGGCATAAAGCTGAAACAATACAAAAGCTATTGAGACAATTACTGTAATATACTGTCTCCAACATTTATGTTCACGATAGGCTTGTTCTCTATCCAAATCCTTCATAAGCTTTTTCATTTCTTCTTCATTTGTTGTAGGAAGAATGTTTTCTACAGCACCAGAAGATGGCTGAATTTCCTGATCTTCGATTTCGTTGTTTTTGTCCATCGGGGACCTCCTTTTTGCTTTAAGTTTTTGCTTTAAGTTTTTTACAATGCTAAGATTATACTAGGCTTTTATGAAAATTTTAATCCCTTTTTAAGCCATACAGCATGAAATCTATATAATTTATTTTTTTACATTCAAAAATCAAACTTGATTGGGGCTCAAAAAAATCAGTAAAAGGAATTTCAGATAAAGGTTCACCAAGTAATTCTCCACCAGAATAACAAGGAGAAAAGGTATGATTAGCAATTACACCAACGGCCATTACAAGCTTTGGCACACGACGATTAATATTCTTCATTAAATAACCATTTTCCAATAATACAAAACTTGCTCCATCAGTTTCTTCCAGTTCAGGCATACCAGCTCCATAAGAAACAAAATGTGAATTAGTCAGAATCAAATCACCATTAGCCTTATCACATTCATAATAATCATGAACACGACCTTTATTTACTGAATGAGTGTATGAAATACAAAACCCGGCTTCATAAGCTTGAGTAGAATAAATTTTTTGTTTTGGATTTTTTTTATTACTAATAGATAAAACAGAAATCCGTGGAAAAAAAATTACATATAAAATCACCAGCAGAATAAAAACGAGAACCCCATATGCAATTTTTCTTCTTTTCATAAAAACTCCAAAAAAAATGGACTGGCAAACACTCACCAGCCCATTTTTAACTACCAAAATGTCAGGTAAAAATTAGTTCATTAAACCAATTTCTTTGTAATATTTTACAGCACCTGGGTGGAATGGAACAGAAACACCTGTTACAGCAGAAGCAGCAGAAACTTCTTTTCCTTTTGCATGTGCATTACCAAGCTCCTGAAGATTTTCAAATAAAGCTTTTGTCATTTCATAAACAGTATCTTCATCAAGAGAAGCACTTACAGCTAAAGTAGCTTTAATTGCCAATGCAGGAACATCTTCATCAGAACCTTTATATGTACCACCTGGGATTGTAGTTGCAGTGTAATAACCATATTTATCCATTACAGTAGCAGCTTCATTTCCAGATACTGGAATAAGTTTAAGACCAGCTGAAAATGCAAGTTCCTGTAAAGCAGCATTTGGAACACCAGCAGTAATGAAACAACCATCCAAAGTACCATTCTGAATAGCTTCAGCAGATTCTTTGAAAGAAAGATTTGATTTTTTAATATCATCAAAAGTTAAACCATAACCTTCCATAATCTGTTTAGCATTGAATTCAACACCAGAACCAGCATCTCCAACAGAAATACGTTTTCCTTTGAAGTCATAAATAGAGTTGATACCACTATTTTCTGAAACAGCAATCTGAATTACTTCTGGATAAAGAGTACCAATTGTAGCAATATTTGATAATTTTTCTCCAGCAAACATATCAGTACCGTTAAAAGCGTAATCCATAACATCATTCTGAACAGTACCAAATTCAGCATCACCTTTGTTAATAAGACGAAGATTTTCTGCAGAAGCACCTGTAGCCTGAGCAGTTACGTTCATGTTTTCAATTTTTGTATTCCAGATGTTTGCAATTGCTCCACCAAATGGATAATAAGTACCACCAGTACCACCAGTTGCAAGAATGTAATCTTTTTTTGCATTAGCTTTAGAACATCCAGCCAAAAGAACTACAGCAAAAAGAACAGAAGCTGCAATCGAAAATAACTTTTTCATAAAATTTCCTCCATATAATTTTTAACGAAGTTATTTTACTATGAAAAAGCTTATTATTTCAATGCAGGTTTTTACAATTTTTTAACTACCACTACTCATATAACTTTATATATAGTAGAAATTAAAGTCCATTTTATGCTAAAATCATAACACTATGGATTTATTGAAAAAATTAAATGAATGTGAAACTCGCTTCAAAGAAGTTAGCGAATTAGTAATGGACCCTAACCTTGTAAAAGATGCAAAAAAATACAAAGACACAATGCGGGAGCACGGATATCTTTCTGAACTTTGCGAATTAAGTGCCCAATACAAAAAAGTTCTCCAGGGAATTCAAGATGCCAAAGAAATGATTACCGCAGAAGATGATGCAGAAATGAAAGAAATGGCTCGGGAAGAATTAAAAGAACTGGAAGAACAGCAGCCAAAACTTGAAGAAACCATAAAACTTAAATTAGTTCCTCCAGATCCACTTGATGAAAAGAACATTATTCTGGAAATCCGTTCGGCAGCCGGTGGTGATGAAGCTTCATTATTTGTACGGGACCTTTGGGAAATGTACATCCATCTTGCAGAACGCAAGGGTTGGAAAACAGAAACAATGGAAGCTCAGGAAACAGAAGTTGGCGGCTTTAATAAAATTGTAACAAACATTTCTGGTAAATTCGTATATGGTACATTAAGATGGGAATCTGGTGTACATCGTGTACAGCGTGTTCCACAGACAGAAAGCCAGGGACGATTACAGACTTCTACAGCTACAGTTGCAGTTTTGCCAGAAGCAGAAGAAACAGATATTCAGATTAACATGAACGATGTACGCGTTGATGTAATGCGTGCCGGTGGTCCTGGTGGACAGTGTGTAAATACAACAGACTCTGCAGTTCGCTTAACACATATTCCAACTGGTCTTGTTGTAATTCAGCAGGATGAAAAATCCCAGATTAAAAATAAAGAAAAGGCATTCCGTGTACTTCGTGCCCGCTTGTTTGATTTGGAAGAATCTAAAAAACAGGCAGAACGTGCAGCAGCCCGCTCAAGCATGGTAGGTTCAGGTGCCCGCTCTGAAAAAATCCGTACATATAACTTCCCACAGGATCGAGTAACAGACCACCGTATTAACTACAGTGCTCACAACTTACCAGGATTCATGATGGGTAACATGGACGATATGCTTGATGCTTTGAATGTTTACGCAAAAGAAGAACAGCTTGCAGCAGATATAACAAATTTGGAAAACTAAGTGCAAACTGATAGTAAAAGGTGGGGGAAAGCCTTCCCCTGCCTTCAAACGACGCAGTAAACTGCTTACGTTTTCCGTCACCCCTTCTAACGGGGGAATCCCCCGTAACGCCCCCAAAAATGACAATTCAGGAATTTAAGAACCAGGCAACAAAAGAATTATCTTCCTCACCATCCCCTGCTTTAGATATTCAGGTTTTATTAGAATATATAACAGGTTATACAAAATCCCAGATATTATTAAAGCGAGATGAAGAACTTGCTTCAGAAAAAGCAGAATGGTTAAACCAGGCAATAAAAGCCAGAAAAACCGGCTTACCCATAGCCTACATTACAGGACACAAAGAGTTTTTTGGTTACGATTTTCTTGTAAGTCCCGCAGTTCTAATTCCAAAACCAGACACAGAAATTCTTGTAGAAAAAGCCCTGGACATAATTCTGGAAAAAATAGATGCCCGTCCAGATTCTCTACTTACAATCTGCGACATGTGTACAGGAAGCGGCTGCATTGGAATTGCAGTAATGAAAAACCTTATAGAAGTACATAATATACCTTTTGACCGCCTGCCAAAAATCACCATGGTAGATATAAGCCCTGCAGCATTAGAAATGGCAGAAAAAAATACAGAAAAACTTATTGGTCAGGAACATCCACAGGCAAAATCTCTATTCCGCTTTACCCGTTCCAATCTTTTTGAACAAGTTCCATGGCGTTTTGATGTAATTCTTACAAATCCCCCATATATTCCTCACACAATGGTTAATGAACTATTAAAAGATGGAAGAAGTGAGCCACGCCTTGCTTTAGACGGCGACATTACAGAAACCGGGGACAGAGCAAAAATAAATGGTTATGAATTGGACGACGGTCTTACAATCATCAAAAACCTGATTCCACAGATAAAAGAACATTTAAACCCAAAGGGAACAGTTCTTATGGAAGCAGGAGAATACAACGCCCAAGCCACAGCCGCCTGGGCAAAAAACTGGGCCTTTAAAACCCAGATTTATCCAGATTTAGAAGGCCAGCTGCGAGTTGTGGAATTTAAGTAAAAAAAGGATACATTTTTTATTACTTGGTCATTACGGTCTATGAGCATGTCTATTTGTCATATTCGCGGATAAAATCACATTGAGCTAAATTGGAAAGAATTTCTGTAAGAGTTCCACCATCTTTTATATGTGTTGCTTCCTTAATTTCTTTTCAGGATAATCCTTTCTTTTTTTCTGAAAGTGCTTCTACAACTTTTCTATAATTTTTTGAATCCTTAAACAGAGAACGGAAGAGAAACTCATATTCTGTTTTAAGATTTGCATTTTCCTTAAAAAACAGATTATCAATATTCTTTGTTAGAGGAAGGTCTTTTCTAAGCATATCAAGATAGTAAGGAATGCCCCCAAGAATCATATAAAGTTCAAGAATCTGATGACGGTTCATTTCAATCTGTTTAACCTTTTTCAGAAATTCCTCGGTTTCGCCAAGATTAAATGGAGCAAGATAGATGGAACAGCTTGTTCTGCAAAATAATGAAAAAGCAAGGATTTCTCAGCGATAAGTCGTTTTTTTTGATAGTTATCGCTGAGGAATAGAGGGGATTTTACACCTTACTATTTTTGATATTTTTTATTATGCAACCTGTTCTCTAGTTAGATGCAATAAAATACGTACTTTTTCTTTTAGATCAGGACTTTCTATATTTTTAACAGTATCTATGTTTTCTTCACTAGGTTTTGCATTGTTTTTTGCTAATAAATCTAAAATATATAAAGATTCATCAATATTTTTAGTTTTAATATTATTTTCATAAGCTGTAGAACATTCCCAAAAATGTATTGAACTTAATACACTATCAAGAGGTGTCGAGTATTGTAATTCATCAATACAATCTATCATAATAATTGATTGATAATTTACATTTGCACCCTTTTTTATAAGGTATTTACACAAAAATCGTTTTTCCTTAAATAATATATCATTTTCTGGATCAAGGTAACATGCCAAGATGAGCGGTGAATGAAGTTTTTGTCCATTATCAATCGTTGGGACATAATTTACATCAGCATTCCATTCTTCAATTAAATAATAAGCAAGCTTTACAAGGCCGTGGTATATTGCTTTCATTAATGGTGTTTGATTCATAGATAAAGTCTCACTTACATCAAAATGCTTTTCCAACAGAAATTTGATTATTCCAAGATATTTATTATGAATATCATCTTCAGAAGTGTATACATTACCATGACTTGAAAAATCATATTCTGGATTTTTTCGGTAATCATTAAGGTCACTTGAATAATTATAAATTACTCTCGACAACAAATCATCATTTTCATCATATAAATTAAATTTTCCATAATCCCAAAGAAATTCTAACATTTTAACATTATGAACATCACAGACAAATATAGAATAGTCGTCTTCCTCTCCAGAATCTATCAATTCTTTGGCTTTTTCTATATCCCCAAACTCTATTGCAGTCCACATATCCATATAATTTCTATCGTCATCATAAGGAACTATTGTATCATAGCTTCCAAAATCAGAAGTTATAATAACATCAGTTTCATTTTCATCCATTGCCGGGGTAACCTCAGAAATATTTCCAATTTTGGTTCCACACTCTGGGCAAAACTTTGGAGTTCCAGTTAGTTTTATTCCACATTCAGGGCAGAATTTTGGTGCATCAACTAATTTTGTTCCGCATTCCTCGCAGAATTTACTTGTGTCTTTATTTTCATGATTGCATTTTGGACAGATTTTCATTACTTTTCTCCATATGTAAAATTGTATATGATATTTACATCCATTTTATTTCGATATGATTACCTCCAAAACAAGTACATAATGCAAAATTGTTTTTTGACAATTCAAACTGATTAAACTTTACTTCGAACTCTGATTGTCCTTCTAATAAGCTTATAATCTTAGGTTCTTCAAAAACCAAGAAAAAAGTTTCTTCAACCTTTTTTACATTAACTTTTGTTTTTTCAGTTTGGAAATTACCAATCTGCACTGTAGCAAGCTCTTTATGATTTTTTTTTATAATATCTAAATAATTTTCTATTTCTTTTCCCATAATTCTTTTCCTATATATCTTTACAATGCTTATTCAGAAAAAAAAGACTATATGATTGCGTAAATTTCTTCCAAACAATCTTTAAGTGCTGGAATGTTATAGAATTCATTATGAATTATTATATCACCGATTCCGCTCAATCCTCTTCCACAGCCCTCTGTTCCCTCAAATGTTATTTGTTTTCCATTCGATTTCATTCGTCCCATCTTATTATAAGGAACTTTACACCAAGCCCCAGTAGATTTGTCATACAAAGCAGAAGTTGTAAACAACAGTCCATTTTTTCCTTTTCCGAAAACAGTTACATCAATAAAACCAATAATTTCAGATTGACTAGCATCTTTTGCAATATAAGAACGAACATTCTGAAATACTTGTGAATATTCGCTATTGTTAACCCACACATACTTGTATGCTGTATATCCTTTACTTATATCCAAAAGATATTTATCTACAATCTTTCTAATTTTTTCCTCTGTGGTTTCATCGTCTTCATATTCATCTTCATCTACATATTCTTCATAGTCATCAGATTCGGAGTCATCTTCACTGTATGAATAATCTTCATCTTCACTCTCATAAGTATCTTCAACTTCGTCATCTGTTTCATATGAATTATCTTCATATTCAGTAGAATAATCCTCATCATTTTTTTCACCTGAAAGAAGGCTAAAACCACATTCAGGACAGAACTTTGGTGTTCCTTCTAGTTTTATTCCACATTCAGGACAAAATTTTGGTGCTTCAACTAATTTTGTTCCACACTCTTCACAAAACTTTCCTGAGTCGGTATTCTCATGACCACAATTTTGACAAATTTTCATTTTTCATGTTCTCCTAATTCTAAATATTTATAGTTTTGCTCCACATTGTGTACAAAACTTTATTTCAGATATAATTTTTTTTCCGCAATTTAAGCATTGCAGATTTTGGGTAATGTATTTATGTGGTGAAGGCAAGATTTTTCCCTTGCTCATTTTTATCTGCTCTTTGACTTGTGGAATCAAACGCTCAGATTCTTCTGTCAGTTCACCGTTTTTTGAAAGAATCGGAGTGTCTAGTACAGCTTTTATTGTTCCTGCCAGTGCGATTGTTGCCGCTACAGTGTGCTTTTGACTTAATGAAAAACTTTGGTAATTTCCCTTGTGTTCTTGTATGGCACTTGCCGTTTGAATCACGAGAGGAGTAAAGAGGGAATCAAGACGGACAAGCAAATTGTAAAACATATTGCTCCGTCTGCGGATTCCGTCACAGACAAGCCCGGCGTTGTTTAGTTCTTCTGCGGCTCGTTTTGCTTCTGCAAGGTTGGCGTATGCTTTGTCTTTTTGAGATTTTGCTTTTGCTAACATGACAATATTTCCTAAGCCAAAAGCTGCGCCGCCCGCAACAATACTTCCTAACCCACTAAAAGCCCCTAATGTCAATAATCCTCCCCCCATTACAGACAAACTGCCCCCGACTATCAGAGTGGATATTTTGTCTTTCATTTCTTTTAATTCGATAATTGAATTTTGATTTATTCTGAATCTTCCCAGTTCGTTCAAATCAACTGTATTTTGAAGTTCCACATTTTTCAGTTTTTCAACAGTGGTAATAAAATTTGCTATACTTGTTCCTAAGACAAATACTTTTTTGCTCCCCAAGGCAGAAAGAGCTTCCGAGCAAGCACTCTCACGAAAATCAAAATTATGTTTAGCATCAGTAAGGATGCTATTTGCCTGCTCATTTGTGACTTTTGCTTCTAATTTGTCTGATTCCACTTTAGCTCCCACTACAGCTGGAATAATAAATAACAATGGTAATGGCATCTGTTTCCCCTTATCCTAACTGCACTAGTGTGGAAATCTGCTTATGCAATGATTTCTGCGTTAGTTCTAGTTCTGTATATATTTTGTTTCTTTTCCCACTTTGCTCTAATGAATCCAAGAATTCTTTTTCTTGTTGAACAGAAAGCAAGGATTTTGCCGTGTCTTCCATTTCAAGCACATAGGATTTACCGAGATTCATATTTTTTGCGAATAGATGTACAAGACGTTGCTCCGCTTTAGAATATGAAGAATCAGAAAATCCTAAATTTATGAGTGTCCAAAGTACCGTTCGATTGTGAACCGTGTTGCCTTTTTTTGTGTTGTCCTGTGAATACTTTTCAAACTGATGGCGGATAATTGCCTCTCGGTCGCTGTCGCTGTAGGCACTTGCAATAATGCTCATCGTGTTTCTACCCACTTCCTTAATATCTGCATCATCATAGCCTTCGTGCTTCATTATCGAAGAAAACAAATTATGTTCCCGAACCGTCACTCTGCCTCCTAGTGCTAAAAATAAATATATTAAACAAAAATCCTGTTTATTCACATTTTTCTCCTATAATTTGAATGGAGCCAAACTACCCATAAATGAATCAAACTCATTGAAGTTCTTAAAATGAACTTTGCCATTTACTTTTTTTGTGATTTCATTCGCTCCGCTGATAAAGCCGTCAATGTCGTTTAATTTAATCGCTTTGTACATCTGATCAAAAGCATTATTGAATGTGGCAGTGTAGTCAAAAAGATAACGATTTATGAGGCTATTCATTTCTTTGCGATACTGTCGCATAAGCGAAATTACTTCGGCAGATTCTTTTTCTATGCGGATTCGCTCATCGTGTGTAAGTTTTGCTTCTTTGAGCGTACCGAGAATTTCTTTGTAAAATGCTGTAGTGAGCGTATAGCCAACCATTGATCCGATTATCCCACCAACAACAGGAATCGGGATAAGTTCCTGCCCAGCAATAGCAAAAATAACCGAACTCACTTGACCAGTGCCTTTTTCTCCAAGTTCCTCAAGACATTCTAGTCCAGAGATTTCATTACACATAAATTTTTTAAGTGTTTTCCCCGTTTCTACGGTTGTGGTAACAATCGTTGCTGCAATATTTGTCTTAGATAAATCTCGCAACACTTCATTCTTAGCATTTTGCATTGCACCTTTGATTGCACTACCTGTAAATCCTGTAGCAAAACTAAGGGCGCCCGCTTTTACTGTGTCACAACCAACAGAAAATGCGGCTTCATCAACAGTCTTTTCTCCTTTTACAAGTGAAACGCAATTTTTAATAAGCGAAATTCCGCTCCCAATTCCAGCGCCCCAAGCTGCTTGTACTCCACCTGCTTTAAGAGATATTTTTCCTATATCTTTCGTTGTTGATAGTACAGGGTGCAAACGGGCTTCCATTGCCTCTGCATTTGTAATTTTACTGTTTTTGAGACTACCTTTTATTTTTTCATATTTTGCTATTTTTTCTTCAATTTTTTTAGCAACTTCAAGATTTCCATTTGCCTTAACTTTTGCCAGCTGTTTATTATATTTTTCTAGAGATTTGTCTATTTCTGTAAAAACACTTACTTGCTTTCCATCAATCTCTACACCTTCATAATAATCTTTTGGAATTGTAATTTTTGCATTTGCATCAAAATATTTTTGAAATTTCTTAGAAGCAAGCTTATTTACCAGTTCTTTCGGATTGTTACCTACAAACTTCATTTGTTCTTCAGAAATAACAATACCATTTTCGTCTGTAATTATATGGTCAAATAATTCATTATAACTTCCACTACCTTTAATATCTGTGTTATGAATACGCTCAGCACTTTTACTAATTATATTTCTCGCATTTTCACGTGCAGCATATTTATTTTCAGCAGAAAAACCTGCCTGCTGTTTAAGATTTTGTTTTATATATTTAGGATTTAATTTTGATTCAGAAATTTGCTTTAAACCTTTCTTAAGTTGCTCTCCACTTTCATTATCAATTCCTGAATAAGCTATAATATGCTCTTTAACAGCAGAGCCATATCGCTGCACAGTTTCTGTAGAAGCGCCTTCAATAATAACATTCTTATATGTGCTTATCTTTTCATCTGAATTATTATTTAAAGAAGTTCCACATTGAGTACAGAAATTACAATTATCAGAATTTTTACAGCCACAATTCTTACAAATTTTCATAACTCATATTCTCCTTCTTTTACAATTCTAATCTGAGCCCCACGACATCTAATGTCATGAGTTTACGATTTTTTTATCTGTACATCTTCTCTGTACGTTGTAATTCTTCTTTCACTTCTTCCACCAGCTCCTCTGGCCCCAGAACCTTTACCGTATGACCTTGTCCCAAAATAAAGCGCAACAGTTCCTTTTTTTTGGGTGGTCTTAAACTTCAGGTAAACGCTTCCGTCTTCTCGTTCTTCAAGTGTCTGGTCTGAGTGCCAGATTCGATTTGTGGCGTAAGTTGCTATTTCTTTATCAAATATAAGTTCAACTTCAAGAGGAATTTTATCACTAAGCCAGACACCCATTTCTGAATCGAAGTAATCTGAAGTTTTAAAATCTTTTGGAATCCTGAATTTTTTGCTTGTCATTACGGCGTTTTTCATTCTGCCAAAAGAAAAAATACGGACATCGCCTTTATCATGACATTTACCGATTACATACCAGTTGCCTCTTTGGCAAACGGCGTGATATGGATCTATTGTACGTTCCATAAAAGATGGTTTTTGAAGAGGCCTATAATCAAATGAAATGGAGAACCCTTTTTTGATAGCGTCAAAGATTGTTGTGAAAAGTTCTGGTTTTATATTTTCGATTCTGTCAGGGATAAAAGTTATTCGGGGATTTAAAAATGATGTATCTACAGTTATATGATTTGGCAAACAATTTGTAATTTTTTGAAACACTGAGCGAAGTTGATTTTCTAATGGTGTATTACGATATTGTTCTAAAAGGGGATTTAATATAGCGACAGAAAGGGCTTCTCCTTCGGTAAGTGGAATGCTTTTTATAAAAAAATTCTTTTCAGTGTAATGATAACCATGACTATCACTTTCGATGGGAGCGTTGAGAGTATCACGCATGTATTCTATATCTCTCTGAATTGTTCGCGAACTATAGCTTCCATCTTCAATGGATTTAGCAATTTCTTTAGCTGTGTACCATCTTCCCGATTGCAACAATTCATCAATTTTTACTATGCGCCAGTTATTAATCTTTATCTGTCGTTCCATGTCTTTTTTTCTGTAAACTTTTTAGTGTTAGTCAAAACTTGTTATGACAAAATATGTCTTATTATACACCTAAAAATGTCTAATCGCAACATCATTATAATAAACGTGTTGTGAGTTAATATTCAGAATATTAGATTATCGTTGAAAAATATATGTATGACTTCAGATGATATTCAAACTAGACTTGGGGAGAATGTAAAACGAATTCGTAAGGAACAAAATTTGACTCAATTTCAGCTTGCGGAAAAAGCTGATCTTTCTGAAGAAACTGTAAAGAATATTGAGCTTTCAAGGTGTTGGACAAGTGATAAGAATCTTGCAAAACTCACAAATGCTTTGCAAGTGGACATCCATTGTCTTTTTTTACCAGTTTGTAGTTCTTTTGATAAAGATTCAGAAGATTCTACGGTAATTAAAAAGGCTATAGCAGAAAATTTGAAGAATTATGTTAATTCCGTTTTGGATGATCTCACTTCTAAAAAATAAAATGACAATGCCATGGAGGGGGAAGGGATAAGATTTTTATGGCATTGTCATTAAATACTACATTACTAATCTGCTGTTTCTGTTGCTAATGTGATTGTGTTTTCATCAGGTGTTTCACCAGTAAAAACTCTTCTTGTAGCATCCAGAACTTCTTTACAGTTTGCAGAAAAATCTTTTCCTGTTTTCTTAAGCTTATCTTTTACATTTTTCAAAGCAGGTTTTGTTTCTGCATAATCTGAAACGACTTTTCCAGTAACTGCAAGTAATGTGGCGGTAATACAGGTTCCAATTAATTTCTTTATCATAAAAATCTCCCATAAAAACTCCGCGTTAGCGGTCGTGCAGGAGGCACGAAATTGCAGTTTTGCCAACGACAAAATCTGCTCATAGTAGAAATTACATGGATGTAATTTTTACTATGACTTCTTGAGCCTTTTTACATGCTCTTATTTGTATTATAGACTGATGATAATGACAACTAATGTCATGGGTGTTTTTTTTGTTTCACTTTTATGCATCCTTGGAAGAAATAATAGTAAACCCTGAAGCTCGATCGTGTTTTACAGTTTGAATTGAACCATCTTGCCTTGTCTGAGATTCTGTAACAAATCTTGTGTTGTTGTCTGAAGCCTTTGGATTCTTGTATGTGTAAAAATTACAATTATCCATGAAATCTGACATTTCATTGTATCTGTCTACTAATTCATTGTAGTCATTTACATTTTTGTCATACTGCTTACGGACTTCATTTATGACATAACCGGCAAGAGCAATGCCACCTGTAATTAAAAGTTTTTTGAACATAAAAAATCCTCCTGTGATTAATATGTAAAGAAAGATTAACACAGGAGATATGACAAGAATTGTCGTACTTTAAATTATATGCTCGTGAGCCCGTGCTTCCACTACACTATCCTTAATTTCTGGCGGCATTATTACCAGCAATAGTTGAAATTCAAATTACCGTTCGGGCCTGCTTTTTATCTGTTTATTTTCCTTTTGCTGATAATCGTCTACTCCATAGTTTTATAAGCTTTATCAATAGCTTTTATTTCTTTCTTGAGAGATTTGTTTACAGCACTTTTATTAAAGTAAGTAATGTCCAGATTTT
>SAMEA3663085__coassemble_164_pt1 | contig 32466 bp, 17 predicted proteins | sample SAMEA3663085__metabat2_low_PE_011 | metagenome-assembled genome bin SAMEA3663085 (sample SAMEA3663085) | pig gut metagenome | biome: pig gut; feature: pig-associated habitat; material: faeces | place: France | collected 2012
CGCCATGTACACCTGGTACCTGACGAATCTGCTGAAGAGTAACGGAATCAAAACCTGTTCCATACCATCTCAATGTCATTTCCATAATATAATAACCTCTAACTTATTATTAACTATTTTCGCATTAATGTATAAGAAAAGTATAACACCGAGACTTTGTTTTGTAAATAATAAAAATGCTAGTATACTAGTGTTTCTTATTGTAATTTTGAGGATTATTTATTGAAGATTTATTTTTAATCTAAAAGTTGCAATGGAAGTATTTGGTGCTGAATCAAAAATCCATTTATTTATTTGAGTTTTTATTTCCGATAAAACAATTGGAGCAATTCCAGCACTGTTTTTAAATGATATATTATAGACGTTTCCTGCTTCATTTATGTAAAACGATATTACTAAATCACGATTTTCTGTTATGGCTTTTGATGCTTCTGAAGAAAATGTAATTTTTAATTCAGATTTTAAACTTCTGGAAGCACCATCATTAAATTCAAAAGGTCCACCTGTAGCAGTTTTTTGTGATGATGAGCTTGAAGCATTTGCAGTACTACTGTTTGATGAATTTGTACCTGCCGCTGCATTACTATTTGCCATTTGACTCAAAGAATTTAGAGTAGAACTAGATGCTGTATTATTTGTCGCCCCAGATGAATTTGTACCAGAGGAACTGCTTGCTGTCGGATTAGATGGAGAGCTTGTAGTTGCGGCAGCACCTGAAACACTATTCTGGCTCTGAACCTTTGTTGTTGCAACAGATTGACTTGTTTGTGCATTAGACGAATCTCCAAACATTGCATCCCAATCCACATTACTGTAATCTTTTGGTTTTGTATTAGCAGTCTGAGTTTTTAGCATATCATCTACTGAGTTTGCATAGTCATATGTTTTTGCAGAGGTTGTACTTGCAGTTTGAGAAACGGGTGAACTTTCAGGCACTGGAACAGGCTGTTTTGCTGTAGAAGCTGGAGATTTCTGAGCATTATTTGTATTTACAGGAGCTGGATTCTTTTGCTTTTGAACGGGCTGACTAACTGGTGTTTCAACCGGCACCTGCTGTTCTACTGCTGGCAATCTTTCTTGGGCAGAAGCATTTTGTGCCATGTCTGCTTCACTTCCTGCCATGTCTGCTTCACTTTCCGCTTTTCCACCAACCTTATCTATCATTTCCTGGGTTATATTTGGAACATAATGATCCTCCGGACTAAGCATCAGCTGAACAACTTCATATTTAACATTATCATTTTTCTTAGGTCCAATATAAATAGCACAAATAATAAAAATGAACCAAAATAAAGTTGTAACACCTAAACTTATTACACGGCTTGAAGCATGAGGAAGACTATCTTTTCCAAAAACAGGGAGACGTATCATTCTTCTGTGGCAGTCCTTAAATTAACAATGCTGTATCCATTTTCCCGGGCAATATCCAACAGTTTTACGATTGTTCCGTGAGTTACATTTGAATCAGCCTGTAAAGTCACAGGAAATTCTTTTTTATCCACATCCCCTGTATCATAAGAACTCAAATAAAGACCAAGAGAATCTAAAGAAACAGGTTCATCGTTAAAAAATAAAGATTCATCTTCTTGAGCATAAATTGTAATACCTTTAACAGCAGAACCTTCCGAAGTATGACTGGTAGGCAAATTTAGCTTAATACTTGGTACAATAGCAAAGGTTGTAGAAACTAAAAAGAAGAGAATAAGCTGAAATACAATATCTATCATTGGGGTCATATCAACATTTGGTTGAATACCGTTTCTTCTAGCTTTAATTTTCATTATCTAACACGTCCAGAAAGTCTTAATACAACTGATGTAACTACAGATTCCATTTCTACAATACGTTTATTTACTCGAGAAACAAAGTAATTGTGAAAAATTACCGCAGGAATTGAAACACACAAACCGGCAACAGTTGTAACCAATGCTTCAGCAATAGAACCAGCCAATAAAGCAGGGTCTCCCATTGAAGCCCCACCACCAAGAACACCAAAAGCTTTAATATTACCAGTTACAGTTCCTAGAAGACCAAGTAAAGTTGAAATATTTGCAATTGTTCCAAGGGGTGTTACAAGATGTTCAAACTTTGGAATAACAAGATCCATTTCTGCTTCCACAGTATCACGAAGATCTCTTTCTTCATAATGACGACAATCTATTGCTTTTTTAATTACCATAGCCATTGGAGTTCCTGCTTCAACACAGGAAGAAACAACTTCTTCGTAATCATGAACTGAAAGAGAGTTGATTAATGTATTTCTTAATTTTGCATCTCGTTTTTTAATATTAAAAAAATAAACACAACGTTCTATAATAATATAAGTTGCAATTACTCCACAAAGAATAATTGGAATCATTAAGATTCCACCTGCCTTTAATGTTTCCATCATTTTTAATACCTGCCAAAAACTATAATGTAAATTTTAATAACAATGTTATGCTGCCACTGTCACAAATGTAACAACCGGCATAATTTCTTTCTGCTCCAGAAAACAATTTAATTAAATCTTTTGTCAGAAGCATGATTTCTACAGAGTCATCAACTTCTGGATGCAATTTTAAAGATACTTCTGTATTAATTACAGGAAGCTTATCTTCTGCATCAAGTGCACCTTTTGCTTCAATAAAGGTCTTCCAGTTTGATTCAGAATCATACTGAATTTTTCCGTAATATTCATATCGATTTTGCAGTGGCTCTAGATCAAATAGATTTAATGCAAATTTTCCTGTTATTTTAAACATATTATATTTAAAATCAACAGTAACATCAGAACCTAGTGATGTTTTATTTTTCATTTCATAAACATACAGACCATTTTCCGGCATTCCGCTGTATACAGGAATCCAGGTTCCATTATTGCAAGCTGTCTGAGTATAATTAACAGCTCCCTTTACAACAAACTTATTATCTATCAGCATATTTGCTTCAAAGGAACCAAACCAATTACTTGTTTCATCAGGAATAAAAGAAAATGCTGTATATTTGTATTTTTTTTCCAATTGGGCAATATCAGTTTTTTGAGACTTTAATCCCCCTTCCACTGTAATTCCTACAGAACTATAATCCTTAAAAGGAATTGTAAAAACAGCTTTTGCATCAAAAGGAACAATAACTTTATTTTCATTCTGATGACTTCCAAACAAAAGACCTGCATCCGCAGAAAGATAAACATTATCATTTTTCCAATTTACATTTGTATTTATCAAACCACGATTTAAGGTTTTTCCAGAGGTATATATTGTATTTGAATCAACAAGGGAGCCTTTTAAATCCATATCCAGATTATAAATCCCTTTAATTTCTAATTCCAAAGAATCATTAAAAAATGTTCTGCTGTATTTTATTAATGGTGCAAATGACAAGGTTCTAGATTCTGCCTGCCAGGAAGCAATCTGAGAGTTATCATCTTTATTTGTAATATCTGAATATCTGTTATAAAAATTTCCCAGCAAAGACATATTTAAATATGAAATATTGGAAATATATAAATTGTAATCAATATCAACATCTATAAATGTCTGATTCAACCCGCTTAAATTTTCTACTGCACTCTGAAATCCATTTGTACTTGAGGCATAATTACCACTTAAAGTTAAATTTCCGTTTGTAAAAGACATGGCTTTATACAACACAATTCCTGTATTAACAGAATTGTAACAATCGTTTAAAGATTTTCCTGCCAATCCAGCAACAGAATCATGAATAAATTCTATTGAATATGGTTCAGATTTATTATTATTTTTTACACCAAACTGCCCTACAAAAGAAGGAGGATATCCCCCTCCCACTTTACCTTCTACTACTGTATCAGAAACAGCTTCTGGTTCTTTTTCCATGGGGGAAGCTTCTACAATTTCTTCTTCTGGTAAAACAGGAACAATATCACTTGTTTTTAAAGGAAGTGGTGCAACTATTTCTAAGTCTGGTGCTGGTATTTTTACAGACTGGACACCGCCTTCAATAACTGTTGTTACATCTGGAAGTTCAATCTTTTCAGATTGAGAAAAACAAAGACTGCTTATAGCAATCATCATAATATTTATTATAAAAAGCTTATTTTTCATATTTTTTCATCCTATTAAAACAAAGCATCCACATTCCTTGACTGTCTGCTTTCTGGATACAACTTTTTCAGAGCATTGGCAGTTTCTCTTGCATCTCCAGTTTGTCTTAATTCTAAGAAAGAACTAACTGCCTTATATAAAACTGCAGGAGCATTTCCCTTATCTTTTCCACTTAGTCTGTAATATTCTGCTGCCTTAATATATAAAGCCGGTTTATTCTCTTCTTTATCCCAATCTGCAATATATTCTGTAACTTGTCCTAAACCAAAAGCTTCATCTGCATCCTTCTCATTTGCTCTTTTTTGCAGGTTTTTTGCAAGAGCCAAGGCAAAATCATCTTCTGATTCTTCAATATACAAATTAAAAAGTTCATAAGCAGCAAGTCTTCCATTTTTTGTTTCTATGCCACCTAACTTTTCCACTTCTGCCTGTTTTTCTGCAATAACTTTTTTGTTCCCTGCCACAACAGAATTCAAAATCTTTATCTGATATGGAATTCCATCTTGAACAGCCTGCGAATTATAGTTATTCACCAAAGTTTTAGCAATTTTCAGCGCATTGTTATAATCTTCACTTTCGTAATATGCCTGGAACAAATTTTTATTTGCACCGTACATATAAACACTGGCAGGATATTTTGTAACAATATTTTTGCTATTTATAATTGAAAGATCATATTCTTTGCAGCGGAGATAACATTCTCCACAAAAATAATATGCAGCTTCTATATATTTTCCTCTTGGATATGACTTTATATATGAAGAAAAACGATTTGCAGCAGTAGAATAATCATTCTGAGCATAAAACAATTCACCATCTTTATAAGCAGCATCTTCTGCCAAATCTTCTGTACTAAATTTTTCTTGTATCTGAAGATATAAATCATCTGCTTTTGAATACTTACCTGCTTTTTCAAAAATTTGTGCCAGTGTGAAAAGACAAGTTAATCCAAAATCAGACTTTTCGTTTATATAAGGATTTAATGTTACTTCTGCCATAGAATAATTCTGGCACTCTGTATAAATCTCTGCACAGAATAAAACCGCATTATGAATTTCTTCCTCTTTAAAACTGATTTTAATTAATTTTTCAGCTAATTCTGCGGCTTTTGTGTAATCTGAAATCAATACAGCTGATTTTGCACCTAACTCATAAGACTGTCGGGCAAGAGCAATTTCTGATGTGTTATCAGCAAAGTCACTGAATTGGATGTAAGCCTCTTTGTAATTTCCCATTTTATAAGTAGCATAGGCTTTGTAAAATTCAGAAACCTCTGAATATACAGCTTTTTTGCCATTTTTTGAAACATATGCATTAAAACTGTTAGAGGCAGCTTTCCAGTCCTTAAGATTTAAATAACAGATTCCAAGCATATAATCCTGATATGTTTCTTTAGAAAGCTTAATTACATTAATTGCAGAATCATATTTTTGAAGATTATAATAAACTTTTCCAAGATTCATTTTTTGAACAGAATCCAGCTGATTAACTCCAATTTTTTCGTAAATATCCAGGGCTCCAGTATATTTTTTTTGTTTTGCCAAAATTTGAGCATATAAAATATTTAATTCTTTACTTTCAAAGCTTTTGCCACCCTTGTAATAATAATTTCCAAGGAGCTGCTCCGCTTCACCATACTGCTCATATTCAATAAAACTTAATGCTTCAAAATAAATTGCATTTTCATCAATACCATTTAGTTGAGCCGCATAATAACGAACATTACTCCAATCACCAAGAATTGCATAACAATGTGTAAGTAAAGAGATATAAGAGTTTACAATTGTTTCATTTTTTTGTGATTTGTTTTTAGAAGCGGAAATGTCATCTTCTAAAGGTAAAAGTTCATTTAATGCTTTATTAGCAGCAATTGTGGAAGTAGGATTTTCATCGATAAAAGTTTTTGCCGAAATAATTTTTTGGGCAATTTCTTCATCTTTGGCACGCTGCTGTGTTTTAGCAAAGACCGACACTGTCATTAAAAGAAAAAATAATATTAATCTGTTTTTCATAGTAATTACTTCAATACAAAGTTTTCTGATGATCGCATTCTTGTAAGATATACAAAATCTTCAGGATAATTAAGGCAGAAATCACTTAACGAAAGCATTCTTCCCTCAATAAAGACTTTGCAATCAAAGGTATTATCAGTTTTAAAATATGGAAAGAAAACAACACATCTATTAAAGGTTTTTAATTCTGGTGTAATTGTTTTATCTGTTTCTCGGATTGCACCTAAATAAAAAGTATCAGGTTCAGTTGCAGCCAGAACATACAACAAAGATTTTAGAATTGTTGTTCTATAACCAGAATCTGGAATAAAGCTTACAGTATTGGCAGTTCCATTTCCTGGAACAAGAGAACTGGCAAAAGGATTAATAGTTACATCGACTCCTGATTCAGGATAAACATATTTTCTGCCAGAATAAACTGACACTACTGCAGAGGCAAGATTTCTAATCCAATCTAAAGAAAAGAATAAACTGTAGCTTTGAGAGCGAATACCTTGCACACCTGTATCTTTTACTGAAACTGTTTGAACAATTAATGGAGAACGTTTTAAAAGTCCCCCGGAAACTGGAAATACCAAACCATCTGCAATCCATTTTGCAAAACCTGCTGAAGAAAGAAATAATTTGTTACTATTTTCTTCCGGTTCATACATTGGCGTTCCAGATGCAATGGAAATCAAACAATTGTTTTCATCATACATTGCATCATCTGTTATAACAACACGAGGCAAATTATTTTTAATTGCCTGAATCATAAAATGAACCCCATGATAGTATGATGAATCTATAAGAACATAATTCCAGGGGATACTTTTCTTTGTAAGAGACATTAAATCGTCAAAAGATGCAGAATAAAATTGAGAAAAAGGAACTCCTGTTGAAACACCTTTTGCAGCATACTCACCAAAAATTACTAAATCAGCAGTTGCTACTTTTCCGTATGGAGATACCTGAACAAAAACATCACTGTCGCCTGTAAAAAAATATCTGATACGCAATGGTTTATCAGTTGCTTTATCTTTAATTAAAACCCAGGTTCCAGGCAAATTACCAGGATACACAATTTGCTGTTCTTTTACTAATGCACCCTCTGAAAAAACATTTACATCCATTGATTTTCCAGAAGCAACATAAATACAATAATATGAATCTGCTTCTTCAAAATAAATCTTAAATTTCTGTCCGGCACCATTTGCCCGTATTTCCGGTATTTTTTCTCTTAATTCATCAATGGAAGCTTCAAACCAGGACTCAATAATATCTTTACGGATATCGGCAGAGTCCTGAATTCCACGAGAATTATATTCAGCAAAAATTACACTTGAGAAAAATAAAAATAAGCAGAAATTCAAAAAGATTTTTTTCATTTTCAGTTTCCTATTTTTTCAAATCTATTAGTTTTCAGCAGGATCTGTATCTGTTGCACCTTCTGCAAGTCTTATTTCAGCCTTTACTAATGTGCCATCAGACATTTTTATCATGCCGTCTTTTACTTCATCTGGATGCTTACCAACTGGAGCATTAGAAAGCAAAAGTTTAAGACGGTTCAACTGATTAACTTCTGAACTACCTGGATCAAAATCTATTGCACTAATATTTGAATTTGGGAATCTTCTTCTTAATTCCTTTATCATACCTTTTCCAGTAACGTGGTTTGGAAGACATGCAAAGGGCTGAACACAAGCAATACTTGGAGCACCACTGTGAATCAGTTCTACCATCTCTGCTGTTAAAAACCATCCTTCCCCAGTAATGTTACCAAGTTGTACAATATCATCTACACCTTTCATCATTTCATAAATTGAATTTGGTGCATCAAAACGACGACTTTTACGAAGATACTTTTTCATTTTTCTACGGAAAAGTTCCAGACCCCAAACTAAAAGGCGGGCATTTCTTTCTGTTTTAGCATCAAATGCCAGCTGTTTATGGCGGAAAATACCAGTTGCAAATGTATAGAAGAAGAAATCAAGAAGATCTGGCATAACACATTCAGCCCCTTCTTTTTCTATTGTTTCTACAATCTGATTGTTTGCAGTTGGATGGAACTTAACAAGAATTTCACCAACAACACCTACTCTAGGTTTTTTAATAGGTTTTAATGGAAGATTATCAAAATCATGGATAATATCCTTCATAAGCTTGTTGTACTGAGAAATTTTTATACCTTTTGCAAATAAATCTTCTGCAACAGCATTCCATTTTTCGTAAAGCTGATTTGCACTGCCAGGAACAGCTTCATATGGTCTAACACGATAAAGAACACGCATTAAAACATCGCCTACAACCAGGGCTTGGGCAAGATTCATAACAAGTTTAGGAGTAAGTTTAAAACCAGGATTTTTTTCAAAACCTTGAGCACTTAAAGAAAGTACTGGAATCTGTGACAAACCTGCATCATTTAATGCACGACGAATAAAACCAATATAGTTTGTTGCTCTACAACCACCACCAGTCTGGGTAATGATTAATGCAACTTTATCAAGGTCATATTTTCCACTTTCAAGAGCACTAATCATTTGCCCGGCAACCAGCAAAGACGGATAGCAGGCATCATTATTAACATATTTAAGACCTGCTTCTATAGCTTTTGGATCTACTGCATCAAGAACAACAAAATTATAGCCGCCACTTCTAAAGGCTTTCTGTAAAAGTCTAAAGTGGATTGGAGACATTTGAGGACCAATAATAGTGTAATCTTTCTTCATTTCTTCTGTAAAAATTACACGATGATATGCAGCCGAATATTTTACAACTTTTCTTTTATTTCTCCGTCTTTCTTTTACAGCAGCAATTAAAGAACGAATTCTAATTCTAACAGCTCCAAGGTTAGAACCTTCATCAATCTTAATAAGAGTATACATGCGACTCTTTGAACGAAGAATTTCATCTACCTGATCTGCTGTAACTGCATCAAGACCACAACCAAAGCTTGTAAGTTGAACCAGTTCAAGATTTGCCATTTCTGAAACAAACTGAGCGGCACGGTAAAGTCTGTTATGATAAACCCACTGATCTATAATACGCAATGGGCGTTCAATATTTCCAAGATGAGCAATAGAATCTTCTGTAAGAACAGCAAGTCCAAGACCATTAATCATTTCTGGAATACCATGGTTAATTTCTGGATCTAGGTGATATGGACGACCGGCCAGTACAATTCCGCTGCCACCTTTTGTAATCATTTCTTCAAGAGCTTCTTCTCCGGCTTTTCGAACATCTTCCTTAAACCTGTTCTGTTCATCCCATGCTTTTTCTACAGCGGCATAAATTTGTTTTTTAGAAAGCTGTGGGAATTTTGGAAGTAATTCTTCACATAAACGTTCTGCTAAACGAGGCTTATCATAAATTGGAAGGAATGGATCCATGTATGTAATAGAAGGGTCCTGTCGCAAAGCATCAATATTGTTTCTTAAAACTTCTGGATAACTTGTTACAATTGGACAGTTATAGTGATTTCCCGCTCCTGCATCTTCCTGTTTTTCATAAGGTGCACAAGGATAGAAAATGAATTTTATACCACGTTGAATAAGGCTTTCTACATGTCCATGACTGATTTTTCCAGGATAACAAACTGATTCAGAAGGAATTGTTTCCAAACCTTTTTCGTAAACAGTGCGGGATGAACGCTGACTTAAAATTACCCGGAAACCAAGTTCATTAAAGAATGTAAACCACAACGGGTAGTTTTCGTACATATTTAATACACGAGGAATACCTACATCACCCATTGGAGCTTCTTCTGGACGCCGAGGAACATAATTAAACAAGCGTTTATATTTCCATTCAAAAAGATTTGGCATTGGGCCCGGATCATCATCATCAAGACCTGTATTTTTCTTGTTGCTGGCATCTATAACATTTCCTTCCAGTTCGGCACCTTTTTCACAGCGGTTACCTGTAATGAAAGTGCGTTTTTCACCACCAGTAGCAAAAGTATTAATAGTAAGAAGACAGTTATTTTGACATTTACCGCAGCGTTTAAGCTCCAGGTCTACATGGAATTTTTCCAGTTCTTCTAAAGTTGCAATATTTGAACGAACATCGTGTACAGTACCTTCTGGCTCCCCAGGTTTTGGTTCCATTAAATCAATCCACTGATCAAGAGCAACAAGGGCAGAACCATAAGCACCCATAAGACCTGCAACATCTGGACGGTAGACATTTACACCGCCAATTTTTTCAAAAGCACGAAGAATGGCATCATTAAAGAAAGTTCCACCCTGTACAACTACTTTTTCACCAATATCAGAAGCTTTGCGAAGTTTTATTACTTTGAACAAAGCATTTTTAATTACAGAATATGAAAGACCTGCCGCAATATCTGCAACGGAAGCCCCTTCTTTCTGAGCCTGCTTTACACGACTGTTCATAAATACAGTACAGCGGCTTCCTAAATCTACAGGTTTCTGGGCCATTAAAGCAATTTTTCCAAATTCTTTAACATCCATTCCCATAGTATTTGCAAAATTGTCCAGGAAAGAACCACAACCAGAAGAACAAGCTTCATTAAGCTGAATGCTTACAATTGCACCGTCTTTCATGCGAAGACACTTCATATCCTGGCCCCCAATATCAAGGAGGAATTCTACTCCAGGAACAAAGAAGTTTGCAGCACGGAAATGAGTAATTGTTTCAACTTCCCCAGAATCTACTCCAAGAGCAGCCTGGAATAAAGCTTCACCATAACCAGTAGAAACAGAACGGGCAATATATACATCCTCTGGTAAAATCTTATATAAATCTTTTAAAACTTTAACTGCAAGCTCCACAGGATTTCCCTGATTATGAGCATAGAAATCCCAGATAATACGGCCGTCTTTATCTATAAGACAGGCTTTTGTAGTTGTAGAACCGGAGTCTAAACCTAAGAAAACAGGACCGTGAGTTTTGTTCAAATCTCCCCGCTTTGCTTTCTGTTCTGCATGACGAACTTCAAATTCATCTAATTCAGCCTGATTTTTAAACAATGGTTCAAGGCGCTGAACTTCACTTAATTCTGCCCCAACAAGATTAGAAAGGCTTTCACGGAATTCTTTAATTGTTGGGAATTTGTAATTACCGTTATCAAATTTACGTTCTGCACCAAAAGCACAACCACTGGCAACAAAAAGCTGAGAATCTTCTGGAACAATAATTTCATCATCTTTTAAATGGAGAGTTTCAATAAATCTATAACGAAGCTGATCTAAAAAGTGTAATGGACCGCCAAGAAATGCAACATTTCCACGAATTGGTTTTCCACAGGCAAGACCTGAAATTGTTTGAGAGACTACTGCCTGGAAAATGGAAGCCGCAATATCTTCACGGCGGGCCCCTTCATTAATTAAAGGCTGAATATCAGTTTTAGCAAATACACCACAACGAGCAGCAATGGAATAAATCTGCTGGGAACCTTTTGCAAGTTCGTTTAAGCCCGAAGCATCTGTTTCCAAAAGTGCGGCCATCTGATCAATAAAAGCACCTGTTCCACCGGCACAAGTACCATTCATACGTTGTTCTACACCGCCTTTAAAATATGTAATTTTGGCATCTTCGCCACCAAGTTCAATTACTACATCAGTTTGAGGAATAAGTTTTTTTACAGAAGTTGTAGCAGCAATAACCTCCTGAATAAAAGGAATATTAAGCCACTGAGAAACTGAAAGACCACCAGAACCAGTAACTTTGACTGTTACAGTCTGGTCTTCTTTTGCCGGATACTGTTGCTGGAGAAAATCCAGAGCCTTGTTTACAACATTAATAATTGTACTACGAATATCTGCTCTATGGCGCTGATAATCACCATAAATCAGTTTATCATCATCATCAAGGATTGCAACTTTTACAGTTGTTGAACCAACATCAATACCTATGCGTACAGGTACCATTTCTGCATTATTTTCCATAACATCAGTTTAATAATAAAAAAATAATTATTCAACAGAAAGAATTTTTACAAAAGCACCTGGTATAATATCTTTTAAATTAAAATCTTCTTCGTTTCCTTCTTCATCAATGCTTGGTGCAAACTTATAGTAACCAGCATCATCATAAGGAAGAATTCTTCCCTTAATTATTGATGTACTATAAATTTCTACCTGAGTTCCTTCCTTTATAAGAAGTCTTGCTCTTGGCACAACATACATAATAACAGAATCTTTATCTACTGCATGAACTACAACAGCAGACTGACCAGCCCCATTTACCATCTGATCAATACACTTTGTATAATTATAATTTACCCTTGTGTAATACTGTTCCATTGCATTTTTTTCAAGTTCCTTCTGAGCAGAAAGCTCCGCAAGCTCTTTTTCGGATTCTTCCTGCAGCATCTGAATCTGACTGTTTAATTCATCAATTTGTGCCTGCAGTTCTTCTTTCTGAGACTGTAAAAGTTCTACTGTTGATGTAAATGTTGAACTCATTTCATTAACAAGCTTATTTGTTGTAGAAACAAGAGATGGAATAGAATTTTTTTGAGGAACAGCTGCTATGAACTTATAAACATACTCATATTTTGTATACAAATCATTATACTGCTGAAAATTCTGTGCCAGTTCCTCATTTTCTGCCCACAAAGCTTCGTAATCAGATGCATTAAAATCACTGATAAGTTTAAATTTGTACTCTTTTTCTATTTCTTTTGCCTGGGCATCCTTAATAACAGGATCAAGTCGTTCAATTTCTTTTGCATACTTTGAAGTAACTTGTTTTACTGCACTACGGACACTATTATTTGATGTATAAACCTTTATTTCTTCTTCAAGCTGACTAATTCGTTCTTCATATGAGGCTACAAGTCGTTTTCTTTCCATTTCCTGCACAGAACGCTCGCTGGATACTGCTTTTTCTAATTCTTTTGCAGATTCAATTTTCGATGCATCATAGGATGCAAGTTCTTTTTTATATTTTTCTACATCTGCTTCAAGAACTACAAGCTTTTCTTCATATTGAGCTTTTATGGCTGCTACTTTTTCTTCATATTCGGCAATAATATTTCTTTTTCGTGATGCAAAGGCGGTATCATCAACTAATTGAACGGATTCAAGAACAAATAAATCATCATCACGCTTAGTTTCAGCCATTTTGATTTCATTTTCCATCTGGGCAATAGCCTGATCACGCTTTTTTACAGCATTATCATATTTATCTTGAACTTTTGTAACACTATCAAGCAATGCTTTAAGATTCAATGAATCAAATTCTTCAAGATTAATTTCTATAGATTGATTTTGTTTATTAATTGTATATCTTAATATAAAAGCAATACCTACTGTAAAAAGAACACAGGCTAAAATCATAAAAAAAACAAAGGGCGATTTATTCTTTTTTGTTTTTGCATATTCTTTTTCAAGATTGTATGTACTTGCAGTTCCCGAATGCATCTGCAAATTATCCAATTCTTTATTCAAGAAAAGAAGTACATCTTTATGACGCTGAGCACTAGTTAATTCATTTGCTTCTATTTTGTTGTCATTGTCCATATACCACTCCAATCCTCTGGTGCTGCTTTAAGTCCCATTCTTTCAAGGAATACTTCTGCACAATCTAATTCACAATCTTTAAAAGCTCTTCTGGCTGATTTCCAATCTCCTTCATAATAAGCCTTTAATCCATCTTCAAACATATTATATTTTTCTATTAAAGCATTATCCATTTCTAAAGTATCAAATGGGAAAAAGATTTTTTTACCTTCTGTTTTTCCTTTTACCTGAACCATATCAATTTCAAAAAACTTATATCGTTCCGATTCTCTTTCAACTTCGTTTTTTACATATTCAGAAACAATTACTGGAAGATGATAAATGCGGGTAAGACCTTCCAGGCGGGATGCAGAGTTTACATTATCACCAATTACAGTATTTGCCATATGTTCATTTGAACCAATATTTCCGTAGAATACATTACCACCGTCAATACCAACACCAACATCAAGCAATACTGCCTGAAAAACTCTTTCTTCAGATTCTGTTAATGCACGACGTTTTTCAACTTCTTCACGACGCTGAATCATAGTTTCTCTAAGACTTGCTGTTTCGTGAGTAATATCCCATGCTGCTCTAACGGCATTAAAAGATTTTGACATATTTGAATCTAATGTACCGTAAATTGCAAGAATAGCATCTCCAATAATAGAACCAACTACACCACTGTTTTCGTGAACATTATGAATAACCTTGTTATAGTGAACATTCAAAACATCAATAATGTCATTTCCAAGAGTTTCTGTTCTATATGTAAAGGATTTAATATCAGAGAAAAGCATTGTAAGTTCCTTCTGGCTACCTTCCAACGCAATACGCTGATCTGTATAAGCTTTTTTTACAACGTCTTTTGAAACAAACTTCTGGAATGTGCCTAAAAGGTTATTTACGGAAGAAGAAAGGGAGTTGAATGAAGCTGCAAGGTATGTAATATCATCGTTAGGAGCATTTGAAAGATCTATCAAATCTAACTGTTTGTGTTGCTGCATTTCATACAAATCATTTGTAATCTGTTTTACTGTTCTAAACTCTCTGTTTACAATCAAAGCACCAATAATTACGAATACAATAGTAAGAAACAGGATAATTAATGATGTAAGAAGATATACACTACGAGAATTATCTGAAAGATCAGACATTTGTTCTGCACGAATTAAATAAAAATCCCAATCAGCCTGATATTTATAAATACCAAAATATTCACCCTGATAATCTTTAAAATGTATAGAGCCTTCTGTAATTCCAGCTTCTTTTTTTTCAACCATAGATTTTAAAACTTCTGTATCTTCAAAGCTATTCCATAAAAATCCATCTGTATTACTTGCCATAAAACCAACTAAACCAGTTGGTGTAATTCCCGCTGCCACACTATGTGGATTTTTAAAACCTGTTTTTGCAACTTTTGAAAGTGCCTGCATAGATTCATATCGGTTTTTAGAATATGAATAAATCTGGAATTGATTTGTAGCATCATTGTAAATTTCTTTTAGCTGACTAACCATAATTTCATTATTCAAGTTGATAATCTGTTTTTGAAGAAGTTCAATAGAAATAATGTTTGTTGTAAAATTTGAAAGAAGGATAAGTGAAATAAATATAAAAAGAATCTTTAATCCAAGAGGAATAATTCTTGTTTTTCCAACCTTCGCAAATATACCTTTTTTAGCTGCCATTAAAAGTTTTCTCCCAAAATATATTATTATATTGTAAATCAATTGATAAAATTTCTCAACTTAGATATTTTAGTTATATGAGCAAAAAAGAAAAATCAATAATTAAATCGGGAATTGTTCTTTCCCTTATGACTTTGGCATCCCGCATTATGGGACTTGTTAGAGAAATGACTCGTGCCGCATTTTTAGGAACCAGCATGTTTGCAGACGCTTTTACAACTGCTTTTATGATTCCTAATCTTTTGCGAAGACTGTTTGCAGAAAACTCTATCTCTGCAGCCTTTATTCCAACATTTAAAGAATATCTTCAGAAAGGTGATGGAGAAGAAAATAAAAAATCTACTCAGGAATTTTTAAGTGCAACATTCACACTGCTTTCTTTCTGTACTGCCCTGGTTGTTATTTTGGGAATTATAATTACACCTCTTATTATTCCAATTTTCTGTAAAGCTCCTGCGGCTGATGCTGCAAATTACGGGGAATTAATAGCCGCTTATGAATTAAAAGTATCGGAAATGACATTTTTAACAAGAGTTATGTTCCCTTACTTATTTGTAATTTCCATTGCTGCCCTTTTTCAGGGAATTCTTAATGGCTGTAAAATTTTTGCTCCATCTGGCTTTACACCGGTTTTGTTTAATTTGATTGTTATTATTGCAACTTATGTTCTTTCCCCATATACAAGCAACCCTGCAAGAGCAATGGCTATTGGTGTTGTTGCAGGTGGTTCAATTCAGGCTTTATTTCAATGGCCTTTTATTCGTAAGACTGGCTGGAAAATGACCCTGACCACTTTGAAAAAGACATTCAGTAATCCTGGAACAAAAAAAGTTATTGCGCTTATTGCACCAACAATTATTGGGATGGCAGCATATCAGTTAAATGATGTTGTTTCCACATCCCTTGCAAATAGAGCTGGCGAAGGAATTGCTTCCAGCCTTCAGTATTCTTTGAGATTGCAGGAACTTGTGCTTGGTATTTTTGCAGTTTCAATTGGTACTGTTATTCTGCCAGATCTTTCGGGACTGGCGGCAGAAAAAAAATATGGAGAATTTAACACCATGCTTTTGCAGGCAATTAAAATTATGGCCTTAATTTCTATTCCAGTTACATTCTACTCTCTTGTAAATGGAAAAGAATTAATAACTTTAATTTATAAATCAAAAAGCTTTGATGAAGAATCTGTAATGCTTACATTAGGTGAATTCAGATATCATATGATTGGGCTTTTATTCATAGCTTTAAACCGTATTATTGCTCCGGCATTTTATGCACAGAAAAACCCAAAGCTTCCAACCTTAGCTGGAATTATCAGTTTTATAGGAAACATTTTGTTTGCATTAATTCTTGTTTTACCAATGAGTGGAAACGGTATTGCCCTGGCTCTTACTATTGCCAGTTTTATCAATACAGTTTTTCTTTTTATTTTTATGAAAAAGATGGAATCTATGGAAGTTGGCAAGCTTGTAAAAGGAACAATACTATATTGTGTAAAAATCACAATTTTTTCTATAATTGCTTCACTTCCTGTTTATTTTCTAAGACCAGTTTTATTAAACCTGTTTGCAAATTATTCAAGAATTATTTCCCAGGGAATGCCATTGGTTATTTCCCTGATTGTTTTTGCAATTACTGGAGTTATTCAACTTGTAATTACAAAAGATAAAATGACTGTAGTTATATTAAAAAAACTTAGAATTTTGAAATAATGGAAAGCCCGCAGATTACGCTGATTTTCGCAGATAAGCGCTGATTGCAGGTTAGTGTTTTATAGTTAGGATTTTTGACTGAGGAATTATATGAAAGAATATAGTAAAGATGAACTGAAGAAGATATATGCTGGAAGACGTGCCAGACTTGGAAGCTACATGGAAAACAATGGGATTTGTGCAACTGTTTTTATTGACAGTGAAGAACACCGGGATCCTGCAATTGCATATTACACAGGTCATGGAAATGATGCAGTTCTTATCATCTTTTCTGACGGTTTTTCTATTCTTTGCCCATGGGATGAAAATCTTGCAAAGCTTTATGCTTATGCAGATAAACTAATTCCATACACTCGCTACAAGAACAAAGCTATTGATGCTGTAAAAAACATTTTAAACATTGGTTACACCCATGGTATTAACAGCAAAGTTGAACTTCCACCTTACTTGCCTTATCTTGAATATTTACGCTTTATTGATGCACTAAATAATTTTGACTGCCGATGCAGTGAAGATGGATGCCATAAATTTACCACTGATTGCCGTCTTTCTAAAGATCAGTATGAAATAGACTGTACAAAAGAAGCGGCTCGCATTGGCGATTTAATTATTGATAAAATTGAAACAGAAATTAGAAAGGGCAACATTAAAACAGAAATGGATGTGGCTTTACTTATTGAAAGAGAATGTAGAATTCAAGGATGTCAGCGAACAGGCTTTGACACATTAGCGGCCGGACCTGAAAGAAGCTTTGCAATCCATGCCTTTCCAAATTATACAAATGCAGCCTGGCCAGCCCAGGGGCTTTCTATTTTAGACTTTGGAGTTGTTTACAACGGATACACCAGCGATACTACAGTTACAGTTGCAAAAGGACCATTAACCAATGAACAGGAAAATCAACTTGCTTTAGTAGAAAAAGCATATAATGAATGTCTTAAACTTTACACTCCTGAACATACTTTGGTTGAGGCAGCAAAAAAAGCTGATTCTGTGTTTGCTACAGCAAAAAGAAAAATGCCACACACATTGGGACACGGCATTGGTTTAGAAATTCACGAATATCCTAGAGTAAGCACAAAAACAGATTCTTCATTGCACTTTATTCCAGGTATGATTGTTACTCTTGAACCAGGCCTATATGATCCACAAATTGGTGGCACTCGTTTAGAAAACGATGTCCTCATTACTGAAAATGGCAATGAGGTCATCACCCATTCTAGAATTATACGACTTGATTAAAATATTTCTGATTTTCCTTCTTCCAGAGCAATCTTTTCAAGAACGGCTTCTGCACATCCTTTAAGAGACTGTGTAAGACCTTTATCTTCAAGGTTCTCTGAAAGAGAAATCATAATATGTAATACTTTCTTTATAAGTTCATTGCTCAATTCTTCGGTTTCGTAATCTTCTGAAAGTATGTAATCATCACCTAATAAACCTGACTTAATTAAAGACTGAACAGTTTTCAAAAGACCAGGTTTTCCTGATAATTTTGCAATGATATATTCAAGCTGCATTCTGATTTTTCCAGTGTCAAAGGCTTCTTTTTCTTCAGCTGGCATAAAATCTCTGAATGTAAGGAATTTTTTGAACAATTCCAATTCTGAAGCATTCATTTTTGCAGCGTCATCATCTTCAAGAATTTTTGTTATTCCAGAAAGTATAGAAGCAACTGAGGTGTCTTCTACAACCGGCTCTGGTTCAATTGCTTCCACATCACCAGTTTCCTGCATTTCGGAAAGAATTTCATTTGTGCTAGCAAATTTTTCTGCCAGGTTTTCTTCTGTAACATTCATTTCAGAAGATTCAGGAACAAACTCTGGTTCAACTTTTGCAGGCTTAGGTTCAATCATTTCTGGTTCAACTATTGGTTTCATTTCTGGTTCCACCATTGGTTCGGCTTTTGGTTCTTCGAATTGTGGCATAGAATCAATCCTATTTTTAAGTTTTTCCTGCTCCTCTGCAATTTGCTGTGCCATTTTTTGTGCATTCATGGCAGAATCCATTGCAATTTTAGCTGATTCCATCATAGCCTCTTGCATTCGCTTTTGCATCTCATTTGCAAACTGATTCATAGAAGATTCATAGGCAGAAGGATCATAGGCAGGTTGCTTTTGACCCATTTGCTGTTGCTGTGGCTCAGGTGGTGTCTGTGGTGCCACTTGAGATTGCTGTGGTGCTTCATAAGTTTTTTGATTTTCATATGGATTCTGATTTTCATATGGATTATTTCCTGCCTCATTTCCATTATCATAACCGGTATCCATATCACCAAGTGAATCAAAGAAATCACTTGCATCCTTTGTATCATCAGAATAATCAGCAGGCTCTGCTTTATATGAGCTATCTGCGGAAACTGCTTTATCTGTGCTATCAGCAGGCTCTAGCTTATCTGCGGGCTCTACTTTATCTGCTTTATCTGCTTTGTCTGCGGAATCTGCGGGCTCTGCTTTATCTGCTTTATCTGCTTTGTCTGCGTAATCTGCGTTATCTGCGGAATCTGCGGGAGCTTCATTTTTAGCATTTGCAGGTGCACTGTTTTCACCAGCTTCACTGTTTTCCCCAGGTCCACTTGCAGCACTGTTCATCATAGAATCTAGCAAATCTTCATCATCTGGTTTATTCTGTTTTCCTTCTCCAGACAAATCTGCATCTGGAACAAGCTGTTCATTTTCAGATTTTGGTTCATTATATGAATCTTCAAAAGGTGATAGATTTTCATCCTCTAAGGCATCCATATTATTTCCAAATGGATTCGAATAATCTCCAAAAGAAGGTGTTGGTTCTGGCTCTGGCTCTGGCTCTGGCTCTGGTTCTGGTTCAGATTCTTCCTCTTCTTCAATTTCTTCTACTGGCTCTTCCAAGTCATCCTCAAAGAAATCATCCTCTTTTTCCAGCAAAGCCTCTCCCATTGGAACATTATCACCCATTGTACCAAAATCAAATTCTTCAGGCTCTTTTTCTGGCTCCACAACTGAAACTGCTGGAGTTTCTTCTTCAACCTTTTCTTCTGTTACTGGAGCAACTTCCACAACGGGTTCTTCGCTTTTTTTTGCTTTAATCATTTCCTGAAGATTATTGATTTTTTTATCAGCAAGAACATTTGGTTTTACTAATGTTTTACTTTTGTTATATGAATCAATTGCACCCTCTAAATTACCAGCCTGCTGATAGATTTTACCAAGTGTGTTATATCCTTCAGGATTATCTTTTACTTTTGAAACAAATTCTTCTGCTTTTTCAACCGCTTTGTCAGTTTCACCAATCTGATTATATCTGTTTGCCTGAGAAAGCAAGTGGTTTTTATACTGCTTATTATTTTTTTCTATTTCATCAAAATATTGTTTTGCATTTTCTTCCTGCTTTGTACAAATACAATACTGCCCATATAAATCCAAAACCTGAGGATCCTCCTGCCCATTATCTTCATAAAGATTTTGAACATTATAGTGAGCAGCATCATAATCTTCTGCAGAAAGAAGTGTATATACATATTGTTTGATTAAATCTTTGTTGTCTGGTTCTAATTCCAGGGCTGAATTTACTGCTTCCAGGGCTTCTTTAGGTTTTTCTTCCTTTTCTAAAGCTTCTGCTAAGCCTTTCAAAATATCAACATCTTTGCCGTCTAAACTGCGGGCTCGTATAAATGTTTTTTCTGCAGAGTCGTAATCATACTGATCTAGATAAATTTTCCCCAGCATTCCCAACAATTTTGAATCATTTGGATGAAGCTGAATTGAACGCTGAACTAGATTGGAAGCTTCTTTTGTTTTCTGACAGTTAATTAAAACTGTACTAAAATCTTTTATGGCTTCAATCCAACCTGGTTTTACCCGCAAGGTTTTTTCATAACAACGAATTGCATCATTTGTCATATTTGCTTCTGTATAACAACGGGCAAGGTTATAATTCAAAATAGGATGATTTGGGTCTACCTGCAATCCTTTTCTATAAGATGCAATTGCTTTTTCATATTGTTTTTCTGCAAGATAAATTGATCCCATATGATTGTAGGCAAGAACATCTGATGGATTTTCACGGATTACAGCAGTAAAAGCTTCAATTGCATCATCATAATTTCCCATTTCTTTATATGTAAAACCAAGGTTATAATTTACAGCGGCTGTTTGTCTTCCTTCATCAAGAGCTCTCTGTAAAATTTGAATTGACTCTTCATAGCGTTTTAAGCGGCGGAAGATTGCCCCTAAACTATTCATTGCTTCAATATAGTGAGGATAGAATGTAATAATCTGTTCATAATAAGGAATTGCCTTTTCATCCTCATTATTTTTTACATAAATTGAACCAAGCTCCTTTAAATAATCAACATTTGAAGGTTCATCCCGTAAAAGCTGCTTATACAAAACCGCAGCAGTTGTAAAATCTCTGGCAATTACTGCACCTTGTGCTCTTGTAAGTATAAGATTTTTTTCATTTACATTTGTTATAAACTGTTCTGGCATAGTTCTCACACTCCTACTTTAATCGTGATGCAGGTCTAGCATAAACTTCTTTTGATAATGGACCAACAATTCTATCATCAAGGGCAGACCAGGAAGCTATTGCAAAATAATAAATCTTTCCGTTTTCAAGCCCCGTAATTTTATAACTTGTAGTATTTCCAACATTAATTGGAGAATTACCTTCTGCGGCAAAACGTCCAAGATATTCACCAGGACGAGTACCATAATAAATATAATATCCTCCTGTTGTATTATCAACTGAACAACTCCAGCTAAGTGTTACACTTCCATTTCCTGCCTGGGCTTTTACCGTAAAAGGAGGATTTGGAAGAGGCAATTCTTCAAATTCAAGCTTTATTTGTGTTATAGAAGGAGAAACAGAACCATTTCCATCTGGATATAAATCACAAGCTATTTGAAAATACATTCCATTTACATCTTTAATTTCTTCACCACTAACAACTGGCTTCCACTCTGGATAAGTGCTAGACCAGTTAAAATAATTGTCACCAGAGCGAACATAATAACAAACTTCTGTTTGAGAAGGAACAGCCATTTCTGCCACAAGACGGGTTAATTGAGAGCCTGTAGAAACTACAATTGGTTTTGTTATAAATCTGCCGCCTTTTGGAGCATATAACATTCTGCCAATTTTTCCTGCGTTCTCTGCCGACTGATAATCAGGTTCACTATATGGGCGACGTAAAATTCTAATTTCATCAATTTTTCCTGTATATTCTTTACAGAACTGTAATTCAGATTCTTCACCTAAATATACAAGATAAATCTGTCCACTTTCTTTACCATTTGAAGTAATATAAATAATATCTTCTGTTACACCATTTACTAAATATTCAAGAATACCAGTTTCGCAATCATATGTAACAGCATGATGAGCCCAAACATCTGGAATAATTTTTGTTGAACCAGCAAGTGTTACAGTTTCTTCTGCATATCCTTCAAAAAAATTCGTAAAATTCCATTCAAGATGACCTTTATTAAAAGAACAATTCAATAACTGATAAATAAGTTGTCCTTTCTGGGTTTTAGATGATTCCCAATCTAAAACCACTTCCCCATTTTCTGCAATAGAAGGACAAAGCCAGAATTCAATTGTAAAAGAGCCTTGAACTCCCTTTGTACCAAAAAAAGCACCAGGTTTTCCCATAATATTCATACCGCCCATGTTTCTACAAAGACCGGCAGATTTTTCCATAATTGTCTGATTTGAAAGCTTTAAATTGTTGTAAACTATCTCGTAATTTCCTGCTGCAATTGGACAAGCCGGATTTTCAAAATCAATAAGCAAATCTGTATCAGAGTCATTTTCAAAAGAATTTGTTGCCAGCTGAATACATTCGTACCCAAAGCGTCCCTTCCCTTTTGTAATATTCTGCTCTGATTGAAAAACAGGCCACCCTTCTTTTCCACCAAGAATAATATCTTTTGAAAAGGCAGCATTCATAGAACACAAAATCAAAGTAGAAATAACAATTTTTCTAATTCCTTTTTTCATTTTATAACTTGCCCCACACCCTTATAATATAACAGTTTAAATACTCTTTTACAGTTTAAACATCGGTATACAATAATATTGACTTTAGAATTTTCCATTATTCTGTTAAAATATAACAAATGTCCAGTTCAACAAATTACAGAGAAATTTTACATCAAACAGCATTAAAAGCTCCAACCTCCAGCGGAGTATACCTATGGCGAAATGAAGAAAATACTGTCATATATGTTGGAAAAGCGAAAAATCTTAAAAACAGACTTTCATCATATTTTTCCGGACAGAAAGAATTAAAAACAAGATTATTGATTTCCCATGCCGCTTCTATTGAATACATTACAACCTTAAATGAATACGAAGCTCTTATTCTGGAAAACAATTTAATAAAAAAATATACACCCCGCTACAATATAAACTTGAAGGATGGCAAATCTTATCCTGTTTTACGTATTACTAAAGAAGATTATCCTAAAATTTTTAGAACAAGAAGAATTTTGCAAGATGGTTCCACCTATTTTGGCCCATATCCGGATGTTGCAGCCCTGGATGTTTTCATAGAAACAATTTTTAAATTGTATCCTTTAAGACATTGCAGAACCTTACGAAAAAGAGAAGCCCCATGTCTTTACTATCACATGAACCAATGCAAGGCACCCTGCTGTAATAAAATTTCAAAAGAAGAATATAACGAATATATACAGGAAATAATTGCATTACTTGAAGGTCAGAGTCAGGAAAATATTGAAAAACTAACTGCCCAAATGAAAGCCGCTGCTGCAGAATTGAATTTTGAAAAAGCCTCCCGCCTGCGAGATGGAATAAAAGCCCTGATGATTATGCACAATCAGAATGTTGTTCAGGATTTTGATTCTATGGATAAAGACTATATTGGTTATTATTCAGAAGGGGAACTTGTTAGTTTTACAGTTCTAAAGATTCGCCAGGGAAAATTGCTGGGACGTGAAAATTACAGAGCAGAAAGTCTTAACGATGATGATGATTTAGTTGGAGAATTTATGGCTTGTTATTATGAAGACAGCAGTCAGATTCCACCAAACATTGTTATTCCTACAACAAAAAGTCTGGAAATCATAAAAAAATGGCTGGCAGAAACTTATAGTGACATTAATTGTCACCTGAGTATAGTAGACTCAAATTCACCAAGAGAAACAGCCAGCATGAATATGTGTATTCAAAATGCAAAAGAAGATATTGTTCGCCGTCTTAGAGACCGAGGTGATACTCCTGCAATGGAAGAACTTAAAGAAAAATTAGGTCTTCCCTGTCTCCCCGTTCGTATTGAAGGTTTTGATATTGCCCATATTGGGGGAAAATTCCCTGTAGCTTCTTTAATCAGCTTCTATAATGGAAATCCTGATAAAAAGAACTATCGCTATTTCCGTTTGAAAACTACCGATGGTTATATTGATGACTTTGCTTCTATGCGGGAAGCAGTATCCAGACGTTATACAAGATTGCTTAATGAACAGTCTGAATTACCTGATTTACTGCTTATAGATGGTGGTATTGGTCAGGTAAATGCCGTAAACGAAATTTTACAGGCGCTGGGGCTTGATATTCCAATTGCGGGCCTTGCAAAAAGAGATGAAGAAATTTATCGACCCGGAAATTCCACACCAATTTGTTTACCAAAACGAAGTGATGCTCTTAGATTACTGCAAAGAGTTCGTGATGAAACTCATAGATTTGCTACCAGCAGAAACCAGAAGCTTAGAACAAAAGAAAATACTGATTCTATTTTTCTGGAATTACCGGGAGTGGGGAAAAAGCGGGCACTGGAACTGCAAAAGCAATTTACAACTTTGGAAAATCTTACAAAGCAGGAAGAAAGTGCAATTGCCCAATGTTTACATATAAAGGCTTTTGAAGCAGCACAGATTCTTTTAAGTGCCAAAAATCTTTTGGAAATTCGGGAAGAAAAGAAAAAAACTCAGAGACTATCTTTGGGAAAAGCGGGTACCACAAAAGAAACGGCAGCGGAAGCTCAATATATTAGCGATTTGGCTTCCCTTGCATTAAGTGCGGCAGAAGATTCAGATTCTTATTCAATAAAAAAGGAGAAAAGTAATGATTAAACAAATTAACCCAGATGAATTAAATAATATCATTGTGGAAAATATTAAAGATGAAAACTGCATTTTTGTTTTTTCCACAGATGTAGTAAAAAATTCCTGGATTGACTGGATTGTTACTCATCCTGAAGAATCTGGTTGTAGTGCAGTCCCACTTGAACGTTTTACTGCATGGGACAAATTTAAAAGTCAGTTTATAAAAGGGAAAGAAGAAGGAAAAACCTCTATCCCAGCTACATTAAGAAAATTCTGGGTACAAAATCTTATTGGAGAAAACAGCGACTCCCCTTTCTTAAAAAAAATAATTAATCCAGAATTTGCAAAGGAAGCAAATTCTTTTACAGACTGGATTACAAAAATGCTCCCCGGCTTAAAAAAATGGGAAGAGCTTCGTTCCCAGCTTAATGAGCCCTACGATGATGAAGATTCTGATTTTCATTTGATTTATGAACGGTATACAGCTTTTGTAGAAAAAAATAACATGTTCGAACCTTCCTGGATTATTCCAGATTTTAAGAGCACAAGCCAGAAATTTATTATTGTTTTCCCAGAAATATTAGAAGATTTTGCAGATTACATTGACACTTTAAGCAACAATGAATCCATCACACTTATAACCATTTCCCAAGATATTTTAAATAATAAAAATCCACTTTGCTATGGTTTTTCTGATTCCCGAAAAGAATTACGCCGCATTTTATTACGCATCAGAAAACAACACGAAAATGGTATTCCCTATGAAAGCATAAGCTTAAATGTTCCAGACATTCAAACCTATAGACCATATTTAGAACGAGAATTTACAAAATATTGCATTCCTTTTGTAATTAGGGCTGGCCTTCCATTAATTAAAAACGGACCAGGTGCAATTTTTACAAAGATTCAGGATTGCTGTAATTCAGATTTTTCTTATAACAGTGTTCGTGCCTTAATTTTAGATGAATATATTCCATGGAAAGAAGATTCTGAAATCTGCCGGGAAAATGTTATTAAAGAAGGCAGCAGAATGAGATGCCTTTGTAACTACACAAATGAAAATGGAACTAAAATTGACATTTGGGAAGAAGCATTACGAAACGTAAAAGAAGATACAAGAGAATTAGACTTTTACAGAAAACTTCGCTACAGATTAACAAAAATGTATAATGCAAAAAGTTTTAAAGAAATTGATACAGAATGGGGAAATTTTAAGAGAGATTTCCTTAATGATTCAGATTTTTCTATTCAGGCTAACAATATTATAAGCCGCTGTATTGTACACTTAAAAGAATTTGCTCAGATTGAAGAAAAATTTTGTGCAGATAATAATCTGAAAATCTATAGCCCTTATAATTTTTTTATTTCTGAACTATCTCAAAAAACTTACACTCCACAAACCGACAAAGTTGGAGTAAATGTCTATCCCTACAAACTAGCCGCAGCTGCAAATATAAAATATCAATATATAATAGATGCCAGTCAGGCAAACCTGGAAGTAATAAATAAATCCATGAATTTTTTAAATAATGAAAAACGAAAAAAACTTGGACTTATTGAGCGAGACAAGCAATTTAATCCTTCAAAAGCGTTTATAACATTATATGCAAAAAACATCTGTGATAATGATGTTATTTTTAGTTTTGCAGAAGAAACTTTTTCCGGCTTTGCAATCAGTCACAACTATCTTAAGTTGGCAACAGACCATTCTGGAAATATTTTATTAAATCCTTTGGAAGACTTAGATAATGAAGATTTTATCCTTAATGAAAAAAAAGCATTTTTAAGCTGTAATGCAGAAGAAATTTCCTCTTATTCCCTAGCTCAAAAAAACCAGTTCCAGAACTGGTGGGTTAACAATAAAAATCGTATTCAAAACACATTCCCTGCAACAGAATTGAATCAGACATTAAAAGACCGGATAAAGGATGTTCTCATTACCCAGCGAAACAAAAACGAAAAAAATCCTGATTTTACAAAAAATGTCATTACCCAATCTGATCTTAAAGAGTTTTTTCAATGTCCACGGAACTGGCTCTTTAAAAACGCAATAAAAATAAAAGAAGAATCATTAGATACTAAACTTTTAGGCCCTTTTGATATGGGTAAACTGAATCACAAGATTCTGGAATTATTCATGAAAGAATATATGAACTCTGGTGAACCTTTACCTAAATTAGATGAAAATGGCAAAATTTCTGACTTGCAGAAAATCTACACTAAGATTGAAGGCTATGCCCAAAATGCTATTGATGATTATAAACAGGATTTTCATGACAGCCCCCTTGTAATTACCATGTTTACTTCCCAAATACAAAATCTTGCAAACAACATTCTGGAATTTCTTAATGAATTTCTTTCTACTTTTGGGGGTTACTATGTTCGTGGTGTAGAAAAGGGAATTAGAAGCAATCCTTCAAATCTTGACTGGAGTTATTTCGGCATTATAGATTGTTTGTTATCAAAAGAAGACAGTTCTATTATTCCGTCAAATTTTTCTATTATTGATTACAAAAATTCCAGTCAATCCATTCCAACTGCTAAAGATTGTATTATTTCCGAATCTGATTCTAATTCTGATTCTGATTCTGAATCTGAAAAATTAAACGACTTTCAAATTTCCATGTACGTAACCCTGCTATCCAACACAGAACAGGGAATTATTAGTAATGCAGCATTTTATGCTATAAAAGATTCAAAAAGCACCTTCATTATAAAAGAAGGTGAAAAAGAATATAAGGATTTTGTTCCATCCTTAAAAGTCTTTGAAAAATATGCAGAAATATTTGATAAAAAAATTAAAGACCTGGATTTTTCTCCTGAAAAAGCAGGAATATTGCCTTACGAAACTTGTATTCAATGCCATCACAAGTCTATTTGCCGCTATTCTTATACGGTGGGAATGAAAAACATAAAGGAGGAAAACTAATCATGGAAAAATACGAATATTTAAATCTTTTACCAAAAAATCTGGATCCTATTCAAAAAGAAGCTTGTTGTGCCACAGGTAACTCAGTTGTAGCCGCCGGTGCAGGGTCTGGAAAAACTCAGGTTCTTGCCACTCGATTTGCATGGCTTGTAATGTCAGAAAACATTCCCGCCTCTCAAATTCTTACATTAACCTTTACAAAAAAAGCGGCAGGTGAAATGTACCGTCGTATTTATGATACTCTTAGTTTTTTTGCCCATAATGAGAAAACCCCGGCATTAGAAAAGAAAAGAGCATCTCAGGCTTTGGAAGATTTTTCTGAAGTTCACATTCAAACCTTAGACTCTTATTGTTCTGGAATTGTAAAACAAGCCGCAAATATTTATGGAATACGACCAGATTTTTCGGCTGGCTCTAGTGATTCAAAACAGGAAATAAGAAATCTTGCACTTCCATTTGTTTTCGAACATAAAAATAATCTGGCAGTACAAACCTATGCCCAATCCGGAAAGTTCCAGGATTTTGCAAATGATTTCCTTGCCGCCACCATAGAAAAGTATACTTCCCTCATTACGCCTCATAATTATTTTGCAGATAAACTTAATCTTCAAGAAGAAAAAATTCTTTTTGCATGGAATCGTTATGTAACAGGAAAAATAATAGGAAATGATAATCTGTCCCCAGAGTTATTAAAAATGGAAAACAAAATGGAAGAAGCAGCTGCGGCAAGAAACGTTTCTTTTATTAAAAATTATAAAAGCCTGGCAAAACAGATTCAGACTGAATGTGAAAATGCATTTTCTGAAAGCACTTCAAAATACATGGCTCTGGCAAAACCAAACATAGACAAATCTTATGAATATAATGATGTTTTAAATAAAAGCTTTGAAACAAAAGATGCATTATTTTCTGAAGAAGGCATAAAAACAGCCCAGGCCATTTTGCAACAAATCGATTGTTTTTCTTTTTCCCAAGCCACACCAAGTAATCCTGATAAACCAATAAAAAATCACATAATGTATTTTAAGGATGCTTTACAAAATACAGTAAAGGGAATCTGCTATTTTATTATTCAGCATAACCAGATAAAGGCTTTATTTGAATTATTTGATGAATTCCTTGCATCTGTAAATAAATCAAAACGTATTTCTGGTAATCTCACTTTTAAAGATATTAGCGAACTGGCCCTTAAAGTTTTGCAGGAAAATCCAGAATTACTTTTGCAGGAACAAAACTCTTTTAGCCGCATTATGATTGATGAGTTTCAGGATAACAATGGAAAAAACAGAGATTTATTATTTCTTCTTTGTGGAAATCAGGAAAAGTTGTTTTTTGTAGGGGATGAAAAACAATCCATATACAAATTCCGTGGTGCTGATGTTTCTGTTTTTAATGAATTACGAACCCTGCCAGTAATTAAAGAACCGTCACCAATGACTTACAATTACCGTTCTTCTTTGGAAATGCTGACAGCCTTTAACCTTATGTTTGAAGGTGATTTTTCTATCTTTAATAACAAAACTACAGAATTATTTGAGGCAAAATATCTTACAAAAGCCTATAAATATGACCCTCTGAAAAAACAAGTTATGAAATTTCCAATTCTTACAGATAAAACGGTGCCAATTCATGCCTGCTTATTAAATAAAGATTTACTGGAATATGACATGCTTTCAGAAAAAGACCAGCAGTCCTTTTTTATGGCAAAAACAATCTCCGAAAAATTAGCCGCTGATTCATCTTTGTCTGCCAGTGATTTTGCCATTCTGGATAAAAATAGAACAGACCGGGCTTATATTACAAAATGGTTAAACTATTTTAACATTGATTATACACAGGATCAGAATAATTCCCTTTTCCAAGATGGTCCTGTAAACGACATATATAATTATTTAAGATTATGTGTTTATCCAACTGATAAGAGTGCCATGGCTGCTTATATGGCATCCCCATTTTGTGGAAAATCAATTACTGAAGTTTTAAATGAAATGTCTTCTCTTACAAGCCTTCATCTTCCACTAAGAAAAATAATTTTGAGTCAGCCACTGTGTAAAACCATCAGCGATTTATGGATTCAAACAGGATATTATTACGAAACCCTGCTGAATCAGAACACAGCACAATTTGCAGAACAATTTGATATGCTGTTCGAATTAGCTCGCAATACAGATGAAAGTGGAAAGAGCATAGCCTGGTTTGTAGATCAACTGGCAATTATAAAAGATTCAGAAACTTCTTCTTTCAGTAATGAGGCTGAAATTGAAACCACCGAATTAACTTATCCAATTGAAAAAAATAATTCTGTACAAATTATGACTATCCATAAAAGTAAAGGATTACAATTTAAACATGTTTTTATCTACGGGTGCATTAATATAAAAACAAAATCTGAAAAAGCAAAAATCTTTTTCGAAGAAGAAACTGGACCTAGCATTGCAGATGCTAAAGCAAATAATTATTTTTATACAATACAAAAATCCCTTGCTGAAGCAAAAGAGCTTGCAGAATTCCGAAGACTTTTATACGTTGCAATTACCCGTGCAATAGATTCTATTTATATCGTTGGAAGCTGGAAACAAGTGCCAGGAAAATATTCTAAAAAAGATGATTCATATCCAACCCATCTTTTAGAACAGCTTATAAGACATTATTATCCAGAAAGCGAAAAACAATACACCTTTGGAATGGATAAAACTGAATATGTAGAAAATGCACCTTTCGATTTTTCTACAATTCCCCTTATTAAAAAAACTGATGCCTATGGAATGGTAAAGCTTTTTGAAAGAAAAAAATCCATAAATTTCCAGCAGGTGCAGGCAATTTACTCTAATGAACCCACAATTATTCTGGAAGAACCAGTTTCTAATAGAAAAACCCCAAGTTCTCTTGAAAAAGAATATGATTGTGGAAAGAGGGAGGATGGAGATGCAGGAATAATTCTTGATTCTTCTCCAGATTACCTTTCTAACGGAGAGTTTACAGCGGCAGATTTTGGAACCTTAATTCACTCCTATCTGGAAATGCAGGCTAAAGGCATGTCTCCAGAGGATTATGTGCCAGAACCAAAATTATTTAAAAACTTAGGCGAAAAAGCAATTGATGAAAAAAAACAGCTTTGCATCTTAATGTGCCATGAATTTTCTAATCATGAGATTGGTAAAAAATTTGAAGCAGCAAAAAATGCAGGACTGTTTTATAAAGCAGAATGGGCATTTCGCATGTTCCATGATGAAACCATTTTTACAGGTTCCATAGACCTGATTTTTCAGAATGCAAATGGCACATATACAATTGTGGATTACAAATCTGATAATGAAATCAACGTGGAAAAATATAGAGGCCAGCAAGACTGTTATCGCCATGCCGCCTCTAAATTACTTAATATTCCAAAAGAAAAAATTGAATGTGTTCTTTATTTTCTAAAGCATAAAAAGTTATGCCAGGTATTTGAACAATAATTCTGCAAAGGCAACAACAGCAGGAACTGTTATCATACACAAAAGACTGGTAATACAAACCAGCATACTTGAATATTCCCCATCCTTATTAAAAAGGCAGGCAAGACTAGGTACGCTGGTTGCACTTGGACAAGATGCACAAATCAGAACTACAAAAAGAATCATTTTTAATAGTTGGTAATCTACAGGATTAATTATTGGTAAAAGAACTTTATAAATACAAAGAATAAGAACTGTTACTACAAATCCAACAAGAATCAATCTGACAAAGCAAACCTTTACAATGTGCTTTATGTATTTTACATCAAAGGTAAAACCTGCAAAAAGAACGCCAATTAAAATCATAGCAATAGCACTATTTAATTCCCCAATCATCCCAATTGCTTTTGATAATACTTCTGGCAATGGAAAAGGAACAAAGAACACAATTAAGCCTATGATTACAGCAATCATATTTGGATTAGTAGCAATCTTTTTAACATTCACACGGCCGCTTAATTTTGCATAACCGTAAGTCCACATTATTACGTTAAAAGCAACAAGGAATCCCAATAAATAGAAAACTCCTTCATCACCAAAAACACCACGAATTAATGGAATACCAACAAATCCACAGTTTGAAAACATCATTGCTAATGCATCAAGATTACAACAATCTTTTTCTTCAGAATTTTTTGTACGTGAAAATAAAAGAGCAAGACCAATCATGATTAAATGAACAACAAGGGAAAGTGCAAAGACCAGTGACAATTGAATAAACTTTGTAAGTTCAAAATCAATATTTAATGCATTCAAAATCAAAAACGGATTTATAAAATAAATAAGCAGCTTGCTTAAAAATTTCTGTTCCTTATCATCAACCTTAAAGGCTTTTGCAAAAGTAAATCCACCAAGCACAATAAGTGCCATAATCAGTAATTGCTTAAATACTACATAAAACATGAAGATAGAATATATTTTTTATAAAAATTGTGCTAGTAAAAATTACCTTTTTTTTATTTCATGTCCCCTTGAAACAATTCTATTTTTACTATATTATTAAACAAGTCGCCGGGATGGCGGAATTGGTAGACGCCCAGGACTTAAAATCCTGTGTCGAGCGAT
>SAMEA3663085__coassemble_176_pt1 | contig 31589 bp, 27 predicted proteins | sample SAMEA3663085__metabat2_low_PE_011 | metagenome-assembled genome bin SAMEA3663085 (sample SAMEA3663085) | pig gut metagenome | biome: pig gut; feature: pig-associated habitat; material: faeces | place: France | collected 2012
TAAAGTCCATATCACCAAGGTGATCTTCTTCACCAAGGATATCAGAAAGAATTGCATAACGTCCATATGGATTGTCTCCTTCTGGTTCTGTAATAAGACCCATAGCAATACCAGCTACCATTTTCTTCATTGGTACACCAGCAGCCAGCATAGAAAGACAACCACCACAAGTAGAAGCCTGTGAAGAAGAACCGTTAGATTCCATAATTTCAGAAACTACACGAACAGTGTATGGGAATTCTTCGCGAGAAGGAACCATAGCTGCCAATGAACGGCGAGCCAAGTTTCCGTGACCAATTTCACGACGACCTGTTGTTAATTTTCCTGTTTCACCAACTGAGTATGGTGGGAAGTTATAATGAAGGATGAAGTGTTCTGAGCGATCTCCATCAATATCATCATAAGTCTGTTCATCCATTGCAGTACCAAGAGTACATACTGCCAAAGACTGAGTTTCACCACGTGTGAACAAAGCAGAGCCGTGGGGAGTTGGAAGAACATTGATTTCACAAGAAATTGGACGGATTTCATCAGTCTTACGACCATCAATACGAACACCTTCATCAATAATTGATTTACGAAGAAGTTTGTACTGAATATCATCCATCAAAGTCATGAACAATTTAGCCTGAATTGGGTCAGCCAACTGTTCTGCATATTTTTCAGAAACCTGTTTGATTACTTTAGAAATTGCAATACCGCGGTTCTGTTTTCCATCCTGGAAGCAAGCTTCTTTAAGGAGAGGAGTTGCTTCAGCTTCAATTGCTTCAGCATTGTCCAAAGTTACATCAAGTGGGTTCAAAGGAAGCTTTTCTTTTCCAGCTTTCTTTACCAATTCTTCCTGCAAGAGACACATATCTGTAATGAACTTCTGAGCCTTTTCCAAAGCACCAAGCATCAATTCTTCAGAAACTTCGTTAGCACCACCTTCTACCATTGTGAAACCGTCTTTTGTTCCGGCAACAACAATTTCAAGGTCACCCTTTTCAATCTGTTCGAATGTTGGGTTAATAATATATTCGCCGTTCAAATAGCCAACACGACAAGCAGCAACTGGACCGTGGAATGGAATATCAGAAATACAAGTTGCAGCTGAAGCAGCAATTACAGCAAGAATATCCTGAGTGTGAACACCATCAGCAGAAACACAAGTTGGAACAATCTGCAATTCATGACCAAATGATGGTTCAAAAAGAGGACGCATTGGACGGTCAATAAGACGAGAAACCAAGATTTCTTTATCCTTTGGACGACCTTCACGTTTTACAAAGCCACCAGGTATTTTACCAGCAGCATAGAATTTTTCATTGTACTCAACAGTAACAGGTACAAAATCCTGACCTTCTGTTACATTTGAAGAAGCACAAATAGTTGCAATAACAGCTGCCCCGCCCCACTGAGCGTAAACACAACCGTTAGCCTGTTTACCGATTTTTCCTGTTTCAAGGATGAGTTCGGCATCTCCCAGTTGATAAGTTACTCTTTCGATAGACATATTTTTCTCCCGCAATTAACACTACATCCGTTAACTGCAATTTTATATATTTTGAAAAAAGAATGGTAAGATTTAAAATGCAGAATTCAGAATGTGGAATTCGGAATTCATAAAAAATAAATTGAAAAATTAAAAATAAATCCTTAATTAATAAAATTAAATACTTATTTTTAATTTCTCATTACTTTTTACTTTTTCTAACCCCATACCCCTCTAACTGCAAAAAAAATAATTCCGAATTCTTAATTCATAATTCCGAATTAAAAAAAATGCCTGTATTCCGTGTGATTATCTCAACAAGAAACATCAGGCATTTTTTTTCGAACTACTTACGTAAACCTAGTTCTTTAATGAATGCACGGTATCCTTCAAGGTCTGTGCGTTCAAAGTACTTGAGCATCTTACGACGCTGTCCTACAACTTTAAGAAGAGAACGTTTTGCAGTAGCATCCTTTGGGAATTTTTTTACATGTTCTGTAAGCTGCTGTACACGCTGAGTCATTAAAGCAATCTGAACTTTAACGCTACCTGTGTCGTTTTCTTTTGCACCGTATTTTTTTACAGTTGCTGATGTTGTTTCTTTTGTAAGTGCCATTATGGAACCCCTTAAATAAATTATTAAATCTGAATAAGCGGATATTTTGCAGGTCTCACTCTGGGTTTCTAGAATGAAATCACAATAAATCCGTAATTACAGACTATTTCTAGTTTAATATAACAAAGAAAATTAATCAACAGGAAGAAAAAGTATTATCCCAATATTAAAAATAAAGTCTATCACAATAATCAGAGATTAAAATTTGTTTCTCTGTTATTTCTACCCTAACTTCTTTATCTTTTTTGTTGCAAAAATATACATTTTCTGGAGGCAACACTTGAATAATATTTTTCTTCTCTATTGCAGTTTGATGAAAATCAGACAAATCTAATTCATATGGGCGAGACAACATTTCTTCAACAGTAGAAAGAAATCCATATTTTATCTTTTGACGAATATAGGAAGAACTGATTCTTTCTATATTGTTTCCGTTCTTATAATAAACAGGATCTACAAATATTGTTTTTAAGCCGTTCTGTTCAGCAAAGTATTTTATTGCCTGTACATCAGTAGCCCCTTTAAATCCACATTTAAAATCAACACCTTCGGCCAAAAGTTTTAAATTACAAATAGTACAAAGAGATTTAATAAAATCTATCCCTTTTTTTTCAGCAAATTCTTTATCAAAATCTGCAATAATAACAAAATCAATTCCTAATTCTTCAAAAAAATGCAACCGCTGATTTAATGTAGAAATATCTCCTAAGTATTCATCAGAATATTTAATGCTAGGCAATGGTCGTGGAAAAGTGAAAACCCCTTTTAAAAGATTTTCTGATGTGCAACTCTGAACAAGAGAAGAAAGCAATAAACCATGCCCTTTATGAAGTCCATCAAAACTGCCTATAGAAATACCACACCCCTTAGCAAAGTAAGGGGTGTGAAAATTATTGTTTAATAAATCATTCCATTGAAAAATTTTCATGTATGATTCTAAAATACTATTTTTTTTTAATTAATTCAAATCAATTGAAAAGCCAACACTATAATTTGAAGCAAGAGTCAAATCTTCAATAAACCAAAGTGAATAATCAGAAGTAATTGTAATGATATTTCCAATTGGGAAATCAACACCAGCACTTACTCTTCCAAGGAATAAAAGAGATTCTCCATAATAAGGATTCTTAACTGAATACAATTCATCAGATAAACCAAAACCAATAGCACCGGAAACATACAAGTTTGGCTTATATCCTAAAATATTCAATTTATAATTTGCTCCGGCACCAAACATAAAGTCAAAAATTAGACCACTATCATTTTTATATTCACCAAAACTAAAAGGAGTTGGAATAATTCCCATATCCATCTGAACAAACAAATTTGGAATAATTGGAACAGCGATGAAAGCATTTGCAGTAAACATACTGTTACATACGTCATAATGTGGATAGTAAGGAAGTGTCCCAAATGACACACCAAGCAAAAATCTGCCATCGTCTTTTTTATTTAATAATTCAGCTTTAGTAGGAGCAGAAGAGATTGGAACAGGCTGACTTGAAACAGTTTTATTTCCTGTATTTGTGTTATAAGGTTCTACAGAAGAAACTGATGAAACTGTTTTATTACCTGTTTTTTCACGGATATCAATGGCAGGAGTCATCTTCAAAGTATACACAGATGCAGAAGGAACCACATCCTGAATTACAGAATTATTTACTTTATTAACAAAGCGCATTTTATTAATTTTTACAGTATATGTTGATGGAAGATCTTTATCACAAGCTGTAATTACATATTCAACTTCCAGTACGATTGAACCATCATTATAACGGATTCTTTCATCATAATAATCTACAGTATCAAGATAATCATTATAAGTTGCATCATCAGAACGTGAAGCTTGAGCAGGAGCTTTTCCACTTACTTTTTCATAATACAAAGGAATATTTTGTGTAAAAACAAGGTGATTTCCAATGTAGAATTTAGCAGTTGTGTTCCAATAATATTTATCTCCAGCATAAGCTTTTAATGTAAGCAATTGGGGATATTCAAAAGAATCAATCAAACGAACCTGTTTAAGATCCTTTTCCATCTGTTGAATTTCAGAATAAACCTGTTTTTCATATGATGAGTCACCACCCTTTAAAGAAGCAATTTCCGACTGAGCTCTTTTATCAATTTCTGCTTTAATAGCAAGTTTTTCTTCTGCACGACGTTTTCTTACATCAGCAAGCATATTTCCATTTGCATCAGTTTCTGCAATTCGAAGCAATTCCTGATCAATTTTATATGCAGCAGCTTCATATTCTTTTCTAGCATTAGCAAGAATTTCATTTTCCTGAGCAGGATTTCCATTTCTAATTGAAACCAGTTCACTTTTTTTTGCTTCCAATGCTTCAATTTCCATATATCCATCAGATGCAAAAGTATTAAATGCAATTAAAGAAATAGCACCAATGAAAATCATATTTTTTAAGTTCATAGATTTACCCTCTATTTATTTTATGATTTTAGTATAACAATAACCTTTTGTTTGTCCAATAAAAGTTAGTGAATTTAAGAAAACTATTATTCAATCTTGAGAAAACATTAAGATTCAGATTTTTATTAATTATATAGAAGAAAATACTATTTTCTGTTAAAATAAATTCGCTAAATATCTAATAACAATTGCAATTATTCTGCATTATTATTAAAATACTTAAGTATAATTAAATAAGACATAGGATTAAATAAATCCAAGGGAGATGTACTATGGGAAAGAAGAACCTTGATTGGGGTAAATTACCTTTCGGTTACATGAAAACAACAAAAAGCTTTGTTGCTAATTGGAAAAATGGCCAGTGGGATGAAGGAAAATTAACTAAAGACCATTCTATTAAAATGACAGAATGTGCTGGCGTTCTTCAGTACGCTCAGACATGTTTTGAAGGCCTTAAAGCATACACAACAGAACACGGTGATATCGTTACATTCCGTCCTGATTTGAATGCAGAACGTATGGAAAATTCTTGCCGTCGTCTTGAAATGCCTGTATTCCCAAAAGAAAAATTCATTGAAGCTGTGCTTAAAACAATTGAAGCAAATAAAGACTGGGTTCCACCATATGGATCTGGTGCAACACTTTATATTCGTCCATTTATGTTCGGTTCAAGTGCAGTAATTGGTGTAAAACCTGCTGATGAATATCAGTTCCGCATTCTTGTAACTCCAGTAGGACCATACTTCAAAGGTGGTGTTAAACCTATTAAAGTACGTCTTTCTGATATGGACCGTGCTGCTCCTCATGGAACAGGTGATATTAAAGCAGGCTTGAACTATGCTATGTCACTTCACAATATCGTTGATGCACACAACTGTGGTTATGCAGAAAATATGTATCTTGACCCTGCTACACACACATATATTGAAGAAACAGGTGGAGCAAACATTATCTTTATCACAAAAGATGGTAAGCTTGTTACTCCAAAATCTGACTCAATTTTGCCTTCTATCACACGCCGTTCTTTGTTAGTAGTAGCAAAGGACTACTTAAAAATGGAAGTTGAAGAAAGAAAGATTTCTAAAGATGAAATTGCAGACTTCGTAGAATGTGGTCTTTGTGGTACAGCCGCAGTAATTTCTCCAGTTGGTCAGATTGATGATCACGGAAAAGAAATAAAATTCAATGACGGAAAAGATGAAATGGGTCCTGTACTCACAAAAATCTACGAAACATTAACAGGTATCCAAATGGGCCGCCTCCCTGCACCAGAAGGATGGATTTACAGTATATAATCGCTCCGCGATTACATACTGTAAAAGCGGCGTTGTCAAGGGTTTAAGCGAATGCGTCCCTTGACGCCTCGTATCTTTAAAGCAAGCAACGTTTACTGTGTAAAAGCGGCGTTGTCAAGGGTTTTGAACAATTGAAGCAAGATGTTCGTCCTTGCAGACCATGTACGCTTCCACAAGGTGCTTTTCTTTTGAAAAGTTAGCCCGAAACTCTTTAGTTTGTTAAAAAGTAAAGCCGCCCTTTCAGTTTTCGAAGCTGGGACGGCTTTATAGCAAAATAGTGGAGACGACCGACAGAATCGGGCACTTCTCTCTTTTAATATACCACCAACTCGATTTTTCGTCAAATCAATAAAAAATCAATATAGCACAAAAAAGCCCAAGACTTTAATCTTGGGCTTAAACAATAGGGGGAGGATACTTTTTTAATTAATAATTTATCTTTCGTGTGAAAGCATCTTTATAACCATATGATTTGAAGCGTTCAAGTACTGTTCCGTATTCATCAACACATAATGGTCCAACCATTACTTTTTTTGTTCCGTCTGCATTTGGAACTATTGTCAAAGGATATTTCTTTCCATATTTATTTGTGACTTCAAGAATATTTTCATCGCTCTTTAACACAGCAATCTGAATATAATAACTACCCTTCTTCAAATCTGACATATTTGGAACCACATATTTTGAATAAGATGTATTAGTTTCAACTGTTTTTGTTTCCTCTACAATCTGCTGAACTTCTTCAAGAATAACTTCTTCGATTTCTTCAGCAACTTCTGTTTCCTCAACAATTTCTTCTACAACTTCATTTTCTGCTTCTAAAGATTCTGTTTCTTCAATTACAGATGAAATATTTTCTTCTGCAGGAACAAGTACAATTGCATCATATTCTTCTGCATCATCTTCGATTTCATCTTCTAAAACTTCCTCTTCTATTTCTTCTGGTTCTTCTATAAATTCTTCTTCAAAAAGTTGTTCTTCAGGAAGTTCTTCTTCATCTTCAATGATTTCATCCTCAATGATTTCATCCTCAACGATTTCATCTTCAATGATTTCATCTTCAAGGATTTCTTCTTCAAACTCTTCGAATTCTTCTTCTATAGGATCTTCAATTTCTGCTTCTGATTCCTCTTCAACTTCCAGAACTTCTTCAGCATCTTCATCGAATTCTTCTTCAATGAATTCTTCATCAGCAGGAATATCTTCTTCTATATATTCTTCTTCAATTACATCAACAGGAATATCTTCTTCTGTATATTCTTCTTCAATTACATCATCATAATCATCTTCCACTTCAGTTTCGATATAATCCTCATCAAAATCATCAGTTTCAGTTTCTTCTTCGTAATCTGTAATATCATCATCCTCAGGGATGTAATCATCTTCTGTATATTCTTCAGCTTCTACATCCTCTTCTGGAAGATATTCTTCTTCATATTCTTCTGCAGCAATTTTTTCTTCTTTAATTTCTTCTTCTAATTCTTCTACTTTATCATTTTCAGAATCTTCTACTTCATTATTATCTTCATAAATATCTTCAGAATATTCATCATCCGAATCATCCGACTCTTCATAAGAATCATCTTCCCATTCTTCATCAGGAACATATTCTTCACCGTTATTTATTTCTTCAACAATTACTCCTTCACTGTTATCATCAGCCACATCTTCAATAACTTCAGGAGTTTCATCATCTGCTTCAGAATTATCTATAGTTGTTTCCTGATTTCCTACATTAAATTCACTTTCGGTAGCAGGTTCAACATTAGCAAAGCTTTCTTCTTTAGCAGGAACTTCATTATCTGGAACTGTTACAGCAGGAATTGTTGTATTTCCATCCTGACGTGCAATAATTGCCGAGCCATAAACTCGTTCATCCTGATTTGAACGTTTTGTAATTTTTACAATATTATTAGCCTCTTTATCCATTCCAATTGCAGTTGCAGCTTCTGGGGACAACATAATTGCAACACCTTCAGATGGATCCAATGCACCAATAACAAGAATATCAATAGTAGCATCGCCAGTAATATTTGTTACACTAATAATATCACCTGGCAAATAACCTACTGTCTTGGCAAATAAACCAGAAGGGAAAACTCCTTCATCAACAACAATCGCTCTTCCATCCAAAGAAGGACTAAAAGATGCCAGCATTAAACATCCGGCTACAATTGCAAATACTCTGGCAATGTTCTTAAAAAATCTATTTTTCATATCCCTACCCATCCTTATGCCTTAAGAGATTTATTTATATCTGCACCTAACTGACTTGTAAGTTTTATTAATTCATCATTTGTCAGATATTCTTTTTCTACAGTAAATGATTTTGAAGTAACTGTACTTCCTGTCAGAACGTTTGTGATTACCCAATTAATTCTGCGAAGACAAACTAACTGAGAGCCACCAATTAATTCATAATATAATTTTACCTGAATGAAATAATCTGAATATCCTTCTATTGCTTCTTTTATTCCAGTACATAATAAATTCTGATCTTCATCCTCTGATGATGAAACTGATGCATCAGAATTTGTAACAATGTAACCATATTCAAAAAAGTCATTAAGCAATTTATCTTCAACTACATAGGATTGTTCTGTAATTTTATCACAGCGATTATCATGTTGAACAATCTGAAAAGACACCTGTTTTGCAAAACAGCAGGTACAACAGAAAAAAAGAATTGAAACAATAAGTAAGGTTTTATTTTTCCCCATAGTTCACCCCAAATTCATTTCACCACTTAAGGTTTTCATTATTTAATCGGATATTAAAAGTCTTATGTTTAGCATTTTTTGATAAATAATCTCTCTTTGATAAAACACTTTATATATGATAAAATATACTTTGGTTGGGATTTTTTATGGATAAAAGAATTTACATCATTGGTGCTGGCTTTGCTGGTCAAACTATTGCAGATGATATTAAACGTAAGAAAATTTTTGGAAAAGTTAATGCTTTTCTAGATGATGATAAAAATCTGATTGGAACAACTATTGAAGGCATTCCTGTTTTAGGTCCAATCAGTTCAGTTGCTTCTATATTAAATAATTCTGATTATGATGAAGCTATTATTGCCATTCCATCTGCACCAACTGAAAGAATCAAAGAAATATATGAAACTTTAAAAAGAAATGGTTTTCAGCATATTAAAATTCTTCCTGGAATTAGTCAGGTAATTGAAGGAAGCGGTCACCTTGTTCAGACCCGGGAAATTGATCCCCTTGATATTCTTGGAAGAACTCCTATTACAATTTCACTTAAAAAAAGCCTTTCATATTTACGTGGCAAACGAGTTTTAATAACAGGTGCCGGCGGTTCTATTGGCTCAGAACTTGCAAGACAGCTTTTGTCTGGTGGAGCTGAACGGCTTTATCTTTTTGGTCATGGTGAAAATTCCATATGCCAGATTTTTAGAGAGTTGAAAATACTGCAGATGGAAGGTGTTGGTGAAAAAGCAACTGTTGTTCCAATTATTGGAGATATGCGGGATAAAGAATATGTTGATTACATTATTAAAAATACTAAATGTAATGTAATTTTCCATTGTGCTGCTTACAAACACGTTCCAATGATGGAGGAAAATCAGGTTGCGGCAATTGAAAACAATGTTTTTGGAACAAAGAATCTTCTTGATGCCAGTTTGAAATACAATGTTGAACGATTTGTTCTTATTTCTACTGATAAAGCAGTTGCTCCTGTAAGTGTTTACGGCGATTCAAAAATGCTTTGTGAAAAGCTTGTTCTTGATGCGGCTAAACATGCTAATGAAAATCAGGCAATTATGTTTGTTCGCTTCGGAAATGTTCTTGGAAGCAGAGGGTCAATTCTTCCGCTTTTCCAAAATCAGATTGCCACAGGTGGTCCACTTATTGTAACTGATGAAAAAATGGAACGCTTTTTTATGACAATTCCAGAAGCTTGTTCTCTTGTTCTGCAAACAGGTGGTGTTGGTATTAACGGAAAATCCTATCTTTTAGATATGGGTGAGCCAATTAAAATTATTGATTTAGCAAAACAAATCATAAAATTTTCTGGCCTGGAACCCTATAAAGATATTGATATAAAAATTGTAGGTCCACGAAAAGGTGAAAGATTAATTGAACCTTTATGGCTTAAAGAAGAAAATCCTACTAAAACAAAATATCCGAAAATTCTTCAGTTGGAAAATAAAGAATATGATTCTGAAAGATTAAAAATTCTTTTGGAAAAATTATATCCAATTTGTTTTTACACTTCAGAAAAACCCGATGATTTTAGAAATAAAAACAAGCTTGTAAATATTCTTTGCGAAGACTGTAAAAGCCTTAAAGATTTTTATGAAGAAATAAAAAATGACGGGCAAAAACGAACAGATATTTTATAATAGTATATAGAGGCAAATATGGCAGAAATAAAAGTTCCATTTCATAAAGCAGCAATTACAAAAGCAGAAGAAGATGCTGTATTGGATGTTCTTCGCTCTGGCTGGCTTACAACTGGAAAATACACTTTAGAATTTGAAAAGAAATTTTCACAGGCTGTAGGTGGTGATGATGTAATAAGTCTTGCTGTAAATTCAAATACTTCAGGAATGATTCTTGCAATGGAAGCTTGTGGTGTAAAAAGCGGGACAGCGGTAATCACTACTCCATATACATTTGTTTCTACAGCAACCTGTGCCCGTCATTTAAATGCAGATGTCTATTTTGCTGATGTTGAAAAAGATTCTTACAGCATCGATCCTGATAAAATTGAAGAAATTTTAATTAAAGATGCAAAAAATGGACACAAAGTAAAAGCTATTGTTCCCGTTCATATTGCAGGTAATATTTGCAATATGGAAAGAATTCTTGAATTGGCTAAAAAATACAGCACTTCTGAAAACAAAATTTATGTAATTGAAGATGCAGCCCATTCATTTCCTTCTCCAACAAAGCTTGGATACGCTGGAACAATTGGAGACGCAGGAGTTTTTTCATTTTATGTAACTAAAACAATTACCACAGCTGAAGGTGGAATGGTTTGTACAAAAAATCCTGAACTGGCAAAACGAATGACAATGATGAGAATGCATGGTATGGATCGAACTACCTGGGACCGATACACCTCTCCACGAGCAAGCTGGGAATACGACATTGTGGCTCCTGGTTATAAATTTAATCTTCCAGATGTTCTTTCGGCCCTAGGTTGCTGCCAGGTAGACAGAGCTGTTTTATTTTATGAACAAAGAAAAGCTATTGTAGAACAATATAATAAAGCTTTCTCAAAATTAGACTTTATTAAACTTCCTCCAGATGGAGAAGGAAACGCATGGCATTTATATTTAATGCGAATTAATCCTGAAAAACTAACAATTTCCCGGGATGAATTTGCAAAAAAACTTCAAGGAGAAGGAATCGGTATTTCAGTTCATTTTATTCCAATTTTTCATTTCACTTATTGGAAAGAACTATATCCTGATTTTACTGCGAAAAACTATCCAAATGCAGAAACTCAATATTCTCAAACAATTTCAATTCCTTTATACCCTGATATGCCACAGGAACAGGTTGATTATGTTATTAACACAGTAATAAAAATAGGAACAGAAAATCATGTCTAGCACAACCACAAAAGAACAGGGAAAACACATACGCTCATTAGACTCAAAAGGTTTTTATAGTGACTGCTATAAAGAAGACATGCTTTATGGTGTTTTGATTCGTAGTCCTGCTCCTGCTGGAAAATTAAAAAGCGTTTCTATAAACAACTTACCAGAAAATTATTATCTTTTTACGGCTGATGATTTTCCTGGAACTAAACATATTGAGATTAATAATCACGAAACAAAAATTTTTGGTTATGGCAATGTTTCCTATGCAGGTGAACCATTAGGAATTCTTGTTGGACCAGATGAATACAAACTTGAAGAATTATTACATAACATAAACATAAACTTTAACATTGAAGATTTGGAAGATGCTTTTAACAATGTAATAAGCTTTCGAAAAAAGAAAAATGAAGAAACAGCATCCCAGGAGCTTTCTTCTACAGATTTATCAAATCTAGTTTCCCAGCTTAATGACATGCCATCATTAAATACTGTAATTGATAAAACCCATATTGATGAAAATACAGAAACCGTACTTGCAACTAGAACTGTAAAAACAGGAGCCTGGAAAAGATATAGTGCTGAAGAAGCTGAAAAAAAATTATTCTCAAAAGCCGATTATGTTACAAATGAAGAATGGAGTTTAAACCTTCCCGTTCCAAGCTGGCAGGAAACAGCCGGAGCATTTTGTTACATGGAAGGTAAGAAACTTCATGTTTTTGCTCCAATCAAATGGACATATATTATCATCAAAACATTGGCTGATACTTTAAAAATACCAGAAGAAAACATATATATTCACAAAACAAAATCTTCTGGTATTGGTTCCAGAGGTTTATGGAGAACCTCCCAATTATGTGCACAGGTTGCATTAGCATCTTATATTACTAAAAAACCTGTGAAACTTGTTTTGAGTCAGGATGAACAAGACCAATTCAATACTCTTGGAGTCAAAACTACATTTTCATATAAATCTGCACTGTCAAAAACTGGTCGCATAAAAGCCATGGATATTAAAATAGATATTGATGCAGGCGCTTTTAATCCATTTGCCCAGGAAATTACAGACCGTCTTACAATTTCTGCATGTAACTATTACAAGCCTGAAAACGTAAGAATTGTTGCTAAATGTCATACTTCAAAAAATCCACCAACTTCAATCGGCATAAAAAATCTTGATTCACAAGCTTTCTTTGCAATTGAAAATCAAATTCAGCAAATCAGTAATACCACAGGCTTGTTTCCAGATGAAGTTAGAACCATTAACACTGCTGTTGAAAAAACAGATTTCCCATTTCATCTTTATTTAGAAGATTATCAGTTGACTTTTGAAGATGCAATTAAACGTTCGGACTTTAATAGAAAATATGCCTCCTTTCATATGGATGCAATTGATCGTGTGGAAAAAGACAGTACTCCCTTCTTTGGTTTACCATTGCGAGGAATTGGAGTTGCTAGTGCTTACAATATTTCATCATATTTTGGTGAAAGCTGTTTTTCTTATGATCCAAAAATACAGGTTACACTTACAAAAGACAACAAAGTTCTTATTCACAGCATGACTCCATCATCAGATATTACAGAGATTTGGAAAAAAACTGTAATGGAAGTTATGGATATTAAAAAAGAAAATATTATTATTGATTCTGAATATACACTGGACTCTTTACCTACATCCCCAGAAGATACATTCAGTTCTATTTCTACAGTAAATGAGATTTTAAAAAAATGCTGTCAGGATATTCAAAAAAAACGATTCCGCCAGCCTCTTCCAATCTCTTCACAAAAAAGTCTTGGTGCAGCCGCTAAAAAAGGATGGAACAAGGAAAAATTCAGCGGCAATCCATTTGGAACAAGTTCATTTGCAACTACTATTGTTGAAGTTGAGTTGGATTCATATACATTCAGCGAAAAAATTAAAGGCATTTGGATTACAATTAACTGTGGAGAACTTCTTGATAGAGCCGCCGCATTACGAACAATTCGCCTTGAAATTCAGCAGGAATTATCACGTCTTGTAGAAGGCCGTTCCATTCCTTGCGATAATTATTCTATTAATTTTATTGAATCAAAGGGAAAAGCAGGTCAAATTGGAGATTTAGTTCATAACACACTTCCTGCAGCCTTCTCAACTGCAATGTCATTGGCACTAGATACTCAGCTTACAAAAATTCCTTTTACTGAAGATTTAATCTACTCTTTAACTAAAGAGCAGGAAGCAAAAAAACACAAAGTAAAAAATAAGGAAGCTGAAATACAGAACTCTGAAACAAAAGAGCAGGATAATACAAAAGCCTCTGTTGCAGAAGACTCGGTTACAGAAGAAAAAACAAATAAAGAAAACAGCACAGGAGATGAAAAATAATGAATGTTCCAGTTACATTAAATGGCGACAAAACAATATTAGATGTAAGACCAGAAGAATCTCTCATGTCTGTTTTACGAAAAAGAGAATTTACTTCTGTGAAATGCGGATGTAATCAGGGGCATTGTGGTTCCTGTACAGTGCTTTTAAATGATAATCCGGTTGCAGCATGTAAAATACCAATTGGAATCATAAGAGATTCTGATATTGTAACATTAAATTATTTTTCAGGCTCAAAAGAGTATACTGCCATTATGCAAGGTTTTGAACTTGCAGGAATTAAACTTTGTGGATATTGCAATGCAGGAAAAGTTTTTTCTACATATCAGATTTTAAAAATGAATAAAAATCTTTCTAGAAATGAGATTACAGATTTTGTAAAAAATCTTTCACCCTGTTGTACAGACTTGCAGACTTTGACTAATGGAATTATCTGGGCAATAGAAATTAATAATAAAGGATACGAATCAACATTACGCAAATATAAATTAACACAAAAAGCTAACGGAAGATAAAATGAAATCTATTTTATTGGCAAAAAATACATCAGAATTAATATATCAATTAAAAGCAACTCAGGGATTACAAATTGTAGGTGGTTGTACAAGTATAGAAGAACTACCAGAAAAAACAATTTCTACAATTGGCATAAAAGATTTAAGTGTAATTACACGACATGAACGATTTTTAAATGTAGGCCCAGCTGTTACCCTTACCCAACTATTAAACGTTGGACAAAATCATCTTCCCCAGATTATTTTTGAAGCCTTAGGTTGCATTGCAAATCCAATGATAAGGAATATGGCTACTGTTGGTGGTAATATTTGTGCACCAGGTCACAAAAGAACGCTTTTTGCTCCTTTACTTGCACTTGAAGCACGATTAGTATTTAAAAGTCAATCAGAAACAAAAATTGAACCAATTCAAAATTTTAAAAAAGTTCCAGAGGGCTTTGTACTTACAAATATAAGAATACCTTTAGTTGATTCTAACCTTTCAATTTTTAGACGTGTTGGACCTGAAAATTCAATTACAGAGCTTTCCGCTTCCTTTGCTTTTTTAGTAAGCACAGAAAAGAATGCTATTTCAGATGTAAGCCTTGCATTTGCAGGTCCCTTTATTTTTAAAAGTAAATCTTTGGAAAATGCCCTTTTAGGACACAAGCTTCCACTTACTCACAAAGATATAGAAAATATTCAGGAACAGGTAGAACAGGAATTCCAAAAAGCAGCCACTGATCAAATGATTAGTGATGTAGTGCGCCAACAATTTTTTAACCTTTGCCGTTACAGTTTTGAGCAATTAACCTAGTTTGCTTCGCAAACTAGCGTATTAACATGCAGTCACGTCGCACGCTATGCGTGCTTACCTAGTTTGCTTCGCAAACTAGCGTATTAACATGCAATCACCATAGGAAAAAAATCTATAACGATTTTCTACAGCCTGTTTATAAGCAGACAAAATATGTTGGCGACCAGCAAAGGCACTTACTAACATAATCAAAGTGCTTTCTGGGGTATGGAAATTGGTAAACATTTTATCTACAACATTAAACTTGTAACCAGGGTACATAAAAATTGATGTAGACGAAGTTCCTGCCTGAATCCATTCATCATTTTTGCCAGGAACTCCCCCTTCATCAATAATTTTTTTTGCAGCACTTTCCAGAGTTCTAACAGATGTAGTTCCAACAGCAAGAATAGGACGACCTTCTTTTTTAGCTTTATTGATTTTTTCTGCAGTTTCTACAGGAATTGTGTACCATTCTTCATGCATTTTGTGATTTTCAATTTCATCTTCACGAACAGGAAGGAAAGTTCCAAGACCTACATGCAAAGTAACAAAACAGCGTTCAATACCAGCTTCATCAAGACGTTTAAGCATATCTTCTGTAAAATGAAGGCCCGCAGTTGGACAGGCAGCAGAACCAGTCTGATCTGCGTAAACATTCTGATAGCGTTCACTGTCAGTATCATCATCTTCACGACGAATATATGGAGGAAGAGGAATGTGTCCATTACGTTCGAACCATTCTTCATCAATGGCAAAATCAAATTTCATGGCACGAAATTCAGTTCCTGCATTTCCAGGAACATCAATAATTGTACCAACAGTTCCGTCTGGAAATTTATAATGCATACCAGGCTTCTGTTTTTTTGCATTTTTTACCATTGTATTCCAAACAGTACATTCCTTATCTATAGTATTCAGAAACATAAATTCCTGTTCCCGTCCAGTAGTTTCTTTAATACCATAAACACGAGCACGACGAACCCGGCTATTATTAAAAACCATAAGCGCATTTGCCGGAATCAAATCTGGTAAATCATCCATGGTATGATGTTCTACTTCCCCAGTTTCCCGGTTTAGAACCATTAATTTATCCTGTCCCCGCACTCCACTAGGATGCTGAGCTATAAGTTCTTCTGGTAATTCAAAGAAAAAGTCCTTAGTTTTCATATATCATCTCGCAATAAAAAATCCCAAATGCTAGTGTAATCTGTGACTAAAATAAAGTCTGTAATTAAAATAAAATCTGTGACTAAAATAAAGTCCCTTGATTATTTCCGTTGTCTCCGTATTTTAAGCCCAAATGCTCATAAGCTTTAGGTGTAACGATTCTTCCCCTTGGAGTTCTCTGCAATAAACCGCACTGAATCAAATATGGTTCATAGTAGTCTTCCAAAGTGTCCATGCTTTCACCAATGCTGATAGCTAAAGTTTCAGCACCAACAGGACCACCCCCAAAGTTCTGAATAATACTCAAAAGAATCTCCCGGTCGTATTTTTCAAGACCAAGTTCATCAATTTCAAGGCGCTTAAGACCGTTATCCACAATATCAAGGGTAATTGTATTTCTGCCTTCTACCTGAGCAAAATCCCGCATACGGCGAAGAACTCTGTTTGCAACACGAGGAGTTCCACGGCAGCATTGAGCCAAAAGCATGGCAGCATCCTGTTCAATTCCAACTTCTAAAATACCAGCTGAACGACGAATAATACTTGCCAGTTCTTCCTGAGTGTAAAATTCAAAACGAGGAATAAAACCAAAACGTGAACGCAATGGTGAACTTACAGAACCAGCCTTAGTTGTAGCCCCAATCAAAGTAAATGGAGGAATTGGTATACGAACAGTACGAGCCGCAGCCCCCTGACCAATAATCCAGTCCAGTTCAAAATCTTCCATTGCAATATAAAGCATTTCCTCAATTGCAGGTTTTAAGCGATGAATTTCATCAATAAAAAAAACAGTTCGTTCAGTAATAGTACTTAATATTCCAGCCAGATCCTTAGGTTTATCCAAGGCAGGAGCCGAAGTTACCTTAAAATCAACCCCAAGTTCATGAGCTGTAATCTGAGCTAAAGTAGTTTTACCAAGGCCTGGAGGTCCAATCAGCAAAAGATGATCCAAAGGTTCCTGTCGCTGTTTTGCAGCTTCAATAAAAGTTTTAAGATTTTTTTTAATTCCTTCCTGCCCCAAAAAATCATTCAACATCTGAGGACGAAGAGAATCATTATCTTCATAAGAGTCTTTCAAATCAGCCCGAACAATAGCACTAAAATCAGTATTTTCTATATCTTCCATAATATTATATTCTTAATTATTCATTTTTAATTTTTAAGCCAGGGACACAATGGCTTTTCTAAATAGCATATCTTCTTTTTCTTTTTGTGACTTAGTTTCAAAAGAGGCATCTTTAGAAAGTTCTTCTACCAGCTGGGCAACCTTCTGTTCAACAAGACGCTTATCATAACCCATACTTGCAAGAGAATTAATAACATCAGCAAAAGCAATGGGTTTTTCAACCTTTACAACTTCCATAGTTTCACTAATAGAAAGCTTACCCTTAAGAGCAAGAATCATTTTAGCCGCAGTTTTTTTACCAACTCCAGGAACCTTTTCTAACATTTCCACATCGCCCCGCTCCAGCACATCCATCAATCTTCCACTAGAAACAGAACTCATAATTTTAAGGGCACCTTTTGGACCAACCCCATCAACTTTCAAAAGATCCAGAAACAAAGCTCTCTCATCGGCACTGGCAAATCCGTAAAGACACATAGCCATATCAGTATGCTGAAGCCAAGTGTATATTTTCGCCTCACTTCCCACAACACCAAGCATATCAAGATTAGAATCCGGCACACAAATATCCCATTCAATGCCCTTATTTTCAAGAAAAACCTGCTTTGGAAATTTTCCAGTAATAATTCCTGTAATCGAGTTAAACATAATTTTATTATAGATGATATTAAAAGATTTATAAATAGTAATCTGGGTGCATTTTTTCAGGGCAAACAACGTTGGAAAATTAGAATGAAAGATTTAAAAATCAAAGCGTTTGCCGTTGCTAAACAAAGTTCCGCCGTCAGAAACTAGATTTATTTCTACGAAAAGCAGGTTAGAAAAAATAGTTGAAAGATTTTTTCCAACAGCTACAAACAGCTACCTCCCTCTTGCAAATTTTGTACATTTGCTATTATCATAATTTATTATGAAAAAATCAAAAATTATTATTTTAATCACATTAATTACCCTAACTTTCTCTGCTTGTACTAAAAAAGAGAGTTCAAAAACAACTACTCCAGAAACTAAAACAACAGTTGAAAAAAACGAATCGGTTTCCACCACTTGGATGGATGTAACCTCTATTAAAAGTGTTTATGTTGACACAGGAATTTTTGAACACATTGGTTTTGCTGTTCCTGCGGCAAATCTCCCAAAAGAAAATATTCTTGCAGGAGTTAAATATCACGGAACCTCCATTACTTTGGAAAACGAAAGTAAGCCTGACACAATCATGTGGCCTTTTTCAAAAGGAATTAAAGAAGAAGAATTAGAAGATTTTACATCATCAAAAGGTGTAAAAATCAAAGTTCCTGTTCAGTCAAAATTAAATTTTGCACCCCTTGATAATACTATGAAAATCTGCCGGGATAACGGATTAAAAATGCGAGGCCATGTTCTTGTATGGCATTCCCAAACTCCAAAAACATTCTTCTGTGAAGATTATAATGCAGGCAAAGGTTTTGTCTCTGCAAAAGAAATGGATGCCCGCCAGGAATGGTATATAAAATCGGTTTTCAAACACACAAAAGAATGGGAAGCAAAAAATAACAATGGCAACATAATTATTTATGCCTGGGACATTGTAAATGAAGCCATTTCCGATAATGCAAGCGCTTCTGCTTATCTTCGTGACGGTTCAAACTGGTATGCTATTTACAAAAATGCTGATTTTATTGTTTCTGCATTCCAGTATGCCAACAAATATGCTCCAAAAGAAGTTCTTCTTGCCTATAATGATTACAATGAATTCCAAGGTGAAAAACACAACGGATATTTAAAAATCATTGATTTAATTCTTGCAGAAAAAAATAACCCTGAACTTCCAAGCCGTATTGATATTGCAGGCATGCAATCTCATAACCAGACAGGCTGGCCATCTATGACAGAATACGAAACTTGTATAAAAAACTTTATTGCTAAAGGTCTTGATATTCATATTACCGAACTTGATATTACAGGTTCATGGAAAGGTGGAAATAACTTTAATAAAGCAGATCCAGAAGCACAGAAAAGAACATACAATCAGTACTTTAAGTTGTATCAGAAATACCGTAAAACAGAAAACAACAATGGTATTACAGGTATTACTTTCTGGGGGATTACAGATGAAAACTCATGGCGTGGCAATGCTTCTCCCCTTCTGTTTAATCATTTTGAACCAAAACCAGCTTATTACGGTGTGATTGAAGCTGCAAATTAACATAAAACCCCCGTCATCCCGAAGCTATTTCGGGATGACTTAATTCAACTCCAATGTCTTTCTTTTCCAACATCAGTTACATGATAAATATTCAGCAAAAATAATTAAAGTTTATTAGTAAAATATTCTCGAATCGCCTTTTCCAGATTTACTTCCGCGTTCTTAATTGCTTCTTCCAGCTCCTGCCCTTTGCTTATTTCCACAACATCTTTAATTCCACAAGCCTTAGAACCATCGCTTTTTCCACAGAACACTGCAACAGGAACTTTTCCAGCTCCCTTCAAAATACCACCAATAGTTTTTCCCATTGCACTCTGTTTGTCAAAAGACCCTTCGCCAGTAATGATTAAATCGCAATCTTTTGCTCTAGTTTCAAAATCACAAATAGAAAGAATTGTATCGATTCCGCTTTTCAGCTGACCATTCATTCCAGCAAGTACACAGAATCCTAAACCACCGGCAGCACCCGCACCTTTTTCCAATGCAAAGTCTGTTGTGCGCATTTTATTAAATAAATCAGCAATGTGACGGCAGCCTTCATCCAGTCTTTTTACCATTTCTGAATCTGCTCCTTTTTGTGGGCCAAAAACTGCAGAACATCCATTTTCACCATAAAGGGGATTATCCACATCACACAATGCTTCAAATCTTGCTCCCTGAAGCCGTGGATACATCATAGAAAGGTCGATTTCAGCCACATCTTTTAATGTGCCTCCAGTTGGAACAAAGGAAACTCCATCTTTATTATAAAAACATCCCCCTAAGGCAGCCATAAAACCAAGACCACAATCATTAGTAGAAGAACCACCTAAAGTAAGAATGATTTTTTTTGCCCCCATATCACAGGCAAATCCCGCTAACTGACCAACGCCATAAGTACTGGTTAATTCAGGATTTTCCCGCCCTTTTATCTGAGGAAGTCCATTTGACTGAGCTGCTTCAATAATTGCAGTTTTTCCCTTATCAATAAAGCCAACAGAACAAACTTCTTCTTCATAAAGAGAATTCTGCACAAAACATTTCATAATCTGGCAGTTCAAAGCAGTTTTAAGACAGTCTAAGGTACCTTCTCCCCCATCAGCAACAGGCATACAGTCAATCTGAGCATCTGGAATAATTTCTTTTATTGTTTTTTCCGCAATTTCACAAAAACGAACAGCAGATAAACTACCCTTAAAGGAATCTGGAGCAATCAAAATTTTCATAAAAACCTCAAACCTTTTTTTATACTATTTAATTTTTAATTTACTTTATAATGCAAATGAGTAATTGCCCCCGCCAGTGCATCTGCCGCATGATCAGGCTTTGGAACCGCCTCCAATCCTAAAAGCAATTTAACATATTTTTGAACTAATTCCTTATCAGCTCCCTGGGAACCAGAAACAGCCTGCTTTATCTGTACAGGACGATATTCATGAAGTTCCAGTCCATGCTGAGCTAAACACAAAGAAACAACTCCCTTTGCTTCACTAACCATCATAGCAGAAGAAGCATTTTTTGCAAAATACAGACTTTCCATTGCCGCTTCTGTAGGACAAAATTCATCTATAACAGCACAAAGATGTGTATAGATTTTCATAAGTCGCTGTCCATGGGGCTCATCAGCTTTTGTAGTAATACATCCATAACTAACCATCCTATAGCGACCATTTACATAATCCACAACACCAAAGCCAGTATTGGCCAGCCCTGGATCAATTCCTAGAACGCGACGAATTTTCTTTTTTTCTAATGGAGCTGAAGTTTGAGAACCTGGTAATGATGAAAAAACGTTTTTTTCGTTATGCATATGTTAAATATATAAACCCGATTTCATTGAATCAGAAACCGGGTTTTTACAAAGTTATAAATATAATTCCGAATTCTTAATTTATTCCTCTGGCACAAAGTCATCTGGATATTCAGCTGTGTGGTATACGTTCTGAACATCATCGTTATCTTCAAGCTTATCGATCATTTTCTGAACTTTTGCAGCTGTATCTTTATCAACTGGAGTATAAGCATCTGGAACCATTCCTACATCAGCAGAAAGTGTTTCAATACCTTTTTCTGTTAATGCTTCAGCAACAGCAGAGAATGCATCTGGAGTTGTTGTAACTGTGATAATTCCATCTTCATTTACGATATCATCAGCACCAGCTTCCAAAGCAATTTCCATTACTTCGTCTTCGCTAGCTTTTTCAGCATCAATTTCAATTGTACCTTTTCTCTGGAACATACGAGAAACTGAACCTGAAGTTCCTAAGTTACCGCCACATTTAGAGAAAATGTTTTTAACGTCAGCTGCAGCACGGTTTTTGTTATCAGAAAGAACTTCAACCATTACAGCAACGCCACCAGGAGCATATCCTTCGTATAAGTATTCTTCGTAAGCTGCTCCACCGTCTTCACCTGTACCCTTTTTGATAGCACGGTCAATGTTATCTTTAGGCATGTTAGCAGCACGAGCTTTGATGATTACTGTACGGAGACGAGGGTTAGAGTTAGGATCTCCACCACCCATACGTGCAGCAATAGAAATTTCCTTAATAAATTTTGTAAAAATCTTACCACGTTTTGCATCGGCCAAACCCTTTGCATGTTTAATGGTGGCCCATTTACTATGTCCTGACATTAGGAACTCCTTTAAAATATAGATTACAGATTAATGATTTAGTTTATCACAAAGAAAAAATATATTCAATAATATGATTAATCAAGAATTGTAACAAATATTTATTTTTACAAATCACTTCTTTACATTTATAATTAAATCATACCAATTTTAAAGGAAGAGATTATGGCAAAACCTATAAAAATTACTTATAACAGAAATCAAAAAATAGAAACCACAGAAGCTGAAATTGGAACACAAGTTTTTAATTTTATGCCTGAATTTTCAATAAATGGAAACCAACTTGTTGCTGCAAAGGTAAATAATGAATTAACATCTTTAGATGCAAAGCTAGAGTTCGATTGCAAGGTTGAACCAGTTTATAACAATACAAAAGAAGGCATGTCAGTTTACCGTCGTTCACTTTGTCTCTTGCTTGCAACTGCTGCTCATAGAATTAATCCTAAAACAAGACTTATTGTTGGAAATAGTATTTGTTACGGCTACTATTACACTTTTGATGGTGAAAAAATTCCTGCTAAATCACTTAAACAGGAAATGGAAAAATTAATTTCCAGAGATTTAAGAATAAAGACAGAATATGTATCTTGGGAACAAGCTGCTGCACTTTTTGAAAAACTTAATCTTAAAGAAACAAGAAAACAATTAAATCATACTTGCAAATCTAAAATTCTTATAAATACAATTGAAGATTTTTCAGATATGTATTTTGGACCTCTTGTTCTTTCAACAGGTGCACTTCAAGTTTTTGATTTAATTGAATATCAGGATGGACTTCTTCTCCGCTTCCCTAAAACAAAATGTCCTAGTCAGCTACCTGCATTCAAAGATGAACCAAAATTATTTAGTCTTTTTAAACAGTACAAAGAATGGGGAAAAAGAGTTAATGTTCTTTCGGCTGCATCACTTAACGATATGGTTGCAAATGGAAAAATCAATGATTTTATTGATATTGCTGAAACTCATCAGGAAAAATGCATCTCTGATATTGCAAGCCAGATTGTAAAAAGCAAAAAGGTTCGAGTTGTTTTAATTGCAGGACCTTCATCATCTGGTAAAACAACTTCTGCAAAAAAACTTGGCCTTGAATTACAAGCCATGGGATACACTCCAAAATTAATCAGTTTAGATTGTTATTATGCTGGACGAGATAAAGCTCCTCTTGATGAAAATGGAAAACCTGATTATGAATGTCTTGAAGCATTAAATGTTGAGCTTTTAAACCAGAATCTTGTTGATTTATTTGCAGGAAAAGAAGTAAATATTCCAAGCTATGATTTCCACACAGGAACAAGTTATTTTGAAGAAAAAAATAAAATGACTTTAGCTGATAATGAAATACTTATTATGGAAGGTATTCACGGTTTAAATCCAAAACTTACCGCAAAAGTGCCTGAGGAATGCAAATTCAAAATTTATCTTTCAGCTTTAACACAATTAAATCTTGATGACCATAACCGCATTTCTACAAGTGACAATCGTCTTATTCGTCGTATTGTTCGCGATAATAATTTCCGTGGAAAACCTGCGGAAGGAACAATTGCAATGTGGCCAAGTGTTCAAAAAGGTGAAGAGTTGCATATCTTCCCATTCCACAACAATGCTGATGCAATTTTAAACACTGCCCTAGATTATGAATTAAGTATTCTCCGTGTTTATGCGGCTCCACTTTTAAGAAGAGTTCCACCAACAATGGCAGAATACTCAGAAGCTCAAAGATTACTAAACTTCTTAGAAAATTTCGCTACAATTGCACCAACAGAAGTACCTCCAAGATCAATAATCCGGGAATTCATAGGTGGCAGTGCTTTCAAATATTAGCATCAATTCGAACTTCCTTTGGAAGTTCAACCACTTAGCGGGGGGCACTGGGGGCGGCGATGAGCCCCTCAGTGTTACAAGGATTAGTGTTTCACCTATTCGATTTTTTATCAAAAGCTTTTAAGGCAGCAAGTTCTTCTTGCTGCTTTTTTTGTTTTGTTTTTACATCTTGTTTATATTCTGCTAATTTTATTTCTTTCATTTTTTCCAAGGCTGTAGTTTTTTTCATGCATTCCGCAACAATTTTTCTCTTTTTTTCAGTTTCTAATTTTGCCTGTGTTAATTCTTCTAACAAAACTTCTTTTTGATAATCTAAAAGTTTTGTGTATTGATTATGAGTAAAAATATCATCAAAATTTGCAGAATTTTTTACTTGAGCCTTTGAATTTGCATATTGAATTGCCAGCTGTTTAATATTTTCATTAATCCTATTTTCTTCTGCAAGGCATTTTGCAAGTTCACTTTCAGCTTGCTTTTGTTCAAAATTGCGGATTTCTAAAATACTTTCAAGTTCAAAAACAAACTTTGCCATGAATTATTCTTCTGAAGAATGTTCTTCCACTTCCTGTCCAGGAATTTCTTTTTCACAAATTTCTTCGTATTCTTCTTCTGGAATTTTCATTTCCGTAAGCTCTGCAACAGCATCCAAAGTATCTTTCATTGATGAAGGTTTAAATTTTTCCTGCAACAAAAATTTTTCTATCTGATTATGCATTGCAATTGCTTCATCAATTTCAGGAGAACTACCTTTTTCGTAAATACCAGAAGTAATCATAGCAGAATTACTTTCATATATAGACATCCATCTTCTGATTTTACCACAAGCCTCTTGTGTAACTTTACCAGAAACTCTATCTGAAAGACGAGAAATTGAAGCTAAAACATCTATAGCAGGATAATGAAATGCCATAGCAAGTTTTCTACTTAAAACAATATGGCCATCTAGAATACCACGAACAGCATCAGTTATTGGTTCATTCAAATCATCCCCATCAACTAAAACATTATAAAAAGCTGTAATAGTACCTTTATCATTTGCACCTGTTCTTTCCATTAATTTAGGAAGCATATCAAAAACTGAAGGAGTATACCCCCCGGTTATAGGCAACTCGCCATTTGAAGTTCCAATTTCCTGCTGAGCCTTTGCAAATCGTGTAACATTATCAACCATCAAAAGAACATCTTTTCCCTGATCTCTAAAATATTCAGCTACGGCAGTACAAACATATGCAGCTCGAACACGACAAATAGCAGGTTGATCTCCAGTTGCAATTACAAGAACAGAACGCTTAAGTCCTTCCTTTCCTAAATCTCTTTCAATAAAATCTAGTACTTCACGACCACGCTCCCCAATTAGACCAATAACATTTACATCTGCATCAGAACTTCTAGCAATCATTGAAAGCAAACTTGACTTTCCAACTCCAGAACCTGCAAAAATTCCAATTCTCTGCCCTTTTCCAATAGTCAATAAACTGTCAATTGCTTTTACACCAGTGGTAATTCTTTTCTTAATAGGTAAACGTTTCATTGGATCTGGAGCATCTGCAATAGCCGAATAATAAGTTTCAGGCTCAATTTCTCCCAACCCATCACAAGCACGACCTGTAGCATCAATTGCACGACCAAGAAGATTCTTACCAACAGGAACCCGTAAAGTGGAACCTGAAGCAACAACTTCACATCCCACTTCAATTCCCTTTGTATTTCCAAATGCAGTCAATTTTACAGTTTTTCCATCAAGACCAACAACTTCTGCTAAAATTGAAGCACCACTAGAAAGTTTAATTGTACAGATTTCACCAATAACAGAACGGGGACCTTCACTTTCAATATCAAGACCACGAACTCTAATTACAGAACCAATATAATGAATTGTTTCAGCATCACATACCTGCTCTAGATATTTAGAAAAATTAAATTCGCCAATATAAGATGATCTCATAAATTACTCTCCTGTAGTTAGAGAGTCTGAACGTTTAATGTTCTTAACAGGAGAAACTTCAAGAATCTTATTTTCAAGTTCTTGCAGCTGACTTGAAATACGAGCATCAATAGCACCAAAGTCAGTTTCAACAATACATCCACCTTTTTCAACAGATGAATCTTCAAGAACTGTAATTCCTTGTACATTTTCTACATGTTTTATGAATTCTGATACATTTTCGGTTGCCAGTTTTACATCTTCAAGATTAACTCTTAATGTTACAGTACCACGAGTTTTTACTTTTTTAAGGGCAGCCAAAGTATTTGCAAGGATAACATTTTTCTGATTTTCAGAAAGAATTTTAATAACTTTTCGTGCCATTAAAATAACAAGTTCAACAATCTGACTTTCAGTATCCTGTAAAATTTCTTCACGACGCTGCATAACTGCTTGAAGAATTTGATGCATTCTATCAACAAGTCTTTCTACTTCAGCCTCGCCTTTGTTATATCCTTCCTGATGCCCTTGTTCAAAGCCTGTATCATAGGCATCCCGCTGTAATTTATCTCTTTCATTCTGAGCATCAGCAACAATTTTTGCAGCTTCTGCTTTTGCATCATCAATAATTCGTTGAGCTTCAGTTTCGGCATCAGCTTTAATTACTGCTGCCTGATCTGTCTGACGTTTTACTTCTTCAAAGGCAGTTTCTTCAGCTTTTTTAATTATTTCGTCCGCAGCAACCTGAGCCTCATTATACATCTGAGCCTTTTCTGCTTCCCATTGAGACTTAAATTTTTCTGCTTCTCTGCGCAAATCATCAGCAGTTGGACCATGATATTCTTCAACTAAATCTTGAACTGGTTCTTCAATAGGAGCATATTCCTTAACCAATGGTAACATTACCTTTTCTTGTCCAACATTAGCCTGTCCAGGACGAAATACAATTTGTGCCATTTATACCCTCAATAAACTGCAATTAAGTAACTAACTCATCCTCACCAGAACGAGCAATAACAATATCACCACTATCTTCAAGACGACGGATAATAGATACAATTTTCTGCTGTGCTTCTTCAACATCCTTCAAGCGGACAGGTCCCATGAATTCCATATCCTCTTTAAGCATACTTGCCGCACGTTTAGACATATTACCAAAGATCTTATCCTGTACTTCAGTATCAACAGATTTAAGCGCTTTTGCAAGCTCCTGTTGATCCACATCCCGAAGTACTTTCTGAATAGCACGGTTGTCCAGCATAACGATATCTTCGAATACGAACATACGTTTTTTGATTTCCTCTGCCAAATCTGGATCGTCTTCTTCCAAAGATTCGATAATAGATTTTTCAGAAGAACGATCTACAAGGTTCAAGATTTCAACAATAGCTTCAACACCACCAGCAGCAGTATAGTCTTCACTAGAAAGTGTAGAAAGTTTCTTTTCCAATACCCGTTCTACTTCACGCAATACATCTGGTGAAGTACGGTCCATTGTAGCAAGTCTCTTTGAAACTTCAGCCTGCATTTCTTCTGGAAGATTCTGCAAAATAACAGCAGCCTTGCCAGGTTCCAGGTATGCTAAAATCAAAGCAATTGTCTGTGGATATTCCTGCTGAATAAAGTTTAACAAGTGGGCAGGATCTGTACGACGAATAAAATCGAAGGGACGAACCTGCAAACTTGAAGTAAGTCTGTTAATAATATCAATTGCTTTCTGAGAACCAAGAGATTTTTCAAGAAGCTCTCGAGCATAATCAATACCACCAGTAGTGATAAAGTTCTGGGCATTCATTAACTCCTGGAATTCTTCAAGAACAGCATCTTTAAATTCAGGATTAACTTTTTCCTGACGTGCAATTTCAAATGTTAAAGTTTCTACTTCATCTTCACGTAAATGCTTCATGATTTCTGCTGAAACATCAGGGCCAAGAGAAATAAGGAAGATAGCAGCTTTCTGTCTTCCGGTTAAACTTTTGTAATCTTTTCCTGACTTTTTAGAAGATCCAGAGCCTGCTGGTTTTAACTGTCCAGGCTTTGGAACAGGTTTAGGATTATTTGACGCTTTTGGTGGTTCTGCTACTACATCATCTGCCATCTTCTATTCCTCCATCAACCATGTACGAATGAGCATTGCAACATCTTCAGGATGCTCTTTTGCCATTGTAATTGCATTTTCCTGAAGTTCCATACGTCTTGTTTCTTCAACAGACATTGTAACTTCCATACCATCTTCTTTTGCATCCCAAAGTGCTTTTTCTCGAGCTGCCTGCTGTTCGGCAAGAAGACGGGCTTCTCTTTCACGTCTTCTACGTTCAATTTCTTTACTAATAATTCTGAATAAGATAAATCCAATAAGAACAACAACAATTGCAACCAAAACAAGAATAATTGTTGTTGTTCGTCTTTGTTTTGCAAAATATGCCAAATCTTCTTCGTGGAATTCTGCGGTTCTGTTAATACCAATATTTGTTACTGTTACCAAATCACCACGATTTCTATCATATCCAATAAGACCTTTAATTAACAATTCAGTCTGAGCAAGCTGCTCTGGAGAAACTGGTGTATAATCACGAATACGCCAGCCTTCATCATCAAGAACATACTTTCCATCTTTCATTCTAAATGTGTACACACCATCAACATCTACACCGACTGAAATTGCATCAATTTGTGGAGAAACAACTTCTGTTGTCTGTTTTGTATTTACAAGATTATTCTGTGTAACACCAGTTTCTGTAGAATGCCCCAAAACATTTGAAACATCAGAATAGACAGGAGGATTTTGACCTTCAATTCCAGCTGGACCTTCTGGAGTATAACCTGTAGTTTCATATTCCTTTGTAACAGTCTGAGATGAAACTGGAATATAATCAACAATATCAGAATCATCATAAGGTGTATCCGGATTATCTTCTTTACGAACGATTGGAGAATATTCTACAGATTCACTAGAACGCTTTGACTGATCCATTTTAATTGTAACACCAATCTGATTTACACGGTCTGTATAGGGACCTTTTCTATCCTTTCCATCACCTTCCAGAGCCTTAGAAATCTTTGTTGTATAATCTGCTTCCAGTTTAGCAATAAGACGCTGCTGTTTTGCAGTAACATCAACAGCATCACTGTCTGCCATACTTTCAAAATCGTTAATACAATTTCCATCAGCATCTGTAATAACAAGGTTTTCTGAACTTAATCCTTCTACACAGGCTAAAATAGCATTATGAATTGAATGAATTTTCTTTGTATCTTTAAGAATAAAACTGTTTGACTGAGGTGTAAGAATTACTGAACATTTTACAGGAGACTGATCTTCTGCAAAAATTGTTGCCTTAGGAATTGTAAGAATAACCGAAGCATTTCTAATTCCATCATATGCTTTAATAAAGTTTTCAAGCTCTCTTTTTTTATTTAAAAGCAGCTTCTGGTTCTGATCTTCATCTGTTGTGGACCAGGAACGGTCAAAATAATCAGCCCAAATGTCAATATTTGATGGAATTAAGCCATCAGCATTTAACATAGCCGAAACCTTAGTTTTTGTAGTTTGATCCTTTACATAGATAAAACCTTCAGAAGTTGAAGCTTCAATTCCTTCTGAATTAATGCGATCAAGGATTTTTGCGAGATTTGTTGAATCAGTTACAGGTGCTGAAAAAACTTTAACCAAGCTTGGTTTTGAAGAAACTCGTGCAGTAGCAATAATTACTACTATCACAACAGCAACTGTTGCTAATAATATGACTTTCTGGACAGGTTTCCACTTTGACCAAGTTTCTTTGACCTTTGCAGCAACCTTTTTGAACCATTCGTTCATTAGTTCCCCTCCCGTGAACGAATATAAATAAATTTATTGCAAATTTAATAAATTATATCATAGGGAGTAGAATTTGACAACCAATTTATCGTGTAGTTGTGATTTCATTCCAATCTGTAACTAATCTGTCTATTACAGTCTGAGCAAGATTTAGACTCATACGAGCTTTTGACATTGCAATTGTAACATCATGAATATCAACTTCGTCAGGATTTGTCATGATTTTTTCTGACAAGCCATCAACTTCAAGCTGCTGATTGTTAACAGTTTCCATTGCATCAAGAAGATAATCCTGAAAAGTTTTTTTACCTTCTTTTTCAGTTGTGTGTAAAAGACCTGTTTTATCTTTTATATCGTTTAATGATGTAATTCCGCCAATTCCATAATGACTTTCATCGGCTCTAACCATCTGTAATGTTCCAAACTCTGGTACTTTCATATTTCCACCCTATCTAAAATTTTACAACGGTATTATGACAGTGTCAACTCTAACTAACCGGTGCGGCTATTTTGCAATATCAAGGGCTGCATTAAACATATCTTTTGCCCCATCAATTACAGTAGCATTGGCCTCATATGCACGTGAAGCGGAAATAAGATCTACCATTTCATTTACAATATTTACATTTGGATATTCAACATATCCTTTGTGTGGACCACTCTGAATTGCATCTGGATGTGTAGGATCATATACAAATCTACCCTCCGATGTATCTTTCTTAATTTCAAGAACCTTTACACCTTTTCCCACACCATTATCCATAGCTTCTGATACAAAAGGGAAATTCCATTGTGCATTATCATCTGAAACTGCACCAAAAACAACAGTAGATTTTTTATAAGCACCACCTTCCTGTGTTCTTGTTGTTGATGCATTTGCAATATTATTTGAAATTACGTCTGTTCTAAGTCTTTCTGCGCTCAAACCTGTTGAAGCAATATTAATACTAGAAAAAAGTCCCATAAAAATCCTCCTGTTATTACCAGCTGTTTTCAGCTACTATTTTTTCATTGCAATATTAACTTGATCAAACTCAAAGCCTACAAGTTGAGTAAGAAGGTTATACTGCATTCTAATTTGGAGAACATTATTTGCTTCAGTTTCAGCATCAACATTATTACCGTTTGGTTTAGCTGTAGTTGTATAATCTGTTACACGACGAGGTTCTACTTCACGGTAATCATAAGGTTCATTAATCTGAATATGTTTACTATTTGTTGTAGTAAGTTTAAATGCGTTTTTAGAATTTTCTTCTGATTCGAAGGCCTTTTTTAATTCGCTCTCAAAAGTAACTACTTGACGTTTATAATTTGGAACTTCACTCATAGCAATGTTATTTGCACCAACATTGTATCTCAACTGAGCAACATCCATTTCACGCTGTAATAAATCAATAGAACGTGTGAAACTATTCATAGTCATTCTCCTTAAAGTAAAATGTTTACATCTACATTCATTTTCGGAGAATGAAAAAAATAGTTTAGAAAAAAAGGTTGGTTCAAATTAAAGAAAAATAAACAAACTACACACAGCGCAGTTACCTAAAATGGCTACCGCAGAAAAAAGCCTTCTCAAAACCGCTAGATATCGTCGCTAGACGCTAAGGGCGGCAAGGAAATGTGTAAGCTCGCCGGTCAGAGCGAGCGGTGTTTAATAGCAAAGCGTTAAAAAAAATTGCGAACAGCAATTTTTTAGCTTTACTTCCTAACCCGCCCTTAGAGCCTTTTTGAAAAGTCTTTTTTCTGCTCCCGCCCTTTTAGGTAACTGCTCCCCGTTTTTTTTATGTTTTCTTTCATTAGTAAACTAGGCGCGGAAATGGCGGGGTTTATTAGTGAAAAGCATTGCTTTGTGAAAGTTTCAAGCATTTATGGCCGGAAATGAGTGA
>SAMEA3663085__coassemble_182_pt1 | contig 31233 bp, 22 predicted proteins | sample SAMEA3663085__metabat2_low_PE_011 | metagenome-assembled genome bin SAMEA3663085 (sample SAMEA3663085) | pig gut metagenome | biome: pig gut; feature: pig-associated habitat; material: faeces | place: France | collected 2012
GCATTTTTTCAGATACTGCGAGACCTGAAGCATCATCACCTGCACGGTTGATTCTTTCTCCGGAAGAGAGTTTCTCCATGTCTTTGTTAAGACCGAGACCTGTTACTCCGAGTTGACGATTGGCAAACATTGCCGACATGTTGTGATTGATAACCATAATATTCCTCCTTGGAATTGGTTGCAGAAGAATCCTTTCTTCTGAAAAATGCAAAAATGTGCAAATGTTTACAAGGCTACATCTACACACTTTTGCTGAACCGCCTGACTGTTGCTTCTACGAAGTCGACACACTCATAACAGTTCTGTAATAATATCGGCAATAATTTAGAAATACTTTAATAAAAATGTAAAAAAAATTATAAATTTTTTATAATATTCTGAATTTGTTTTACGGCTTTTCCTCTGTGAGAAATAGCATTTTTTTCATCACTTGTTAGCTGTGCTATAGTTTTATTAAATTCTGGTAAAAACACGATAGGGTCATAACCAAATCCACCATCTCCAGCCTGATCTTCAATTTTTTCAATTAACGTACCTTCGAAAGTTTCTTGTGCCACATAAAGCCTGTCGGTTCCTAAATATAGAACCATAGCGCAAGTGTAGTGGCAGGAGCGAGGGCCATTTAAGTAAGCCCCTTCCGGTAGTTTGCCAGAGTTTATAGCATCATTTGTTTGCTTAATAATAAAAATATTCTGGTCTTCCTGGGAAATTTTTGTTCCATCAGGTTTTCCCTTCATAAAATCAGGCCCAGCGTATCGTGATGAATAAATTCCAGGGGCACCATTTAGTGCATCTACACAAATACCTGAATCATCAGCAATTACAGGGCAGTGTACAATGTCATATAATGCTTTTGCTTTAATTAAACTGTTTTCATAAAATGTAACACCTGTTTCATCAGGGTCAAAATCAATTCCCTCATCTGAAGGAATTACAATTTCATGTTCAGGTAATAACTGAATCATTTCTTTTTTTTTGTTTTTGTTTCCAGTTGCTAAATAAATTTTCATACTCAAATATTACTCTAATTAAATAAAGTTCACAATCATAGTTTAAAATTAAATTCCTAATTCTTTGATACTTTTAATATAATAACTAACTTGACGCTCACAAATGCCAAGTACATCTGCAATTGCTTTATTTGTGGGTCTTATATTTATAACTCCGTCTTTTAATTTTTTATTTAATGAAATCCATAATTGGGTATGTTTTAAATATTTTTTTTCAAGTTCCCAGTATTTATATTCGTCATAATCATCAGGATTTTCTTTTAACCACTGCATTTGTTTTTCATATTTTTGATGATGATAGTATGCTTTGTTACGTCTTTCTTCTAAAGTTTTTTTGTTTTTTTCTCTCTTAAATAAATCTGATTTTAATGTTTGAACTTTTTGGGCCAAATCATTTCGATCAAAATTACAAAGAAAAGATATTTTATCAATTATATTGTCATCAAGATAAAAAGAAGATTTTAAGGTAATTGTAAGAATCATTTTTTTTAATTTTGCTGGATTAATTTTTTTTAGTTTTTCCTTTAATTCAAAACTAATTTCATCTTCTTGTTCAAAATATCTCTTTAATTTGACTTTACTGTAATCACAGGCTTGTTTGAATGCTTTTACATTTATTGGTTCATATCGGTATGGTATTTTTCCTAAAAAAGGTTCTTTAGGACTTGGGCAGTATTTTTCTGTTGATTCTTTGATGTTAGAAATATTTTCATAAAGATTATGTTCTTCTTGAATGATATATCTGCATTTTTTTCTTCTGCAGGTAGTATCAATATTTTTTATTACCGAATAAAAATAATTAAAAAATTCACCATGTAATGGATTATATGATGATATTATGCTTTGACCTTTTGTTAAAATCAAAATAATCATTTCGCTGATGTAGTCTTCTTCATAATTCGAAATATTAAAAATGGGTATGTTGTCTTTAAAAAATATTGTTAGAAGATTTACTGCCTGTTCAGGTGTGATTTTGGAAGAATACAATTTTTCTGGAATACAGTTAAATTGTTTAATGTTCATACGATGGTCTCCTTGCTATGAATGTGATAAAACATATATAGCAAGAAACGTGCCAACCTTATGATTTTCGTAAAAAATTATTTAATTATTCTTGCAAATTCTTTTACAATGGAAGGAATCAAAGTTTCTATTTGTCCTTCTGTACTCATGCCAGAAGCGTTTTTGTGTCCACCGCCACCAAATTTTGAAGCAACAACAGAAACATCAACTTTATCTAAAGAACGGAAACCTCCCGTACAAGTAGATGGTGTATCCTGCCTGAGAAAGACAACGGCTTCTACGTCTTTTGAAGAAAGAAGTAATTGATATAAAGCATCTGAATCTCTTCCATCCTGTCCATACTTTTTTGTGTCATCCAAAGTTTCATAAGTAATAACAAGTTTGTTGTTCAGATACCTATCTGCTTTGTTTAACAAAACACCAAGAAGCTTTCTTGTAGAGTAGGGTTTTCCATTATTAATATTATTGTATGTGGCTCGAGGGTCAGCACCATAAGATATTAATCTTGCACAAGCGTTCATAATGTCTACAGATTCATCACACTTATTTGAAATAAAGCGGAAAAATCCTGTGTCAGTAGAAATCCCGAAAAATAAATCTTTTGCAATTTCTGTAGGTATAGGACCCACAAGTTTTTCATAGAAGAGTTGAATTAAGTAAGCACAGGCAGGTGCATTGGGATTTACATATCCATGATTGAAATCAAGATTATCAGATGTGAGATGATGATCAATTATATATGTATCAAGATTTTTTAAATCCCCATCAATTTCTCCAACTCTATGGAGTTCTGAGCAGTCTGTTATAATAAGTCCTGTGGATTTTCGTTCATTTTCATCTAAAAAAGTCATTGTATCAGTAAAAAATTCCTGATAATGAGCAATTTCCACTCTTTTAAATGGTCCCGCATTCAATAATTGATAGTTTTTATTAAAATTCCTGAGTATTCCGGCAATTCCTAAACAAGAAGCAATACAATCTCCATCTGGTTCTTTATGGCCAATAACTAAAAAGAAATCATGTTTTTCAATAAAAGATTTAAAACCATTAATGTATTCATCTGAAATAATCTGCATATTAATATCCTGCTGCAATAATTTAAAACAAAAAAAAGGGTTGAAAAACAATTTTCAACCCTTTTAATATAATGTGTTTTCAAAGTTTAGAAAACTATATCGTCTAAATTTTCTTTGTCTGTACCTTCAAGTGGAACCGAATAATCAACAAGTCCCCACATAGAATTATTTTTTGACATTGGAACAGTAAGAATTACACGTTTAAATTCTCCACCTTTTGTTACAATTGTCATGAATGATTCATTAGGATTTTTTGTATTTCTAAATTTTAATTTTCTTGGATTTTCAGGATTACCTAATGCCCAGCTCTTTGGAATTACAGTCTGTCCTACACCAATTTTATTTTTCTGATAGATTACAACATAGCCATCTTTTCCATCAAGAATTTTTAAGATAGGAAGATTTTCATATTTTAAATCTGTCCATTTTGATTCATCTCTTTCAACGGTTAATGTAATGTTGCTTTCTGCAGCGAATACAGCACTAATTATTAAAAATGCGCTCAATGCTAATGCAATGATTTTTTTCATTAGGAACTCCTTAAATAACTGATTTTTCCCCTGCTTATTTGAGTAATTATATATCCTTTTTATTTATTTAACAACAGAAAAAAAATTATAAAAAAAGAAAAAAAATATTTGTGATTTTTTTAAAGTGTTAATTGAGTGTTAAAAAATTAACACGATTAACAGTGATTAACAGAAATTGAAATTTTATTAACAGTATAAAAACTCTTAGTGATTAAGGGGAGAAAGTTGAAAAAATAAAAAAAAAAGCAGATTTTCTTTCGAAAATCTGCTTTTTAGCGACAATAGGACTCGGACCTATGACCGCTCGGATATGAGCCGAGTGCTCTACCAACTGAGCTATATCGCCATGTGATGTTGTTACTATATATGAAACTAAAAATTATGTCAATATGGAAAAATTGATTTTTGAAAAAAGTTTATCTTAACTGTACATTTTTTATTAAAGATTTTGCATATGTAATCAATTCGTTAATTTCTGAATCCAGATATGGAGCAAGAGTGTTATACGAGGAGTCTATACAGTTGCCATTTCTGAACTGAGCAAATTGCCATGATGCATCTTGTGGTAAAAGCTCTGCCATCTCTTTTATATCTTGCTTTTCAACCAGGCCAGGTACAAGGACTGTTCTCCATTCTCTTTTGTCTGCAGGATAGGTACTTATTAAATCTGCACTTTCTTTTAAAATACTTCTAAAAAAATATTTATCTGTAACAGAATTTTTAATGCACATTGTTTGTGGATAGCGATATGGACTAGTTTTTATATCCATTGCAATGAAATCAGGTTTTAATTCTGGATTTTCTATGAATTCCTTTAATCGAGATGGAAATGTTCCGTTTGTGTCCAGTTTGACTTTATATCCTAATTCTTTTGCTTTTTTTATTATTGCAGGTGTTGCGGTATTTATTAATGGTTCTCCACCACTAATCACCAGTCCTGAGAGTATACCTTGTCGTTTCTCTAAATGAGAAAATAATTCTTCCAAAGTATTTAACTCTTTGTCATAATATTGTGGAACAACAAGACCTATATTATAACAATAAGGACAGCGGAGATTACAACCTTTTAGAAAAAAAGAACCTGCTGTCATTCCCGGGTAGTCAACTAAAGTTGTTTTTACCAGAACTCCTGCAGGTTCATTAAGAGGCAAATTAGCCATATTATGCGATAACTGCTACTTTATTAAAAACAGCTTCCAATTCTTCTACGTTATGGCAACGAGCAGTTTCTACACCTGCTGCATTGTAGAAAATAACTGTTGGAGAAGCAAAAACACCTTTCTGAGCTGCTTCAGATAAACCTTCTGCTGTGTCTACATCAATAGCACGACCATTCATTTCTAACTTAGCCATAAAATCTTTTACAGGAGGACAGTTAGGACATGTTTTTTTAGTGTACATTTCAAAAGTAACACATTCTGTGTTCATAACAGGATTTTCTGCATTTTCAGTTTTTACTGCTTTATTTGATGTTGATTCTGTTTCAACAGCAGTAATATCATAACTGCTTGCATCAAGAGAGAACATCTTTCTCTGATCAAATTCGTCTCTCTTTCCTTTGTTCCAATGTTTTACAGCACGGTAGTAACCAACGATACGAGCATAAACTTCAGTTTCTGTTCCATGTACGTCTTTTAATTCTGCCTTTGTTGCTGCAATTTCCTGTTCTACTTCTTCCAATTTTCTTGTGATCATATCTAAATCCTCCCAAATTATTTTATAAATACTTTGTAATCATTACAATTCTGTAATTTGTTCACCCATACTAAATATAGTGTACTTTGCGATGTTTGTCAACAAAATAACACTAGATTTATGAAGTTTTATGCTTTCTGTAATTTAGCCTTTTCAGCTTCAAGCTGTTCCAGTCTAACTTTAAGAGCCTTTTCTTTTTCTGCCTTACATTTTGGACACTCAAACTGCTGGCCATTAATATAGCCATGGATTTTACAGATAGAGTATGTTGGTGAAATAGTGAAGAAAGGAATTCTGTATTTACTTGAAATTGTTCTTACCAAGTCTGCACATGCTTTCCAGTCTTTTAAAGCTTCACCCATGTATACATGGAACATTGTTCCACCTGTGTATTTTGTCTGCAAAGATTCCTGTAAATCCAATGCTTCAAATACGTCTGCAGTATAATCAACAGGAAGCTGTGAACTGTTTGTATAGAATGGTTCTTTTGTTCCACTTGTAATAATATCAGGGAACTGTTCTTTATCGTGTCTTGCAAGACGATAGGAAGTTGATTCTGCAGGTGTTGCTTCAAGGTTGAATAAATCACCTGTTTCTTCCTGATAATCCTGCATTCTTTCACGCATGTGTGTTAAAACCTTTTCTGAAAATGCCTTTCCTTTTGGAGTAGAAATATCAACACCAAGGAAGTTCAAACAGCATTCATTCATACCACAAAGACCGATTGTGTTGAAGTGATTAACAAGTGTTTTAAGGTAACGGCGTGTATATGGAAATAATCCACCATCATAAAGTTTCTGAATAACCTTGCGTTTTACACAAAGACTTTCCTTTGCAAGATCCATTAAATAATCAAGTCTCTTGTAGAATTCTTCTTCGTTATTAGCAAGATATGCAATTTGTGGCATGTTAATTGTTACTACACCAATAGAACCTGTAAATTCATCGGCACCAAATAAACCACCACCACGACGGCGAAGCTCACGTTTATCAAGCTGAAGACGACAGCACATAGAACGAACATCAGATGGATTAAGATCTGAGTTTACAAAGTTCTGGAAGTTTGGAGTCCCGTATTGAGCTGTCATTGTAAACAGGAGTTTTGAGATTTCAGAATTCCAGTCAAAATCTCTTGTGATATTGTAAGTTGGAATAGGGTATGCAAAACCACGGCCATCTGCATCACCTTCAATCATAAGTTCAATGAATACTTTGTTAATCATATCCATTTCTTTCTGACAGTCACCATAAGTGTAATCCTGTTCTTTTCCACCTACGATTGCTTTTTTATTTTTCAAATCCTCTGGGCAAACAAGATCCATTGTAATGTTTGTGAAAGGAGCCTGAGAACCCCATCGGCTTGGTGTATTTACACCGTAAATATAACTCTGGATGCACTGACGAACTTGTTTTTCATTTAATTTATCGGCACGGATAAATGGTGCAAGGTATGTATCAAAAGAACTGAAAGCCTGAGCTCCAGCCCATTCGTTCTGCATAATTCCCAAAAAGTTTACAATCTGATTTACGAGAGTAGAAAGGTGTGTTGCAGGTGTAGATGTAATTTTGTCAGGTACACCACCAAGACCTTCTGTAATGAGCTGACGTAATGACCAGCCTGCACAATATCCAGAGAACATAGAAAGATCATGGATATGGAAGGCTGCTGTTTTATGAGCTTCTGCAACTTCTTTTGAATAGATATTATTAAGCCAGTAGTTAGCTGTGATTGTTCCCGAGTTGTGGAGGATAAGACCACCAAGAGAGAAGTTTACATTTGCATTTTCATTTACACGCCAATCGCTCTGTCCCAGGTAGCCGTCCATTGTTTTGTTGATGTCTACCATAAGGTTTTTAGCATCACGAACTGCTTCATGGCGGGCACGGTACAAAATATATGCTTTTGCAACATCTACTTCTTTTTGTTCAATAAGAACTGTTTCTACAATGTCCTGAATTTCTTCAATGGCAGGAATTGAGTGAGCACGATTTCCAGCAAGCTGAATTCTTAGTTTTTCTTCAACAAGGTCTGTAAGTTTTGAAGCTCTGTTTGGATCTTTCTGTTTTTCTACTGCTTCAATTGCCTTTTCAATAGCCTTCTGAATTTTTGAACGATCATATTCAGCAATCTCGCCTGATCTTTTTACAACAGATTTTAAAAATCCTTTTGTTTCCTGATCAGAACTTTTTCCTAAAAAATTTCTCCATTCTGGAAAAATAGACTGTTCACTCATTTTTTATCCCCTCTTTTTTCAATGTTTTTTACTTCATTTATAAATTCTTCTAAATTATCAAAATGTCTGTAGACAGATGCAAATCTGATGTAAGCAACCTTGTCTATGGTGTAGAGTTTTTCCAGTACTAATTCTCCCAATTGGGCAGTAGAAATTTCCCGATCCTCTTTTCCATGTTTTATGGCTAAGTCTTCAATGTCATTGCAAATCTGTTCTACCATGCTTGTAGATACAGGTCGCTTTTCCAACGCACGTTCAATACCTTTTCCCAGTTTATTTCTGTCAAAGGGCTGCCGTCTTCCATCTTGTTTAACAACCATAAAAGGTTTTTCATCAATGCGTTCAAAACTTGTGAAACGATAACCGCAAGAAACACATTCCCTTCTGCGTCTTATGCTTTCACCATTTGCAAGAGTTCTTGATTCAAGAACCTTATCTTCTGTATTTCCACAATAAGGACAGCGCATTTTTCCCTCTAGAGTTTCTAGTGTCTTTTTTATTAATAGTTCCTATCTTACACACTAAATATGGGTAATACAAGTGAATTTTAGAAAATTTGTGGGATTTTTATATAATTATTTTTCTTGACAAAAAAAAATTCTATGCTTAAGAATAAAAAAATAGAATTTACTCTTGACTATTTTTTTGATTTTAAATTTTTGTTTTTTGGGTGTTTCTCACTTTCAATGAAATCTGTTTTCGAAAAACTGAAAACAGAAGTAATAGAAACAAGAAAGAAAAATATTATACAAAGCCCAGGCAGCCAGTTCCCAAAAATTGCGTATGTTGTAAGCTTTCTTTCAAACACAGGAACGTCATATATTAGGGTTGAAGCTTCAAATAAGGGCAAATCACCAAGAATTTTTCCTGCAGGATCTACAACTACTGTATAACCTGAATTTGTAGTTCTGACCAATGTTGTTCTGTATTCAATGGCCCTATAAGAAGCAATGACAAAATGCTGATATTCGCTGGATTTTGTTAGGGACCAGGAATCATCAGAAACATTATAAAAAACTTCTGAACCATTTAGATACAGGGGTCTCATTGTGTCAGTAAAAGCATCATCAAAGCATATGGGAGTGGAAATTTTTACATAAGCTTCATTATCTGCCAAGGGAGGTAAATCTATATTTATATTTCTAACATAGGCTTTATTTGAGTTTATTAAAGAATTTGCTTTTATATTAAAGTATGTCAGTTGTTTTCCTGGAGTCCAGCCAGATGAAAAATTAGCTATTTTATTTAATAGTTTAAAAACTATAGGATTTTCTATTCCTGGTATTAATTCAGCAAATGGAACAAGATGGATTTTTGCATAATGTCCTTTTAATTCTCCTTGCTCATTAAAAAGCAATGTTGAATTAAAGTATCTTGTGAAGCTTTTGCCATCTGACTTTGAAATCATTTCTGAATAGGCTCCACCTGTTATTAAAGGAATACCGGTTTCCTGTATAAAAGGAATGAGAGGACTTTCTTCTGGAAATGAATTATATTTGCCCATATGTCCTGGAAATGTTCTAAGAAGAGCACCTTCGCTCCAGACTATAAGCTGAGGTTTTTCCTCTGTATTGTTAAAAAGTGCTTGTTTTGTAAGAGCCTGAAGTTTAAGAATATTACTTTCATCATCCATGCTGTTCCAGGGGTCAAGATTATGCTGAACCATTAAGGTGCGAATTGATTTTACAGGATTTCTTTTTTCGTAGTATTGAAAGATTCCATATAGCATGCTTATGGAAAAAAGAATCAAAAACGTAATTGCGGGATTTTTTATATCATTAAAAATATTTATTTTCTGGGAACCTTCCAGATTATTTTTCTTTGTATAATAAATATAAAATTCTACCAGCAGAAGATTAGCAAAGACTGTAAGGAATGTTATTCCATAAGTGCCGGTAATACTAGCAATCTGCATAAAGATTGGAAAATTGTACATGGTGCTGGATATAGTCCCCCAGGGATATCCTAAGAAACCGCTGGATTTTACATATTCATAGCATACATAAATTACACAAAAGTAAAGTATTTTAAATGATATTGTCTGATAAAACTTTTTTTTACTCTGAAAGTAAGAAAGCTTATTTTTATAATTCAAGGCGTAGGGCAGAAAGGCAAGTATTCCAAAATATCCGCCGAAAAGCCCTGTAGCTAATGCAGAACCACCTAAAGTAAAAATTGCATAGTCTTTAAAGAAGGCAAGCCAGTAACTTGATATAAGGTGGGTTGTTATAGCTTGTATAAAGCCACACCAAAAAGCAACTTTATAAGAAGGACTTTTTTTTATGGCAAGGTAGTAAGGAATTATTGCTATAAACGAAATAATGGGGCAGCCTAATAAATATAATTCGTTAGGAATTGCACAAGAGAGAAATACACCTGAAATTAGGGAATAAAAAAAAACTTGTAAAATTAATTTCATCATTTATAATTATTTTATAACAAAAATGTATAGGGATAAAGGGGGGATGCACGTGAAAGCAATAAATGATGTTCATATGGCAGAATATGAAAAGAAACCTGAGGTGGTTGTTAAGGCCCCGGGAAGGTTTCATCTTATAGGGGAACATTCCTGGTTCTTTAAGGATAAAACCCTTTCAATGGCTGTTAATCTACCTGTCTATGTGGCTTTTTCTAAACGTTCTGATTCAACTTTAAAATTTTACTTCAAACAACTAAACGAAAATAAACGAGCATCAATTCCATCACTAAAATATAAAAAAGAAGATAAGTGGGCAAATGCTATAAAAGCTATGGTTTATGGTTATGTGTCTGCCGGTTTTGAAATTTCGGGTATGGATATTACTGTTTATAGTGATATATTGCCATCATCAGGTTTTGGTGTAACAACTGCAATAAAAGCGGCAACGGTCGTTGGTATTAAAGAATTATATCAGATTCAATGTAATGAAAGTCAATTACTTCAGGTTTTTGAACGTGGTAACAGAAGATTCTTAGGAACTAATAATTATATTGCAGATAATTTTTCTGCATTATTTTCAAAAAAAGGAAATCTAATCATCACAGATTATACAAGGAATTCCTGGGATTATGTTCCATATAATTTTGATGATAAAAAGGTATTTCTGATTGATACAAAAGTTCCAGCTTTGCGTGTGTGGGATGAAGAAGTTATTTTTGAACCTCAAAATGCATTGCTTCTTGGAGACTTACGTGAAAATAAACCTAATGTGTATGGTGGCTGGGCCTATACAAATAATATTACAGATATTAATGAGCAGCTGAACGAAGTTTCTGAAGAGGAAAAAAGAAAACTAAAAAGTATTATAAGGGAACATAATAATTTAATTGAGGCCAGAGACGGGCTTGAACGAAATGATTTTTTCAAGTTTGCCAGAGCTGTAAATTCCAGTCACAACACTATGCGAGATATGTATGATGTATCTTGTCCAGAAATTGACTGGATTTTAAAAAGAGTTGGTGAATTAGAACCAAATCTTGAAATGATTACTAATCAAGTAGCTTGCGGACGAATTACAGGAAAAGGATTTGGACGTTGTCTTTATGTTATTATTCGTGAAAGCGATGAAGATAAATTTAAGAAGAAGCTTTCTGAGTTTGAAAAAATATTTGGATATCATTATGAATGTTATAATGTAATTCCATCAGAAGGTGCATCCATTGTAAGGGATTAGAGAAATGGTAGACGATAATACATTTTCATTGTAAAATATAATATTCATGGGTGGGAAAATGGCTGTTAATATTTTAACTGAAGGTATTAATCTTTATAAACAAAAAGCTTATCCTGATGCACTTGCATTTTTTTTGTCTTTGCCTGTTGATTGCGGGGCTGATAAAATGGAAATTGCATATTTTCTGGGGTTGTGTTATGCAAAGCTTCAGAAATATGACGAAGCGCTTTTGTATCTTGAACAGGTTGTTACATCTGGTACTCAAATAGAACGTGTTTTGCAATGCCGTTTTTTACTGGCTGTTATTTATGCACTTTCAGGAAGAAAAAGACTTGCTGATTTTGAATTAAATAAGCTGCTGGAAACTGGATTTATGACTGCTTCTGTTTATGCAGCCATTGCTTACATAGCATGGGAACAATCTGATACAGAAAAATGTCTTGCTTATTACGAAAATTCATTGGCTTCTGATCCTGAAAATATTACATCATTAAATGGGCTTGGATATGTTCTTGCTACTGAAGAAAAAGATTTAACAAGAGCTCTTTCTTTATGTAAAAAAGCTGTTAATAATTCACCAAATTCTGCTGCTTGTTTAGATTCCCTTGGCTTTGTTTATTATAAATTGGGATTGTATGCAGATGCGAAAAAATATCTTGAACAGGCTGAAATGCTTGATAGAGATAATGAAATTATTGCAGAACACATAAGACAAGTTCAGCAGGCAGGCGCTTAAAATATGAAAAAGATTTATTTAGCTATAATTGCAATGCTTTGTTTTACAATTTGTTCTTTTCCACAGGAAACAACTTATTCTGCTGGAATGAGTGTTCCAAATGAGGGAATTCGAAGTAGTGATGAAGGATTTGCAGCCCAGGAATTTAGATTGGGAGTGCAGGCCTATTACAAAGGTGCGTTTAATGAAGCAATTGCACAGTTTGAAAAAGCACTTTCTTATCTTCCAAACGATAACTTAATTCTTGAATGGCTTGGAAACGCCTATTATAAGGCTGGCATGGAAGGTTCTGCTTTATCTTACTGGCAGACCTGTTTGGAAAATGGCTATGGTGGTCTTCTTCTTCAAAATAAAATTGAAATTGTAAGAGAACGTCGTGTAACTGGTGATGCTTCAGAAAAAACAATGAAGCTTTCTGAAACAGGAAGTTTTGATGGTATTTACAATGGCAACATGATTTTTAGTGGTCCTGTATCTGTATTGCCAAATATGGATGGAACTTTCTGGATTACTGCTTATAATTCTAATGAATTATTGCTTTTAAATTTAAACGGTAAGGTTCTAGACAGAGTCACTGGACCTATAAATGGTTTTGATAGTCCATTGGATGTGGTAAGAGCCAATGATGGGAATTTAATGGTTTCGGAACCTGCTGGAGATAGAATAGCTGTTCTGGATTCTAATGGTGGTTTTATAAAATATATTGGATCTAAGGGACGTGGTTTAGGTCAGATGGTTGGTCCTCAATATATTGCCTTGGATTCATTGGATAGAATTTATGTAACAGATTACGGAAATCGCCGGGTTGATGTTTTTGATAAAGATGGAAATCCTCTTTACTTTTTTGGAGGAAAACAAAGTGGTTTTGGTGGATTAAAAGGTCCAACAGGTATAATTGTTGATGGTGACAGTGTTTTTGTTGCTGATGATGATGCTGGTTGTATTTATGAATTTGATCGTTCTGGAAATTATATTCGTGAATTAGTAGAGGCTGGTTCCTTAAAACATCCTGAGTCTCTTAAAAAATGGAACGACATAGTGATTGTCTGTGATAAAAATAAAATTATTTCTGTAGATTTGCAAACTGGTGCTTTATTTGAATATGCTAATACGGGAAATGGAGACACAAGAATTACTGCTGCCGTGCCAGATGTAAATAATAATATTCTTGTTACTGATTTTTATGCTAACGAAGTTTATGTAATGTCAAAAATGCAAGAACTGGTTGGTGGATTATTTGTACAGATTGAAAATATTGATGCTTCCAAATTTCCTAATGTTACTGTAGAAATAAAAGTTGAAAACAGACATAGACAGCCTGTGGTTGGACTTCAGGAAGAAAATTTCTATTTCATGGAAAATAAACGTCCTGTAAGTAATTTTAAATATATTGGTAGTGCTGCTAATAATACTTACGGTGATATTACATTGATTATTGACCGTTCCAATACTACTTCAGCTTATAAAACTGAAGTAGAAACTGCTGTTAGAGAAATATCTGCTGCCATGAATGGAAAAGGTACTTTAAGAGTGATTTCAGCAGGTGATATTCCTTCTACAGAATATATTGGAGCACCAGACAGAATCGGTAATTTTAGTCTGGATGCATTAAAAAATCCTGTTTCAAAGAATGTAAAATTAGATTTAGCTTTGAGACTTGCAGCAAATGATTTGATTAATGCTGCTAAAAAAAGATGTATTATTTATTTGACAGACGGATCGGTTTCTTATTCTGCTTTTGAACAATATAATATGTCTGAAATTACCTCTTACTTGAATAATAACTCAATTGATTTTTCAATTATTCAAGTTACACAAGGTGCATTGGATTCTGAATTACAATACTTAATAGACAATACTTGTGGTGATAATTATTACGTTTATAGGCCTGAAGGATTGGAGTCTATTTATAAAGATTTTATAAATATCCCCCAGGGAGTATATCAAATAACTTATACTTCTGTTTTACCAACTAATTTTGGTGAAAAATTCCTTCCATTAGAAGCTGAAGTTTACTTGTTGAATAGAAGTGGCCGTGCTGAAACCGGTTATTTTTCACCTTTGCAGTAATGTATAATATTAGAAGGTTAATTTTGCCCCAAGATAATACTCAAGATTAAGAGATAGAGCTTTTTCTTCAGTGTAGTTAAATGTAGTTCCCAAAGAATTACTTATTGTTACTTTGTTATTTATTAATGCTTCGCAACTATGACAGTATTTATATTCTTGTTTTAATTTCCCTTTGTCTTGACCAATCATAAAGGAAAAATCTTCTTTTCTTATGACTGATTTACTATAATCATTAATTTTTTTATAAAATAATGCAGGAAACATAATAAGAATGCTATCGTTTCCATCATGAGTCCACAAAGAACTTAGTTTTAATTCCCAGGTATCTTTTTGTGAAATATTATAATCTGAAGCAATTTTTATAGTGTTTGTATTATTTATGTATAAAAGTAATGCTTCATTAAATGTTACAGACCAGGTTATATTATTTCCTGTAGAAGGTATTTTAAATTGGGCTGTTATATTTGAACTGTATTCATCCTGATTGAAGAAATCAAATAAATTTAATTTACCTTTTCTTCCTAAAAGATTAATGAAATTATAGTTTACTGAAGTTTTAATTTGATAAATATCATTTATATTTGATGCAGCAATAACATCACGGGAGATTGATGTACTTACTGACATAGGAATAAACAAATCTTTGACAGATGAATATAATGGTCTTTTCCAGCTGAACTGATATTTTGAATTAAAGGATTTTTGTTTATAATCATTATCCTGTAATTTGTTTGTTATTGAAGTATCAAATAAATCATAAAAAGGAATTGTTGCATAAAACCAGCTTTGATTATTGCTGGAACTAAATAACTGCTGAAAGTCATCTGCGTAGGATTTACATTCTGTATTTTCTTCCATTAAAGTTCCTTTTTTACTGTATGAAAAAGAAAAGGCATTATTTTTTATTTTAAAAGGAACAGCTATAGTAAAGTTTGTGGTGTTATCAAAATTTTGTTTTTGAATATTATTAGTATTTGTATTTATTAAATATGTTACTTGAGGAATAAGAGTTTTATTAATTTCATAAGAAAGATTTGTTTTAATCTGAATGTTTCTGTAATCAGCTGATGGATTTCCTGATGAAAATTGTTCTTGTAAAGATGTAATCCATCCCTCTTCAAAAGACATCATTGTATTTTTCAAAGTATCATTTACTGTGGTTTTCTGTGATAGCATAATATTTGTTTTTGATGATAGTTTTGTGGTTTTTATTGGTAGTTCAAAATTTAAATTTGAATTATATTTTTGTTGCTTTTTAAGAGAGGAAATATCATTTATTGTAGAAAATGCCATTTCCAATGGAAGTTTTAATTTTGCAAAATTAAATGAAATAATATCTTCTTTTTTCATCTGGAAATTCTGCTTATTATAATCATAAGATTCAGAAAGTGACATAAAATTAAAAAATAAGTCATTGTTTTTTATATTATATCCAAAATTTTTAAGAGCAATAGAATCTTTTGAGGAATAATCAATCAAAAAATAAGTAGAAAAATCTGTTTTTAGTAAGGAAATACCTGTTTTTGTTAATGCATCAGTATAAAAGTTTGAGGGAGATTGGGAATTAAAAATAACAGTTTCTGCCTGTCTTGATGTAAAACTTAGGTAAGCATTATGTAGTATATTTTTTTCATCTTTATTCACAAATATTTTATCTTTTTTATAGTCTAATTTAAAAAGGTTTTGCAAATTAAGATAATAATCGGCGTTAGTGTAATATAGACTTCCAAGTAATAAAGAACCTTTACTTATTAATGTATTGCTATGATATGTGTTAAATTGAATTATTTGTCTTGAAGGTGCCACAGTTTTATTTACATATAAATCATAATCTTCAGAGGATAATTCATCATCATCAATATAAACTTTATTTTCTCTTGTATTAATTTTTAGAGTATGAAAAGAATCTTTTGCAATGGAAGTAATAAGATTTTGGCTAAGCATAAGCTTTAAGGCTTGTTTTTCAGAAGGAAAATCATCCAAAATAAATGTTAGTGCTGGTGAAGCTTCATCTGGGAATGGACTTGGGGTAATTGTTTTTTCTATGATGGTTTCTTCTATGATGGAAAAATCTAAATTTATTATTTCATAATCAGAAAAGGAAGCTGGTTGAAAATAGGAATGGGCAGTAATGATGGCATCTTCAATAGTGGTGATTGAGTTTACATCTTTTATGTTCCAATTAATCCTATCTGAATAAAAATCTGATTTTAAATAATTTTTTGCTGAATTGGCTGATGGTGAATCAGATAGTGTGGAAACAACATTAAGATTTGAATTAGCTTTAGTTGTAATGCCATTTTTATAATATTCATAAGGACCAAAACTGATTTTACCTTTTGCTGGTGCATCATCATTATTTTTGTAGATAATAATTCGTCCGTCTTTTTGGGATGTTAATAGTGCCTGCTCTTCAGGTTTAATTTGAATAGTTAGTTTTTGCCATTGATTCTTCATTGAAGCTGAAAAAATTTGACTTGTAATATCCCAGGTGGGAATATTTTCTTCGTATCCAATTATATTATTTTCTTTTAAAATGCCTAACTGCAAATATATTTTATAGTTTTTTATTTCTTCTGAGCTTTCATTTTTTATGGCAAATTCAAATTTATTAGAATTGCATAGTAAATCGGCTTGAGAAAGTGAAAAATCTATACTTGTCCAGTTTTCATCATTAATAAAATTCCATTCAACTGGAATTTTGTATCCAGAGATTTCTGAATCAGATTCTCCAATAGTACTTAAAACATCTGATTTTTTTGATGGCTCCAAAATAATGTCACAGTTTTCACAGTTTTTTAATACAGGTGTAGTTTGTGTTTTTGCAGCACTTTTTTGCTCATTGTAATAGGTTTTGTTTCCAGAAGTGTTTATTTTATTTGCTATAAAACAATTAGTAAGGTTTGGATTTTCAATTCCTATTGATGTTATATTTTCAATAGAAATATTATTTTTTTTATATTGTAAACCACCTGTTAATGAGGCATAACTTGAATGATTTGTGTTGTATGTACCATAATTTACAAAAGGATTAAATGGAATTCTTAGAGAAAGAGTAACATCAGTTGAAAAAGAAGGGGATATAAAATATTTAAAACCTGCAGCAGAAATAATTGTTCCATTGTCCGCATTAGAAGCTTGTTTATTCCAGGTTATATCAATTCTATCTGAATCATAAACATTTTGATTTATGGAAACAAATCCCGATGTCTGGGAGTATGTAAAATTTTGAGTGGGAATTCCGTTTATCAAAACTTTTATGCTGCTTGCTTCAACATCTTTTCCTATATCATAATTTGAAATTAATGAATAGGATCTATTTAGAATCGATAAAGCTTCATCTGATTGGGAAGTTAAATATATAAAGGGATTTGATATTGTAAATGGATAGCGATTTTCTGGAAGTGAAAAATCATTATTCTGTATTTCAGCTAAATAGATAGTTACAGCCTTTGTTTTTTCTTGAAAAAAATCTTCTGCTAATTGAATAAAATCAAACTGAAGGGTTGAAGCCTTATAATCTGAAATTTTTTGTTTTGTTTGAGTATTTATTACAAAAATATCCCCAGTGTTTTGTTTACCAGTTTCATAAACTGAAGATAGATTAAATGGAGAAAATCCTTTGTTGTTTTGTATTAAAAGTCCATTTGTATTGTTTATTCTGGCATTTAAATCATAGGCATAAGCTTTAAGATTGATTTCTTTATTGTAAGATGAAAAATAGGTTTGGATTTTACCTAAATATGATGATTGGTCGTTATAAGAACCTAGTGTACTTTTTAAATTTGATAATATGGAATCCTCTGTAAAAGTAACAATAATTTTGGGATTCATCTCTTTAATTTTTTTTGCCGCTGATTTAGAAAGAATAAGTAATTTACTTTCTGTTAGAATTAAATATTCAGAAGAGTCTAATTTTCTAAATTTTTGTCCGTTTAAATAATATGCTTCTGGTAATGAGGATTCAGTTTCTATATAAATATCTTGTATTTGAGAAATGGCTGAAGAATCTGGAATGATAAAAAATCTTCCTTGAATATAAGCGGAGGGTGATATGGTTATATCTGAAACTTTATTCTTTCCATAAAAAGTTGCGGCTTCTGATGTTGTCATATCATAACGTAATATGAAATCTGCCTGATATTTACTATTTTTTTTATCTTCCCAGCGAAAAAGAATTCCTGGGGCTTCATTGTTTCCTCCACCTGGGTTTAGATTTAATTGAGATGAAGAATAATCTTTGGGAAAGATAATATTTCTATTTGAGAAAACAAAGTTTTTCAGATAATTTTGACCTGTAAAAGAAATTGTATATGTATTTTTGTTAAAATTGTCAGCAAAGTTTATGTAAAAATTCCAGTTTGAGCCAAGTGAAAAATCTGCTGTCAAATCAACGTTCTGTTTAAAAACCGGAACTGCAGGTGAAAATGCAAATTCTGTATTATTTCCAAAAGTGGAAAGAAAATTTCCTGAAAATCCTGTTTCCCAAAAGCCAGAAATGTTATATTTAAAAAAGTCGTCTGTTGTTTCCTGAGAGTGGAGGGGATGTGAAAAGAGGGAGGTGGAAAGAAACACTATTAATAATAATGATTTAAAATTGTTTTTTAAGTTTTCCATCATTCGAGCTTTATGTACCTTTAATTCAGGATGTTTTTGAGACATGGATAGGATTGCTTTTTCCACTTTCTGTTTTTTTTCAGTAGCGTCATCAAATAGTTCTTGTTGCATTGGTTTGTCTTCTTTTTCAATATTTTCAAGACCAACACCAATAAGTCTTACACCTCTATTTTTTTCCCATTTTTTTTCAAAAAGTTCTTTTAGTATTTCATAATAAAAATCTAAATTACTGATATTTTTTTCAAAAGTCTGTTGAATAGACACTGTTGAAAAATCTTCATATCTGATTTTTACAAATGCAGTTCTGGAATATCCTTGCTCTTTTAACAGACGAAAAAATATTGAATAGGCAAGATTTAGTATTACAGTTTCCAAAGTATAACAATCTGTTACATCATAAGCAAAAGTTGTTTCTGCACTTATAGAATGGGATTTTGTAGCATTTCCAAAGCGATTATCATCGAATTTTCCACGAACTACGTTATACAAAAAAAATCCTTGATTTTCGCCACACATAAATTGCAACCATTCCAGACTTTTTTCATGAATATCTCTTGTGGTTTTTATTCCACAGTTGTTAAGCTTTTGTAATGTTTTATTCCCAATTCCAAACACTTTTTTTAGTGGAAGATTAAGCATAAAATTTTCTTCGGTACCAGGTTTTACAAAATAAAAGCCATCTGGTTTATTAATATCTGATGCAATTTTTGCGTGATATTTAGATTGTGCTAAACCAATAGAAACTGTTAATCCTGTTTGCTCTTTAATTTCTAATTTTATCTTTTGAGCAACAGTTTCTGGAGGACCGAATAATTTCTCTGTTCCCGTAATATCTAGAAAAGCTTCATCAATAGACATTTGGTCTACATCAGGAGAATAATTCTTTAGAATTTCCATAATGTTATATGATATCTGGGCGTATCGTTCCATTCTGCCATGAACAAATATTCCCTGGGGACATAGTTTGTAAGCTTGGGCTGTAGGCATTGCAGAATGAACACCAAAAGCACGAGCTTCATAGGAGGCGGTAGAAACAACACTTCTTCTGTCATCAGGCTTTCCACCAACTATAACAGGTTTGCCTCTGTATTCTGGATGATCTAATTGTTCTACAGAGGCAAAAAAAGCGTCTAAATCAACATGTAAAAACCAGTGTTGTAACTGCCACATTATTTTTCACCTGCTGTAATGGATTTTGTATATATAAAAGGTGTGTCATTTTCAAGCTTTAGAATTTTTACTTCAATAATTTGTTTTGAATTATTTGTTCCATAACTAAAATACATTTTTCTTGGAGGATTTAGAGGCACAGTGAAAATAGCTGAGTTTGTATTTGATTGAATATATGAATTTTCTGAATACAAAACCGGCGTACCTTCATCATTAATAACATTTATTTGTGCACACAAAACATCATCCTGTAAATTTATCTGAATTGTTCTGTATGTATTTTCAAAAATCTGCTTGTCTGTATATTCAAGCTTTATATATTTATTAGAAATATCTTCAGTTTTAGAAATTTGAAGTTCTTTGGATTCTGCTTTTTTATCTGAATAAGCAATTTTGTTGAATATGATGAAAGTTAGCATAAAGAATGCAAAAGAAGCTGAAATAATAATTATGAAAGAAGAGTTTTTAGAAATTTTCTTTTGAATAGCGGTTAAAATTCTAAGCCACATCATAAAAATTGGAAGAGCAGCAAAACAAACAGCATAAACATATATAGAATTATTAATAAAGAATTCTTTTAAGGATAAAGTGTCGCTGGATTTATATAAAAGTGAAACATAAGGAATGTACAATACAATAAATACAATAAAAAGTACAATATGAAACCAGTTTCTGTGAAGAATTAAGGACAAAATGGAACAACAGCAAATAAACAGGAAAAGTGGGAAGAGAGAAACATCAATTAAACAGAAAAGTGCCTGATTAATAAAAGTCAGTAAAACAATGATGATATCGATGGAACGTTCTCCATAGCTTTTTTTATGAAACAAAACTTCTAAAAGAAAAAAAGCAGAAACAAGGGCTGATGAAAAAATTATTTGCAAAACAGGGAGTCCAAAGGCGGTGGAGGCAGAGCTTCCGTTTTGTGTAAATGCAATATATATAAGCTTTGCAAAAAAAGCTCCACCTAGCATTAAAATGAAAGTAACAAAAACTGTGTACCAGTTTTTTCGTAAATCTGTCCAGGCCAGACTTTTAATACTGCTGTTCAAATAAGCAAGAATAAATACAAAGGCAAGACTTAAAAAAGTGATAATAATTAATACTTTTATGATATTGTATTCAGAAAGAAGAAATTTTTTGTTTCCAATACGAATCATTAGGGAGTGATAATTACATTCTGAGTTTTTATCTTTTGAATAGGAATCAAAAAAATTAAAAATAACTTTGGATATTGTTTCTTCCTTTGTTTTTGAAACATTAAAGCCTGCTGAAATAATAGGGATATTTTTTTCTGCAAAAGCACTGAAAATTTCATTTGTATGAATTTTTAGTTTTGAAATCTGACTAATATAATAAACTGGCAAATCTTGAGAAAGCTTTTCTTTTAAATAAGCATTGTATGTTGCATCAATTAACCAGGAAGGAGATGTCTGTCCATGAGCACCAGTTTGAATTGTATTTTCCTCTGAATCTAAATCAAAAATAATTGCTGTGTAATTTTTATCAGTATTAAGATTTAACAAAAAGTCATCAATACCTGTGGCAGCCATAATATCCGAATAGGGAAGTTGGGAATCATAAATAAATAAAAGAGTTGAATTAAAGTTCACAAAATTAAGTTGACTTATTAAATCAAAAATAATTTTTTGATGTGTAATAGCACTTTCCATATTTACACAGACAATCAGATTGTTTTGATCATAATTATTTTGATTATCAAAATGTATAACCAGATTATAAGGAAAAATATTATCTCCTGGTGCCACAATATTTTGTTTTTCTACATTAAAATTGAATTCTTGAAAAAAATCATATAAATAATCACAGAGAGCAATTCCTTTGAGCTTTGAAGCTTGACTTGAAAGAGAAAGTGAAAAAAATATTAGTGATATGAAACAAAGAATATATTTTTTTAAGGAATTCATCTTATTCTAGTTTATTATTTAAGTGTTTACAATGCAAGACCCTTAATGTATAATAGAAGAAATCAAAACTCATTAAAAAAGTTTTCGTAGGTTTTAGGAAAATGAGCTCAGGCGATAAAAAATTTATTATTGAATTGCCATTAAAAGTAATACTCACTGAAGATGGTGCATCGAATTTTATTAGTAACAATAAAAAACTTCTTAGATTCAAACTTGCTGATAATGTTGATGAGTATGGAATCTCTTTAAATAAATTTTCTCCTCAGTCAGTTCAGAGTATGATTCTTTTGGATTATATTTCTAAAATTGAAATTTCCATGTCGGAATTTGTTTCATCCAGACAGGAAGTAATGGATCTTTCTAAAGTTGTAGTTTATTCCCTTCTATATAAACAGTTTGATAGAGAAGTATATAACGCTTTAATTCAGTGTGAATGTGTTAGGAAGCATAACAGACAAAATCCATCTCACCTTATTGATGAAAAAACTCGTATGCCTGAAAAACAGTTGCGTACAATTCTTCAAAATAAAGAAAATATTATTCAGCAGACAAGAAGAAGCATTCTAGATCCAATCTGGAAAGCTATTATGACAAATAAAGATTATACAGATGAAGAAAAAAATATTTATCTTTTAATGTCTGAAAAATTTATGAACCGTCTTGGTTTGATGAACTGGTATATTATTACATTGTTCCACAAATCAGATGGTGCAAATGAAATGTTTATTGAATTAAGAAATCTTCTTAGTTCTTACATGGAAAAATCAAAAGTAGCAGAATATATTTCTGTAATGGTAATGGAACTTGCTTTGAATAATGAAAATACAAATATCCGAAAAGAAGCAAAGTCTATGTATCATGGTGTTGATGATATTGATGCTTTGATTTTTGATCCTGAAGTTCGTGCAAAAATTGTTCAGGAATTACAACGTAAACATGAGTTAGTATTTATTTCCTGGAAACTTGGTGGCGGTTCATCATCAATTGGAAAACAAGGTAGACTCTCAATTACATTGTACAATAAAGATGATGAATTTCAGGAAGTTAAAGAAAATATTGACAATGCAAAATCTTCTAATACTGCTAACAAAACTCTTATTGACTTCTATCGCCAATTGCCAGAAGGTCAGGAAGGAACTGATTTAGGTCTTTATTATCTTTCTTACCTTGATGATGCATGTAAAAAGGTTAATGTTAAGTTTGAATCTCTTGTAAACCAATTCTCTGCAAGTGATTTAACTGTCATAACATTGAATTTTAATTTTTAATATATGAAAGCAAAAACGTTTATTTTTATATTCTCTTTGTTTCTTTTTATTTCTTGTTCCCAGGAATCTGCTGTGATTAAAGAAGTAAATTCAAAGGTTATATATGAATACAAAAATAAGGATTCCTTTCCAAAACAACGATTAAGTTTGTTTATTGCTTCAAATACTGATGTAAGAAAATTTAATTCAATTACAATTAAAGATTCAAATTCTGATTTTTGTTGGGAAACTGAAGATTTATTTAGGTTTACGAATTCAGATATAAATTATGCAGGATATGCTTCCTTTGTTTTACCATATGGGGATGTTTTTTCAGATGGAATGTATAATATTACCATTACAACAAAAGCTAATGAAAATCTTGAATACGATTATAATTTAAATTATAAAAAAGAATTATTATCACTAAAAGCTGATGCTGCTGTGGATGAAATGAAAAAAAGTGGTGCAGTAGAAAATATTTGCATTTATGATAGTGAAAATAAGCTGTTGTTTTTTGGTACTAAATCAGATGATTTTAAAACAAATCGTGATATCTGGTTAAAATATAATAATGCGGAAAGTTATAATATTATTTGGATTTTAGACAATAGATCTACAATGTGTATTTTGCCTTCTGAAAAAGTAACTCCTGGAGATTAAAATGAATGATGATAGTAATGATTCTTTACCTTTAATTAAGCGTGAAGTAAAAACATATGTCCTTCGGGCAGGTCGAATGACTGCAGCACAAGAAAAAGCTTATAAAGAACTTGCTCCTGCATATTGTATTCCTTTTGAAAATAAAAGAATTAACTTTGTTGATATTTTTGGTAATACTAATCCTATTATTGTTGAAATTGGATTTGGTATGGGGGATGCAACATGGCAAATTGCTAAAGCAAATCCCAATATAAATTATATTGGCATAGAAGTGCATACACCAGGTGTTGGAAAATTATTAAGCGAAATTCAAAAAAATGAGCTTAAAAACTTATATATTATAGAATATGATGCAATGGAAGTTCTTCAAAACATGTTTGGAGATAATTCTATTAATGGTTTTCATATTTTCTTTCCAGATCCCTGGCCTAAAAAGAAGCATCATAAGAGAAGAATGTTACAGCGTCCAAGAACAGATTTACTTGCAAAAAAATTATCAGCAGGTGGTTATTTATATTTTGTTACTGACTGGCTGGAATATGCAGAATTTGCTTTGGAACAATTAACAGATACTCCTGGATTGAAGAATAAATATGAGGGTTTTGCTGAACCTCAACTATGGCGAAATCAAACTAAGTTTGAAAGAAAAGGAATGGCTGCGGATAGAGTAATCACAGAAATCTTTTTCGAAAAAAAATAACTATAATTCTAATATTACGGGTGGGACTATGGCAGAATTATTTGATGAAAAAAATCTAAGAATTACAGAGCTTGAATCTCTAATTAAAAAATACCAGAAATCATATTATGATGGGGAAGGCGAAATATCTGACGCTGAATTTGATAAATTATGGGATGAGTTAAAAGAACTGGATCCTAAAAATCCTATTTTATCAAAAGTTGGTGCTGATTCTGGTAATTTTGCAAAGGTTCAACATGTTATGCCAATGGGAAGTCAAGAAAAAGCTGCCAATCCTGAACAGTTTTTAGAATGGGCTGGTAAGCATGTTTATCAGGAATATCTTGTTGAATATAAACTGGATGGAGCCTCTCTTGAACTTCAGTATGAACATGGAATGCTAAAACGAGCAGTTACTCGTGGAGATGGAGTTGTTGGAGATGACATTACTCAGAATGCAAAAAAAATGCAGGGAGTTTATCCAGCACTTTTGAAGGATGGGAATGTAATTGATTTTACTGGTGGAATTCGTGGTGAAGTAATTATGACCCATGAAGTTCATGAAAAATATTTTTCCGACAAGGCAAATTGTAGAAATGCAGCAAATGGATTAATGAAACGAAAGGATGGAGAAGGTAGTGAATATCTTACTCTGATTGTATATGATGCCCTTGCTACTGATGGACAAACTTTTTTTAAAACAGAAAAAGAAAAAATTAAATTTTTAATGGATCTTGGTTTTAAGGTTGTAAAGCTTGTTATTTGTAAAAATCCTCAGCGGGTTATTGATTATCGTGCAAAGGTAATGGAAGACCGGAAAAATATTATTCCCTATGATATTGATGGACTTGTTGTAAAAGAAGATATAATTAATTTTGAAGATGCCAGTCGTGCCCGTCCAGACAGACAAATTGCATTTAAATTCAGTTTGGAAGAAGCCGTTTCCACTTTAAGGGAAGTTGAGTGGAGTATTTCTGGTAGTACTTATACTCCGGTGGCAATTTTTGATGAAGTTGAATTGAATGGTACAAAAGTTCAGAGAGCAAGTCTTGCAAATCCAGATACAATGCGTGCACTTGGTGTTGCAATTGGAAGTCATGTTGTTGTTGTAAAGCGTGGTGAAATTATTCCTAAAATTGAAAATGTCGTAGAAGAAAAAGATTTGGTTACGACTCCCATCCCTTTTCCAACCATTTGTGAATGCTGTAAAACACCTTTAATTGATGAGGGAAGCCGTTTATATTGTCCTAACAAGGGATGTGAAAAGAGGGTGCTTCATCAGTTATTAAAATTCCAGCAGGTTGTGGATATTCGAGATTTAGGTGAAACACTGATAACAGAGCTTTTTAAAACAAAAAAAGTCACATCTATTTCCGACATCTATAAACTTACTGTTGAAGATCTTGTTCCTTATTTCTTAAATGAGGAAAGCATTGAAAATGAAAAAGAGTCTGCAGGAGCAATCAAAGTATATAATTCAATACAGAATCATAGAAGAATGACTTTACCTGTATTTTTAGGAGCCTTTGATATAGAAGGATTTGGTGAAACATCTGCAGAAAAACTTGTAACAGCAGGTTTTAATACTTTGGAAAAAATGCTAAGTGCTGATGAAACTCAGATTGCAAGCGTATATGGATTTGCAGAAATTTCTGCAAAAACAATTTGTGATGGCTTAAAAGAAAATGCTGCAGAAATGCAATTTTTAGTTAATGAAAAAATTATTGAAATTGAAGGTGCTCAAGAAGGATTATTATCTGGAAAGTCATTTTGTTTTACAGGTGAGCTTGTAACAATGAAACGTAACGATGCAGAACAGCTTGTTAAAAAGAATGGTGGCACAACGAAATCGTCTGTAACTAAAGATTTGTCCTATTTAGTTACAAACGATACTCAAAGTGGTTCTTCAAAAAATAAAAAAGCACAACAATTTGGAATAGCAATTATTGATGAAAAACAATTCTTGTCATTGTTAAATATTAGTAATTAGTAATAATTTACACCTTCAAATGTAAAGTTTGTTAGGAAGAATTCTGGTCGTACAGCACTCATATTTAATCTCATTTCCCAATGAAGATGAGGACCAGTTGCAAGTCCTGTTTTTCCAGATTTTGCAATTAAGTCTCCTGTTTTTACAGTGTCGCCTTCCTTAACAAGCATTTCTGAAAGGTGATAATATAGACTGTATAAGCCAGGTAAATGTTCAATTACAATACTCCAACCTGTAGAATTTCTCCATTCAGCTAAAACAACTTTTCCATCAGAACATGCTTTTACTTCAGAGCCTTCTGGAATACCATAATCATTACCATAATGAAGACTTGTAGATGATTTTCCGTTTGAATAAGCATAAACCCGGCGATCTCCAAACCAGGAAGTGTATCTTGTTGATGTAGTTGGGCTGACCATTGGTTTTAATGCATTTACTGCATCGGCATTTACAGTTGCAAGAATTTCATTTAGTTTTTCAATTTGAGCTGCTCTTGCAGAACTGTTATCAGTTTTTATTGCTGTATTTGTACTGTCTAATGGAATTGTTTCACTGTTAAATTTTCTTGCCTGAAAAGTAAGTGGTAAATTTATTTCTTTAACAGAATCATTTCCTTCTTTAACTGTAATAAGAAGATAATAATCATCTTTTTCTAAGAATGAAGAAAGTGGAATTCCACAAAGCATTTCTTGATTTGTTGCCTTTTTTGATTTTCCTGTTGAATAGAACACACCTGATTCAATAGGTTTTGTTTTTGATTTTCTATAAAGCTGTAATGTGGCCTGCTTTTCTAATGGCTTATCTTTTTTATGCGTTTTTGGAGTTTGAATCATCATACGAACAAAAATTGCATCTCCTGGAACAAGAGAATCATTGTAAATTAAATAAATATTGCAATCTTCCTCCTGATACTTGGCAGTAGATGTAGTCTGAGTAATTGCCTGTCCAAAAAGAGCTTCAATCTGCAGCAAAAGAAGAACAACAAAAATTTTTTTAATATTTTTCATTTAGCTTTTCCTTATTTCTTTTATAATAATTTGTGGAGATGAAATTCCATTAAAATAGTTTCTATCCAGCGTGAACATTATATCATAGTTTTGGCCAATTAGAATATCATTATTTAATCTATTTCCTTGTCCCCAGAACATTGCTGGAATCTTAATTTTTCCATAATCAAAAACAAGCTTTAAGGAGGTTGGATCTTTTTTGCCAACAGCCATTCCATCACAAATTGGAATATTTCTAGAAATAAAGATTAATTCTGAATTATCACTTCCATAAGGCTCAAATTTTTCTAATAAATCAAAAATTTGAACTGACATATGTTCTTTAGAAATTTCTGCATCAATATTCAATACTTCTTCAGAATCTGATAAAACAATATTGCTGCTTTCTTTTTCAATGATTTCAAAGAATTGTAAAAGCTTATCTTTTGTAAAACTGAAGCCTGCCGCAAAATCGTGTCCACCGTGATTTATGAAAAAGTCCTGGAATTTGTCTAAGAATTGTGTAGATATAAATCCTCGGCAGCTTCTCATGGAACCTACACAAACATCTCCTGAATAGGTTAGTGCAATGGATGGTACGTTATATTCTTGCATTAATTTTGAAGCCACAATACCTGTTACTCCAGAATTAATTTTTTCATGGAATACTGCAACTATTTTATTATTATTTTTCTGGAAGCTTTTTTCAGATATATCTTTTATTGTGAAAACGGCCTCAGAAACAAGAGCTTTGCGTTCCTCATTAAAATCATAGATTTTGTTTGCAAGTAACTCTCGTTCTTTTGGATTTTTGTTGATTAATAATTCCAGAGAAACATTTGATTGTCCCATTCTTCCTGCAGCATTTAAGGCTGGAATTATGGTCCAGGATAAATCTTTAGAAGTGATTGCTTCTCGGTTCAGTTTTAATTTATTAAATAATTCTGCAAGACCTGCTCGTGGACCTTCTTTTTTTATTGTTTGCAATCCATTTTGAACAAAAATTCTGTTTTCGTTTTTCATTGGCATTACATCTGCTAAAGCGGCTAGTGCAACTAATTGTAAATCATTTTTTTCATTTTGAATTTGTTTTGGATATTTTGTTGCAATTATTTTTTTACAATAGCTGACATAAAGATTATACAATGCATTTATTGAAGTATTTTCCTCGTCAAAATATTTTCCAATTTTAGACAGGTCTTTTAATTCAATTGGAGTTTTTGAACGGAGAGAAGGAAATAACCTTGAAATGTCTGAAGATAAATCATTTATATTAAACTCAATTCCAGAACCAAAAATTTGTGCAAGAATGTCTTTTGTATTTTTTGAATTCCAGGCATAAATCAATTGACCTTGAAGAAAATAAGGTAACCGTAAATCATAAATAGAAGTTTTTCCAGGGATTATTTTTTCATGTAATTCTTTTAATCTAATAAGATTTTTTATTTTTACACAATCTGAATAAAATAATTTTTCTTCTTCACTATAATTTATATCAATTATACAGATTTCTGCATTGTAAAAATCTGTTTCTGCAAACCTAAGAGCACTTACAAGTTTATATGCAACAGCGGCACCAGAAATTTCTTTGAAAGGATAATTATTATCTTCTACTTTTGGATTAACTATAATGATTGCTTCCGGTAAAGCTTCCTGTGGATTATGATGGTCTGTAACAATAACATCGATTCCAAGTTCATTTGCATGTTGGATTTCTACAAAATTTGAAATTCCGCAATCTACTGTAATGATTAATGTTCCGCCTTGATTTGCAAGTTCATCAATGGCTTCCATGGAAAGACCGTAGGGAGCATCTGCAAGAGGTAGTCGCCAATATACATCTAACCCCATATCACAAAGACATTCATAAAGAATTGCTGTACTGGTTATACCATCAACATCACTATCACCAAATATTAAAACTTTTTCACCTTCTTCTTTAGCTGTAATAATTCTTTCTACAGCATCTTCCATTGATGAAAAAAGGAATGGATTATGTTGAAATCGCAAATCATTTTCTAAAAAATATAATAATTCAGAAGCATCTGTAATATCCCGACGAAATAAAATAGATGCTGTAAGTTCATCTAGCCCAAATTTTGTACAAAGTGGTGCAATTTGCTGACGAGTAACAGGCTTTTTAGTCCAAGTATTCAAAATTGTATCCTAGTATATTTATAGTATTCCCACAGATGTTTCTATGGAGTTTAATTTACATCCTGAATTATTTTCAATAAGAAAAAAAACAAGCTGCTTTAATTGTTCATAACAGTTTTTGTCTATTTTAATATTTCTTGCATCTTTTGGAGATAGATTTGTAATTCCATAAAGATAATACAAAGAATTATAAGACAATTTTCCAAAATCTGATTTGGGATGCTGAAGTGTGCAATCACTACAAACAAAAAAGTTATCACTTATATTATAGTAAGAAAACATATCATTATCAAACTGAGTTCTAAAAAAATCTTTACCACAAATTCCACAAGCCCCAGTATCGGGTTGAACACCTAAAAGAAATAAATAACGCCATAAATAACGTATTAATCCCAGGCGACTTTGTTCTTCATTACACAAATCCATTCCATCAAGAAAACCTTGCAATAGATAAAAAGCCTGCTGGTTACTTCCTCCGCAATGGGTTTTTATAGTTAATTCAGTTGCTAAAGATGCTGCATATAATTTAAATAGATTTTGACCAAAGGTTGAATGAAATTTTTTTAAGTCAAAATCACTTATTTTAGTCTGATTTTTTTCTGGATTTTCGTAAAGATAAATTATTCCACAATTCCATTGGGAAACAACAGATCTCATTTTGCTTTTAGGACCACCGTATAAAGTTACATATAAAATTCCTTTATCCGGGGTAATAATAGTTACAGATGTATTATTTTCTCCCGCAGGTTTGAGATTTAATATAATTGCTTCAGTAGAAAAACTTCTTTGCATAATTGATACTTTAGTATACCAATTTTTATTAAATTTTAGGAGTAAAATAACAAAAAAAATCCCCGTAAATCTGCATTTTTCAGCTTTATTTACGGGGGAATCAACTATTGTCTATTTTTGACCATAGTAAGCATTTGGTCCGTGTTTTCGCATATAATGCTTATTTACAATATAATCAGGAAGTGGAGCCTGGTTTGGGTTTAGAGTTAATGTATTTAAGGCCATTTTACAGATTTCTTCTAAAACTGTACCATTGTATACAGCTTTATCTGCATTTTTACCCCAGGCAAATGGACCGTGACCACCACATAAAACCATGTTAATTTCATTTGGGTTTAGTCCTAAATCTGTAAAGTGCTTTACTATTAAAAGTCCTGTTTCTTTTTCGTAATCTGATTCTACAGCTTCTTTTGAAAGATATGGTGTACAAGGAACTGCTTTCTGAATATGGTCGGCATGGGTTGTTCCAAAAAGAGGAACTGAGCGAACAGCCTGGGCCCAGCTTACTGCATATGTTGAGTGAGTATGAATAATTCCGCCAATTTCTGCTCCTTGTTCCATACCAAATTTTTTATACAAAACTGCATGAGTGGGTGTGTCAGAAGATGGATTCATAGAACCGTCAACTTTTTTTCCATCTAAATCAATAATAACCATAGATTCTGGAGTTAAATCTGGATAAGGAACCCCACTAGGTTTTATAGCAAAAACTCCTTTGTCTTTATCAAAGGCAGAAACATTTCCCCAGGTATAAAGAGCAAGATGATTTTCTGGAATTTTCATATTAGCTTCATAAGCTTCATTTCTAAGTGATTCGTATGTCATAATTATTTCCTCTTTTATAATTCGGAATTCGGAATGCTGAATGCGGAATAAAGTTAAAAATAATTCCTAATTCCTAATTCTGCATTCCTAATTTTATAAATTTTCCACAGCAGCTTTTTCGATTGCCAAGCCTTTCATATATCTTTCAAAGA